>Ga0157370_10000608_pt1 | contig 44560 bp, 34 predicted proteins | sample C35metaG_FD_113463 | JGI IMG/M metagenome (GOLD analysis project Ga0157370, IMG submission 113463) | Corn rhizosphere microbial communities from Kellogg Biological Station, Michigan, USA - C3-5 metaG | ecosystem: Host-associated > Plants > Roots > Rhizosphere > Soil | place: USA: Michigan...
ACCATTCACATCAAAGCAGTGGATGCACGGTGCTGGGCAGGCAAGAGCAATATTCAAAAAGTTGCCATGTGCCACTATACCGGCAGTTCAAAAAATCCTTATGTTAATATATGTGTAGATAGTTCTGCAGTTGCTTCTCATCTTGCACTCGGAGATAAGTTAGGCGTTTGTGGTGCGATGTCAATTGTGACTAACGGAAATTATATTATATCGCAGCAAACTGTTTCCAAACTTGAAGCATCGGTATTGCCAAATCCAACTTCTTATTATTTCAATATTAATGTACGAAGCGCAAGCATGGAAAAAGTAAAACTTACTGTTGTAGATGTATTGGGCAGAACCGTAGAACGCAGAAGCGGTGTGCCTGCAAACAGTACATTCCTGTTGGGCAATAACTATCATCCGGGAATTTACTTTGTTGAATTAATGCAGGGTAAAGACCGTGTGATACTGAAGCTGATAAAGGAAGGCAAGTAATGTAATGCTGAAATTCAAAAAAAAATAAAGGTGGCATTTATGCCACCTTTTTTAATTATACGCCAACCGGAGTAATAACTAACGGCAATGGATAACCGAAAAAAAATATTCGGAGGAAATATTCATCCCATCACAGGATCGCTTTTCGTTGGCTTGCCGGTTTCCACCCGGCCGGTGTATCTTTTTCTGAAGAAATTATTCCCATCAACTGTTATCGTAAAATCGTACCAGTTATAATTTTTTTTGAGATTTATTTTTACAACTTCAGAAGCGTGGCCAATATTTTTGTGGATGGACAAATTGCCGTAAGCATTATCGGTAATTGTTGCGGCATAAATTTTTGAACCGGTATTAATAAATTTTATTTCAATAGCACCATCGGGCAAATGGGTTACACTTATTTTCAATTGCGGATCATCAGCGCTTCCGCTGAACAGTCTTGAAAAACCATTTGGGCCATATACTGCAAGGTGGTATTGATTATTATCGAAATCACCAACGGGCCATTCATCCTGCAAACTATCGCCGGCAACAACTGCATAATTTTTTTCTGTAAAATCATATCGCTGATAGTTGCGTGCATACACCATGAAAGGTGAACCTGCGGCTTTGTATTTAAAAATTTTATTATTGGCACCAAATATTATTTCAAAACTATTTTTATCTGCATTAAAATTCCCATCGGCATACAGTTCATAAGGAAGAGCACATGCACTGCGCAACCCTTTTTCTTGTTGCGGCATGTAAGGAGATTTACCCGGTTGCTGATTGAATTGGTTTATTTCATTTTTGGTAAGCGCTTTGTAATTGGATGGAACATTTTTAAATTTTGCTTTATGAATTGTTTCAATGAAGGGATCTTTTTCAATAAAAGGAAGCCCCGTAATTTTTTCTCCGTTGTATTTTCTGAATACCGAAGTAAGATTACCACAAACAGTGCGGCGCCAATCGGTGATATTGGTTTCTGTAATATTCTTTCCGAATTTTTTATTCAGAAAATTTTCTAAAAATTGAATAGAGGAAGTATGATCGAACACTTGTGAATTTACCCATCCGCCGCGGCTCCAGGGCGAAGCAATGATCATGGGTACGCGAAAACCGAGACCAATAGAGCCCGGAACATCTTTTGCTATATTCACCCAGTCAACACTGGTATCAATTCCTTTGGAAACCTTGCCGGTACTGGTATCGCGGCTATTGGGCGCTGTAAACGGGGGCACATGATCAAAGTACCCATCGTTCTCATCATACGTTAAAATAAAAATTGTTTTCTTCCATACTTCCGGGTTTTTAGTGAGTATGTCCATTACTTCGGAGAGGTACCACGAACCAAACCACGGCGCACTCGGATGATCAGAAAAATTTTCCGGTGGCACCAGCCACGTTACCGTGGACAGCTTTCCATCTTCCACATCTTTTCTGAATTGATATAAAATATCTCCTTTCGGAATATTTATTTCACGATCCGTGCCCTCATCGTTGTAATCTAATGGTGCAAGTTCATGCTGATAAGGATCGCCGCTGTTTACTGCAAATGCTTTTTCATGAATCGTTTTTAAAAACGGCGAAAGCGCTTCATACTTTTCATCCGTCCATTTTTTTATTTCATCTTTTGTGTAGGCAAGTTCTATTTGTTTATACTTCAAATCATTTTGTGCATCTTCTGCTTCTTTGCTTCCTTCGGAAAGGGTTTCAATTTTTGTTTGAAGGTTCTGTATATCTTCCTCCAGTTTTTTTATTTTCTCCGGCAGGTAATCAATATATCTCTTTGAAAGTTTTACGTTGTATTGTTTGAAATATTCCAAAGGATTATCGCCATAGTTTGCCAACCATGATTCTTCTTCTGCCGTAAAACCTCCGTCAACAATTAATTCATTTTGATAAATTTTCCACGAAATATTATTTTGTTCCAGCAACTCGGGGAATGTTCTCCATTCCACTCCCCTTTCAATATCCCCATTATCTGTAAATGCTTTTGATGTTTCATTTTTTTCTGCACGTATTGTTCCGCTCCAGAAGTGAAGCCTGTTAGGATCTGTGGGCGATAGTGATGAACAGAAATTCATATCGCAAACCGTAAATGCATCTGCCAATGCATAATAGAACGGAATATCTTCGCGTGTATAATAACCCATCGTAAGCGGCATATCTTTATAGGCTTCATCGCCTGATTTTTTTGCTCCAATCCAGTTATTATAGCGACCATTATTTCTTGCTTCTACCTGGCTTCCGCGATCGTGTGGCAATGAGCCCATCCAGGTAATTTTTGTATCTTTTATATCGAGACGAAATGGAGAATAAGTTTCACCCTTTGCATTTTTCTGCAACCATACTTTATTTTTATCCGGCAATGTTATTGCACGCGGATCGTTGTAACCCCGCACCCCGCGCAGTGTTCCGAATGCATGATCGAATGAACGGTTTTCCTGCATCAGCAGCACAATGTGTTCCGCATTTAGGTAAGTGCTGCCTGCATCCGGGTCAATTGCTAATGCTTTTACAATAGAAGGTGGCAAAGTAGCCATGCCTGCGGCGCCGGAAAGCATCATGGTTTTTTTCAGAAATTCTCTTCTTGTGTCCATAAAATTTTTGATGCATTAAAAATAACCATTAATGCAATTTATTTTGATAAATAAAATTTACAAATATCAAATTGAAAATTCCAAATGTCAATAATAAAAATAAAATGAATAAGATTTTTTATAAAGTTGATGTTAATTTTGGAGTAGCATACTAATGCATTTTTAATAGTAATAAAAAAATGTCATCCTGTTAAAAAGTATTGCTGTTTTGATTTGTCATTACAATTTTTTTATAAAATATTATTACATAAATAAAAAAAACACACAAAGATGAAAAGAAGATTAGATTACGGAAAAGTAGATGCGGAGGCTTTGAAAGCCATGCTGGGCCTTGAAAAATATGCCTCCGGCTCAGGCCTTGAGCGCAGTTTATATGAATTGATTAAAACAAGAGCTTCTCAAATTAATGGCTGTGCTTATTGCATAGATATGCATACAAAAGATGCACGCAAAGCCGGGGAAACAGAGCAGCGTTTATATGCTTTATCAGCCTGGCGCGAAACTCCCTTTTATACCCAACGCGAGCGTGCAGCTCTTGAATGGACAGAAGCCGTTACATTAATTTCTGAAAATAATATTCCGGATGATTTATATGAATCGGTAAAAGAACATTTTTCTGAAAAAGAAATGGTGGCTTTAACAATGGCAGTGATTGTTATTAATGGATGGAATCGTTTAGCCATACCATTTCGTACAGAGCCGGGGTCATATAATCCGTAAACGGATTGCCAAGGCAAAAGGGAAAGTCAAAAAGTAAAATACAAATAAATTCTATGAATTCTAAATTCTAAATTCTAAATTTTTACTTTTTACTTTTGACTTTTTAATTTCTATTATGAAAAACGTAATTAACTGGTTCGAAATTTATACTTCAGATTTCGAGCGAGCCAAAAAATTTTATACGGATGTATTTAAGATAACGCTCACCGAGCTCCCGATGAGCAACCCCAATCATAGCGAAATGCGTTATGCCACTTTTCCTTTTGATGAAAATGCAAATGGCTCCGGCGGTGCATTGGTAAAAATAAATGAAGTGAAACCCGGCGCTGGCGGAACGCTGGTATATTTTGCAAGTAAAGAAATTAATGACGAGTTAAGCCGTATAGAACCTGCCGGGGGCAAAGTAATTCGCCCGAAAATGAATATTGGTGAATATGGCTTTATTGCCCTGGCAGAAGATACAGAAGGCAATTTGATTGGCCTGCATTCCATGCAATAAACTTTACGCACGATAGCTTTATTATAGTTCATCTTTTGAAAATGCCCGGCGATAATTTGCCCGCATCATCTGAAAAATATAATCAAAAAAAATAGTAATCAGGATGTAGGTTTTCCTTTGTTAACAATCCTGAATAAAAGAAAATCGTCAAAAATTTTTTTTTTTGATAAATTACATATTATTGCATATAAATTCCTGCTCACTTTAACTTAATATAACAACACATGTCATGAAACATTTTTTACACTACGGAGTAAAGAGTATTATTCTTACTTTCTTTGCTCAGCTTATACTTATTAATGCCCATGCACAACGCCAAATTTCTTTAACCGGATTTTCGGATGATGTATTGGCAGATCCCGTTCTGAATACAAACCCTAATGCACTGGTAACAGTGGCACTTGATAAAGCAGATAAAACTGCAGGCTATATTTTTTATACGCAGGGTTATAGCAATAATGCGGTTGCAGATTCTGATGGCTTGCCCGTGAGTGGAATGTTTACCAGCATAGGAGGCCACCCTTATCAACTTGCCTCTTATAACGCTTCGAATGTATTGCACCTTGCTTCAGGATCCAGTAATGATACACTCTTTTTTTCGCCTGCCGACCAGATGAAGTATGATTCTATATTTATATTAGCCAATGGTGGCAGCGGAAACCCTATCATCGGGTATTCATTAAACTTTAGCGATAATAGCAGTTTTACTGGCACCTTTCATGTTAGTGACTGGTATTGTCCCGGATGTTCGATACCTACCCTTGCCATTAACAACATTGGAAGAGTAGATGTAGCCAGCGGAGTTTATAACTCTTCAAACTTTGCAATGTATGAGTATAAAATTACTTTATCCGCTGGTGATGCGGGTAAAACGCTAACAAGCATTTCCTTTTCCGAAGGCCTGTCGGAAAGCGGCTTTGGTAACATATTTGCGATTACCGGATACCCCCCATCTTCTTTACCGGTAACGCTCGAATATTTCAATGCATCGGTAAGCGATAACGAAGCATTGTTGCAATGGAAAACGGCACAGGAATTTAATAACAACAAATTTATTATTGAACGCGCATCTTTATCCCAGCCTAACGATTTTAGCGTGGTAGGTACCATAAATGCATCAGCATCTTATCTGTCGCATGTATATACTTTTACCAATAACCCCGGTGTTTCGGGCACATACATATATCGCCTGAAACAACAGGATATTGATGGCAACACTAAAATTATCGGTGTTCAAAAAATTACGTTGAATGGTTTGGCAAGATGGCGAATACTTAATTTGAGAAATCAATGGCGCATCATTTCTGAAAATAACTTTGTATATCGCGTAGTTGACCTTTCAGGCCGCATCATTAGCGCTGCATCGGCCACCGGAAATGTTACGATTGAAAAGCCTGAAGCAAATGGCATATACATCATACAAGTGCAAAGCGGTGGAGTAATTACTTCGCAAAAAGTAATTAAATAATTATTGCTGCCCGGATAAAAGTTTATAAATCTTTTAGAAGCCTCATCCCAAACCCTCTCCACTCGTGTCCATAAGGACTCCTTCAGAGGAGAAGGTCTGGGGTGAGGCTTTTTCAAAACATGTAATTTTTCAATCATGCCAAACACTCATATTGAGGAGTTGAAAAATGTAATTGCACTTCGCAATATGCCGGATGAGCAACTGCAATGGATTACCGACCACTCAGAATACCAGGAATACGATGATGGGGATGTTGTAGCAAAAACGGGTGAGCCGGCCGAATACATGATGTTTATGGTGGAAGGAGGTATTTCATTTTACATGGACAAGAATGGAAAGCTGGTACACTATTTTGATTTTGCAAATGATGGTATAAGCGGTGGCGTGAGCGGTTTACTTCCTTACTCCCGAATGAAAAAAATGCCGGGCACTTCTTTTGCTGTGGGTAAGTTGCGTGGTTACCGGCTGCATAAAGATCATTTTACAGAATTAGAGCATTTGAATCCTGAGTTGATTCAACGGCTCATTAGTTATATGACAGAACGGGCAAGATCATTTGCCACTACCCAATTGCAAGAGGAAAAGGTGAATGCACTGGGAAAACTTGCCGCAGGCATTGCACATGAATTGAATAATCCTGCTGCTGCTATCAATCGCATTTCCGAAGAATTAAATAAACGATTGCAAGATAACTATGAGCTTACCGAAAAACTTTTGCAATACAACATAAGCATTACACATATTCGCAACATTCGCCGGCTAATTGAACAAAAAGAAAAAGAAACCATCAGCAAAAAAAAACTCAGCCCGCTTCAGCAGTTGCAAAAAGAAGATGAGATTAACGATTGGCTGCAGCAAAACGAAGTACATAATAATGCAGCAGCAGAAACCTTTGTGGATGCCGGTTTTAGCCAACAAGATTTGGAAGGCATACGGAATGATGCAGACAAAGATGTGTTTGCTCAGATTCTTTTATGGATCGAAAATTTATTAAGCTCGCGAAGAACCATTAAAGATCTTGAAGAAGCATCTTCAAGAATATCTCATCTCGTTGGCGCCATCAAGAGCCATGTTCACATGGATCAGACAAATGATCTGCAGCAAACAGATATTCATAATGATATTGAAAACACATTGACATTGCTGGGTTACAAACTGCGTGCAAAAAACATTACGATAAAAAAAATATTCAGCGAACATCTGCCTCCTGTTCCTGCTTATGTGGGCGAGCTAAACCAGGTATGGACAAATCTTATTGATAATGCCATTTATGCAATGCCAAAAGATGGAACACTCACCATTGAAACAACATTTGATAATAAAGATATACGGGTAAAAATAATTGATAACGGTACTGGTATTCCCCCGGAAATTATTTCAAGAATATTTGATCCTTTCTTTACTACAAAAAAAGTAGGCGAAGGAACGGGTATCGGCCTTGACCTGGTGAAGACGGTAATCAAACATCACAATGGTGATATCAAAGTAAATTCACAACCGGGCGAAACAGCGTTTTCAATTTGCCTGCCGCTAACAGAAATAAAAAAATAGTGTATGAAACTTCCTTTTATCATATTGGTGGACGATGATGAACAAGTGCTGCGTGCCATTAACCGCGACATCCGGAATGAATATCGTGATTACCGCGTTAGCGCTACTGATTCTGCAAAAGAAGCGCTGGAACTGATTAAAGAATTAAAACTGAAAAATGAAACGGTGGCATTATTTATTTCCGATCAGCGAATGCCGGAAATGGAAGGAGTAGATTTTCTTGCTAACGCAAAACAAATTTATCCCGATGCAAAATCTGTTTTACTTACTGCCTATTCTGATATTGAAGCGGCCATCAGTGCTATCAATACAATTAAGCTCGATCATTATTTATTAAAACCATGGAACCCTCCGCAGGAAAAACTATACCCGGTAATAAATGATCTGTTAGATGAATGGCACGCTCTTTATAAACCAGTATTTGATGGCATCAGGATAATCGGTTTTCAATGGTCGCCACAGTCGCACCGGCTTAAAGAATTTTTATCAGGAAATCTTATTCCCTATTTATGGATGGATGTAGAAAATGATGAGGAAGCAAAGAAGTATCTCGCAAGTGCTAATCTCACTCATGCAGATTTACCCGTTGCTGTATTAACGGATGGTTCATTCATTGCTAATCCATCACTTCCTTCGCTTGCATTACGCATCGGGTTAAAACAAACTGCAGCAAAAGAAATGTATGATGTGCTCATCATTGGCGGAGGCCCGGCAGGCTTAGCTGCTTCGGTGTATGGCTCGTGCGAAGGATTAAAAACATTATTAATTGAAAGAAGCAACCCGGGAGGACAAGCCAGCAGCAGTGCAAGAATTGAAAATTATCTTGGATTCCCGAAAGGCTTGTCAGGAGCGGAACTCAGCCAACGCGCCATTGCACAAACACTTCGCTTTGGTACAGAAATTTTAACACCACAGGAAGTAAAAAAGATAACCGTGAAAGATGGATACAAGATTACAGAGATGGCGGATGGTTCACAAATACATAGTAAAGCTATTGTGATAGCTACTGGTGTTTCTTATAGAACATTAGCCATTCCGGGAATGGATAAGTTTTCAGGTGCGGGTGTATATTATGGCGCTGCATCTGTGGAGGCGCATGCTTGTCGCGATGCAACTATATATATAGTAGGTGGCGGCAACTCTGCATGCCAGGCCGCTTTGTATATGAGTAAATATGCGAAAGAAGTAAACATGGTAATTCGCCGCGATGCACTTTCTCAAACTGCAGCTAATTATTTGGTAGAAAATATTAAAGCAACGCCCGGTATTCGTGTAATCACCGGTACCAATGTAATTGCATGTGAAGGTGATGGAATGCTGCAATGTATTAAATTGAAAAATGAAAAGACTGCTGAAGAAAGAACAGTAATGGCAAAAGCGCTCTTTGTTTATATAGGCATGAAACCCGGTACCGATTGGCTGAATGATACAGTTATAAAAAATGAAAATGGTCTTATAATTACCGGCAGCGATCTGTCGAAAGAAAAATCATTTCATACTTTTTGGAAATTGGATCGGCAACCCTACATGCCTGAAACCAGCGTGCCCGGTATCTTTGCATCGGGTGATGTGCGCTTTGGTGCTATGACGGGCATTTCATCAGCAGTGGGCGAAGGCGCAATGGCCATTCGCTTTGTAAGAAAATATTTGAATGAAAATTGAAAAGTAAAAAGTAAAAACGATAACTGACGATTGATGATTCACGATTGATAATTCATAACTCATAACTATTTTATATGGATCGTTACATGGTTATTTCAGGACACACCGCAGAAGATTGCCGGCAGGCAGTAAAATATTTTGCTGAATTTCATGCAGGCTATATCACGCATTTCGAATGGGGTTGCAAAGACAATGATCATAATGCGTATGCAATTATTGAAGCCGATAGCCACGAAGAAGCGCTGCTAACTGTTCCTCCCCTTTTTCGCAGCAAAGCAAAAGTGATAAAGCTGGTTCGCTTCTATCCTAAAAAATCCGGGCCGGATGAGCTTCATAAAAAAGAGATGGATAAAAAATAAATGGTTATTTTATAATTTTTTTTTGACTATAGATTTATACAATAGCTCACTACAATGAAACCGGTCATATTTATTCAATTGATGATCCTGTTTTTTTTAAGTGATTGCAAAGGACCGCAAATATTAAGATTCTCCCGCACTGACCAGGTCATTGCGTTGCAACCATTAGATACTTTTCCCGAAAATGTGGCACAACAATTAAGTACAAGGCTCTCCGATTTTTTTAATAAAAGAGTGGTGGTACTACACGCAATGCACATTCCCCTGAAACCCTCAGGCAAAATTGTTGGCGAATATTCAGCAGACTCAATTATAAATATGCTATCGGCTGAAAAAAATGATACAATTATTGAAGTTGTTGGCCTGGCTGACTTTGATCTTTATACCATTCGCACCATCCAGAGAGGATCATACTATGACGAAGGCATCTTTGGGTTGGGATATGAGCCAGGGAATGCCTGTGTGATTTCAGATTTCAAATTAAAGAACAAAAATGAAGAAATATATTTGAGAAGTATTGAAAATGCAGTGCTTCACGAAATCGGGCACAATATGGGATTGCCCCATTGTACTAATAAAAAGTGTGTTATGTCGCTTTCGTTTGCATCAGTGTATGGATTGCAACATTATATTGGCGACTATTGCAACAAATGCAGAAACAAACTGAATAAAAAATAGAATCTGTTTTTTTCCCGAAAGGTTTTCACAAATTAAAATTTACATCACAAAATATTTTAAATAAAACCTTGCAGTAAGAAACATAATAATTACCAGATCAATTAGCTGTTTTTTAACTTAAGCCTTTACGGCATATATTTACGCGTTGGCTGCCACTATTAATATTTTTTGGAAATGAGAACCAAATGTATCTTTTTAAGTCTTATAGTCATTTTACTATTTTCATTTAAGGTAAAATCACAAAACTCCGAAGAGTTTAAATATTTAATGATTCTAAACTATCTCCACAGTGACTCAACAATTATTGCAAAAATGAAAGTATTATATAGAAAGACAAACCACTTAGACAAAAAGAGCAAACACGTTGAATTCAATATTATTGACAAAATCCAATTCTTTAGCCTAAGTATGTTTAAGTATGGGGATACTTTTTTACAGCCATTTGAGTTAGGAATAGACCAAAAATTAATTGATAGCAGCAAGCTATATCGGGAGAAATTTTATTTTGAACCTTTTGAATCCCCGTTTTTGAAGAAGATTTCTTATCCAAACAATTCACATTTATTTTTGACTTTTTCTAAGCCTGTGGAAAATTATGTCATTGTTGAATTATGTAATATAAAGAACTATCCAAATAGTATTAGAAGGTTTGGCTTAGCAATGTCAATATTATTTATATTCGATTCTACAGGATTTATTCAAAAAACATTGGTGCAGGCTGCTGCCAATAATTAAATAGCCTACCTTCCTGTTTTACCGATGCAGCTATTCCGAAAGTGTAATAAATTTTATTTTACATCCAGCAAACTTCGTTTATGCCTTACCGTTAGTAATGAAATATTGTTTCTTCGCCCCGGAGAAAAAGATAATTTTAGAGGCCTGCCCCAAACTGGCGCAAGTATGCAGGGCAGGCAATGAGCAAAGGATACTTGTGCCAAAGCCGTAAATATAAACGGCAAAAAAATCTTTTGAAAATTAGTTAGGTTTAGCCGCGGCACGAGTACGCCAGCGCACAAAACTAAGCTGCATACTTTGCCAGCAGTGAGGGCGTCTGCCACGGAGGTGGCCGAGGCAGTATCGCTTCTAATCCCTCAAAAAAATTACTTCTTTAATTCTTGCTTCGTTGTGCGTAACCTTATTTTAAGAGCGTAAATTTGTATAATGTACTTAACAATAAATACCACTTCAAATACAGACAAACTTTATAAGTTAGCATTCGGGCTTGCCATATTCACTATAATTTATAATACTGCTGAAGGACTTGTTTCTACATGGTTTGGCTATGAAGACGGAACACTTTCTTTATTTGGTTTTGGTGCGGATAGTTTTATAGAAGTAATTTCAGGTATCGGCATTGCGCACATGATTTTAAGAATACAAAATAATCATAAAAGTAAGAGAGACAAATTTGAAAAAACTGCTTTAAAAATTACTGGTTACTCGTTTTATATATTAGTTGCTGGACTTGTAATCACCAGTCTTTATAATGTTTATACAGGGCATAAACCAGAAACAACTTTTTGGGGAGTTATAATTTCAATCATTTCAATTGGTATGATGTGGATTCTTGTTATTGGAAAAACAAGAACAGGAAAATTATTAAATTCTGAAGCGATATTAGCCGATGCTGAATGCACAAGAGTTTGTATTTATATGTCTGTTATTTTACTTATCAGCAGTGTTGTTTATGAGTTTACTTCTTTTAAATACATTGACAGTATTGGGACACTTGGACTTTCTTACTTCGCTTTTAAAGAAGGAAAAGAATGTTTTGAAAAAGCAAAAAGTGACAAGCATTGTTCTTGTAAACATTAAGAAAGAAAGACTACTCACAACAAATGGTGGCCGAGGTGCAGCTACCTATTTAGCGATGCACATATTTCGGAAAGTGTAATAGCTTTTTTATTTTATAGTCAGTAATTAAATTCGTTTATGCGCTGCCGTTAGTTTTCATAAAAAATTGTTCCTTCGCCCCGGAGGAAAATATAATTTTACGGGCCTGCATTTTTGTAAAATTTTTTGAATAATATAAAATATTCAACAGAATTTTACCACTGCAAAAACAATTGCTGTTATGAAAAAAAATTTATTGCTGTTTGTTTTTATTGTTTTCTCGCATTACTGTTCCGCACAACATTATCAACCCAACTGGGAATCGCTGAATACACGGGGCATTCCTTCGTGGTTTACGGAAGCTAAGTTTGGCATCTTTATTCATTGGGGCGTTTATTCCGTACCGTCGTATGCGCCGGTTATTGAAAACAGTGGTTATAGTTATGCGGAATGGTATTGGTATCGCCTGCATGAAAAACAAAAAGATTTTATTGCATTTCACGATAAAAATTACGGGCCGGATTTTCAATACCCCCAATTTGAATCGCAATTCACGGCAAGTATGTTTGATCCGCAACAATGGGCAACTATTTTTAAAAAATCAGGAGCAAGATATGTGGTGCTTACTTCCAAGCATCATGAAGGATATTGTTTATGGAACAGTGCAGAGGCAGACCGCGATTGGGGCCGTGCATGGAATGCCGTAACGGGAACGCCTCACCGGGATTTATTAGGCGATCTCACCAATGCCGTTCGTGCCGTAGGTTTGCGAATGGGTTATTATTATTCTTTGTACGAATGGTTCAATCCGCTTTGGCAGACAGACAAGCCCTTGTATGTAACGAAACACATGATTCCTCAATTCAAAGATCTTGTAACGAGGTATAAACCTTCTATCATTTTTGCAGATGGTGAATGGGAATTGCCGGATACCGCCTGGCATAGCCCCGAATTATTAGCATGGTTGTTCAATGATTCTCCTGTTGCGAAAGATGTGGTGGTGAATGATCGCTGGGGAAATAATACGCGTGATAAAAATAAAGGATGCATGTATGCTACATCAGAATATGGCAGTGGCATGAATCCAAATGTGGTGTGGGAAGAAAACCGCGGCATCGGGCATTCTTATGGTTACAACCGCAATGAACAATTGAGCGATTATAAAACGAGCCACGATTTGATTTTAATGCTTGCTGATATTGTATCGCGCGGTGGTAATTTGTTGTTGGATATTGGCCCCACTGCAGATGGCCGCCTACCGGTAATCATGCAACAGCGGCTGATTGATATGGGTAAGTGGCTTGCAATAAATGGTGAAGCCATTTATGCTACTCATGCATGGAGCCATTCATCACAATGGAGCGAAGGAAAAATGCCTGAAAAGAATGATAAAAGTTTTATGGCTGGCTATAATGTTGCCGAACTCGTGAAAGGCAAGCCGGGCGCAGCACATATAGAATATTTTTTTACACAAAAAGATAATAACCTGTATTGCATTGTTCCTGCTTATTCATCGCAGGTACGCATACACGATTTGAAAATTACTTCCTCATCAAAAGCTACCATATTAGGGTGCAGCAAAACTTTTAGCTGTAAGCAAAGAGGCAATGATTGCATTATTAATTTGTCAAGTGCAAAACCAGGAGATATTTCTTCGGAAATATTTGTGTTGAAAATTAAAAATGCAAAATGAAAAATTATGAATCGTCAATCGTTAAACGTTAATCGTCAATCGTGAATTTTTACTTTTTAAGATTTATTTGGAATTTGTTTCTTGTGATTTGTATTTTACATTTTTTTTATACTCTTAAAAATATTTTCTTCTTATACATAAAATAGAGGAAACACCATTTTATCATTACATAACAAATGGCCAGTGCTACTGCGTTAAAAGGATCGCCAATCAACTGGCCAAGCCATTGAAAAAAGCTGTTGGTACTATATGCCCAATCAATAAAGCCTCCCGACATATAAATGAGTATGGAGTTCATGCCAATCACTTTAAAATAGAAAGCCCATTTTTGATGACCCTTCACATCAATGATATAATAAAATAATGCAAGCAGCAACAAGCTGATGCCGCCAACATTCAATACAAATGAACTTGTCCATAAATTTTTATTAATCGGAAAATCGAGATTCCACAATAAAGCAAGCGCAATAAAAATGATACCAATCACTGCCATTCGAAGCGCTTTTTTAGCAGGTTGCAATGGGCTGTTTTTTATGAGCCCACCCGTAAGTATGCCAAGCAGGCCTGTGCTGATTGCGGGAATGGTGGACATAATTCCCTCCGGATCGTGAATGCCTAAATATAATCTTCCGGGCAAAAACATTCGGTCAACATAAGAGGCAAAGTTTCCCTGCATGGTAAGATCGCCCGCCGCAAAACCCGGTGCAGATGTGAATTTTAGCAATAGCCAATAACCGATTAATATGCCCCAAAACCATATAATCCTGGTAATATCTTTTTTTGTATAGATATAAATAATATTGGCAAACATATAAGCCAAACCTATCCGGCCAAGCACACTGGCAAAGCGTATTTGCGATAGTGGTAAAATTTTTAAACCATTATTATATACAATGCCAAGCAGCACCAGTATTAAGCCGCGTTTAATAACACGAAATAACATTTGTTGTCTCGTCTTTCCTTTTTCCAACTCGCGGCCTACTGAATACGGTGTGGCAACCCCGGCAATAAAAAGAAACAACGGAAATATTAAATCGTAAAAATGAAAACCATTCCATGCGGGATGTGTAAACTGTTCGGCTAAAGTATTCCAAAATGGTGAGTTGGTAGCTTTGGCCATTGAGTGAAAAATTTCTTCAGCCCCCATGATCCAGAACATATCAAACCCGCGCAGGGCATCGAGTGAGTAAAGTCTTTTAGATAAAGTTTGTGGAGAACCTGTTTGCAGGTTTTGGTTCGTTTGACTCATAGTAAGTAGTTAGTTATTGACTAAAGATAAGAAAGCATATCAAAAAACAATGATTAATGATTAATTTTTTTCATCCTGCAGCCAGGCAACTTTTTGTTCAGCGGTATGTTGTTGCCCGATGATGTTGCGATAAAGTTCAGGTCGCCGTGCATTAATATAGCGATGCCCGCCCGATTGCAATAATTTTTCCGGAGTAATAACAGCCGTAACATAACTATCGTCAAACGAACGGCATTCGGCAATGATATCTCCAAATGGATCAATGATCATGGAGCAGCCATTCTTCAATTGATCATCATCCATGCCAATAGGATTTGAAAACACCACATAAATGCCATTGTCATAAGCACGCGAGGGCAACCACTTCATCAGCCATTGCCTTCCTTTCATTCCATCGAATTCCAACCGAAGCGACGTTGGGTCTGCTTCGCGGTTGTACCAAAGTTTGGGGTCAACAAAACCTGCGCCAGGCCTTGGCGACGGAGTGCACATGGTAACATGCGGCATAAAAATTATTTGTGCGCCCAACAACGCAGTAGCTCTTACATTTTCTATTATATTATTATCATAACAAATAAGTATTCCGCATTTCCAGCCGGCAATTTCAAAAACGCAATATTCATTTCCAGGCGTTAAATATGGATTAATAAAAGGGTGCAATTTCCGGTGTTTAGCCACCAGCCCGTTTTTATTTACACACACATAAGCTTTGTATAAATTATTTTCACGATCTTTTTCAAAAAACCCGGCTAATACAACTATATTAAATGCGGCCGCAATTTCCCGGAGTTTCAAAATACTTTTTCCTTCGGGAACAAATTCGGCAAGGTCGAGCATCTGCTCTTTAGAAAGATGCCTTGCAAATGTGTACCCGGTGATGGAACATTCGTGAAATGCAATCACATCGGAGCCTTCACTGGCGGCTTTTTCAGCAAGTTTCGCTATCACGGAAAGATTGTAATCTTTATCGTTGCTCCGGTGTTCAAACTGTGCGGTGGATATTTTTAAATTGTTCATTACGGTTAATATTTTTTAAACACAACTATAAATATACAGTAAAGAAAAAAAATGTTCCGGCAGTTTAACTTTTTCATAGATGACTTTTACTAACGGCCATGCACAAACGAAAATAATTACCGGCAAACTTTGTAATTAAAAATGAATCAGTTCTTTGGTGCTGATTACTTCTATACGGTCTCCCTTTTTTATAAGGCCGGTTTGCTTGTGTAATACGTTTTGCCCGAAATAAATTTTATTATCCTTCGTCCGGTAAGTAGCCAGCGTGCGCAGAGGTTCCTTGCCTTTTTCAGCGGTAGATGGATTGACAGTAGGAATAGTGCATCGCGCGCAAAGCTTTACTCCATATATATTGATGTCATTGATGGTTATGTGTTCCATCCTATCTTCTGAATAGGGTTTGCCCCCGGCGAAAAAAATATTCGGGCGAAAACGTTCAATTGAAACCGGTTCATGCAGCCTGTTGTTTAAATCATTTAACGATGCCTCCCCGATAATCATCAGGGGATATGCATCAGAAAAAGCAACTACATCAGTTGGTGTTGCATATTTAGGGTCCACTTTTCGTAGAGTAGTTTCGGGCATATATACTAATCTGCATGAGATGGAAAGTTGTTTGGTAAACCACTCATCCGCTTCTTTACTTACCGGTACGGCCATACATTCATCCTCCCAAATATGCACTGGTACAATATCTTTATCATTTGCACCATTTACAGGGATATGAATTTTATCGGCAGGGTTGTGTTTATGATAAATTATTAACTCGTTTTGCTCAATAGCAGTTTGCAACAAACTCATTTGCGGATACTCGCGTTGAGTAAGGAAATAATTGTTTTGGTTTACCAGCATCCATCTCCGGTCATATTGCAATCCGCGATCAGTAAGCATGGCTTCATTTACTTCAAAACCACTGAGCGATTTAACAGGATAAATAAAAATCCGGCTGATGCTATACATATCGCAAAGTTGTGGTTTTTTGTTTTATAAATTTATTCGGTGAATGAATTGATACAAACAATTATTCAACTTTATTGATTAAATAATTTTAGAAGATGAATCATATTTGTAAAAACACAGCCACCATCGTCGTACTTAGCCATGTAAATTGTCGCTTTTGCACATGCTTTTTTTCTTTTCATTACGCATCTTTGCATCAGTCAATCATCATAAAAATTTACAATCATGGCAAACGTATCCATCTATTTAAATTTCCAGGGCAAAACAGAAGAAGCCTTTAATTTTTACAAAACAGTTTTCAAAACAGAATTTTTAGCACCCATTATGTACATGAAAGATGCGCCGCCAAACCCCAATGCACCTGCTATTCCTGCAAATGAGTTGAATGCAGTAATGCATGTGGGAATGCCCATACTCGGCGGCACCATCATTATGGGAACCGATTTCCTGGAAAGTATGGGACATAAAATTGTGGTGGGAAACAATACAACTATCTGCCTCAGTCCCGATACAAAAGAAGAAGCAGATCGTTTATTCAATTTATTATCTGCCGGCGGTTCGGATATAGCACCCATGCGACAGGAGTTTTGGGGTTACTGGGGATGTTGCCTGGATAAATATGGTATCCGCTGGATGTTTAATATTATGAATCAACCTCAATAAAATCTTCGGCGAAGTGCATTTGCATTGACACTTCGCCGGTTTTTTTCATAAACATTTATTTTTCTGCGTCGCCTACCCATGCACTTAATTCAGCCTGCACGGGATCTTTGCTTACTTGCTTATTAATTGTTTCTGCAATTTCTTTTTTAATAGTTTCCACTAGTTCAGGGTTTATCTTCATTATCTCATTTACTACAGGATTGCCTTCTGTATATCCAATGGCGATATCTTTTGCAGAAGGGCTATGCCCGGTAAGTGTCACTTTTTTAATATTTATTTTTTCGAAACCCGCTGCATGTGATAATATTTTCAATTCGCCCGGATGATACATTGAAAATGGTATGTCGTAAAAAGCGGGCTGGTCCTGCAAAAGACGCTTTACGGTAAGATGAGAAATATGCGAAGTGGCATTGTTCTCAATCTTGTCCCACGTACTGAATAAAAATTGCCCGCCTGACTTCAATACACGAAAGACTTCATTAAATGCTTTCTGCTTATCGGGAAAAAACATGATGGCAAACTGGCAAATAACGCAATCGAAAGTAGCATCCTCAAAAGGTAATTGCTGCGCATCTGCCTGCAGCCAGGTTACATTAGGCGCATGAGCTCTTTGTTTTGCAAGGGCCATCATATCAGGGTTAATATCTGTAGCAACAAGTTTTGAATTACTGCTCATTTTGTTCATAATATTTCTTGTCACACGGCCGGTGCCGCAGGCAATCTCCAAAATATTTTGAGGATTATCTTTTATACATTCAACAAGATTTTGTGCAAAAGGTTCAAACAAGTATGGACCAAGATACCGGTCATATTTTTCAGGAATGTTTCCGGCAAAAGAAAAAGTATTTTTTTGCATGTAAATGATTTTGATTCGGTATAAAAAAACAAAGCTAATAATGAATCGGAAATCTCATTCTATTGATACGTGTATTTTTATTTTTTATTCTTACTCCAATTTTTTTAAAATAAAAAATGGAATTCGTTGTAACAGCCACGCTACAATTGCCCAGCGTTTTGTTATGTAAACTTTCCTTTTCTTTTTCTTAATTGCATTAAAAATTTGTATTGCTGCCTTTTCAACAGGAGCTTCCCAAAAGCGCTTTAGACCTTTCGTCATTTTTGTTTTTACAAATCCCGGTTGTATATCTGTAATGGTAATATCAATTCCAGGGCGTTTCTTTTTTATTCTTGCCGCTTTCAGGTAAAGCCCCGCCATATACATGCTCATGAAAGATTTAGATGCGTTATACGCCGGAGCCTGGCGTGCCGGTATAATGGAGGCTATAGACGAAGTTGCGGCGATATGCCCATAACTTTTTTTTACATAATAATTAAATGTATAATTGACAATTTCTACAAAGCCATTTACATTAGTGAGTGTGGTTTGTTTATCAATTTCCCAATTGAGGTCTCTGCTTACTTCTCCATACCCTGAGTTGTAAATAAGTACATCGAGTCCATCGAGTTTTTTTATTAATGATTCAAGATGCAACATGTTTTCAGTGCCGGTTACATCAAAACATTCGGTTTCCACATTATACGGAAACTGCAGTTTCAGTTGTTCCAATAAATTACACCGGCGGCCGGTAACTCCTACCTTGTCGCCATTTTGAACAAAGAGTTTTGCCAACTCTAAACCAATGCCTGATGTGGCTCCGATGATAATTACTTTTTTCATTCTCATCAGTTGCAAAATATAAATTTACAACAGTCTGCAGGTAATTATTAAGATGATGTACAGATATCATGCTATTCCTGTATGTTGCTGCTTAATCTAAACAATCATTGAATATTTTTCCATGATATTTTAAATCGTAAAGTAAATTTTATTGCACAGGCAAATTTGCAAAATTAATGTCGGGTTTTTTGGTTGACGGTTTGCGGGTAAATATTTGGTTGGGTGTTGCGAACTCATTGAAGAATCCATCATTCTTCAAAAAAAATTTATCTCCATCAGTGCCGCCTGCATAATCTTTTCTATAACCCGCTTTTGCAGTTGCGTCCACGGTAAATTTTGCATTGGTTAGTTCAATCCAGTTATTTGTATCATCCGCTATCCATTGATTTTTATAAAAACCCATTCTTATTTCATCGCCGGTTTCAGGAATAAAATTTTCGAGGAAAGAATATAAATGCGAAAGATATGTTACCGTTTGCGGGCGTTTGAATGATGCAATCAAATACCATTTGTTTGCATGTACATCTTTAAAATATGCAGTAAATGTTGTGGTATGATGAATGCTGTCCGGCGCTGCATGCAATAAAAAACCATAAGTATTGCCGGCCTTCCAAGAAAAATTCATAAAGCTTTGACCGCCGCTGCCTTCGTTTCCGAACTCATGTGTTTGCACGTTTGCTCCTTTTTTTATCAACACAATTTTTAAACTATCCGGTATATTTTTTGGATTGTCTGTTTCAAACGGGCTCCACACCGAAAATAAAATATGGCGTTTCGTTGCGCTGTTTACCTGCATGCCAAAATAGCCCTGGCCAAAACCATCCGCTTCAAAATAAGAGCCTGATTTATCCATGCCTCTGGGAATTGTTATTTCATTATAAAACCAATGCACCTTATTTTTAAAATCATCAGGCACCATAAAATTCAAATGCACCGAAGGTCCTCTTCTTCCAAAATGAAAAGAACTTCCATTTTTTACATATACAAGGCCGCCCGGTTTTGTATGTTGTACGATGAGGTCTGAAACAGTTGCAAAAACATTCCCGGTTTTACTGATGCCTTTCAATTTAATTTTTATGTAGCCGGGTTTATTACTATAAATTTTCCCAAATTTGATAGTTTCAAAATTTGTGTTTGAAATTTGTTTGATGAATTTGTTGTTGCCTGACGATATGCTAATCTTGTTTTTACCTTCATCAACTTTCAGTCGCAAAAAGAGATTGAATGTTTGCACAACATCAGTTCTGAAATAAATATTTGCAACTGATGAAGCGTCGCTCCAATTTATTAAACCATCATCGGTAATTTTTGCAGGCTCATTCACATAAGCATTGCCACCAAGCGGAATAGTGTCTGTATAAATTTTTTGGGCGTTGGTAATTATGTTGAATAATAAAAGAAAGACAATTGCAGATACTTTCATTCAAAAAATTTTCTGAAAGGTAATTGAAACGTTTGCTGCAAGAGTATGCAAACGTTTGTGCAAGATTTTAATATAAAAGTCAATTGCTATTGTTATTTATAATTTCAACCATCTCATTTTTCTTCATCGGGAAAATCACCATACCATCTTTCATTTTATATTGTTTTGCCTTTGAAAATTTAAAATCAGTAAATGGTAATTTCAATTTACAAACAGCATCTCTTTCACTTTTGATAATAATTTTATAAGATGTGTCTTCTTTTTTTGCTGAAATGATAAATGCACCTTCTGCTCTTAAATTATTAAAAGAAACATTTTGCCATGATGAAGGAATAGCGGGGAAAATTTGTATATAATCATTCCTGCTTTGCAATAATAATTCCTGTACGCCTTCTGCAAAAGCAAAATTTCCTTCTAATGTAAACGGGCGATAAGTAAAGTCGGAATACTCCCCTCCTTTCTGATCGCCATTTAAATGAAAACTATTTGGCGAACAAAAATTGGATGCAAAAATTTGTAATTGCTTCACTGCGCTGTCGGCCTTGTATGCTCTTGCATACAATGAAGCCATCCATGCAAATGAATAACCGCACCAGTTTCGGGTTCCTTTTTCTTCAATATGTTTTAAAGAATTTTCAATAATGATTTTATCAGTTGGTTTATTTATATCAAGCAAAGCAAGCGGATAAATGCTCATGTAGGGCGACATGTGGCGATGTGATTCAGCAAGGTTTTGGGCCGGTGCAATAGTAAGTCCTGTTTCATTTACATTATAGTTTGGTAATTGATGTAAAATTTGTAACCAATGTGTTGCTTCATCCGGTTTATGCATCGAATCACTTACTTCACTTGCTGCAGTAAATAAAAATTTTACCAATGATAAATCATAATTTGTCCAATCTAAAAACCATGCACTAACATCATTGTCGTTATACTCAGGGCTTGAACTGAGCGGTAATTTTCTTATTCCATTATTTAAGGTGGTTATGTTTTCAAGATAAGTGGCAACATCATGCAGGTAAGGATAAGCGCGTGTTTTTAAAAATTGTTTATTCATAGAATATTTCCATTGCCAGTAAAAATGTTGTGCACACCATGCACCGGTGGTGGGCGATAAAGAATATTGAATCCATCCGCCCATTGGATGTCCATTAATCGTCTCCACACCGGGCACATTTAATCCATCCACACCGAAATATTGTTTGGTAAATTTTTGATTAACGGGTTTTGTTTTCCATAACCAATCTGTATAAGTTGATGCTTCTTTTAAATGATTGCTGGTATAAGCGGGCCAATAACTTAATTGTGTATTCAAATCATTGTGAAAATCACCTTTCCATGGCGGGAGGCTTCCATTATCTGCAGTCCACACTGCCTGTAAAGTGATGGCTGGAGAGCCTTTTCGGGCAACACTTCCTAATTTATACATCTCCAAATAATATTGTTTTTCGAGCAATGAATCAGGAATACTGACCGATGATTGCGACCAAAAATTTTTCCACCAGCTTTTGTGTTCATTCCATCCGGTTGGTTCTGCTGCATTGATATTTAATGATGATAATATTGCAGGGTTGTCATTTGAAATTGTCCATGTTCCAATAACATGATTATTAGAAAATTTTTTCCATTCAATCAACACCTCATAATAATGCCCGTTGTAGGTTGGCTGATGATAGCGAATTGAATTTTTCGTTTTTGTGATAGTTCCATTTTTGTAACCTAATTTTTGCAAACCTTCACCAGCATGACTATTATCGTTTATCATTTTATTTTTTCCCACATAATTTGGTGTGATAAGCTGCGGTGCGACAATTTGCAAAATATTATCTGCTGTTGATAGATTTTCAAAGCCAAAATAACCTTGTTGTTCTGTTGCATGGATATAACAATTAAATACAACTCCGTTTTCAAATTTCACTGTATTCAGTGCAGAGGATATATCCAGCACAGTGGTAATTACTTTTCCAAAAGAACTGATGTTAAACTCTATTGCAGCCGCAGGTAATTTGGTTGGATAAACGATCCGGTCGTAAGGAGCGTCGCCCAATGCATGTACGGTATCATAATTACCGGAAAGAAGATGCTGCTTAACCCAGTTGAAATTAAACTTTGATAAATCCATTGCTGTTCGTTCATCCCACAAATCTGCACGGTCAAGCGAAATGCGCAGCCGGTTATCTTTTTGCCAAATCAAAGCGCCCAGCATTCCGTTGCCCAGGAACATAGCTTCATCCCACCTGGTTGCAAGATGAGTAAATTGTAAATTGTCTTTGGGGGCCGGCTGTGCCGATGCAAATGAAAACGGAATAAGTGTAAAAAATACAATTTTTTTAAATAGCTGTATCATATTAAAGTTAATAAATGGAACAAATGAAGGTTGTAAATTAATATTTCTTTCATTATACAAATGATTAAGCCTTTTTACACACCCCCTCTTCTTTGGAGAGGCCTGCCTGCCGGACAGGCAGGATTTAGGGGTGAGGCTTTTGCAATAGTTTTATATTTTTGCTTTTATTTTTATTCTTGCTAAATTTTTTGCACTCTAATAATAAATCAAACTTTTTGCCGTTCAAACACATGTTAGGAGTTTCCCGGATTGATTTTTCATAAACCAATAGCTGATTATTGGCTGCACTCCCCGTTATAAAAATTTGGCAACGCTATACGAATTAAAAAAAATTCTTTTTAAAATTCAAATTCTGGTAAACCAGTGGAAGGATGATAAAACTGCAAAAAACTGCCGCTCTTAAAAAAAGAGCTGCCAGTTTAATAACCATTTTGGTTGGCTGTATCGTAGCTACTGCGTGGCTTGTTGGCAACACTGGTCTTAAAAGCCTGTACCTGGGTTATGGCCCTATGAAATTCAATACAGCTTTATGTTTCATCTTCTCTGGCCTGGCGCTTTATTGGCTGCAGGATGCACCTTCTATTAGCCGCTTTCAAAAGATTCTTGCGCTGATTTTTACTTTTCTTATTTTATTGATATCAGGTTTATCCCTGTCTTATTACGTTTTTGGGTGGGATGGCGGAATCGATAATTTATGGTGGAAGGTAACTGCAACAGGAACAACCGGAGAAAAAATGAGCCTGATTGTGTCATTGAATTTTTTCTTGCTTGGTTTGGTTTTTCTTTTATTGGGCAATAAAAAATTCAGATTTTTACTCCAGGTTTTATTAATAGCTATTATACCAGGCTCCTTTATAGTTATTTTGAATCACCTGTTTGGTATCAGCTTCATCACTTCTTTGCCACTTCGGGCAGCCACTTCCATGATTACGGCTCTATTGTTTCTCGTCCTGGTAATAGGTGTGTTTATAAGCCCTGCTCTTGCATACCTGCAATTTTCCTTTATTAAAAAAATTGCCGTTTTTTTTGTGCTTATCCTGTTAGTGAGAAGCACTGTATTTTTTGCATTGAACAGGAACAATGAGCTTGCAACTGATAAGGACAAATGGCTAAGTCATAATCACCATGTGATATTATTGGCAGACAGAGTAAGCACACTATCAGACAAAATAGAAAATAACACACACGCTTATATCATTACGGCAGATGATAGTTTTGCTTTGAATGTGGTACAGGCTACTGACACCATTAAAAACATTTTGGGTGATCTTATTTTACTCACTAAAGAAAATCAACTTCCGCAATCGAACATTGATTCACTCATAAAAAGTATAAATGTTTTTACCGCATCCGAAAATTTGCTGCTTACGGTTCGTAAGGAAAATGGTTTTGAGGAAGCGAGGAATCTTATAATAAATACCAAAGGCGCAGCGCAGCTCAATAATGTGCATTTGCAGGTAACAGCCATTGAGCAGGCGGAAAGCCAGTGGCTTAGCGATTATAAAAAGAGAAATGAATTAATCGTAAAAAATTCTTCCAGGATATTTACCTGGTTCCAGGTTATTGCTGCATTGCTCATGCTGGTTGCTTTTAAAATGATATACGATCATTTGCGGATAAGAAGTAAAACGGAAGCAGCCCTTCAGAAAAGCTTAAAGGAAACATCCGATTACCAGTATGCTTTAAATGAATCTTCTATTGTGGTCATCACCGATCAAAAAGGAATTATTAAACACGTAAATGAAAACTTTTGCCGTATTTCAAAATATTCAAGAGAAGAACTAATCGGTCGTGATCACCGGATGATCAAGTCGGGTTTTCATTCAAAAAAATTCATGCACAACTTATGGGCAACAATTGCTAATGGGAAAGTTTGGCGTGGAGAAGTAAAAAATAAAACAAAAGACGGAGAATATTATTGGTTGGATACTACCATTGTTCCTTTCCTGGACCAATCCGGTAAGCCCTATCAATATCTTGCTATCCGTTCAGATATTACACAGCGAAAACACCTGGAAGCCGAAATACTGCAAATGAACAAAGATCTGCAGCAAAGAGTGGAAGAAAAAACACGTGAGATAATCAGTAAAGAACGTCAATACAGTTTCCTGCTGCAAAATATGCTGGAAGGAATACAACTAATCAGTTTCGACTGGAAATATCTATTTATAAATGATACTGCAGTGCAGCAAAACAAACTCACCAAAGAAGAACTGATTGGCCATACAATGATGGAAAAATTTCCGGGCATTGAAGAAACAAAGTTATTCCGGGTAATGGATCGCTGTATGAAACAGCGCTGCCCGACGATTTTAGAAAATGAATTTATTTTTCCGGATGGCACGCATCAATGGTTCGAACTGAGCATCCAACCCGTTCCAGAGGGATTGTTCATCCTATCTATGGATATAGGTGAAAGAAAAAAAGTAGAACAACAACTCAGGGAAAGCGAAAAATTTCTTAACGATTCTCAGCAAGTTTCCAAAATAGGAAGCTATGTGCTCGACTTTAAAAAAGGATTATGGAAAGCATCGGACGAACTGGAAAATATTTTCGGCTTATTACACAATAATGAACATACTATAGAAGAATGGCTATCCATTGTTCATCCCGATGATCGCCGATACATGCAAAATTATTTTGAAAACGAGGTGATAGGAAAAAGACAACGATTTGATAAGGAATACCGGATCATTAATAAAATAACAAATAAAGAACGCAGTGTTTATGGTATTGGCGATTTGGAATTTGATAGCGATGGAATTATTCTTAGAATGATTGGAACCATCCAGGATGTTACCGAAAGAAAAGAGCTGGAAAAAAAGATTGAAGAACAAAAGTTAAACGAGCAACGGCTTATTAATGAAATTACCATTCAAACGCAGGAAAAAGAAAGAAAAGAAGTAGGAAGAGAACTGCATGATAACGTGAACCAGATTCTTGCTTCGGCAAAAATGTATCTCGGTATGCTTAAAAACGGGAATCATTCCGCAGAGCATAATCTATTGCTGAAATCGCACGATTATGTAGAAGAAGCAATGAATGAAATCAGGAAACTTTCTCATTCGCTGGTAGCTCCATCGCTGGGGAGCCTTGGCTTAAAAGAAACTTTGGAAGCATTGGCGCTTGATACTAATTTGAGCAATAGTTTCAAAGTAAAGCTGAACGTAGATGATACCTATAATGAACAAAAAGCGGATAAGACGAGAGAGCTGATGCTTTACAGGATTGTGCAGGAGCAGTTGACTAATATTAGTAAATATGCAAAAGCAAAAAAAGTTTTTATCAGCTTAAAAAAAGAAAGCAATACATTGTTGCTAACCATTACCGACAATGGAATAGGTTTTGATACAGATAAAAAATCAAACGGTATTGGGCTGAGTAATATGAAAAGCCGCATCGAATTTTATTCCGGTAAAATGAATATCATTTCGGCCCCGGGCAAAGGATGCACGCTGGAAATTTCTATTCCGTCTGCATCGTAAAAAATCCAAACGGGTTAAATTTTTTTATATGGTTATAAAAAAATGATGATATAAAATGAAATTCCCGCTAACAAAAACCATCATTCAAAAGAAAAATTTTCTTAGTAATTTTAGCACTCCCTAATGATTGCTTTCTTTCATTGTATCAATGATGATAACAAGCGCGCTTATTATATTTTTTTTAAATATTTTTTTAATGAGAAAAACAAACCTTTTAATTTTTATTTTTTTTACGGTGCTTCCATGGCCGTCTTTTTCGCAAAGCACTGCATGGACTGTAAAAAATGATGAACTGCAAAACAACTGGCAAATACAATCTTCTGCTAAAGTAGCGGATGATGGAGCTAAAATTTCTACTTTACAATTTAATGCCGCCAACTGGTATGCAGCCAATGTGCCCAACAGCACTTTAGGAACTTTGGTAGATGATGGTGTTTTTAAAAATATTTTTTTCAATCGCAATCTTGAAAAAATTCCCGACAGTTTATTCAATGTGCCCTGGTGGTATCGCCGTACTTTTGAAATAGATAATGTTAATCCGCAGCAAATATATCGCCTGCGTTTTAATGGAATCAGCTACAGCGCTGATGTGTGGCTCAATGGAAAAAAGATTGCTGCTGCAGATACCATCAACGGAAGTTTCCGGCAATTCATTTTTAATATAACACCTTTCGTAAAAAAAGGTAAAAATGTGCTGTCACTAAAAGTAGCGCAGGCAGGCCCCGGCGATCTGAACATTGGCTTTGTGGACTGGAACCCCGAACCCGCTGATAACAACATGGGTATATGGCGCGATGTGCATTTGATGGGAACCGGCCCTGTATCTATTGATCAGCCTTTTGTAATTACTGATGTGGATACTGCTACGCTCAATCATGCAACCATTACGCTAAAAGTTATGTTGCAAAATCATTCTGATAAAAATATAAACGGAATTTTAAATGCGACCATCGGTAATGAAATTCATATTTCAAAACCAGTTTCTATTAATGCAAACGCATCCAAAGAAATTGTTCTGTTGCCACAGGATTATAAATTGTTAAACATCGAACATCCTAAACTTTGGTGGACGCACGATTTGGGAACTCCCTATCTCTATTCACTGGAGATGAATTTTGAAACGAATCATAAAATTTCTGATACTAAAAAAATAAAATTTGGTATCCGAACTGTATCGGGTTATAAAACTGATCGCGGGTTTCGCGCTTATCGTTTAAATGGGAAAAAAATATTGATACAAGGTGGCGGCTGGACAGATCCAATGTTGCTGAAAGCTACACCTGCTTACGAAGAAGCCGGAATTGATTATGCCGTTCACATGAATTTTAATGCGCTGCGTATGGAAGGTTTTTGGGGCGAAGATCAACACATTTATGATTTGTGCGATGAAAAAGGAATTTTATTAATGGTAGGTTTTAGTTGCCAGTGGGAATGGAAAGATTTGATGCGCACTGCAACAGATGATAAATACGGAGTGATCTCTACACCAGAACAAATTGATGTAGCTACAAAATCGTTGCACGACCAGGTAGTGTGGTTAAGAAATCACCCAAGTATTTTTTTATGGTTGTATGGAAGCGATAAATGGCCAAGGCCGGCACTTGAGACGAATTATCTGAATGTACTAAGCACTTGTGATGATACGCGGCCTTATGCACAATCGGCAAAAGAATGGACCAGCGAGATCACCGGCCCAACAGGTATGAAGATGCGTGGGCCTTATGATTATGTGCCGCCGGATTATTGGTATATAGATACAACTTACGGAGGTGCTTTTGGTTTTAATACTGAAACCGGCCCCGGCCCTGAAGTCCCGGTGTTGGAAAGTTTGGAAAAAATGATTCCAAAAGATTCGTTGTGGCCCATCAGCAGTTCGTGGTTGTATCATGCAGCAAGAGGACAGTTTCACAACCTTACCCGTTATAATAATGCAATGAATGAAAGATTGGGCGCACCTGTTTCATTGCTGGATTATGAAAGAAAAGCGCAATACCTCAATTATGAAGGAATGCGTGCCATGTATGAAGCATTTGAAGCCAATCGCTTTAAAGCCACCGGCATTATTCAATGGATGTACAATGCTTCGTGGCCCAAGCTTTGGTGGCAGTTGTACGATTATTACCTGATGCCTACCGGTGCTTTGTATGGTGCAAGAGTTGCCAATGAACCATTGCATGTTTCTTACAATTATGGAAACAACGCAGTAGATGTGATGAACAATACGGGTAAAACAATTGATGCACTCACTGCAGAAATAAATGTATTGAACTTCGATTTGAAACCGGTGTTGAAAAAAACAGTTTCGGTACAAACTATTGCATCCAAAGAAACAAAAGAAGTTTTTATTTTACCATCCGATCTTCAGCTCAGCAAAACTTATTTTCTCAATCTGAAATTGTTTAATCGTCAACATCAAAATGTAAGTAACAATTTTTATGTGCTGTCCACCGAATATGATTCGCTGGATGTAAAGAAAAGCACCTGGTTTGTTACGCCGCAAACGCATTATGCCGACCTTACTTTGCTTCAGCAATTACCACCGGTAAAATTGCAGATGAATGAAACAACAAATACACATGATGGAAAAACTTTAGTAGAGGTAAAAGTGAAGAACCCTACTTCGCATCTTGCATTTATGGTTTATTTAGATTTGAAGAAAGGCAACAGCAATGAATCAGTGGTTCCCGTTTTTTGGGGCGATAATTATTTCACACTAATGCCCGGTGAAGAAAGAACCATTTCTGTATGGTGTCATACATCCGATCTGGAAGGGAAAGATCCTCGCCTGGTAATTAGCGGATGGAATGTGGAATGAAAGAGCTTGAAACGAAAACACGGCAACGCTTATTAATAACTGACATCATGCAAATGTTTTTATAGATTGTCACGATTCTTGCCGTTCATGTAAATGAATATTTTCGGGCATCGGTCAATAATTATATTTATGTCATGTTTACATTTATTGTATGGCTTATATTGTTTGTGATATGCTGGCCGGTGGCGCTTTTAGCACTGTTGCTTTACCCGGTTGTTTGGCTGCTGGCACTGCCCTTCCGGTTGCTGGGAGTAGCAGTGGATGGTGTTTTCAGTTTGCTTAAAGGCATCATCATGCTGCCGGGCAGGTTGCTGCAACGATAGTTTTTCCGAATCATTTCATATTATATTTTCAAAAGTTTTAAAAATTAAAACCTGTGAGGTCTTATTTGACTAAAACCTATGTGCTCTGCTTTGAAGCAAGTGAAGTAGGAAAGGAGATATTCGGTGCGGAACAGAAATTGAAAAATTATTTTTCAGGAAAATAATTTTTTCTGATGTATTGATATCAGAAAAATAATCGAGGTTAAGCAGGTAAAATTTATTGAGCCGGATAAAATTTTCTGCAGGCAGCATATCCGGCAATTCTTTGATGGTGCTGTGTCTTGTCAACCATTTAAAATGGTCGTAACATTTGATTAATGCTTTTATATAATGATCGGCACTTTTTACAAAACATACTTCATCGGCATGTGCCCATATAAAATAACCTTTCTTTTCTTCGAACCGCAGAAACTCCATCACACCTGCAGAAAGATCAGCAGGTGCCACGCAAATATTTTTTTGCAATAAATAGTATTTTTCAAAAAGTCATTTTGAAGGTAGGGGTCGAATTTCATACATAGGGCAATTTTATACTTTAGCTGTAATAACTCTTCTGTTGTAAACAGGCAACCTGTGTTTTACTAACAGAAAAATTTTTCCTGTATTGGTTAAAGTACAATTAACTGATAAGCCTGTTACAAATTCAAAACGGCAAATAACTCAAGTGAAGCGAGTTTTCTTTGGAGTAAAACCTTTGAACAAAGATATTAAATGAATATTTACCTGTAAACCGTTTTTTTATCAAAAATGAGCGGGTGTTTTAAACAGATACTTGCCAGAAAAAACCCCATTTTTGCTGGTACGCATTGTTACGACAAGCAGATTCTTTACATTTAATAAGCAACGCTGATTTTTTAATTTATAAAATTTATTTTATGCCTAACCAAACCGAAATTGAATGCTACTTTAAAAGCAGTGAATTAGCTGCATTATGCAAACAAGGAAAAGATATTGTTATAAATTTTAAGGCTACTTACCCTGCAGGCAAAACTTCTATGTTTGAAATTTCTGCATCCGTGTATAAAAAACCAGGTAAAAATAATTCGATAAAAGGAACTCTTTTGGGAGACGGCGATTCCGGATTGGGAGGTACTACCGGTTGCCCGCTTCCGTGCAAATAAATAAAAGGAATAAACTTTGTGCTGAATGACATTACCGGAATTAATTTTTAAAAATTTCCTTGAACCTTTTGCGTACCTGGTTTATGCAATCATATTCTTGCTAAAGATATATAACGAAACTAATGTAGAACAAAAGGTTCTTTTGGTGTTTTATGTTGTTGCAACAATTTTATTAACTGCTGCAAGCGTTTTGGTGCTTTATGCGAATCAAAACGTAGACAATGTATGGATGTACAACATTTTTTATTTACTTACCATTTGTGTTCTTTCCTGGTTTTTTTATCGCTTGTTGTATGGAAGGCTAAAAAGAGCGTTTATAAAAATAAGCCTGGCGGCCAACGTAATTATTTTTATTATTTACGATATTATACTGCATCATTTTGTAGGCTCGTATAACGGTTACGTGTATGCGATTTGTTATATCAGCATTGTAGCATATTCTTTCATGTACTTCAACCAACTGCTTGCCAATGTGACGGAAAAAAGTATCCTGAATAATTTTAATTTCTGGCTGGTATCCGGATATTTATTTAACTACCTCGGCGCTTTTATAATAATTCTTTTATACCGAACCGTAGATTTGGACGACACGGGCAATGTATGGGCGATGCAAAATATTATACTTTTTTTGAGCGCTCTTATTACCTTAGCAGGATATTTAAGAACATCGCGGCGTAAGCGCTATTTCTGAATCCTGCATGATCACCATTTTTATCATTACCATCTTCCTGGTAGCAGTGGCAACGGGTATCATTTTCCTGGTACTCATCTATCAAAAAAAGCAACTTCAATACATTGCCGAAAAGAAACAATTGCAGGTAACGTATGAAAAGGAAATACTTGAAAGCAAGCTCGAAATACAGGAACAAACATTCAAAAACATTTCGCAGGAAATACATGATAATATTGGACAGGTACTGACGCTGGTGAAGCTGAATATTAATACCATGACAACCGCAGAACCGCCAGCATTACAAAATAAAATTAGTGACAGCAGAAATCTTATTACAAAAGCCATACAGGATTTGCGCGATTTGTCGAAGAGTATGAATACCGACCTGGTAATAGAAGCAGGCCTTACCCAGGCCATAGAATATGAATCGGAACTGATAAAAAAAACAGGCGGATACGAAATTGAGTATAATATTACCGGCAATGTTTACCGGTTGCAAAATCAGCAGGAACTTATCCTGTTCAGATTGGTGCAGGAAGCACTGAACAATATTATAAAACATGCAAAAGCAACGCGTATTAAGATTGCGATTGCTTTTGAGCCAAATATTTTTACTCTTCATGTAACAGATAACGGGGTTGGCTTCAGCGCCGGAGAACTAAAGCTAAATCCGGTACGTGGCTCAGGATTAAGAAACATGGAAAACAGAGCTAAAATGATAAACGGTAATTTTACATGTACTTCAGTTCCGGGAAAAGGAACTTCTATATTCATTGCTTTACCCATCGAAACAAAAAAATAATTATGGTAAAAATTGCGCTGGCCGATGATCATGTTTTATTAAGACAAGGACTTGCTAACTTGATACAGGATTTTGGCGATTACAATATTTTATTCCAGGTTGATAATGGCAAAGATTTAATTAGTAAGATTGAGAAAAAAAATATTCCTGATATAGTTTTACTGGATATAAATATGCCAATAATGGATGGATATGAAACAGCACTTTGGCTGAAAGAAAATTTTCCGGAAATAAAAGTATTAGCGCTTTCCATGTATGATGATGAAAGATCTATCATAAGAATGTTCAGGGCCGGCGTGAAAGGATATGTTTTAAAAGACTGCGAACCTGGTGAATTAAAACAAGCGCTTATCGCAATAGATAAAAAAGGGTTTTATTATTCCGATATGATATCAGGCGTTTTCCTGAATTCAATTAATAAAAAACAACAGGATACTTTGGAAGATGAATTAAACCTGACCAATAAAGAAGTAACTTTTTTGAAACTATGCTCCACAGAAATGACGTATAAAGAAATTGCCAGCGAAATGAATCAAAGCCCCCGTACCATTGATGGATATCGCGATGAACTGTGTGCAAAACTTGGCGTAAAAACTCGAATCGGGTTGGTGATGTATGCAATAAAAACAGGGATTATAAAAATATAATCCGATTTATATAGAAGGCCAAAAAAATTTGCTGTTATTCATGAATAAAAAAACCACCCCTCCTGGAGTGGTAAAACTTAATTATAACTATAACACACAACTATTTAACGGTAAAACCTCATTTTATTGTTTCGATGCAAAAATATTTTTGGCTAAAAGCTGCATCCCTCTTTTATGATTAGGTTCCTGGTGTAAATTAATCAGCAATGAAACTGTATCTGATGCTTATTTATATTATGTTACTATTTGAGTTTAAATTTATTTTATTTAACTTTGAAGAGTAGTGACTTGTACTGCTAACCAAAAAGTTTAAACCACAATATATTACTTGCAGCGGTTGCCTTGCTGAAGTACCGGGTTAAAACGGTTCACTTAGTAAGAAGGATATTTATGAACCCCGGAGAAGATAACAGGAGGACTCTGTTTTATTAATTAAGTACTATAAAAGCTATTATATGAAAACAAAACTTACACTTATTTTGTTTGGGGTAATTATTTTCTTTATCATTTCCATACCACTTTCAATTATTGCACAAACAACAGATGTGCTCACGCAACATAATAATTTAAACCGCGACGGATGGGACAGTACTGAAACAATCCTGAATACTAAAAATGTAAAATTTGGTTTATTTGGAAAACTCTACTCAAGGCCGGTTGATGATTTTATATACGCACAGCTATTAATAAAAAACAATGTAAATATTCCAGGTAAGGGTTCTAAAAACATAGTTTATGTGGCTACAGTGAATAACTCAGTATATGCATTTGATGCGGATGATTCTTCAGTCACTTCACCTTACTGGCAGGTAAACCTTACCCCCTCAGGTATGAGACCAGTAAAGAATACTGATTTAAATGCTTGCAAAGGAAACTATAGAGATATAATTGGTAATATCGGAATCATTGGAACCCCTGTTATTGACCCAGCTACAAATACGATGTACGTAGTTGCAAGAAGTTGTAATACGAACGGCACCGGCTATGTACAATATTTGCATGCACTGAATATTACCACCGGAGCTGACGTTGTGAGCCCGCAATTGATTACTGCGCAGGTAAACGGTACTGGCTTCGGAAGTGCAGGTGGTATATTATCATTCAACCCTCAAATACAAAATCAACGGGCCGGATTATTATTATTAAATGGAATTGTTTATATCTGCTATGCTTCTCACTGCGATTGGAGTTTCTATCATGGCTGGATACTTGGTTATGATAAAAGCACTTTACAACAAAAAATTGTTTATTGCACTACACCCGATGGCGCAAGTGGAGGAATGTGGATGAGTGGCGCCGCTCCTTCTGCTGATGATGCAGGTAATTTGTATGTAAGCGTGGGCAATGGCACTGCAGGATATAATGGAGATTTAACGGATATAAGAAATAGAAGTGAAAGTTCCTTAAAACTTAAACCTTCATCCGGTTCTCTTTCGGTTGAAAGTTTTTTTACTCCAAATAATTATACTACTCTTGAAGCTACCGATCTTGATTTTGGCACTTCACAATTTATGCTTCTGCCAAATACTAATCTTGGAGTAACAGCCTGTAAAGACGGGCATATATATGTGATTAACAAAGATAGCATGGGCGGTTATGATTCTATAACTAACCAGGTAGTACAAACAATTAATCTCGCAACAAATGCACATTTACGATCTGCTTTTGCATATTATGGAGGGAGCCAGCATCAATATGTTTACTCCTGGAGTGAAAATGGATTACTGACCGCTTTTCCTTTTGACAAGACGGGAGATACACTTGATGTTCAAAATGAAACCAGGAGCGGTGTGCAGGGACCTGTTGGAAACAGCGGCGCTTTTCTTTCTGTTTCTTCAAACGGGTCTGTAGATTCTACAGCGGTATTATGGGCAACATTTGCTGCGAGTGGTGATGCAAACCTGCAAACACGCCCTGGTATATTGCATGCATTTGATGCAATGGATGTAACTAAGGAATTATGGAATTCATCCCAGGCTGTGGGTGATAGCGTGGGCAACTATGCCAAATTTAATTGTCCAACTATCGCGAATGGTAAGGTGTATCTCGCCACCTTTTCTAACCGGTTCAATGTTTATGGCCTTACAGGAAACAATTTCGATACTTGCAATTCTGCAGATATAGCTTTGAATAAACCTGCTTATGCGAGTTCAACTTCCGGTAGTGCATACATTGCCCAAAATGCTTTTGATGGAGATCCTTCTACAAGGTGGTCAAGTGAAGGAGGGGTAGATCCGGAATATATTTATGTAGATCTTGGAGCAAGATATGATCTATGCAGAGTAGTTTTAAATTGGGAAACGGCTTTAGCATCAAACTTTACCATAGATGTTTCAGATGATGCGGTGAACTGGACCACTATAGCTGCAAGAACAAATAATACAAGTTATACTGATTATATTCCTTTACAAGGAACCGGAAGATATGTAAGAATGTATGGAACTGCAAGAGGAGGCCTGCCTGAATGGGGTTATTCTCTTTATTCATTTGAGGTATATGGAACAAAAAATGCACTTGATTGCCCTGCGCCGGATTCGCTTTGGGCCAGTAACGTTTCGCAAAACAGTGCAACACTTTATTGGAAAGCCACCGGTGCTTCACAATATCATGTACAATATAAATCTGTAAGCGATCCAGATTGGACAGCAGTAACCGTTGATACAAATTTTTTAGTTCTCAATTCACTTTCTTGTGGAACTGATTACTTATTTAAAGTACAGGGAATATGCAGTGCAACAGATAGCAGCGATTTCTCTACGGCCACTCCTTTTTCGTCACTCTCATGCAGTGGCTGTAATCCTTTACCAACAAGATGGTCCAGTTCGGATGTTGGTAATGTAAATCTTGCTGGAACTTCATGCTTTAATGCCGGTGTTTTCACACTAACAGGTTCGGGAGATGATATTGGCGGAACAGCAGATGCTTTTCAGTTTGCATATCAAACGCTCAATGGAGATGCAAAATTTACAGCAAGGGTAGCAACGCTTGACAATGCCAACGCATCCAATAAGTGCGGTATAATGATTCGCGAAACACTTTCTTCAGGATCGAAGTATGCATTTATTGGTCTTACAAGTTCCAGCGGTGTAACATTTGAAACGCGATCAACCACCAACGGAAATTCTTCTGTTACTAATTCAGCTAACAATATAAACGCACCCTATTGGATCCAGCTCACTAAATCTGGATCTGTTTTTAATGCAGCTATTTCACCAGATAATGTTAACTATTCGCCTTTAGGTTCCACCTCCGATCTTGGATTTGGAGATACTGAAGAAGTTTATGCCGGGCTTGCTATTACCAGTCATGATAATAATATTCTTTCAACAGGTACTGTTGATAATTATGGTTATACAACCGGCACATTACCTATTGATTTATTATCATTCAATGCATCATTAAATTTTAATCATACAGTAGATGTAAAATGGTCTACACAGGCTATTAATGCCGGTTATTTTGTTATAGAAAGAGCTACAAGCCCAAATAATTTTATCGCGTTAGACTCTGTTCAGGCAATAAATGGCCAGTCAATACAATCTTATGCATGGACAGATAATGCCCCGGTAGCGGGAACCAATTATTACAGGCTTCGGATTGTTGGCGCTAACGGAAATTATTCTTACTCAGGTATTGTAACAATAAATGTAAATAATGGTATTGCTCCTTTAATATATCCTAACCCTGCAACATCATACATTAATATTGTTCAGGGAAATGCACCTATAAAATATATCACACTGAATGACATAACCGGAAGAATGATTGAAAAGTTGAATACTGTTTCAAACGCAGGTACAATAAAATTTTCTGTTTCACATATTCCCAAAGGAATATATTTTATCGAAATGACTACTACCACCAGCGTTTACAGAAGTAAAATAATTATTGATTAAGACAACTGTTGAATAAAGTAAAAAATAGCCGAAAAAAACTACGGCTATTTTTTTTATAATTTTTATTCATTTTTTTAAATTTCCCGAAACCGTAAATAGTTGGTTAGGTTTTATTCCCTAATCCGTAAATGATAAAAAAGTTGCAGGCGCAATTTTGCGCCCATGAAACAAATCAACACTCCTCTAATTTTTTTTACCTTACTTCTGTTTGCAGCTAATTCGTTTTGCCAAACAGCAAGGCTGACACCTGCACAACAGTTAGTAACAAACGGTGAAGATTCATTAACCCAAAGCGTTGCAAAAAATAATACGGTTATCTCTGGCTATGGTAGTGCTTTTTATCAATATAATAAAAACAATCAGAAAGGAACCGCTACGCTTGAAAGATGCGTGCTTTTTGTCGGGCATCAATTCAACAATAAAATTGCTTTCTTTTCCGAAACAGAAATTGAAAATGCAAAAGTTGAAGGCGGCGAGCGGGGCGGAGAAATTTCATTGGAACAGGCATACCTGAGATTTAAATTTAATTCACATCAATATTTGGTTGCAGGGCTATTCACTCCACGCATAGGGTTACTAAACGAAAATCATCTGCCTGTAAATTTTAACGGAGTAGAAAGGCCCATTGTTGAAGAGTTGATAATACCTGCAACATGGAGAGAACTTGGCATTGGCTTTTATGGCGAGTCGCATCAAATGCCACTTAATTACAGCGTCGCATTAATTAATGGGTTAAACGCTGCAGCATTTGTTCATGGCAATGGAATCAGGGAAGGGAGAGCAGAAGGTAAAGAAGCGCCTGCAAATAACTTAGCAATAACTGCATCTGTTCAGTATTTCATCGGCAATTTCAAATTCCAGTTGTCGAGCTATGTGGGCGGCACTACTGCTTTTGGTAAAAATGAAGCGGATACACTCCGACTTCAAAGTGGACTTTTCGGTGCACCGCTTTACTTAACAGAAGCAGACTTTCAGTTTGAAAAAAATGGATTCTCTGCAAAAGGTATTGCATCATATATTTCTTATTCGCAAGCTGCGGCCATTAATAAAACTTTCGCATCAAATATTTCTTCGGGTATGTATGGTAGTTATGCAGAGGTGGCCTATAACTTATTTGAAAATGCAAAAAAAGAAAAATGGAAGCAGCAAAAATTAAATGCTTTTGCACGATACGAAGTTCTTAATTTGAATAGTTCAATTCCCGGTAATGCACTATATGATGGTACGGAAAAACAAAATCACCTCATTGTTGGGTTAGGTTATTTACCCATACCAAATGTAGTAATCAAGGCAGACGTAAGGTTGCTGCACACCGGCCCGCAAACCATTGCCAATCCTGATACGGCACTACCCTATCGTCAAAATAATACATTCATTAACCTAGGCATTGGCTGGTCTTTCTAAAATGAAAAGAAGAAAATTTATACAATCAGGTTGTCATGCATGCCTGTTATTAGGAAGCGGAATGTTTATAGATTCTCTTTCCTCCTGTTCTCCAAAACTCGCTGTTACCAAAGTGATGCAGCATGATATGCAATTTTCAATTCCGGAGAGTGACATGGCAGCCGGTTCAAAAATGATTACTATTAAAAATTTTGATTACGATGTATTTCTAAAAAAAAATAATGATGGCTCATATATGGCTCTGGCAATGATTTGCACTCATGCAGGTCATTCATTAGTTAAAACAGGTAAAAAATTTTATTGTTCACTTCACGGTAGCGAATTTGATGTTGCAGGAAATGTAATAAAAGGCCCGGCGGAAAGAAATCTTGTTCAACTTCCGGTTAGCAATGCAAAAGGTGTAATAGTTGTAAAACTGAAAAATTCATCAGAAATATAAACGTTTTCTAAACAACCTGTTTTAATTCATTGCACTTTTGTATACGAAACAGCTTGTTGCAATCAATTTTTATTTTACCATTGCACAACTAAATGAATGCTTAAATTTTTTTTATAATGAGCAAAGTATTTATCGGGCTTGGTGGAAATATTGGCAATGTGCAGGAAACTTTCGTAAAAGTAATAGCCATTGTAGAAGAAAAAATTGGTTCGGTAATTAATCAATCATCGTTGTATAAAACAGCTCCGTGGGGCTTCAAAGATCAAAATGATTTTTTGAACAAAGTTATTTGTGTAAACACCAACCTAAGCCCCGCCGATGTATTAAAGAATCTATTGACTATTGAGTTGATGATGGGAAGGAACAGGAACGCCAATAATAAAAATGCACCAAGAACTATAGATCTTGATATTCTTTTTTACGATGATAAAATTATTGCGGATGATAATCTTGTAGTGCCGCATCCGAGGCTGCACCTGAGGAATTTTGTGCTTGGGCCTTTAGCAGAAATAGCACCTAATTATATTCACCCGGTCATTTTAAAAAAAATAAAAGAGATAGCAGCAGAAAGTTCCGATACGTCTGTAGTAAAAAAAATATAACTACGCATAGTTGTGCATTCGCAGTTATAATGAGTTGATATATTGAAGCGCTTTTACAATATCCGCTTCCACATTAAAATTTATTTCATTCTGCCGGAGATATTCTTTTATTTTCTCCCGCTGATCGGAGAATAAATCAAACAAATTTTTTTTTGATGCTTTAAAATACTTCATAGAGCCGTCGGCGATATAATAATCATTGATTATTTTAAAAAGAGAACTTTTATTTAAACTATTATCAGTTTTAAAATCTTCCTTGCTGTAGGGCAACCCGGTGCCATTGGTAATTATTACCGGGTCAAGATTACTTCGCATCGTGGCATCGTTTCTTTCCTCATAAAGTATTGTTTGTTTTTCATACAGGTTTGCATTTACAAAGTGCGTGGTTTTTATTACACAGTTTGTATCAAAATAATAAAAAGTATCTTTTGCAATTGCTATCATGGCCAGTGCATCGGGGTTTTCAAGCATCACCGGTTTACCCATTCTGTCCAGATAAAAAATTTTTCCAAGCACCCTGTTATAATTAAGCCTTGCATCATTTTCTGTATGGTCTTTATAAAATAATTTTCCCTGTTGGTACTCCGCATATTTATAAACACTCCTTGCCATTTGCGCAAGAGTTTCATCAGTTTGTTTGGAAGCATAGCTGTTTTGTGCAAAAGAATTTTGCTGAATCAGAAAACAGAGAAAAAGTGCATAAGCGAACCTCATATCAATCACAAAGATTGCACTTTGTTTTTAAACTGTAATCATAAAATAAAAAATTTTCACTCTTGAATTATGCCCGGATTATTAAACAGAAATAAAAAACCCCTGCTTTTCGGCAGAGGCTATGGAAGCATTATCTTCCAATTAATTTAATCCTGGGAGTAACGGTTTATTCAGGAATAAATCGGACGCCATTAAGGCACGGCTTTCATCGGGATATTGAGTCTTGTCGAGGATATTGAATTTAAAAGAAGTTGACTGATATCGAATTTATACTGGTTTTTAAAGGATCTGGAAGCGGACTAATTCACTGGATATTATTCGTTTTTCAGGATTTGGATTTTAGATTAATGTTTTTTTAACATCAATCAACTTCTATAACAAAGATATGTTTATGGGGTACGCAAATCAATAGGGCTATTGCCCAATTTTAAGGACATAAGATTTACTAATACTAAAGTATTTTACCGGTAAAATAAATACGTATAAATACGATAGTGCGATAGAATAAATACGATTTAAAATTGGAATATAGATTTATTTAGTAGTAGCCCGATAAGTGATTTTCAATTTCGCAGATAAATCAACTTCTGTGATTTCGTATAGGCGTGTACGTTAGGTCATTCATCGTAACAGGATTCTTTTTTTGATAAAAATTTCAATTAAAGATTTAATCTTTGGTTGGATGCTTTTAATTAGGATAATTCAATGCCTGTCGCAGGTTGGTTGTCATAGAAAAAAGCGCTTCTTCATTAATTGTGAAAAAAGAAGTTGACTGATTTTCGGGTTAACTGGCTTTTACCGGATATAGGATATGAATTTTCATGGAATTGGATTGAACTATTTTGATCATCAATCAACTTCTGATACAAAGTTAAATTTCGTATTATTGCCTGCAATAGCATCATCGCGCAATTTTGAATATATCATTTTTACCCGGTTACGGGTATTTTAACGGGTAACATTCTCGTAAAACCCCTATTTGTGCAATGATTTTATGCGATATTTGTGCAAAGACAATCTGTAGCTAAAAAACTTTTATATTTAAACGCTCCAAATTTATTAATCACCAGGCCTGCTATGAATCTGAACCCGGGAAAATTTTATGTTGTATGAAGTTGTATTCTTTCTTATTCTTACTTTTTATTTCTGTTGCGTGTAAAGCACAGGAATGGCAATTGGAATTGATGCCCGGGGTTTCGGCATATAATGGCGATTTAACCCAGCGTCGTCTTGCTCCGCAATATTTTCATCCGGCAGTGGCATTGAATCTTAAATATAATACCGGAGATTTTTTCAACTTCAGAATCGGGTTTGCTTATGCACGGATAGGCGCTGATGATAAAAATAATCCATCGCCACTTTTAAAAGACCGGAACCTTAATTTTAAAAGTAACATTTTTGAATTAAATCTTATTACTGAAATTAATCTCGCCGATCCTGAAAACTATATTTCTTATCCATATTTTATTGCTGGTGTTGGTGTGTTTCATTTTAATCCATACACATTTGATGATCATAAAAAAGTATTTCTTCATCCGCTTAGCACAGAAGGCGAAGGATTGGCGCAATTTCCCGACCGGAAGAAATATTCACTTTACCAGTTGTGTGTTCCTGTTGGTTTTGGATGGAAATGGACCATTAAAGAAAAATGGGAAATAAGCTACGAGTTTGGTTATCGCATCACCTTTACCGATTACATTGATGATGTAAGCAAAAATTATGTTGATGTAAATATTTTGCAACAGGAAAAAGGAAGTGAATCGGCAAAATTATCTTACCGGGGATTAACGCCCTATCAGCCGGCAGACGTACGTGGCAACCCTGCAAATAAGGATATTTATTTTTTTAATGGAATTAAAATAGGGACCAGCCTGAGTAATCTTTTTAAAAGAAAATAGTAAGCGGTTAATTTTTTTTGAATTTATAATCTCGTTTTCATTAAAGATTCTTCACTGGTATCAAACGATACAACATTTCTCATAACCCATCATTTATTTTTGCAGTCGAGCTTTTATAAAAATGATAAACGGCTTGTAAAAAGAAATCTTAATTTCAGTTGTCAGTAAATTATAAAGCTAAAACTGGCAGTCTTTTTGGGATAACAATTGAATATTTTTAATTAAAAAATTTTTACTATGAAAGCAAGTAAATTGATATTACTGATGTTGGCAGGTGCTGCTGCCGGAGCTGTGGCAGGATTATTATTTGCACCGGATGAAGGTGCTGAGACAAGAAGGAAAATTGCAAACAAGGCAAAAAAGATTAAAGATGATTTTGCGGATAAAGCCACAGAGTTCAAAGAAAAAGCGATGGATATTAAAGACAATATTGAAGGCGCAGTACACGATGTGAAAAAAAGATTTTCTCATTCCTGATAAGCGAGGCTGGCAGCTTTCGCATACCCGGTAGTAAATTATTTTATATCACTTACTTTTTTGGCGAAATACCTGAATCACTTAACCAGTCGGCCAATCGTTGCGACCATGTTTTAAGGCTCACATATTGAGACCTGTTACCCATATTGAAAGCATGGTTGCCATTTGCATAAAGATGTAACTCCACCGGAACATGTGCCTTCCGGTGCATTTCCATTAGTGTAACCACGGGAGGTGAACAACAAGTATCTTCGTTAGCAGCAATTAAAAAAGTTGGGGGTGCATCTGCAGAAACAGAATTAGGTACTACTAACGGTCCGGGATACACTAAGACCTGGAATGCTACTCTTGCAGATAACTTATCTATAGAATCGTGTGATGCATAATGCCCTTCATTAAAATGATAACCGAGCCAGCCTGCAAGTTCACCACCCGCTGAAAAGCCCACCACACCTATGTTTGAAGTATCTATTTTAAATTGATTTCCTAATTTTTTTACAAGTCGTATTGCCCTGAATATATCTTGTTTTGCATTTTCAACATTGTATGGCGAATTTTCTTCGCGGAATAAACGATATTTCAATACGAATGCCGCAATGCCTATCTTATTTAAAAACTTTGCTGCTTCGATACCCTCGGCATTAAAAACAAGTGTCCTATGCCCGCCACCAGGGCAAACGATTACACCAGCACCTGTAGCAATTGAGGCGGGAGGAAGGAAAACAGTAAGAGTTGGATCATTGATGTTCTTTACCCACCAGTCTTTTGCCTGCTCAGGTATATTCTTTCTGCTCTCAAAGCCAGGCGCTCCCCCTTTCCACAAAGGAATTACAAGACTATCCTGAGCATACAATGGGTAATTCAGCAAGATTACCGCCAAAAAAAATATTGCAGTAACCTGGAATTTCTTATTCATAAATCACTTAATTATTTCCGAATATACTGGTAAAATTTTTAAAAAAATATTTTGCAGAAAATTGCACAACTATATAAAAAATACTTAGGTGGTTTACTGTTTTTCTTGCATTATAATTTTTGAATTCTAATTATTATATTTACATGCCCTTTACCTATTGTACTCCATACCCTCAGTACAGCACTGCTTAATCCAACTTTCACAGATAAGACCGGTAATAGTACCAATATCATTTAAGTAAAATAAAATGATAAAAAAATTATTCCGGAAGATATTCGCGTTGTTATGGCTTATTTCATTTCTTACAACCAGGGAATGTGATGGCCAGAATGCATTACTCATTAACTTCGGTACAAATTCATGCACTGATTCTGTTCCTTCATTTTCATTAATCAGGGACCCGCTTTCCGATACTTCGTCTGCACTTACTTCATGTAAAGTTTCTGCACAGGTGCCAAATATTTTTTCCGTTTTTATTGCCTACAATCCAAAAGAAAATAATCTTTACCTCGCTGATGTAAGAAGTGGGACAAATACAAAAATATGGAGACTGAATATAGGGTTACCGGCAAGCATTAATTGTCCTTCGCTGGATAGCGCGCCAGACTATAGTTATAACTATGTTTCAAACAATTTTGAATTTGATAATAATGGTAACCTCTGGTCTTTTTCTAATTATAATGATACGCTGGGGCAATGCAGTATTGACAATTTTGATGTAGCCACCGGTGTAATATTGAATACACGGATTGTTCAATTTCCGCAAGGATATTTTCCAACAAGCATTTCCAGCGGAGACCTTACTATATTGCCCAATGGACGTATGTTTGCCACACTTGGCAGCTTCCCTTCAAAGCTCTATGAAATTAAAAATTATAATACAACCACCAATGCTACCGCTACTTTTCTTGACACTTTACCGCAAAGCTGTTATGGCATTGCTTACTTAAATGGCAAACTTGAGCTTACCGGTACCGATTTTGGCGGAAACTGTTATTATTATTTATGCAATATTTCAAATGGCATGCTCGATTCTGCAAAAAATTTCCAGACTGGGCAGTTGCCTATTGACAATACAAGCATCACGCCATCTATTGGTCTTGCCAAACAAGTAGTAGGCATGTCAAAAGTTAATGATAATACTGCTGACCTTACTTATGAAATTTATACAAAGAATCTTGGCAATGTTGCGTTGAACAATGTAAATATCAGCGACAATCTTGCATTGGTATATGGCGCTCAAAATATTACTGATATTCACGTGGCATTTGCGCAGGATGGAAATGCTGCAAATCTTCAGTTAAACCCATCTTACAACGGAGATACAGATACGCTCCTATTGCTTCCGGGGCAAAACCTTAATAACCAGTCTGGCAATAACCAGGATTATTTTATAAAACTTCGTATATCCGTTCGCGTTAGTAATCTGAACCCTGCTGTTATTTATGAAAATTCAGCCATCGGCACTGCGACTATTGGGAGTATTGGC
>Ga0157370_10000609_pt1 | contig 44536 bp, 29 predicted proteins | sample C35metaG_FD_113463 | JGI IMG/M metagenome (GOLD analysis project Ga0157370, IMG submission 113463) | Corn rhizosphere microbial communities from Kellogg Biological Station, Michigan, USA - C3-5 metaG | ecosystem: Host-associated > Plants > Roots > Rhizosphere > Soil | place: USA: Michigan...
CCACGATCGCGGCGCGGAATGCGGGCAGATAGGTGTCCTCAAGGTCGTGCGGCGAGACGAACACGTCGGCCACATGGCGCGTCGGCTCGGGGCCGCTGTGGACCGCAAAATGCTTGGGCGTCGAGATCACGTCGGGCAGATCGGGATTGGCGCCCTGCATGCCGGTGACGAAGGCCACGCCCATATGCGCGGTCAGAAAGGGATCCTCGCCATAGGTTTCCTGCCCGCGTCCCCAGCGCGGATCGCGGAAGATGTTGATGTTGGGCGACCATGTGTCGAGCCCGGTGCCGATCTTGCCGAGCTTGCCCGTCTGACGGCCGAGCGTGTGCAGCGCCCGCACCTCGACGCTGATCGTCCCCGCCACATCGTGCAGCAGCGGCGCGTCGAAAGTCGCCGCCAACCCGATCGGCTCGGGGAAGTTGGTCGTCGGCACCGCGCCGATCGCGCCGTGCAGCGATTCCGTCCACCAATTGTACGCGGGAATGTCGAGCCGCGAGATTGCGGGGGCGACGTTGACCAGCTGACCGACCTTCTCGTCGAGCGTCATCTTCGCCACCAGTGCGGCGGCAAGACGGTCCGCATCCGCGCGCGCGTCGCTTTCGTGGGCGACAGGCGCGGCGTTGGCCGGGGCGATGCAGGCCACACCGCCGCATGATGCAATGCCCGCCAGCAATATTCCGCGCAGTGCCGAAAGTGACTTGGCCGACATTCTCTTCTCCCTTTTTGCTTTGACTGGTTCAGGCTGGCTCAAACGGTGGACAGCCCATGTTCGACGATCTTGCGGATCAGCTCGCGATGGCGCGGCAGGCCCGCGCGCAAGCGTTCGGTCTGGGTGGCGTTCTCGCGCAGCGCGCGCTCGGCGAGCTTGGCATCGGGCGCGATCGCGGCCGGCTCGACCTCGGTGCGATAGCCCATGCCGTAGAGGACATATTGATAGCTGGCGGCCGGGAAGACCTCTTCCGCGCGATCGAATTCGTCGTGGAAACCGGGCGATTGATATTTCCACAAGGTCAGCAGCTCGCGCAGCCGATCGGGGATCGTCTCGGCCAGCACATTGTCGCGCCAAAAAGCCGTGTCGGTCCGCTTGGTCAGCACATAATGCAGCTTCAGGAAATCGATGATCCGGCCCCAGCGATAATGGGTGTTGGCGTTGAAGCGCGACGCCACGACATCCATCACCTGGCGATTGGCCGGCATCTGCTCCGCGATCATCTTGGCCGACAGCTCGGTCAGGACGATCGACGAGGATTCGAGCGGTTCGAGGAAACCGGCGGCGAGGCCCACCGCCACGCAATTGCGCTTCCAGAACGTCTCGCGATGGCCCGAACGGATCGGAATCTTGCGCACCGACAGATCCTTGGCGACCGGCCCCAGATAGGCGCGCAGCTCGCTCTCTGCCTCGTCGTCGGAAATGTGCCGGCTCGAATAGACATGGCCGGTGCCACGCCGTGTGGGCAGGCCCACGTCCCATATCCACCCCGCCGACTGCGCGGTCGAAATCGTGTGGCACGCGATCGGGCTGTCCTCGCGTTCGTACGGCACCTGAACCGCGAGCGCGGTGTCGCAGAAGAGGACGTCGCCGCATTCCTTGAACGGCACGCCAAGCGCTTGGCCCAGCAACAGCGCGCGGAAGCCCGAGCAATCGACGAAGAGGTCGCCCGCTATCTCGCCCGCTTGCTCGGTATCGACGCTCCTGATGTCGCCATCATCGGCGAGAAGCACCTGACGGACATCGGCGAGAACGTGACGCACGCCGAGTTTCTGGGTGCAATGCTCCTGCAGGAAGAGCGCGAACTTGCCCGCGTCGAGATGATAGGAATAGTTCGCGATCGCGTCATATTCGGGCGTGGTGATCGTCTTGGGCGCGAGCCCGGCTTCGCAAATCTGCCCCTGCGGCGTGACCGCGTCGCAAAAGCTCTGGCCGCGTTCGTCGACCATCCAATGCTGCGCCAGGTTCACCTTGCCGAAGCCCTGCGGAAGCATGAGCGGATGATAATAACCATCGTCGGCGGCGCCGGTGGTCCAGCCGGCGAACCGCGCGCCTTGCTTGAAAGCGGCATCGCAACGGCGGAAAAATTCGGATTCGGAAACGCCGATCTTCGAAAGGGTCGAGCGTAAGGTGGGCCAGGTGCCCTCGCCCACACCGATGATCGGGGTGGTGGGGGATTCGATCAGCGTGACGGTGAAACCGTTCGCCATCCGGCCGCGATTATAAGCGGCAATCAGCCCGGCAGTGAGCCAGCCGGCGGTGCCGCCGCCGACGATGACGATATTACGTACGGGATTTAGCATCACGGGCCGCCGAAAAGAAAAGGGGCGCCCACCATAGCGGGCGCCCCTTCTTACGTAAGCTACTAGAAGTGCAGGCGGACGCCGGCGGTATAACGGCGACCGTAGGAGTAAACGTCGAGCGTCTGGTTCGAGAAACGCCCGTGCGTGCTGTAGGTCGAATTGTTGAGGTTCGTCCCTTCGACAAACACGGTGACGTGCTTGTTGAAGTCATAGCTCGCCGAGGCGTCGATCTGCGTCTGCGCATCGACATTGACCGGTTCGGCGCCGAAGGTACCGCCTTGGTTCTGGCCCAGCTGGAGCAGGTAGGTGTCACGCCAGTTGAGCGCGACGCGGACCTGGAAGCCGTGCTTGTCGTAGAAGCCGACGAAGTTCGCCGAATTGGCCAGACCGGTGATGGCGAATGCCGAACCGGAAATGTCCGCCGTATTGAACTTCTTGTTGGTGTCGACCAGCGTGGCATTGGCCTGGAAGCCGAAGCCCGTATCGCCGAATACCTGCTGCCAGGCAATTTCGACGCCGCGGACGGTCGCGTTCGGACCGTTGACCTTGGCGTTGATATTGAACTGGGCAATTTGGCCGGTGGTCGGATCGATCACATTGTTGATCGGCCTCGTGGTGACGCCGCCAACGATGAAGTTGGTCAGATCCTTGAGGAAGGCATCGACCGCGAAATACGAGTTGCGGCCATAATACCATTCGACCGCGGCATCGAAGTTATCCGACAAATAAGGCGTCAGGTTGGGATTGCCGCCCGAGCCCGAAAGCGACCCACGCCGCAGCGAACCAAGGTTCACCGTTGGTTTGAGGTCGCCCAGGTTGGGACGCGTCAGCGTGCGTGACGCATCCAAGCGGAAGATCAGCTGAGGCGTGAGCTCCAGCTTCAGGTCCGCGCTTGGCAGTATGTAGTTGTAATTGGCCTTGCCGGTGATGTTCTGAACGGTGCTGGTGAAATTGGTGTTGATCACCGTCGGATCACCGGCATTGAGCGTCAGGCTGACCAGGTTTTGCGCCTGTGCGTTCGTGGTGACATGCGTGCCTTCGTCACGCAGGCCGAAGTTCAGGTGCAACGGCATGCCGGCGATTTCTTCGTCGAAGCTCGCCTTCATGAACAGCGCGTAGGTCTTTTCCTGCACGCCCAGGACCGAACTCGGATCGAACGCAGGCGCGGTCGAACCATGACCCGTCGCTTCGAGCGCCGTATAGACCGCATAAGGATCGTAACGGAAGAAGCCCGGCGCCAGCACGCTGGAATCATAGCCCGGGATGAAGTGCGCGGTGCTGATCGTGCCCTGATAGACCCCCGCCGGAAGCGGCGAGATCGAATTGCCGGTGCGGCCGGAAGCCGGACCGTAACCCGAATAAAGGCCGAACACGCCGTTGGTGAAGGTATTCCAGTTCTGCTGGTAGAAATGGTCGTCCTTATACTGGCCACCGAAGGTCAGCTTGAAATTGTCCGACGACCAGGTGCCCATGAAGCGGGCCTGCTTCACCGTATCCTTGTTGTAGTTCTTGAACCGCACGATGACGTGCGAACCGACGTCGGCGGTGTTGAAATACTGAGATACGTTGCCAGCAGGGCCGACGTTATGGATGTTGGGCAGATCCTTGCTGCTGGGACCCGTGATCTTGAGGCCCGTATCGGCACCCAGCACGGTGTTCACGCCGCCACCCGACGACACGAACTGAGGCGTGGTACCCGCCGGAGCGGCATTGGTGCCGCCGTAGCCGATATCCATGCCGTCATTGTAGCCGTCGTTGTTCGGATTTTCGACGGACTTGGCATAGGCCGCATCGAAGTCGAACTTCAGATGTTCGGTCGCATCCCACTTCAAATTGGCACCGACCTGGTTGGTCTGCAGGATTTGGCGCGTCTTGTTCGCGTTGAAATCCATCGGCGTGCCGAACTGATTGAAGTCGACGACGGTGCCGTTGCTGTCGAGCTGCACATTACGCAGATCGTCGCCGTTGAACCAGGCGCCATAGCCGAAGGTGGTCGTGTGCAGCGTCTGACGCGTGAAATTGTCGTCGAGGGTCAGCAGCAGGCTGTCGCTCGGCTTCCACTGCACGGCAAGACGACCGTCGATACGCTCGTCCTTCGTGTTGATCTGGCTCGCATTGGACTGCTGCGGGAACCAGCCGAGGATCGACTTGCGATTGTTGGGATCCGCCCAGGCAGCGCTGTTGGGATCGGTGGTCGGCGAGCAGGTGAGATTCTCCGGCCCTTTCTGGCAGGGCGCGAAATGGTTGCCGACCCAACCCGCGACGTTGACCTGATTGGCGGTCGTGTCGTGACGGGTGTAAACGATGTCGCCCAGGATACCTAACGTATCGCCGGCGAACGTGTCGCTGAACAGCACACCCGCACTCGGTTCCGCATGCTTGTCCCGCGATTGCAGCGCCCCGGAACCGGCGAGCGTGGCGTGGAAGCCCGGACGATCCATCGGCTTGGGCAATTGCACGTCGATGGTCGCGCCGATCGCGCTGGTCGACAAAGTCACGTCCGGCGTCTTGTAGACGTTGAGCTGACCGACGAAGTCCGATCCGACGGTCGTGAAGTCGACATCGCGGCCGCCGGTCGCGGTCGAGATGTGACGGCCATCATACAGTGTGTCGTTGAAGCCGCCGCCGAAGCCGCGGACGGTCACGCCCGTCGCCTCACCGCGCGATCCCGAACGCTGGATCGAGACGCCGGGAAGGCGCTGCAGCGCCGAGGCGACGTTCGAATCCGGGAACTTGCCGATGTCTTCCGACGAGATCGCGTCGACCACGCCAGGCGCGGAGCGCTTGATGTCGAGGTTACGCTGAAGCGAGCCACGGATACCCGTAACGACCACTTCCTGCGTGTTATCGGTATCAGCGGCCGCCGGCGTCGGCGCGGGCGCAGCGGTTTGCGCGAAGGCGGGCGAAGCAATCGCCAAAGCGATCGCGCTGGTCGCAGCAATCAGTGACGGCTTGCTGCTGCGCATTACTGCATGGCCGAGGATGCCACGCGAGTTTTCACCATAGATGAGTGTCAATTTCCCCTCCGTCTGTTTTCAGAGCGGGCGGGACTTTTCGTCCTCACGCCGCCACCTTCATTCGACCGTGCTCGGGGATTTCGCGGGAAGGTCAGGCGCCGAAAAATGGGCGACAGACACTCCTCAATCGAATCCCGTCACTTCGATCGGCACGGAGATGTAACCGTGTGCGGTAGCGCTATCAAGCAAATAGTCTGAGTATATATCGGCAGATCGGGTTTCCGCGGCATTTCTGCCACATTCGGAAGCCTGGCAACTGACGGAAAATTCGAATTTAAGGTTTTATTTCCAGACGCTTAGCTCGAATGCCCGTGAAGAAAAACGAAATCAATTTTCTTTGATTTAGGATCAATGTGACCGCTAAATGTAGGATTAAAAAAGCCATGGCGACTAAGGCAGGAATATAAGCGAAGTTGAGGGCTTCGGAGCAGAGGCTTGCCCGATTGGGCCCGCACGCGCATGAAACCTGCAAGGGGAGGAACGAAGTGGTCGGACATTTGGAATTGCTGAGCCCGGAAACCCACGGCGCGCTGCGCATGCACGCCCAGCCGAGCGAGCATCCTCCCTTCGTGATGATCACGCTCAACGAATTCCCCGCCGCGGCCGCCGTCTGCCCGATCTTTCTTGCCAAGGATAAGGAGACGGGCGGTTTCTACGCGGGTGCGCTGTTCGGTTTTCGCCCTGGCGAAGTGCTGACCGAAGGCGCGGATCGCGGGAAAGGGCTGTTCCGCCCGCTCGAGCTGCAGCGCCAGGGCTTTTTCATCTCTGACGAGAATATCGCCGTGGACGTCGCGCACCCGCGGTTCGGCGCAGGTGCCACCATCGCGCTGTTCGATGCGGAGGGACAGCCCAGCGACGCGATGCGGAATGTGCAGAACGCCTTGGGCCAGTTGAAAGCGGGCGTGGAAAGCACGCAGGCATTCATCGCTGACATGCTCCGTCTCAAGCTGATCGAGCCGATCGACATCAACCTCCGCTTCGACGATGGCGAAAGCCTGCAGCTCGATGGCCTCTATACGGTCAGCCGGGACGGCCTGAGCGAGCTCGACGATAAGGACGTCCTGACGCTCTTCCGCAATGGACATCTCCAGGCCGCGTACAACATCACATTCTCGCTCAATCAGGTCGCGGTGCTTGCCCAACGGCGCAACGAGCGGCTGTGAGCCTCGAGCCGGGCAAGGAACCGCGGGTTTTCGAGGCGGAGGATGCCGCCTGCCTCGCCGATCCTTCCCGGTTTCGGGAGCGGATCGCCCTTCCCTGCCGCCCGGCTTTGTTGCGGGGCGCCTTTCGCGACTGGCCGATGGCACGCGCGGCGCAAATATCTCCGGCCGCGCTTGGCGACTATCTCCGCAAATTCGCGACCGCCGTGCCAACACAGGCTTTCTTGGGCGATCCCGCGATTGCGGGACGCTATTTTTACTCGGACGGTCTGGAGGGCTTCAACTTCGAGCGGCAGGAAATGACCCTGACAAGCGCGCTCGACCGCATCCTCGAAAGCGCCGCTGTGTCCGAGTCACGATCGATCTATGTCGGCTCGCTGCCCACGGAAACCTATTTGCCGGGGTTGGCCGATGACAACACCGCGCCGATGCTGGCGCCGACGGTCCATCCGCGCGTATGGATCGGCACGGCGTCGCATGTCTCCTGCCATTTCGACACGTATGACAATCTCGCGGTCGTCGTCGCTGGGCGCCGCCGCTTCACGCTTTACCCGCCGGAGGCGGTGGCCGGTCTTTATGTCGGACCGATCGACCATACGATGGCGGGCCAGCCGGTCGGCCTCGCGGATGGATCGGCACCCGGCGATCCGCGCTATCCCGCATTCGAGGCGATCCGCGATCAGGCGCTGCAAATCGAGCTTGAGCCGGGCGACGCGCTCTATCTTCCGAAATTATGGTGGCATCGGGTCGAGGCGACCGCGCCCTTCAACATGCTGGTCAATTATTGGTGGGACGGCTTTTCCGCCGGCCCCGACGCTCCTTACACCAGCATGCTGCTGGCGATGATCGCGATCGCCGAGCGGCCCGCGCCCGAGCGCGCCGCCTGGAGGGCATTCTTCGACCATTATGTTTTCCGGCCCAACGGGCATCCGCTGGCGCATCTGCCCCAAGACAGGCACGGCATATTGGGGCCGCTCGCCGGCGGCGGATATGGCCGGATCCGCAGCTATGTGATGCGACTGCTCCGCGGCGACTAAGGTCCGCCTCTGGTCAATCCGCGACCGGAAATTCGAAGATCACCGTGGAGATCGGCGGAACCCGCAATTCGCGTCCCAGCGCGGGCACGCTCTTCTGCTCGATCGTGACGCCCGGCGCGGCGCCGACCTTGTTCGCGGCCTGGAGCGACTTGCCGGCGAGCAGCCATTGGGTACCACGCCCGCGCGTACGGATGCCGTCGAGTGTCATGGCAAAGCTCTGCTGCTTGAAGGTCGCATTGACGACCCCGATCCGAAGCATCCGGCGATCAGGGCTCAACCCGGCTATGATATCCAGAGGATAGGTCGGGCTGCCCGCGCGCACTTGCGGATGCGCGTAGCCGACGACGAATTTCGGCGCCGGTTGCGGCGCATTGCCGTTGACCGCGATCGGGATGGTGCCCGCGCCGAAATGCTCGCCATAGAGCTTGAACACGACCCCGGTCGCGTTGAGCGTCGCCGCGGTCGGGGTGATGTCCAACGTTCCCGGCCCGGCGGTGTAGGCGCTCATCCGCAGGAAATCGGTATGGCGCAGCATCTCCTGCAGCACCATCGAATAGGCCAGCGACAATTTGAGGTTAGGCGGGCCGAAATAGCCATATTCGTCGATCGACAGGAATATCTTGTCGCGCTTGATCGCGGGGAAACGCTGTTCGTAGATCCCCCATTCGTCCGCCTTCATGCGCACATGGTTGGACGGCGAACGCACCCATTCGATCAGCTCTTCGTCGGGCGTCGCATTGGGGCGAAGCTCGGCTCGATCGTACCAATGCTCGGTCATGCCCGTGAAATTGCCGTAGGATTTGGCGAACAGCCCGCCCGTCCAATCCTCCTCGGTTCCGAACTTGTGCTGGATGCTCTCGAGCGAGGGGTTTTCCTTCACGTCGCGCGGATGCAGCTGATCGGGCATCGCCCCCGATGCGATGAGCACGATGCTTGGATCGCGTGCGCGCATCGCGGCAGCGAAGTCGTTATGCTTCATCGTGTAATATTCGAGCGTGGTCTTGCCGATCTGCCACCAGCCGAAGGGCTCGTTGCCGATATTCCAATATTTGACGCCATAGGGCGCCGGATGGCCGTTGGCGGCGCGCTTCGCGCCCCATTCGCTGGTGGGCGAACCGTTGAGATATTCGACTTCCTCGGCGGCCGAATTGGCATCGCCCAGCCCCGCATTGACCGTGACATAAGGATCGACATCCAGGATGCGGGTCAGCGTCATCCACTCGTCCATGCCGAAGTCGTTCGGCTGCATCGCACTCCAGGCATAATCGAACATCGGGGCGCGCTTGTCGCGCGGGCCGAGCGCGCCATGCCAATCCCAGTCGGACAGGAAATTGCCGCCGGGCAAACGCCACATGCCCGAATGGAGCGAGCGCAGGATCGCGGTCGTGTCCGCCCGCCAGCCATCGATATTGTCGGCCGGCATCAAGGTGATCGCGCCGACCCGGAAGCGGCCCGACCCCGTGCCGGTCACCTCGATCCGCGCGTCGAGCGAGTCCGCCGTCGGCGTGAAGCTGAACGGCACGCTCGTCCAGGCCGCACCGGGTGCGGGCAGGGTCACGACCTGGCGCGCATCGGACGCATCGCCCCACACCAGCGCCACCTGGACCTTCGCCCCCGGATCGCCGCTCAGCAGCAGATGGCCGTTATAGGCCTTTCCCTTGGCCACACCGAGGCCGGACTGACTGAACCCCTTCGGCTCGCCTCCCACCGCGACACTCGCACTCTGCGCGCCGACATAGGGATCCTGCCGGTCCATCGATACCGCGTCGTCGCCGCCGATCGGGCGCCATTTCCGCAGCACGGCGCCGGGCCGCCCCTCAACCGTCTGGGGCGGCGGCGCGTCCTTTCCGGCAGGCAGGATCGGATAATAGAATTTCCGGTCGTCCAGCATCTCCGCCCAGAGCGTGCGCGCGACGAGCGTGCCGATCGGCTCGATGAACATGCCATATTGATAGCGGCTGACGGGTTCGCTCACCGCATGCGCATCGATGGAAACGCGCAAGGGCTCGGCAGCCAACGGAGCCGTGGCCGCAAGTGTAGTTCCCGCAAGGAGGATGCGCACGCCATGCTGCAAAAGTCCGGACCCCATATTCGCTCCCCTTTTCGCGCAACGCGCCGTCGACTCTTGTCTGACTATTTCACGATTGCACCGTGCCGATGGCCCCGCAATCAGACCAAAGTCTGCCTGTTGCCGGCTGGCGTAAACCCCTCCTTCAGTCGCGTTGACGACGGGCCGCACAATGTCGGAGTAAAGGGGATCTTCTGCGATAGGACGCCCTTATGCTTCGATCCCTCGGCTGCGCCTGGCTGATCGCGCTCGCCGCCGCTTCGTCGGCGCAGGCCGGCGATCCTGCCTTCACCGTCCAGGTCGCGGTTGATGCCGCGAAGAGCGAGGGCCCGGTCAATCCGGTGTGGCGCTTCTTCGGCGCGGACGAACCCAACTACGCGACGATGAAGGACGGGCGCACCACGCTGGCGACATTGGGCGCGCTCGCGCCGGACCATGTCTATTTTCGCACGCACAACCTGCTTACGTCGGGCGACGGCACGCCCGCGCTCAAATGGGGCTCGACGAATGTCTATCGCGAGGATGCGCAAGGTCGTCCGATCTACGATTGGACGATCGTCGACCGCATTTTCGACACCTACCGCGCGCGTGGCGTGAAGCCCTATGTCGAGATCGGCTTCATGCCCGAGGCACTATCGGTCCATCCCCAGCCCTATCAGCATGACTGGCGCCCCGGCAGCGGCAATCTCCGCACCGGTTGGGCCTATCCGCCCAAGGATTATGCGAAATGGGAGGAACTGGTCTTCCAATGGGTGCGGCATTGCGTCGAACGCTATGGCCGGGCCGAGGTGGCGAGCTGGTATTTCGAAACCTGGAACGAGGCCAATCTCGCCCCCGCTTATTGGGGCGGCACGCGCGACGAATTTTTCCGCCTGCATGATGCGGCGGTGCATGGGGTTCGCCGCGCGCTACCCGAGGCGCGCGTCGGCGGTCCGGACATCGCCGGGATGGACGACGATTTCCTGAAGGCCTTCATGGATCACGTCCAGGCCGCCGGAACGCCGACCGACTTTCTCTCCTTCCACGCCAAGGGAAAGCCCGAATTCCTGCACGATGGCGCGGGCGGCGGCCATGTCCGGATGGGGATCGCGACCCAGCTTCAGGTCGCGGACCGCGAATTCGCCGCGATCGAGGCCGCTCCGGCTTTCCGCGCCAAGCCGATCGTAATCGGTGAGTCCGATCCGGAGGGCTGCGCCGCCTGCAAAGGCCCGGCCAACGCCTATCGCAACGGCACGATGTATTCGAGCTATACCGCCGCCTCCTTCCCCCGCCTGCAGGCGCTGGCGGCGCGGCGGCACCTCAATCTCGACGGTATTCTTACTTGGGCGTTCGAGTTCGAGGACCAGCCTTATTTCGCGGGCTTCCGTCAGCTCACTTCGGCAGGGATCGACCTGCCGGTTATGAACGTCTTCAAGCTGTTCGCGATGGTGCGGGGCACGTCGATCGCGGCGGTATCGGATCACCAGGTCCCACTCGACACGATCTTGCAGGCGGGCGTTCGCGATGCGGCGGATGTGGGCAGCGTTGCGGCGCGCGACGACAACCGGATCGCGATCCTCGTCTGGCATTATCATGACGACGATGTCGCCGGCCCCGATGCGCTGGTGCATGTCGGTCTCACGCATCTGCCGCCCGCTTTCCGCACCGGCGCTCGCCTGACCCAATATCGGGTCGATCGCGAGCATTCGGACGCTTATTCCGCCTGGCTCGCCATGGGGTCGCCCGAGGCGCCGAGCGATGCGCAGCGCGCGACTTTGCTCCAGGCCGCGAAGCTGGCGACGGTCGGCAAAGAGGACCAGCCCGTGGCCATCAGCGGCAACACCACGCGGATCGATCTGACCCTTCCGCGCCAGGGTGTCGCCCTGCTGGTGCTTAGCCCCTAGCCGGATTGACAGGCCGATAATAACTCAGACAATTAAAGACGCCGAGCCGCCTCGGACTCGGGAAGCGGAGAGGAAGCATGAAGCTGATCACGTCCATGCGGCTTGCCGCAGCCTTTTTGCTGGCCGGCACCGCGAGCCCCGTTCTCGCGCAGGCCACGACCAACTCGCCGCCGCCGGTCGCCGGCGCCCGCGCAGTCACGGTCCAGCATATCAAGGTCCATGCGCCGACGATCGAAGGCAATCTGGAAGGCGAAAGCGCCGATCGCGACGTGCTGGTCGTGCTGCCGCCCAGCTATGCCACGGATACCAGGCGCCGCTATCCCGTGCTCTACGCGCTGCACGGCTATTCGATCGGCGCGGAGCAATGGGTCAAGGAAATCCATGTACCGCAGACGATCGAGGGCGCCTTTGCCAAGGGCGCGCGCGAGATGATCGTCGTCTTCCCCGATTCCAAGACGATCCATAACGGCTCGATGTATTCGAGCTCGGTCACCACCGGCGATTTCGAGACGTTCATCGCGCGCGATCTGGTCCGCTATATCGACGCGCATTACCGCACCATTCCCGACCGCCTGAGCCGCGGCCTCGCCGGCCATTCGATGGGCGGCTATGGCACCGCACGGATCGGCATGAAGCATCCCGATATGTTCGGCGCGATCTACATGATGAGCCCGTGCTGTTTGTCGGCCCGCACCGCCGGTCCGGTCGATCCGCGGGCCGCCGCCGCGCTGGAGGCGGTAAAGTCACCGGCGGAATCGGCCGGCCTGCCCTTCCTGCTGCGCGTGCAGCTCGCCAGCGCGGCGGCTTGGTCGCCCAATCCGAAGAATCCGCCGCTCTATCTCGATCTTCCGACGAAAGACGGTGTCGCCCAACCCGAAGTGCTCGCCAAATGGGCGGCCAACGCCCCGCTCGCCTTCGTCGATCAATATATCGGCAACCTGCGTCAATATCGCGCGATCGCGATGGACGTCGGCGACCAGGACGGGCTCAGGTTCGATGCGGCCAAGCTGCACGAAGCGATGGATCGCTATGGCATCGCCAACAGCTTCGAAATCTATCCCGGCACGCATGTCAGCAATGTCGCGTTCCGGTTCCAGGATCATGTGATCCCGTTCTTCAGCGAGCATCTGACGTTCGATCGGAAGCGCTGACCTCAGTCTTCCATCGACATGCGCGTATCCTCGAGCGCCAGCTCGACGAGATTGCGCATCGCGGCGTTGGCGGCCTCGGCATCGCCCGCGACGATCGCGTCATAGACCAGGACGTGATCGGGGATGGGATTGCGCGGCAGCGCGCGCGAACGCTGCTTGAATTGCGTCGTCCAGCTTACCGCCGCGCCGATCGACGCGCTGAGAACGATCAGGGCATCGTTGCGGGTCGCCTGGAGGATGGCATCATGGAACTGGCGGTCGGCCGCTCGGCCAAGATCGGTGGCGAGCGAATGGCGCCGCATGCCGGCAAGCGCATCCTTCATCGCCTTCATATCGTCCCGATCGCGCCGCACCGCTGCCAGGCTGGCGGCGGCAGGCTCGAAGATCAGCCGAAGTTCGAACAGGCTGCGGATCAGCCGTTCGTCGGGCTCGCCCATGAAAGCCCAGGCCAGGACATCCGGATCCAGCAGATTCCACCGATGGCGCGGCAACACGCGTGTCCCGGCCTTGGGTCGGCTTTCCACCAGTCCCTTGGCGGTAAGCACCTGGATCGCCTCGCGATAGGCGCTGCGCGAGACGTTGAGCGCTTCCGAAAAGGCAATTTCGCCAGAAAGCGTATCGCCGGGCAAAAACTCGCCCGACAGGATCGCGACCCCCAGCTTGTGCGCGACCGCGCCACGCAGTCGCCTGCCGGTGTTACGCGACGTGCTCGTATCGGGTTTTTCGCCTTGTCTCTTTTTTCTTTCTGCCAACACCGCCCCCCGGAACCGGCTCTCTTAACAGCAACCATTGCGAGGAGAAATGGAAAATAGCCTGGAGGCAGGGAGGCCGGATGCGGTTTGGGCGATAAAAAAGAGGCCTGCTTGCGCAGGCCCCGGAGTGAGAGAGGCTGTCGCGCCAATATCGCGCCGCCAGTTTTATATTACTCAGACAAATATGGGAGCATCAAGCGCCAGGCGGGCGGATTTTCCGCTTCTCCACGAAGCGGCGGCTTGACAATCGGCGCCGCCGGCTTCGTAGACGATATGTCTGACATATTCGGAATCTTCAATGAACGACGAGATGGACGTGGCGGTTTGCCGCACCCCCGGCAACATGGCGACCGAACGGCGCGCTGTCCCCCGCCGCCAGGATGGCGAGGTGCTGATCCGCGTCCGGCGCGTCGGCGTGTGCGGAACCGATCTGCACATCTATGCGGGCAACCAGCCTTATATCGAATATCCCCGCATTCCCGGCCACGAGCTTGCCGGCGAGGTCGTCGAGACCGACCCCGGCAGTGCGCTTTCGCCCGGCACGACCGTCTGCATCATGCCCTATATGTCCTGTGGCAATTGCGGCGCCTGCCGCGCGGGCAAGACCAATTGCTGCCGCAACATCCAGGTTCTGGGCGTCCATCGCGATGGTGGTCTGGCAGAGTATCTGAGCGTCCCGGAGCAGTTCGTTCTCGATGCCGGCACCCTGTCGCTGGACGACGCGGCGATGGTCGAATTCCTGGCGATCGGACGGCACGCGGTCGCGCGCGCCAATGTTCAGCCCGGCCAACGCGTCCTGATTTCGGGCGCGGGCGCGATCGGAATCGGCACGGCCTACTTCGCGAAGCTGGCCGGTGGCGACGTCACGATTTGCGACATGCGCGCCGAACGGCTCGATTTCTGCAAGCGGCATCTGGGCGTCAACGCCTTGCAGGCCGGGCCGGGGCTGGCCGAGCAATTATCCGATTTGTCCAACGGCGAGTTTTTCGACGCGGTGTTCGACGCCACGGGCAACAAATCCGCGATGGAGGCGGGCTTCGGCTATGTCGGTCATGGCGGAACCTACGTCCTGGTTTCGATCGTGGGCCACGAGATTTCTTTCTCGGACCCGGAATTCCATAAGCGCGAGACGACGCTGATGGGCAGCCGCAACGCGACCTTGCGCGACTTCGACGCTGTGATCGCGGAACTCGCCAGCGGACGGCTTCCCGCCGAAAGCTTGCGGACGCATCGATCGACGCTGCAGGAGCTTCCCGCACGGATCGCCGAATGGGCGCAGCCCGCAACCGGTGTGATCAAGGCGATCGTGTCCGTCTGACCCTCGGCCGTCAAAGGAGCGTGATTCACTGGCGGCAGTATATGCGACCATTTATTTGTCTGAGTTATTGACGCTGGACTCCCGCCTGCCCTAAGCTGCCCGCAAATCGCGAGCCGGATCGATCTGGCCGCTTTCGGGAGATTGAAATGATCGACGTTCGCCGCGCCGCGAGCATGTTCTCGATCGCCATTTCGGCCAGCTGCCTCGCCGTCCCGGCGCCTGCGGCGGATGTTCCTCCCCCGGACGCCAACGTGCTCGCACCCTTCTTCGCGCCCGTCGCGTCGCCGACCAAGGCGCCGGATGCGGACGGCTTCCTGCAGCGCTGGCTGCTACTCGAGCCGATCGTGAAGCCGAACCGCAGCAATGCCGGCTTCACCCCCAGCTATGTGCGCCAGGCCCTCACCACCCAATATTTTCCGGGCCAGTTCACGATCGTGCCGCGCGATGGAAAGACCGTTGCCGCGGCCCAGCCGCTGCGTTGGCACGCGCTGGATTCGTCGCTTTTCGACGTGAAGCTGTTCAACTTCGCCCAGGCCCTGCAGAAGCCGACCTACGGCGTGATCTTCTGGGCGGTCACGGTCGTGGATAGCCCGCGCGAAATGAGCGGCGTGCGTCTGGCGGTCGGCTCGAATTCCGCATCGATGTGGTGGGTGAACGGCAAGGAAGCGGCCGGCCTGTTCGGAGACCGCCGGATGGTGATGGACGACGTCGTGTCGCAGCCGCTCACCCTCCGCAAGGGCAAGAACATCATCCGCGGCGCGGTCATCAACGGACCGGGCCTCAGCGATTTTTGCGTGCGCTTCGTCGGCCCCGACGGGCAGCCCGTGCGCGACATCTCGATCGATTTGCGCTGAGCCGACCGTCTCGAACCAATTCAATTCCAGCCCCGCCGGAGAATCTATGCGCTACCTGGCTTTTGCAGCGACCTGCGCTTCCTGTCTTTTTCTCGCGTCGCAGCCCGTCTCCGCCCAGCTAGCGGGCGAACCCTATATCCACGATCCGTCGACCGTCACCTTGTCCGACGGCAAATATTACACCTTCGGCACCGGGCGGGGCGGCCTCGTCTCCGAAGATGGCTGGACCTGGCATGCGGGCGGGGAGCGCCCCGGCGGCGGCGTCGCGCCCGACGTCATCAAGATCGGGGACCGCTATTACGTTGCTTATGCCGTTGGCGGCGGCGGAATGAATGGCGGCCATGCCAGCCAGGTCAAGGTGATGTGGACCAGGACGCTCGACCCGAAATCGCCCGAATTCGGCTATCACGATGTCGGCGTGGTCGCGTCGAGCGACGGGGTGGAGGATTGCGACGCGATCGACCCCGCCTTCCTGCTGGCCGACGGCCATCTCTGGCTGAGCTACGGTACCTATTTCGGCTATATCCGCATGGTTGAGCTCGACCCCAAGACCGGCGAACGTCTGCCCGGCAACAAGCCCGTCGACGTGGCGATCGACATGGAGGCGACCGCGCTCCTCTATCGCGACGGCTATTATTATCTGCTCGGCACGCACGGAACCTGCTGCGACGGCCCCAATTCCTCCTACAACATCCGGGTCGGACGCTCGCGCAATGCCACCGGCCCCTATGTCGACAATATGGGGATCCCCCTGCTCAAGGGCGGCGGCAAGCTCGTCGTCGCGGCGCGCGATCGCGGTATCGGTCCCGGCCATTTCGGGCTGATCGATCTGGGCGACGGCATGCAGAAATTCTCCATGCATTATGAGGCCGATCTCGACCGTAGCGCACGCAGCGTATTGGCGATCCAGCCGCTGCTCTGGAAGGATGGCTGGCCGATCGCGGGCGACAATATCAAGCCGGGCACCTACGAGATCCAGTCCGAGCGAAGCGGCGCGGCGCTTGAGCTGGCGGTCGATTTCGTCCGAATGGACGTGGATCGTCGCGGCGGGTTTTTCGGTCCTCCGACGGGGCCGGTCGCGCCAGTTGCGATGCAGAGCCTCGAAAAGGATTCGGCGGTATGGCCCAGGGATCGGATCGACGTCGATCTGGCGGATTATATGATCCGGCCGCATCAGCAATGGACGGTGACGCCCGTGCCGGATGCCGGCGGCTATTTCGGTTCGCCTTACTTCAAGATCGTCATCGCCGGCACCGAGCGCGCGCTGGCGGCGACCGCCGACGGCCGGGTCGTCACGGTTCCGGCTTTCAATGGGGCGGATGACCAACTCTGGCGGATCGATCAATTGATCGACGGCACCTATCGTATCACGCCGAAACCCAGCTCCAAGCAGGCCGAACCGCTTGCCTTGGTCGCAATCGGCGCAAGCACCCCGGCGTTGGTCAAGTTCGATCCGGCGTCGGATGCCGGCCGCTGGACCTTCAGGGCGCTGAATTCCGAACGGTAGGCCGCGCTCCCGCGCGAGCCATCATAAGGATTGGCCCAACATCGCCTCGACGTCGGCGCGATAATTTCGGCTGAGCATCAGACGCGTCCCATCCCTCAACACGATTTCGAACTCCCCATGCGAACGGCGTTCGAGCAGGGAGATCGATTTGAGGTTCACGATCGCGGATCTGTGGATCCGGACGAAGCGGAACGGGTCCAGCCGGCTGGCCACGGCACCAAGGTTGGCCCGGTAAAGGAACTCCTCTTCGCCGGCATGCACGGTCACATAGACGCCGGCGGCCTCGATCCAGTCGATGTCCTGGATCATCAGGAGCCGCGTCGCGGCCCGGGTCTTCACCACCATCCATTCCCAGACCTCGCCGGGCTGGGCGCGCTTCGCCACCAATTTGAGCAGCTCGGGCCCGACGGAGCCCACATCGTTCGTCGTGCCCGACCGGATTTCGTCCAGCCGCTTCTTGGCACGCTGCATCGTCTTTTCGTAGCGCGTATCGCCGAACGGCTTGAGAAGATAATCGACCGCATCGGCTTCGAACGCCTGAAGCGCGAACTGGTCGTAAGCCGTGACGAACACGGTGAGCGGCATATTCTCCGCACCAAGCGCGTCGATGACGCCAAAACCATCCAGGCCCGGCATCTGAACGTCAAGGAGAACGATGTCGGGACGCTCTTCCTGGATCAGCGGGACCGCGGCAACGCCGTTCTTCGCCTCGATGATCCGTCCGATCTCGCGATCCTTGGTCAACAATTCGACAAGGCGTTTGCGCGCGGGCGCCTCGTCATCGACCACCAGCACGCAGATGGGTTCGCCGGCCGGCTTCATGACAACTCGCTTTCGCTGCTGTGCAGCGGGATCTGGATTGCGACCTCGGTTCCCCGCGTCTCGCGGCGGCGGATCGTGAAGCAATTCTCGACACATTCGGGATAGAGCGCTTCAAGCCGTTCGCGCGTGACCCTGAGGCCAAGGCCCGTGGCGTTTTCCATTCGCCAATTGCGCGGCACCCCCACCCCGTCGTCCAGTACATGAATCTGCAGCTGGTCCCCGACCGCGGCCGCTGCGACGGTGATTATCCCGCCCGACATGCGCCGCTCGATCCCGTGGCGGATCGAATTCTCCACGAGCGGCTGCAACAGCATCGGCGGGACCATCGTGGTCAGCGTCGCGGGCTCGATCTCCATCCTTATCTCCAGCCGCTCTCCGAAGCGGACCCGTTGGATGGAAAGATAATGTTCCAGCAACGTCAGTTCCTGTGCCAGCGTGATTTCCGTCCGGTCCTTGCAATCGAGCGACTGGCGCAGAAGGACGCTCAGATCCTCGATCATGTCGCGCGCCAGCTTGGGATCGGCCGAGACTTCGGACGAAATGGCGTTCATCGCGTTGAACAGGAAATGCGGCTCAAGCTGCAGCCGCAGCGCATTCAGCCGTGCCTCGAGCAGCGTCTTCTCGACACGCTCGAGCTTGAGATGGCTGGTCAGAAGCCGGTTATAATATCGGGACGCCAGTAAGACCCCCACGATCGCGAAGAAGGTCTGCCAGCTGCCAAGCACATAAAAGACCAGATAGGATTTGTTGCGCAGCGGGCTCCAGGTGATGCCCTTCACCGGATAGGAGATAAGTCCGGTAAGATATGCGTGGCCAAGGCTGAACGGTATCGCGACGACGAACCACAGCACAGCGAGACGCGCCACGCTTTGTTGGGTGGAAGAGAATTTGCGATCGATCAGCAGGATCGCCGGCGTGAGCAAGGCCCATGCCCAGGCATCGAGAACCTTGTCGAACAGGCTGAACATGTCGAAGCCGGCGATCAATACCGGGATATATTGGATGACGCCCACGATCGTCCAGGCGAGCAGGACGAAGGCGGCGAGCTGAAGCCGGGCCGGCCACGGCCCGCCCCCGAGCGGGAACGGAAAGCCCGGGCGCGAGCCCAGCCGTTCGCTGTCGCGCCCGAAAGCCGCGGAATCGTGCCGGGCGAGATTCATTTCCGATGCCATCAAAATAGCCGATCCAGAGCGAACGGCTTATCCTCGCCAACGATAGGACAAGCAATCCGGCAGGCAGCCGAATTGCGCGCGCGAAAAGCGCTGGCCCAGCCGGTCGGCATCATACCTTGGATCACCCTACTCCCAAACATCCGACGGCGCCGCGGGCCTCCGTCTAGCGATTCGCTCTAAGTTTTTTTCTGTCCGCCCGAGGGCCAATGTGATGGATAATATTGCGGCGCCCAAGCGGCCTTGGGCGTGGGGTTTCGAAAGATGTTCCGAAGTGGATTCCAGCTTTGTGGGACGGACTGATGTTTTGCGAAAAGGAATATCGGTCCGGATCGCAGGGCTAATCGGCGTCATTTCGGTAACGCTAACATATACTTAGCCGTAGACGAAGCACTGAATTTATGGCCTTTGTCATTTGTCTGATTAATGCGCTGAGCCCAATCGGCGAATGAGGGGTTACTCGTAGAGACAGGTGCCGAAGACCGAGGGATCCATCCAATCCGCCTTTCGCGGCAGTAGGAGGATCGATCGGTACGGGACTGGCGAAGCGGCATCGCTTCCCGATCGCACCATCTCAAAGGGTCGAGATGAACCCCCCGCCGGTAATGGGCGCTTCATCATTTTTTCGGGCATGAAAATAACGTGCATGGGTAAAAACCCATAATTTCAGGGCTGGGGAGGTGTTGAGAATGGCAGTTTCAAATCATATGCGTAGGATGCTGGGTGCCAGCGTATCGCTCGGGGCGCTCTGCGTTCTCGCTGCGCCGGTCGCCGCGCAGACCGCTGCGACGTCTGACAACGCTGGCCAGGCTGCTCCGGCGGCGACGGACGCCGGAGGCAAGGAGATTGTCGTCACCGGCGTGCGCAAGGCGCTCGAGACGGCGCGGCTGCGCAAGCGGAATGCAGATACGGTCATCGAATCGATCAGCGCGACCGACATCGGCGCCTTCCCCGACAAGTCCGTCGCCGAGGCGCTTCAGCGCGTTCCGGGCATCACCGTCACCCGCTTCGCCATCAGCACCGATACGGCGCACTTCACGACCGAACCTTCGGGCGTGCTTGTCCGCGGCCTTCCGCAGGTGCGCAACGAATTCAACGGCCACGACACTTTCTCCGCCAATGGCGGTCGCGCCCTGTCCTGGGGTGACGTTCCGGCCGAATTGCTGGGTGGCGTGGACGTCTACAAGAACCAGACGGCCGAACTGATCGAAGGCGGCATCGCGGGCACGGTCGACCTCCGCACGCGCCTTCCGTTCGACGCGACCGGCCAGGTGATCCAGGTCGGCGTCAAAGAGAATTATGGCGACATCGGCAAGAAGTGGACGCCCGACGTCAGCGCTTATTACAGCAATCGCTGGCAGACCGGCATCGGCGAGTTCGGCATCATGGGCGACCTCGCTTATTCGCATGTCAAGACCGGCTCGCTCGGGTTGCAATCCTATCGGGCGGGCATTTTCACCGGCGGGATGATTCCCGGCAGCGCGAACGCCACGAGCGTCTTCGGCAAGGGCTCGGTCGTCATTCCGAGCAGCCTGAGCTTCCTGGACGATCAATTCGACCGCAAGCGGACCGGCATTGCTAGTGCCGTCCAGTGGAAGAGCGACGACCATCGTTGGCTTGTCACGACGCAATATATCCGGTCGAACTACAACAACTCCATGGGCGAGCACGGCATCGGCGTCTCGATGTTCGGCTTCCCGGGCGGCAGCGATGCGAATTTCCGCTTCCAGCCGGGCGCGTCCGGTATCGGGATTCCCGCGCCTGGCACGCCCGATTTCACGTTCGACAGCAGCGGCTTCATGAATGCCGGCACCTTCGCCCAGAATGGCGGATGGTGGGGCGGTCAGGATGACGCCGACATGGCCCAGAATTCTGCCGGCCTGCCGATGATCCACAGCTGTTATGGATGGGGCGGGCAGCCGGCGAGCTATTGCCCGGCCGGTTACGACGTGCACGGGGAAAGCACCGGCGCGAACAGCCGCATCCAAAAAAACAAGGACATGACGCAGGAAATCTCGCTGAACGTCAAATTCGATCCGACGAACAACCTGCACTTCAATCTCGACGGACAATATGTCGATTCGCACACCACTTTCTATGACGCCGGGATGGGCTTCAGCTCATTTTCCGACCCTCAGCTGAGCGGACTCGGCACGCGGCCGCGCATCGTTAGCTTCCAGGCCCCGTCGAATATTGATCTGTCGCCGGGCGGCCTCGCCAATCCGGACAATTATGGCATCAACAATCTTGCCGACCAGATCCAGGACAGCAAGGGCCACGAATATGCGGTGCGCGCGGATGCCGAATGGGACGTGCCGGGCGATAGCTGGTTCGACACGGTCAAGTTTGGCGCGCGCTATTCGGACCGCGAGCAGCGCGTTCAGAACAGCGACTATGACTGGAACAATATTGCCAACACCTGGACCAACGGCTGCCAGTATCTTTACTACAACCTGGATGCAAAGCCGGGCACCTGCACGAACGGTGGACAGACGACCACGTTCAACGGCTACCCCGCCGGCTTTTATACCGTGCAGTCGTTCGGCAATTCGTTCTTCGGCGGAAACCTCGGCAAGTTCCCGTTCATTCCGTTCGATTTCCTGAACAACCATGGCCTCGATCTTTTCTCTCGCGACAAGATCGGTGTCGGCACGTACGAGCCGCAGTGCAACCGCCACGGCCAACCTGGCACGAACGGATCGCCCGACCTCCCGGGCAGCTGCTTCTCGCCGCATGAAATTGCGGATATTTCCGAGAAGACCAAGGCCGCCTATCTGATGGTCAAGTTCGGCGGCCACGACAACATGCACATCGGCGGCATCAAGGTCAGCGGCAATTTCGGCCTGCGTTACGTCCAGACCACCGACGCGAGCCATGGCTATACCGTCTATCCCACGATCACCATCGACACGAACTCGGCCTGCCCGCCGACCCCACTTGTACCGGGCGGTATCACGGGCAATGCTCCCCCACCGCCGCCACCGGTAGCGGGGCAGCCGGTGAAGGTGGCCTACAATGCGGTCTGCTTCCTGTCGGCGGACGACGTGAAATTCGCCAGCGGCTCGGGCAGCGCTACGCCCGTGTCGGCCAAGAATACGTTCCACAACTTCCTGCCCAGCTTCAACGTCCGCTTCGATTTCTCGCGGAGCTGGCTGTTGCGCCTGGCTGCCTCCAAGGCAATGTCGCGGCCCGACATGGGCTTGCTCAAGGATTATCTGAGCGTCACCCAGACTCTAGCGACCAGCGATCCAACCGATAGCTTGTGGGTCAAGGATGCGCAGGGCAATATCATCGGTGAAAAGCCGAAATATACCGGCACGGCGACCAATCCATACCTGAAGCCCGCCACCGCCTGGCAGTTCGACGCATCGCTGGAACATTATTTCGGCAGCTCCGGCATGCTCAGCGTCGCGCTCTTCTACAAGTCGTTCCAGAACTATATCCAGTCCGGCTTGTTCTATACCAACGTCACCAACAATGGCGTGAGCCGACTGGTTCAGGTCAATGGCCCGGCCAACGGCAAGGGCGCGAAGATCAAGGGCTTCGAGATTGCGTATAACCGCTTCCTCGATTTCCTTCCGAAGCCGCTCAACGGCCTCGGCTTCCAGACGAACTTCACTTATCTGAAGAACAGCGGCGTTCCGAACTCGAATCTGCAGACCTTCTTCCCCACCGCCGGTGGTGTGAACGTCCCTGCGCTCAATCCGGGTTCGCTCGAAGGCCTGTCCAAATATTCGTACAATATCGTCGGCCTGTACGAATTGCCGGACTTCCCGATCTCGCTCAGGCTCGCTTACAACTGGCGGTCGAAGTACCTGATCACCGCTTCGGATTGCTGCGTTGGCCTGCCTGTCTGGCAGAAGGCGGCCGGCTTCCTCGACGGATCGATCCGGTACAGCATCGACAAGCACCTCGAGATGAGCCTCGAGGGCAGCAACCTGCTCAACACGGAGTCGGTGACGCTGCAGCAGATGACCGATGCGAACAGCCCCGAGAAGAAGATCATCCTGATGCCGAATAGCTGGTTCAGGCAGGATCGTCGGGTCACCATCGGCATTCGCTGGAAGATGTGAGCCTAAGCAAGACGTCGTAAAAAGTGAGGGGCGTCGCCGTTGCCCGGCGGCGCCCCTTCCTTGTAAGCGTGGGACCTGCCACGCGTATCGGCCAGCCCGGTCGTGTATACGGAGCTTGAAGGGTGAGCGAACCGCTCGACATCGTGATCCTCGGCGGCGGCACCGCCGGGTGGATGGCGGCAACCGCGTTCGCCTCCCTTATCCCGCCGAACCGCTGCCGCGTGCGCCTGGTCGAATCCGAGAAGATCGGGATCGTCGGCGTGGGCGAAGCGACCTTTCCGGAAATCAGGAATTTCAACGCCGCGGTCGGCATCGACGAGGCCGAGATGATGCGCGCCACCAAAGCCGCATTCAAGCTGGGCATCCAGTTCGTCGACTGGGGTTTCAAGGGGTCCCGCTACATCCATCCGTTCGGGGTCCATGGCCCCGTCGGCATGGATCACATCTTCCACCATCGCTGGTTGCGGGCCCTTCGCCTGGGCCTGAAGGTGGATATCCAGGACTATTCGTTCGCTGCGCAGGCGGCGCGGGATTGCCGCTTCGAGCTGCCCGAGACGCGCCGCTCCACGATCGATTCAGCATATAGCTACGCCTATCATTTCGACGCGGGCCTCTATGCGCTCTATTTGCGCAGCGTTGCCGAGCAACGCGGGGCAATTCGCACCGAAGGCAAGGTAAGGGACATCGTCCAGGATCCCGAAACGGGCGATGTCCGCGCGCTCGTGCTCGAATCCGGCGAAACGATTTCGGGCGACCTGTTCATCGATTGCTCGGGCTTTCGTTCGCTTCTGCTCGGCAAGACGCTCGGCACCGCGTGGAAGGATTGGTCGAAATGGCTGCCCTGCGACCGCGCCTGGGCCGTTCCGAGCGCGCGCGACGAGCTTTCGCCTTATACGCGCTCGACCGCGATGGAGGCCGGCTGGCGCTGGCGCATCCCGCTGCAGCACCGCACCGGGAACGGATATGTTTTCTCAAGCAGCTTCATCAGCGAGGATGAAGCCGCCGGCGCACTGATGCGAAGCCTTGAGACCGAAGCATTGGGCGAACCGCGCCTGGTGAAATTCCAGACCGGTCACCGCACCATCAGCTGGGCGAAAAACTGCGTCGCGGTCGGGCTGGCCAGCGGATTTTTCGAGCCGCTCGAATCGACCAGCATCTACCTTATCCAGGTCGCCATCATGGAACTCGTGCGGCTGTTGCCCGACAAGCGCATCGATCCGCGCCTGCGCGACGAATTCAACCAGCGGATCGACCTGCAATATGAGCGGATCCGCGATTTCCTCATCCTCCATTACAAACTCACCAGCCGCGAGGATGCGGAGATCTGGCGCTATTGCGGTGCCATGGACGTGCCGGAAAGCCTGGCCCGCAAGATCGAGCTGTTCCGCCATTCCGCCATCATCGAACGGTACAAGGATGGGCTTTTCCCTCCGACGAGCTGGCTCAGCGTGCTCATCGGGCAGGGCCTGATACCGGAAAATTACAGCCCGTTGGCCGACGGCATGCCGGAGGAACGGCTGATCGCGCATCTCGAGGAATTTCGCACCGACATCCAGGACCGGGTCGACGAAATGCTGCCGCACGATCGCTTCATCGATCGCTATTGCGCCGCGGAAACGCTGTCGTGAGCCGTCGCATCAAACAAGTGGTGGTGGTCGGCGCCGACGCGCCGGCCTGGATGGCCGCCGCGGCATTCCAACGCTCGCTCAGCAGCGCTGGTGTCGGGGTGCGCGTGATCGAGCTCCCGACCTCGCTTCGGCCGATCGACGTTTATTCGGCGCTTCCGGAACTGGCCGGGTTTCATCACCGGATCGGTCTGGACGAACAGCTGCTCTTCAGCCTGTGCAAGGCCGTGCCGATCACCGGGCAGCGCTTTTCCAACTGGTCGGGTGCGGCGCCGCCATTCATCCACGGATATGATCGCCCGCCGCCACCCGGAGCGGGCCTTGGCTTCACCCAATTGTGGATCAAGGGCCGGCAAAAAGGCCTGCGCACCGAATTCGAAAATTTCTCTCCGGGTGCGATGGCAGCCAAGGCGGGACGGGCTCCGGTGCCGACCGAAGACGCCGAGCTCCGCTCCGCCTTCGGCTACAATATCGACGCGGGCGCCTATGCGGCCCTGCTCAAGCATTTTGCGACGCGCGGCGGCGTAGCATCGAAGGCGGCCACAATTGCCGATGTCGAGACCGACGGCGACCGGATAAGCGCCATCATCCTCGGCGACGGCGAGCGGGTCGAGGCCGACCTGTTCGTCGATACGTCAGGCCCGCAGGCCCTTCTGATCGGCCGGATGCCCGGCGCCGAACTGGAATCCTGGCGCGAATGGTTGCCGTGCGACCGAATGATGGCCGTTTCCGCAAAGGCGCTCAGACCCTTGCCGGCTTTCAGTCAGATCTCGGCGTTTCGGCAGGGCTGGATCGGCCTTTTCCCGCTTCAGGACAGGACCGCGGTCGTCGCCGCTTATGACAGCCGGCAGGCCTCGGACCAGGATGTACTCGACGACCTGCCGGTGCTGGCCAATTTGCCGATCGGCGGCGATGCGGTCGTTTCCAGTCTCGCCCAAGGCATTCGCAGGCGCACATGGGTCGGCAATTGCGTCGCGATCGGCGAATCCGCTTTCTCGCTGGAGCCGCTCGATGCGGTGCAGCTGCACATCGCCCATTATTGCATTTCGCAGCTGATGACGCTTTTCCCGGCCGAGGCGGACGCCTTCCACGAGGCCGCCTTATACGACCGCATCATCCGCCGATTGGCGGCCAATCTTCGCGATTTCCAGGCCGCGCATTACAAGCTCAATCGCCGGTTCGACATGCCCCTGTGGGATGCCTGCCGCGACACAGCGCCGCCCGAAACGCTCCAGCGCAAGCTCGACATCTTTGCCGCCCGGGGCCGTCTCCCGTTATATGATGACGAGACGTTCCAGGAACAAAGCTGGGAAAGCCTGTTCCTTGGCCACGGGCTGATGCCGCAGAGCTATGATCCGCGCGTCGATGCCCTTCCGGAACAGGACCATATCGCCCGGATACAGGCGCGATTGAACGACATCGCCGGGCTCGTCGAAGCGATGCCGCCGGTCGACGATTTCATCGCGAGCACAAATCTCCAGAGACAAAGAGAGGCGGCCGGTCCTGGCTGAGGATGGCGCCATCTCATGATACGAACCGTCACCGACCGCGTGGATGCAAACTGATGCAGCAAATGAAAGACATTGTAATCGTCGGCGGCGGCACGGGCGGCTGGATGGCCGCGGCGTTGTTCGCCAGGGTATTCGGCACCCAGGCCCATTCGATCACTTTGGTGGAATCCGAAGAGATTGGAACGGTCGGCGTGGGCGAAGCCACCATCCCGACGATCATGCAGTTCAACGCAATCCTCGGCATCGACGAATTCGAATTCGTCCGCGAGACGAACGCGACCTTCAAGCTCGGCATCGAATTCATCGACTGGCGGCAGACCGGTAGCAGCTATTTTCACCCGTTCGGCCTGTTCGGCGCCAATATCAAAGGCGGCGTCGGCTTCATGAATTATTGGCTGAGATGGGTGCAGTCGGGCGGAAATCCGGATTTCTCGGACTTCATCGCCGAGGCAGCCGCCGCCCGCGAGGGCAAGTTCGCGCGCACGCCCGCCTCCCCTGACGGGAAACTGCCGCCCGTCAATTACGCCTATCAATTCGACGCCGCGACCTATGCGGCCTATCTGCGCCGCTATTCGGAACGCCGCGGGGCCGTCCGCCGCGAAGGGCGGGTCGTCGATGTCGAGCAGAATTCCGAGACCGGCTATATCGAGGCGGTCAAGCTGGCCGACGGTACGCGCGTTGCCGGCGACTTCTTCATCGATTGCTCGGGCTTTCGCGGATTGCTGATCGAAGGCGTGTTCAAGGCGGGCTTCGACGACTGGAGCCATTGGCTTCCCAACAATCGCGCCGCCGCCGTCCCCTGCGAACGTGTCGAGGATCCGACCCCTTTCACCCGCTCGACCGCGCGCGAGGCCGGCTGGCAGTGGCGCATTCCGCTGCAGCACCGGACCGGCAACGGCTATGTCTTCTGCGATTCCTATATCTCTGAGGACGAGGCCGCGCAGAAGCTGCTCGAACGGCTCGACGGCAAGCCGCTGGCCGATCCCAAAATCCTCCGCTTCACCGCCGGCAAGCGCCGGCTGGGGTGGGTCAAGAATTGTCTCGCCGTGGGCCTGTCCTCAGGCTTTCTGGAGCCGCTTGAATCGACCAGCATCCACCTGATCCAGCTCGCGGTCATGAAGCTGTTCGAATTCTTCCCGATGCGGGAGGTCAACCCGGTCCTGATCGATATGTATAATCGGGAAATGGATGTGGCGTACGATCACGTGCGCGACTTCATCATTGCCCATTACAAGGTGACCGACCGGGAGGATACGCCATTCTGGCAATATTGCCGGAACATGAGCGTCCCGGATTCGCTGGCGGCAAAGCTCGAATTGTTCCGTGAGCGCGGCGAGGCCCGGAAAATGCCCGGCGATCTGTTCAGCGAAACCAGCTGGTTCGCGGTTCTCTACGGTCAGGGGCTGATACCCCAATCCTATCACCCGATCGCGAACGCGCTTTCGGAAGACGAACTGCAACTGGCCATGGCAGGCGTCAGGACGGCGATCAGGCATCGCGTCGATTCGCTTCCGTCGCATGCCGATTTCATCGAGCGCTGCTGCGCCGCCCGCCCCGCCGCGACGGCTGCATGAGCGGTCCGATCCGCGCCGGCGCCGCGCCCCGCGCGCTTGCCCTCGGTCGCGTCTGTCGCCATCGGGATTAGGACGTGCTGCCCCAGATCCATCATGCCGGAATCGAGAAGACGCCGATCCTTGTGGTCGACGACATCGTCGACAATCCCGATGCGCTCGTCGACTATGCCGCGTCTTTGGCCCCGTTTCCGCCTGAAGCCGGAAATTATTATCCCGGCCTGCGGCTCCAATTGCCGCAGGACCCGATCGTGGTCGATTATGTGTCCGCCGTCTGCCGGACCCTCGCCGGGCTCATGGGCAGCGCCTACGGGCTCCGCAATTTCACGGTGCAGGGCGTAGCCTTTTCAATCGTCACCAAGCCGCCGTCCGAGCTGCAGCCCCTGCAGACGATCCCCCATTTCGATTCACCCGATCCGCTGTTTTTTGCGGTACTGCATTATCTTTCGCATCATGAGAACAGCGCCACCGCCTTCTTCCGTCATGCGCGGACCGGCTTCGAAACCATGACCCCTCAGCGCGCCGGACGCTTTGCCCAGGCCCGCGAGACGGACAAGGCGGTCTACGGCTTGCCGGAAGGTTATGTGCGCGGCTCGACGAACGGCTTCGAAGAGATTGGTCGCGTCGAGGCGCGCTTCAACCGCCTCGCCGTCTATCCGAGCAACCTGTTCCATTCGGGCATTCTGCCGGACGATTATGATTTCGACCCCGATCCCCGTCGCGGCCGGCTCACCACCAACATCTTTCTGAAGGGCGAGAGATGATCCGGTCCACGGCGTGGGGCGCACCGGTTCAGGTCGCGATCATACGCTCGATATAGTCGCCTGCCATCGGCAGCTTGAGCGCGGTCTGCTCATAGCCGCTGCGCTGCTCCGCCATCGCGCGGAGGACTTCGGCTTCAGGCATGGCGTCGGCGAGCGGATCGATGTTGGTGGGCAAGATGCCCTGCCCCAGCATCACCGCCACCCAGCTCGGAACGTCGAACAGCTCGTTATTGTAGCGGAACACGCGGCCATGTTCGCGGAACAGCTCGATCTTGTGCTTGAGCGTGTCGGGCACGTCCATCGATCGCACATGATCCCAGAAGGAACCCGTTCGCTGCGTCGCATGATAGTGCAGGATGATGAAGTCGCGCACCGGCTCGTAACTGTTAACCATCGCCCGGTTGAACTCGTCCTGCTCGACCGGGCTGATCCCGCGTCCCGGAAACAAGGCGAGCAGCTTCTGCACGGCATGCTGGATCAGGTGGATACTGGTCGATTCGAGCGGTTCGAGGAAGCCGGCGGAAAGGCCGATCGCGATGACGTTCTTCTCCCACGATCTGGAGCGCCGTCCGGCCTTGAACTTGAGCAGCCGCGGTTCGGCGATCGGCTTTGAATCCAGCGTGTCGAGCAGGATGCGCCCGGCCTCGTCATCGGACATGTGATCGCTGCAATAGACATGGCCGTTGCCCGTCCGGTGCTGGAGCGGGATGCGCCATTGCCAGCCCGCCGGATGCGCGGTGGCGCGCGTGTAGGGCAGGATGGGATCGTTGCGCTCGGAAGGAACCGCGATCGCGCGGTCGCATGGGAGCCAGTGGCTCCAATCCTCGAACGTCACGCCAAGCGTGTCGCCGAGCAGCAGGCTGCGGAAGCCCGAGCAATCGATGAACAGATCGCCGCGGACCCGGCGGTCGTCATCGAGCTTGAGCGCGGTGACATATCCCGTTTCGCTATCCTGCTCGACCGCGACGATGCGGCCTTCGATCCGTTCCGCGCCGAGCTTTTCCGCATGGCCGCGGAGGAACCGGCCATAAGCCGCGGCGTCGAAATGGAAGGCGTAGGCAAGCTGCGAGAGCGGATCGTCCGGATCCCTGGCCGAATGCGCAAAGCGAAGTTTCGCAGCCGCGGCCCCCGACATCGAATAGGCGTCGAGCGGCCCGACCGAAGGCCGATCGCGATATTTCAGCCAGAGCTGGTGCAACGAAAGCCCGTTCAGGGGCCGCCCGATATGACCGAACTGATGGAAGTAACGCTGCCCCTCCCCGCCCCAGCCGACGAAGTCGATGCCGAGCTTGTACGTCGCGTGGGTCGCGCGCAGATATTCGGCCTCGTCGAGCCCGAGCTGATGGTTGAACTCCAGGATGGGCGGGATCGTGCCTTCGCCGACACCAACGGTGCCGATCGCCTCGGATTCCACCAGCACAATGCGTCGGCCATTGCCGCCGACGAAGCGCGCCAGCGCAGCCGCGACCATCCAGCCGGCCGTTCCGCCGCCTACGATCACGATGCGCCGGATCGACGCGTTCCCACTCATGCGCTCAGCCGTAGATAAGATCGGCCGCCCACGCCACCTCCCATGAATCGTCCTGGATCAGCTTTTGCCCGCAAGCGACGCGGGAATCCTCGGACCTTATTTAGCTGGTGCCGCCGACGCCTGGGCGTTCGCCTGCGCCATCAGCTCATTGAATTTCTGCGCGGTGATGCTCAGCAACAGCCCCTTGTCGTCCTTCCCGAACGCGGCGAGCGGCACGCCGATCTTGCCGTGCCCTGTGTCGATCACGATCTGATCGGAGTCGGAGGTCATCTCATTCGTGCCGAGGGCTGCGATCGTGCCGATGGGCACGCCCTTGACGTCACGGACCTGCGCGCCGCCCTTGATGTCCGCCGCGGTCGCGGGGACGGCGGATGCATGTTTCGACCTGGCGTTTTCCCGATCCTTGTCGGTGGTCTTCACGCCGCGAGCAGAGAGCGTGTTATAACTGGCATCCTGGTCGCGGTTGGCAGCCATGATGTTTTTGTAGTCGGTGACCGTTCCATCCAGATTCTGGCCTACCGGCGACGTTTGCGCGCTTGCCAGGCCTGATGCTCCGAACATCACGCCGGCGGCAATCGAAAACAGAACGGCTTTCCGCATGATTCTGACCCCTCACCATTTTGTTATCAAAATTGATCGTTGGTTGCCGAAATCTTACACGCGACTTGCACAATGACGTTCCGAAAAGGACTGCGAATCTGGAATATCTACCGACCTTATTTGGCTGGCGCCGCCGAGGCTTGGGTATTTGCCTGCGCCATCAGCTCATTGAATTTCTGAGCGGTGATGCTGAGCAATAATCCTTTGCCATCCTTGCCGAACGCGGCGAGCGGAACGCCGATCTTGCCGTGTCCGGTGTCGATCACGATCTGATCGGAGTCGGAGGTGATCTCATTCGCGCCGAGGGCCGCGATCGTGCCGATGGGAACGCCCTTGACGTCGCGCACCTGTGCGCCGCCCTTGATGTCCGCCGCGGTCGCGGGGACAGCGGATGCATGTTTCGACCTGGCGTTTTCCCGGTCCTTATCGGTGGTCTTCACGCCGCGAGCGGAGAGCGTGTTATAGGATGCATCCTGGTCGCGGTTGGCAGCCATGACGTCTCTGGAGTTGACCCCTCCAGCCCCCGCCGGCGCGTGGCTGTCCTGTGCATTCGCCACAGCTGAAAACGCCAGAACCACGCCCCCGGCGACCCCAAGCAAAATGGCTTTCCGCATAACTCTGACCTCTCCCAAATATTACCTAAATTGATCGTCGATAGACCGGATTCTTTCCCCACGATTCGCGTATGGGGACCATCCGGATCGTTTTTTCATCCTTGTGCTGAATGATAGCCTAACCGGACCTGCTTGAAGCCGGCTTTCGCAAGGATGTTCCGAAAAGGACTGTAGCCTTGCAAAGCGGCTCCACAATTTAGGAACCGGGAAATCCGATCAGAACCCGATCCGAATATCCCGAACTTCGATAACGCTTTTATATACTTAAGCATGGACGAGGCCCCGATTTTATGGCCTGCGTGCAATTGTATGAGAATATGCCGACCCATCAAGAAGATGGGAGGGGCAAGGGGAGATGGGATATCACGGGCATGGCCGGCCGAACTTGGGCGTGGCCCAGTCCAGCAAACATAGCCGCCTACCGATACGCCGGCCCGCACGACCGTTGGGTACGGCGCGCAACAATATAGCCGCAGCCGGTTCATCGGGAACCGGCGTCGCTTGGCTGAGCTTCGCTTCGGCTTCTGAAGCGGAGCGGCGGGCGCCCAAATCCCCCCGGGCGCCCGCCGCTTTTTTCATTCTGTCGCCGAACGGCACGATCCGTCGCTCGGCCGAGCAAGCGGAGTTAACGTGACAAAGCGCTTCGTCATTGTCGGGAGCGACCCGATTGCATTCGGCACTATCGAAGGCTCGCGCGGGGCGAAAGGCATGATCATGACAAACAGAATGTGGAATGACGGGCGAGGCGCCTGGATGCGCCTCGTCGCGGCGTTCGCCAGGCGGCCAGCGCGCGCGATCGGCGCATTGTGCCTCGCGCTGTTCCTTGCCCTCGCCTTCGCCCCGCCCGCGACGGCGCGAACGCTGGAGCTCAACGCCGATTGGCATTTCCATCGCGGCGATCAGCCCGGCGCCGAACAACCCGCTTTCGACGATCATGGCTGGCGCACCGTCGCGGTCCCGCACGACTGGTCGATCGAGGATCTGCCTGGCCAGTCGCATCCCTTCGATCGGAACGCGCCCGGGGGCGCGTCGATCGCCTACACGCAGGGGGGCGTGGGCTGGTATCGGCTCAAGCTCGATCTGCCGCGCGACGTTGCCGCGCATACCGTGCTGTTGCGGTTCGACGCGGTCTACATGAATTCGCAAATCTGGGTGAACGGGCAGCAAGCCGGCGCGCACGCTTATGGCTATACCTCCTTCACGCTCGACATCAGCGACAAGGTGAAGCCGGGCGCGAACCTGATCGCGGTGCGGGTGAACAACCAGCAGCCCTCTTCACGTTGGTATTCGGGGTCGGGCATCCTCCGCCCGGCCTTTCTCGATATCCTCGACAAGGTGCATATCGATGCCGATGGCCCGACCATCACCACGCCTCGGGTGTCGGAGGATCAAGCGGAGGTGCGCGCCTCGACGATCGTCGCGAACGCACTGGATCGCCCGGTCGAGGCACAGCTGGTCAGCGTGGTCGTCGATGCTGCCGGGCATGAGGTATGGCGCACCGAAACCGTGCGCAGCCTTGCCGGCAATACGAAGCTCGACGTCGATCAATCGCTGACGCTCGATCGTCCCGCGCTCTGGTCGCCCGACGCGCCCAACCTCTATCATCTCGTGCAGGAGATCAGGTTAGGCGGCCGCGTCGCGGACCGGCGCGAAACCAGCTTCGGCGTGCGCAGCGTGACGATCGATGCCGAACATGGGCTCCGGATCAACGGCAAGCGCTACCTGCTGCGCGGCGGCGCGATCCATAGCGACAATTATATGCTGGGCGGCGTGTCGCTGCCGCGCGCCGACGAACGCAAGCTCGAGCTGATGAAGGCTGCCGGCTACAATGCGGTGCGCAGCGCACACAATCCCGCCAGCCAGGGACTGCTCGACGCGGCCGACCGGCTCGGCATGCTGGTGATCGACGAGGCGTTCGACGCCTGGACCTCGCCCAAGAAGGACAATGATTATAGCGGCCATTTCGCGCAGGACTGGCAGAGCGACGTCGCGCGCATGATCGCCTCCGGCCGCAATCATCCGAGCGTGATCCTGTGGAGCATCGGCAACGAGATTCCGGAGCTTACCCAGCCGGTCGGGCATGAGGAGGCGCGCGAACTCGCCGACCTCATCCACAAGCTCGATCCGACGCGGCCCGTCACCTCGGCGGTGAACCAGTTCAATGCGGGTACGGAGGCCTTCATCCAGGCGCTCGACGTGCCGGGCTATAATTATTTCCCGGAACGCTACACCTGGGACCATGCGGCCCATCCCGACCGGGTGATGTACGGCTCCGAATCCTTCTCGGCCCAGGCGTTCGATTACTGGACGCCGACCGACACGATGCCGTGGGTGATCGGCGATTTCGTCTGGACCGGCTTCGACTATCTCGGCGAAGCCGGGATCGGCTGGCCAGGCTTCGACGACAAGTTCGGCATCGGGCCTTATCCGTGGCAGCTCGCCATGTCGGGGGAGATCGACGCCACCGGCCGGCTGCGGCCCGCGGCTTATTATCGCGAGGTGCTGTGGAAGACGCATCTCAACCCGACCTCCGCCTTCGTCGAATGGCCGGGCGCGTTAGGGTCTCTGCCCGACAAGGCCGCGGGCGGACCGCGCGCGCTGATGAACTGGGACGAGGAGGATCTTCATCCGGTCTGGAACGGCTTCGGCCTGCCCTCCGACTATCTGCCGCACAAGGTGGTCGTTTTCTCCGAAAACGAGGAGGTCGAGCTGTTCGTCAACGGGCGCAGCCTCGGCCGCAAGCCCGTGTCGAAAGCGACCGAATATAAAGCGACCTTCTATGCCCGGTTCGAACCGGGCGAGCTGAAGGCGGTCGGCTATGTCGGCGGCAAACCCGTCTCCCAATGGACGCTCGAAACCGCCGGCGCGCCGGCTGCGATCCGGCTGAGTGTCGACCGGTCGAACATCCAGGCCGATGGCGACGATCTGGCCTATGTCACCGCCGAGCTGGTCGATGCCAAGGGGCAACCGACCTACATGCCCGAATCCGACAAGGCTCTGGCCTTCGCGGTCGAGGGTGCGGGCGTTCTGGCCGGGGTCGGCAACGGCAACCCGACCGCGCTCGAAAGCTTCCAGGACGGGAAACGCTCGACCTTCCATGGCCGCGCGGTCGCGGTGGTTCGCGCGACCGACAAGCAGGGCGTTATCCGGGTCAAGGTCAGCGGTGACGGTCTGCAACCGGCCAGCGCCACGATTACCGCGTCGCGCAACATGGCGACGGGGCAAAAGACTTCACAACAGGATAAAAAGTGACCAACCCTGCCAGTCGCCGTCGGACCTCAATCCTGCGCCACGCATTCGCCGGAATTGCCGCGCTGGCGCTGGCAGGCTCGGCAGCCGCGTCGGATCCCGCCGCGCGGGTCGTCTCGATCGATGTCGCCAAAGCCGGAGCCCCGCTCGATCGCGCGTTCAATTTTTCGGTCGGCTCGGATTATTCGGGCACGCTGATGCGGCCGGAAAATCTTGCGCAGCTCAAGACGACAGTGGACGCGCTCGGCTTTCGGTACGTCCGCTTCCACGATGTCTTCCACGACGCGCTGGGCACGGTCCGCATCGTCGACGGCAAGACGGTCTATGATTGGACCAACATCGACCGCCTTTACGATGCGCTGCTCGGCATGGGGATCAAGCCCTTCGTCGAGCTTGGCTTCACCCCGCGCGCGATGGCCACGTCATCGCAATCGCTTTTCTACTGGAAGGCAAATACGTCGCGTCCCGATCCCGTGGCATGGCGCGCGCTGATCGACGCTTTCACCCGGCACCTGATCAGCCGCTACGGCGCGGCCGAGGTGCACAGCTGGTTCTTCGAGGTGTGGAACGAGCCCAACCTCAGCGGCTTCTTCGAAGGCGCGAACAAGAAGGACTATTTCGACCTGTTCGAGAATACGGCGCGCACGATCAAGGCGGTCGATCCCGCGCTCAAGGTTGGCGGCCCGGCCACCGCCGGCGCGGCCTGGGTTCCCGAACTTCTGAGCTTCGCCGCCGAACGCCAGGTGCCGGTCGATTTCGTCAGCACGCATGCCTATGGCGTGGATGGCGGATTCCTCGACGAGGAGGGGCATGGCGACACCAAATTGTCACCCAGTCCCGACGCGATCATCGGCGACGTCCGCCGCGTGCGGGCCCAGATAACGGCATCGAAATTTCCCGATCTGCCGCTCTATTTCACGGAATGGAGCACGAGCTACAGCCCGCGCGACGCGGTGCATGATTCCTATATGAGCGCGCCCTATATCCTGACCAAGCTCAAGGCCACGCGCGGCCTTGCCCAAGGCATGAGCTATTGGACCTATAGCGACCTGTTCGAGGAAGCGGGCCCGCCGCCCACGCCCTTCCATGGCGGCTTCGGGCTCCTCACCCGCGAGGGCATCCGGAAGCCGGCCTATTTCGCCTATAAATATCTGAACGAACTCGACGGCCGCGAGATTCCCTCGCACGACGAACAGGCCATCGGCACGACCGACGGACGGCGGATCAGCGCGCTGGTTTGGGATTGGGAGCAGCCGGTCCAGAAGGTCAGCAACCACCCCTTCTTCACCAAGGCGCAGCCCGCCACGCCCGCTGCCCCGGCAGAAATCCGCTTCACCGGTTTGAAACCCGGCGAATATCATCTCACCGTGCACCGTACCGGTTTCCACCAGAACGACGCTTATACGCGTTACCTCGAAATGGGATCGCCGCGGTCGCTTAGCCCTGAGCAACTGAGCGAGCTTCAGTCGCTTACGCGCGACGCTCCGGAAATCGACCGAACCGTGCATGTTTCGCGGGATGGCCGTTTCCAGATCGTCCTGCCGATGCGGAGCAACGATGTGGTGCTGACGACGCTCGAAGCCGCCAAGGCTTCCCCGCAAAACTGACGCGCGCGCGGCCAACGCGCGCGCCATGAGCTATATGTTCGGCAGGCGTGCCCGATCCGAAATCGGTCGCCCGGACCGCGCACGCCTGCTAGCTCCGCTCGTCGGAGGGCGCCATTCAAGGGGGGCTTGCCCCATCAGAGGCCGTCGATAAGGCGCGGGGATGGCTTTGGAAGATCGTTCTTTATCTGCATCACGGCCGCTGGGGGCGGGATCTTTGCTCCAGCATTTCCTCGCCGCAACGGTAGCCCGCGATCCGCATGGGCTGGCGCTGGATATTCCCCCCGGCAGGAATCGGCCCGAACGGCAGACCTTGAGCTATGCCGAGCTCGATGCGGCGTCCGATCGGCTGGCGCGCCATCTGGCACCTTCGATCGCGGGTGAAGGCATCGTCGGCATCCATCTGCCGCGTACCTCGCTTGCCCTCTATATCGCGCAGCTGGCCGTGCTGAAGGCCGGCGCCGCCTTCACCTGCCTCGACACCGCCTTCCCCGACGAGCGCGTGCGCGAGATCATCGCCGATGCCGCGCCGTTCGCCATGCTGACCGATCGCGCCAGCTTCAACCGGCTGGAATTCCTGTGCGACGGCGCCACCCAGGTGTTCGATGTCGCGTCCTTGCTGTCCGCGGAACCCTCGGCCGACACAAAGCTCCCGATCATCGCCGACGATCGGCTCGCTTATGTGATCTACACGTCGGGGACGACCGGCCGCCCCAAAGGGGTGATGATCGAACATCGCAACATCGCCAATCTGGTCGCATCGGATCTGGCGGAATTCGGGCTCGGCCCGGCCGATCGCGTCGCGCAGGGATCCTCCTCCGCCTACGATAGCTCGATCGAGGAGACCTGGCTTGCGTTCGCTGCGGGCGCGACCTTGCTGGTGATGGACGACGATGCCGCGCGGCTCGGCCCCGATATCGTCGGCTGGCTGCGCGACGAAGGCGCAACCGTCTTCTGCCCTCCGCCAACACTATTGCGCAGCAGCGGCTGCGGCGATCCGGCCGCGGCGCTGCCGGCCCTCAAATTGCTCTATGTCGGCGGCGAGGCGTTGCCGCGCGATATTGCGGACCTGTGGTCGCAGGGGCGGCGGCTGGTCAACGGATACGGCCCCACCGAATGCGCGGTGACCTGCCTGCGCGGCGATATCGCGCAGGGCGATCCGATCACGATCGGTCGACCCGTGCCCGGCATGACCGCATGGGTTGTGGACGACGATCTTGCCGTGCTTCCCGACGGCCAGCAGGGCGAATTGGTGATGGGGGGCGCGGGCGTCGCGCGCGGCTATCGCAACCGGCCCGATCTCACCGCCGAGAAGTTCGTCGAGCATCCCACGCTGGGTCGGCTCTACCGCACCGGCGACCTTGTCCACCGCGAGGAGGACGGCAACTTCTTTTACCATGGCCGGATCGACGCGCAGGTGAAGATCCGCGGCTACCGGGTCGAGTTGGGCGAGATCGAGACGCGGCTGGCAAGCCTGCCCGGCGTTCGCGCGGCGGGTTGCCGGTTGCAGGACCATCACGGTACGACCGATCTGATCGCGTTCGTCGTCGCGAACGATCCGCAGAATCCGCCCGACGGCGAGGCGCTGCGGGCCGAACTCGCAACCACCCTGCCCCGCTATATGGTCCCCGGCCGGATCGGCCTGCTCGAGGCGCTGCCCACCAGCGTCGGCGGCAAGCTCGACCGCAAGGCACTGCCCAGCCTCGAACTGGCAGCGGCGGCGGTGGACGGACCCCATGTCGCCGCCGAGACCGAGATGGAGGCGCTGCTCGCCGCGGGCTTTGCGGACATCCTCAAGCGCCCCGATGCGGTTTCGGTCGAGGATGATTTCTTCGAAGTGCTGGGCGGGGATTCGCTGCGCGCGGCGCTGCTGGTGACCTTGATGCGCGAAGACCCACGCACCGCCTGGATCACGGTGAGCGACATCTATGACGCGCGCACCGTCCGCGCGCTTGCCTTGCTGGCCGGCCGTGCGGTTCCGGAGGACGATTCCGGCGAAACGCCCGATCATATCGCAAACCAACGCGAAGGCCGGGCGCGGCCTGCCTTGGCGAACGTCGTCCAGATCGGCTGGCTTTGTTGCGAGCTGGTGATCGGGTCATGGATCACCTGGATCGCCGCGTTCAAGCTGTTGCCACCCGTGTTCGATGGCCTCGGCCTGGCCTCGTTCATCCTGCTCTCGCCGCTGATCCTGCTCGCCGCGACCGCGCTCTACATACCGGTTTCGATACTGCTCGCGCTGGCGGTGAAATGGATCGTGATCGGCCGCTACCGACCGATCCGCACGCCGGTGTGGAGCGCTTATTATCTGCGCCACTGGATCACCTTCCAGGCGGTGCGGCTGATCCCCTGGCCGCTGCTGCAGGGCACCGTCTTCCAGCAAATGGCGTTGCGTGCGCTGGGCGCGCGGATCGGGCGCGGCGTCCATATCCATCGCGGCGTCGATCTCCGGCGCGGCGGCTGGGACCTGCTCGAGATCGGCGACCATGTCGCGATCGGCCAGGACGCGCGGATCGGGCTGGTCGAGCTCGATCGCGGCGATATCCTGGTCGGGCCGGTCACGCTGGAAACCGGCGCGACGATGCGGGTGCGTTCGGGAATCGAGGGGCATTGCCGGATGGGTGCGGGCAGCATGTTGGCCCCGCTGTCGGTGCTCAATGCGGGCAAATCGATTCCTGCGGGCGAGATGTGGGATGGCGTTCCGGCCGCGCCGGCAGGAACCGCACCCAGCAGGCCCGCTCTTCCCGCGGGCCAGCTTTCCCCCTTGGCATACAGCCTGCTGCTAGTGCTGGCCGAAGCCGCGCTCGCCTTCGTCGCCGCGCTGCCGGCCGAATTGCTGATGCTGGGCGCCTGCCTGGCGGCGGGCATCGGGTTCGAGGAGGTCTGGCGCTGGATCTACCACCCAAGCTTCAACTCCCGCGTTGCGGCGGTGGCTTTAGGGCTGACCGTGCTGAGCGTGCCGCTGACCCTGATCTGGACCGCGCTCCTGTCGCGCATGATGGGGCGCGTCCGGCCGGGCACGATCGGGCGCTGGAGCGCCGCCTATATCCGCGTCTGGCTGAAGAACGGCCTGATGACGATCGCGGGCGAATGGTTGAGCGGGACGCTCTTCTGGTCGATGTGGCTGCGGCTGGCGGGGATGCGCGTCGGGCGCAAGTGCGAGATCAGCACGATCATCGACGTCGTCCCCGAACTGGTCGAGATCGGGGCGGAGACCTTCTTCGCCGACGGCATCTATCTCGGCGGCGCGGAGGTACGCGCGGGCACGGTCACGCTTGCGCCGATCCGGCTCGGCCGCAACACCTTCCTCGGCAACCATGCCGTGATCCCGGCGGGCGAGCATCTGCCCGACAATATCCTGGTCGGAATCGCCACCGTTGCCGATTCCCGCCTGATCGTGAGCGGCCAGTCGCGCTTCGGCCATCCGAGCTTCGACCTGCCGCGTCGCGAGGTGATCGAGGTGGACCGCCGGCTGACGCATGACCCGTCGCCGATCCGCTACGCAAACCGGATGTTCTGGGAATTGCTGCGCTTCACTTTGCCGGTAGTGCCGCTGCTGCTGACCGCGGCCTGGTATGCGCTGCTGGTCGATGAGGAGAATGCGGTCTCCGCACTCGACTATGATCTGTTCGTAATCCCCGCCGCGACCTTGATGCCGCTCGCGGCTCTGTGCGGGATCGTGCTCGCGCTCAAATGGCTGCTGATCGGCCGCGTGAAGCCGGGGCAGCATGCGCTCTGGTCCTGCTGGTGCAGCCGCTGGGATTTCGTCTACGTCGCCTGGGCCAAGCTCGCCAATCTGATCCTGCAGGGATTGGAGGGCACGTTCCTGCTGCCGATCTATCTGCGGCTGATGGGTCTGACGATCGGCGAGCGCGCGGTGCTGGGTCCGCAATTCGCGCAGGTGGTCGATCCCGACATGATCCATATCGGCGACGGCGCGACCGTGAGCGCGATGTTCCAGGCGCATACGTTCGAGGACCGCGTGCTCAAAACGGACAAGGTCTTCATCGGCAAGGGCGCGACCGTATCGGGCGGGACGGTCCCGCTCTATGGCGCGGTGATCGGCGACCATACTTATGTCGGCCCGCACAGCGTGATCATGAAGCATGAACATCTGCTGCCGGGCCTGCGCTATCAAGGGGTGCCGACCCGGGTGTTTGGGCGCGAGGTCGAGACGGCATGACGCCCCGTATCCTGGTCGATGCCGATGCCTGTCCCGTGAAGGACGAGATTTACCGCGTCGCCTGGCGGACCGAGGTGCCGGTGACGATCGTGAGCAATGCCCATCTGCGCGTGCCCGATCATCCTTTGGTCAGCCGGGTGGTGGTGAGCGACGGCTTCGATGCCGCAGACGACTGGATCGCGGAACAAGCCGGCAGGGACGCGATCGTCGTCACCGCCGACATCCTGCTCGCCGACCGCTGCATCAAGGCGGGCGCAACCGTGCTTTCCCCGGCCGGCAAGCCCTTCACCACCAGCTCGATCGGCGCGGCAATCGCGACCCGCGCGATCATGGCGGACCTGCGTGCCGGCGGGGACCAACTGGGCGGTCCCGCCCCGTTCGCCAAGGCCGACCGCTCGCGCTTCCTTTCCGCGCTCGACGAGGCGATTCAGCGGATCAAGAGGCTTCCCTAACCAACCCGTTCGTCCTGAGCGAAGTCGAAGGACGCATCCGAACGGCCGGAACGTGCTTCGACTTCGCTCAGCACGAGCGGATGAGACAGGGAGCGCTTGGGTTGAACGCGCCACCGTGATAGGCGCGCGGCCATGCTGAATTTGAACGGTGTGACCGTGCGCCTTGGCGGACGCACGATCCTCGATGCCGCCACCGCCGCCCTTCCCTCACGCAGCCGCGTCGGGCTGATCGGCCGTAACGGCGCAGGCAAATCGACTCTGATGAAGGCGATCATCGGCCAGATCGAGCTCGACAATGGCGCGATCGAGATGCCGCGCGCCGCGCGCATCGGCTATATCGCGCAGGAAGCGCCGAGCGGCACCACTACCCCGATCGAGGCGGTGCTCGCCGCCGATACCGAACGCGCGGCCCTGCTCCACGAGAGCGAGACCTGCCACGATCCCGACCGGCTGGGCGAGGTCCATGACCGGCTGATCGCGATCGATGCCTATGGCGCGCCCGCCCGTGCCGCGCGCATCCTGGTCGGCCTGGGCTTCGACGAGGAGATGCAGCAACGCCCGCTCGACTCTTATTCGGGCGGCTGGAAGATGCGCGTCGCGCTCGCGGCCCTGCTCTTCTCCGAGCCCGATCTGCTGCTGCTCGACGAGCCTTCCAACCACCTCGATCTCGAAGCGACACTCTGGCTGGAGAATTTCCTAAAGGCCTATCCGGCGATGATGATCGTCATTAGCCACGAGCGCGATCTGCTCAACAAGGTGGTCGACAACATTCTCCACCTCGAAGGCGGCAAGGTCACGCTCTATGCGGGAGGCTATGACGCGTTCGAGCGCCAGCGTGCCGAGCGCGCCGCACAATTGGCTGCCGCGCGCGCCAATCAGGAGGCGCAGCGCGCCAAGCTGCAGGATTTCATCGCCCGCAACAGCGCACGCGCCTCGACCGCCAAGCAGGCCCAGTCGCGCGTCAAGGCACTCGCCAGGATGCAGCCGATCGCGGCGGTGGCCGAGGATCCCTCGCTCAGCTTCGACTTCCCCAATCCGGACGAACTTCGGCCGCCGCTCATCACGCTCGACATGGCGGCAGTCGGTTATTCGGAAACGCCGATCCTGCAGCGCCTCAATTTGCGGCTCGATCCGGATGACCGGATTGCGCTTTTGGGCCGTAACGGCAACGGCAAGACCACGCTCGCGCGCCTGCTCGCGGCGCAACTCAAGCCGATGGACGGCGGCATGACCGCGTCGGGCAAGATGCGCGTCGGCTATTTCACGCAATATCAGGTCGAGGAGCTCGACCGCGACGACACGCCGCTCGAACATATGACGCGGCTGATGAAGGGCTCGACGCCCGCCGCGGTCCGCGCCCAGCTCGGCCGTTTCGGCTTTTCGGGCGACAAGGCGACGACCAAGGTCGGCAAGCTATCGGGCGGCGAACGCGCGCGGCTCGCGCTGGCACTGATCACGCGCGACGCGCCGCACATGCTGATCCTCGACGAACCGACCAACCACCTCGACGTCGATGCGCGCGAGGCGTTGGTCCAGGCGCTCAATGATTATTCGGGCGCGGTCGTGATGGTGAGCCACGACCGCCACATGATCGAGCTGACCGCCGACCGGCTGGTGCTGGTCGATGGGGGCACCGCGCGCGAATTCTCGGGCAGTCTCGAGGATTATACCGACCTGATCCTCGGCAAGAATCAGCCGAAAAGCGAGGGTGCGCCCAAGGGGGCCAAAAAGGATCGCAAGGCCGCCGCGCAGGAGCGCGAGCAGGCGCAGGCGCTGCGCAAGCAGGTGCGCGAGCATGAAAGCGCGATGGAGAAACTGACCGCCGACCGCAGCGCGATCGATCTCGCCATGTTCGATCCCAGCAAAGCCACGCCCGCGCTCGCCAAGCTGACCATGACCGACCTGATGAAGCGCCGGGCGGAGGTGGAGGACAAGCTCGCCGAAGCCGAAGCCCGCTGGATGGAAGCCAGCGAGCAACTGGAGCAGTCGGCGGCTTAGCCTCTAACCCTCTCCCGCAAAGCGGGAGAGGGCTGATTTAATGCAACTTTGCGATGCTCAACCCGTCCGCTTTGGCGCGGTCCTTGACCGATTCCTCGCTGCGGGTGAGCGCCTTGGCGATCGCCTTCAGCGCCATGCCCTTCTTCGCCAGCGTATGCAGCTTCTGTACCTCATCGGGACGCCAGGGCTGGCGATGCCGCTCGAACTTCTCACCCATGATCATCCTTTCGCTCTGCCCCGTTCCTAGGCTCCAAGCTGCCTGAGGTGAAGCGCAGGCTGTTTTCAAGCGGCGCGCGGCTTCCCATCTGGGCCCCATGTCGCAATTAGAGTCCCTGCTGGCGGAGGTACGCGCCTGCGCGGCTTGTGCCGGCGCGCTGCCGCTGGGGCCGCGCCCGCTCGTCCAGGCGTCCACCACAGCGCGGATACTGATCGCCAGCCAGGCGCCCGGTACCAAAGCGCATGAATCAGGCATCCCGTTCGACGACGCATCGGGCGAGCGGCTGCGCGACTGGATGGGGCTGACACCAAGCGAATTCTACGACGCGCGCCGTATCGCGATCGTGCCGATGGGGTTCTGCTATCCCGGCCGGCTTCGTGGCGGCGGGGATGCGCCGCCACGGCCCGAATGCGCGCCATTATGGCGACAGCGACTGCTCGATCAGATGCCGGCGCTGCGCCTGACGCTGCTGGTCGGCGGCCATTCGCAGCGCCATGTGTTGGGACCGGGCAAGATGACCGATCAGGTCGCGGATTTCCGGCAGCACCTGCCGCGCCTTTTCCCATTACCCCACCCCTCGTGGCGAACCCGCCACTGGGCGACGCGCAACCCCTGGTTCGAGGCCGAGTTGCTCCCTGCACTGAAACACGCGGTGCGCGATGCCTATCGATGATCCGGACCAGAAACCGATCCACACGATCGGCCATTCGACGCGGACCATCCCCGAATTCGTCGACCTGCTGCGCTTGGGCGCTGTCGACATGGTCGTCGATATCCGCACCGTGCCGCGGTCCCGAACCAACCCGCAGTATAATCTGGACGCCCTGCCGGACGCGCTCGCCCAATGGCAGATCGGGCATGTCTATGTCGCGGAGCTGGGCGGCCTGCGCGGCAAATCGAAGACCGTCGCACCCGAAGTCAACGGCTTCTGGACCAACCTGAGTTTCCACAATTATGCCGATTACGCGCTGTCCGAGACCTTTCAGGAGGGCCTGGCGAAACTATTGGATTTGAACCGGGAGCGGCGCTGCGTGATCATGTGTTCCGAGGCAGTCTGGTGGCGCTGCCATCGCCGGATCGTGGCGGACTATCTCCTCAACCGCGGCACGCCCGTCTTCCACCTGATGGCACCCGCTCGGATCGAGCCAGCCAGATTGACCGAAGCGGCCGTCTCGGCAGGGGATCGCCTCCTCTACCCAGCGGCTTGATCGTTCAGGCTGGCTCGAACCGGAGCGAGCGGCCCTCACGCGCGCTGCGGCGAGCCGCTTCGATGATCTTGAGGCCGGTGACCGCATCGGCCGGATCGACCGGTGGCGGCGCACCGTCGAGGATCGCGTCGGCCACCTGGCTGTAGAAAGCCGGCCAATCACCGCGCTCGGAGGCGATCGGTTGGCGACGGCCATCCGCGCCGGTAAACATGCCCTGCGCCGCGGCGGCTTCGATCCCATAGCCTTTGTCGCCCGGCCGCTTGCCCGCGCGCATCCAGTCTTCCTGCGGATCGATGCCATATTTGA
>Ga0157370_10000611_pt1 | contig 44454 bp, 41 predicted proteins | sample C35metaG_FD_113463 | JGI IMG/M metagenome (GOLD analysis project Ga0157370, IMG submission 113463) | Corn rhizosphere microbial communities from Kellogg Biological Station, Michigan, USA - C3-5 metaG | ecosystem: Host-associated > Plants > Roots > Rhizosphere > Soil | place: USA: Michigan...
CACGTCCCCCGGCTTTCGCCGGAGTCCTCGCGATGACGATCGTTCTGAGGGAACCCACCGGCCCCAACCATCCTACATCGTCATCCCGGACTTGATCCGGGATCCATCCAGCGGCTTGGCACCGCCATCCTAGTGGATGCCGGAACAAGTCCGGCATGACGGCTAGATAGTCACAGCGTCTTGGGCTCCGGCACGCTCTCGTCCCGCTCCCAGCCCTCGTTCTGCAGCACGAGGCTCTGGATCGCGACCGCATTGCCCATGCCGTCCAGTTCGGGCACGGCCGTGAATTCGGACGGCCAGCAGCGATGCACAATGTAGGCGAGGACGATTTGGCCCGCCTCGTTGCAGAGCTCGATCACGATATCCTTGCGGAAATCGTCGGCGTGGCCGGTGTTGCTATACTCCCAGATCTTATTCGCCCAGGCTTCGAAGTCCGCGTCGTGGGTGACGCCCTGCTCCAGCGTAATCGCCTCATAGGCCGACTGGCCGGGCATGCGGCGCACCGCGGACGCATCGCCGCCTTCGCGAAGCGTCACCGTCCTGGTCGCGTACGTAAGCCCCGACATTTTCGAAACGCCGGCGACGTACCGGCCCTCCCACTTCACCCGGAACTTGTAAGACTTGTACGGATCGAAGCGCGGCGTGTCGGCGGCGAATTCGGGCATCTTTTACCTTTCCGGCCTGTGGCCATAATGGTCGAAGATCGCCAGCACACGCTCAGGCGTGATGCCGTTCGCTTGATCGATACCCAAAGGGTGCGTCGCGTCCTGCATGATCAGCAGCGGCCGCTGGCGATCCGCCTGCGGATACACCCAAACGCCTTCCGGTTCTGCGCCGATATAATCGTATAGCTGGTTGCTCAGCCAGCCCGTCCACGGGCCCCAATCGGCGAAGTTCCCCGTGTCGAACCCATCGAGATATTTCTCGAAATTCTCGCGCGACAGCGTCGACCAGCAGCCGAATCCGAAGGATGTGCTGAAACCCTGGATCGGAATTTCGAGAACGGAGCGCACGAAGAAATAACGCCCACCCATCACGCAGAAATCCTCCGACAGGAAATCCCCGTCGAGATGGACTGCGCCATTCTCCTCGCGAACGTTCCGGCCCTCCCACGGATCGGGCGCGAAACTGGCGAGGTCGATCGGGCCCTCATGCACCTGCCCGCATCCCGCGCAGCGCCATCCGCCGCGCAGTATGTCGGCGGCGTTCGGCCCCGCCGGGTTCACCCTCAATCGTGCTCCCGTCCACCCGCGCCCATATACAGCTCGCGGCCGGTCTCGTTGTAGAGCTCGCTCATCTTCTGCATGCCCGCCTCGGCTTCTTCCGCAGCGATGAACGTATCCGCCGGCGCATTCTGCTTGGCCGCAAAATCGCGAACTTCCTGCGTGATCTTCATCGAGCAGAATTTCGGCCCGCACATCGAACAGAAATGCGCGGTCTTGGCGCCTTCGGCCGGGAGCGTCTGGTCATGATATTGCTCGGCCGTATCCGGATCCAATGACAGGTTGAACTGGTCGCGCCAGCGGAACTCGAACCGCGCGCGGCTCAGCGCGTCGTCGCGTAGCTTGGCGGCCGGATGCCCCTTGGCGAGGTCGGCGGCGTGCGCGGCGAGCTTGTAGGTCACCACACCCACCTTCACATCGTCACGGTCGGGCAGGCCCAGATGCTCCTTGGGCGTGACGTAGCAGAGCATCGCCGTGCCGTACCAACCGATCATCGCCGCACCGATACCGCTGGTGATATGGTCATAGCCCGGCGCGATGTCGGTCGTGAGCGGCCCCAATGTATAGAAGGGCGCCTCGCCGCACGCCTCGAGCTGCTTCTCCATATTCTGCTTGATCTTGTGCATCGGCACATGGCCGGGGCCCTCGATCATCACCTGCACGTCCTGTTCCCAGGCGCGCTTGGTCAGCTCGCCGAGCGTATAGAGTTCGGCGAACTGGGCTTCGTCATTGGCGTCCGCGATCGATCCCGGGCGCAGGCCATCGCCGAGCGAATAGGCGATGTCATAGGCCTTCATGATCTCGGTGATCTCGTCGAACCGCTCATAGAGGAAGCTCTCGCGATGATGCGCCAGGCACCATTTCGCCATGATCGATCCGCCCCGGCTGACGATGCCGGTCACGCGCTTGGCCGTCATCGGGATATAGGGCAGGCGCACGCCGGCATGGATCGTGAAATAGTCGACGCCCTGCTCGGCCTGCTCGATCAACGTGTCGCGGAAAATCTCCCAGGTCAGATCCTCGGCGATGCCGCCGACCTTCTCCAGCGCCTGATAGATCGGCACGGTACCGATCGGCACGGGGGAGTTGCGCACGATCCATTCGCGCGTGTCGTGGATGTTGCGCCCGGTGGAGAGGTCCATCACCGTGTCCGCGCCCCAGCGGATCGACCACACCATCTTGTCGACCTCGGCCGCGACGTCGGACGCGACCGCGCTGTTGCCGATATTGGCGTTGATCTTGACCAGGAAATTGCGCCCGATCGCCATCGGCTCGCTTTCCGGGTGGTTGATATTGTTGGGGATGATCGCGCGCCCGCGCGCCACCTCGTCGCGCACGAATTCGGGCGTCACGAAATCGGGGATCGAGGCACCCCAATCCTGCCCGTCGCGCTCGAGCTTTTCCTTGAGCATCTCACGCCCGAGATTCTCGCGGATCGCGACATATTCCATCTCGGGCGTGATGATGCCGGCCCTTGCATAATGCATCTGGCTGACGTTCATCCCTGGCTTGGCGCGCAGCACGCGGCGGCGGACGTTGGGGAAGGGCTGGACGCCCCCCGAACGGTCGGGACCAAGCTGGCCGTTATCCTCGGGCTTCACCTCGCGCTGCTCGACTTCCACGACATCGCCGCGCCCGCGGATCCAGTCGCGGCGCAGTTCGGGCAAGCCCGCCATGATGTCGATCCGCGCCTCGGGATCGGTGTAAGGCCCCGACGTGTCATAGACCCGGATCGCCGGCTCGCCCGACGACGGCTCCAGCGCGATCTCGCGCATCGCCACCTTCAATGGCCCGACATGGATTTTCTTCGAACCCCGGATCGGACCGGTGGTGACGGCAAGTTCGGTGCGCGCTGGGATATCGGCCACGTCTTCAACTCCAAAATCGAAGGAGAAGGATGGCGTCGGCCGCTCCCTTCCTCCGCCGGTATCAACCGGATCAGGTTCACGGGTCGCGACACGGATGGATATCCATCAGCCGCCTCTCAGCCGCTCGCCTGCGGCTCCCCGGGGAATGGATATGTGGTAGGCGCTTCGATCGGCTAGGCAAAGCCAAATCGGGCCGGAACGGGCGCAGGGATATATTTGTGCGGAGTCTCGTTGCTTCCGCGAAAATAAACGGAAGGAGAGTGGAAATGCGCTCCAATTTTCTGACAGCAGCCGCGATGGCAGGCGTCGCCGCCGTGTCGCTGGCGGGCTGCAGCCAATATGGCGACGCTTATGGCAGCACCTATCGCAGCGGCTATGACGCGCCCCCCGGCACGCCTTATTATGCCGAGCAATATTATCGCGACGACCCCAGCTATCACGAGCGCCGGCTGCGCGAGAATGACAATGTCTATGTCGGCAATGATGGGCGTTATTATTGCAGGCGTTCGGACGGCACGACCGGGCTGATCGTCGGCGGCATCGCCGGCGGCGCGCTCGGCAACATCATCGCGCCCGGCGGATCCAAGACGCTCGGCACCCTGCTGGGTGCGGCAGGCGGTGCCGCGGCGGGTGCCGCGATCGATCGGAAGAACGTGCGCTGCCGCTGATCGCGTCTTATGCTGGCCGGGTGAGACGGAACGTCACGATTCCGCCGCCCGCCCAGCATGAGGATTGCCATAGATGGCCCAATCGCCTGACCTGCCCCCGCCCGATCTGTCGACGCACGAGGGCCAGGTCGCTTATCGCGAGGAATTGTTCCGGGTCGCGCGCCCACTGCGGCTGATCGGCCTGACCTTCACCATCATCGGCATCCTGTTCCTGTTCGAGGCGCAGGGCTGGCACAGCGTGACCGAACGCACCTTCGCGCTGGCCGGCTTCGTGCTGATCGCGCTCGGCTGGTCCTTGATGATCGCCGGGATCGTCAAGCGCATGTTCTATCACAAGAAGCGGATGCGCGGGCTCGGCTGAGTTTCAGCGGCACCGGCCCACGCCCCCACCCGACCTCCCATAGAATACCCTGTTTGGGAGGTCGGGTGGGGGGCGTGGGCTGGTGCCGCGAGGCCCGGCGGATGCCGGACCGCACAACAAAAAGTGCGGGTGGGCGCGCGGGCTGGTGTCGCAAGGTCCGGCGGATGCCGGACCGCACAATCAAGCAGCAACCCGCGCCAGCAATCCCAGCTTGAGCAGGAAGGCCGCGCCCGCGGTCAGCATCCGCCGGTCCTGTCCAGGGAAACCGTCGACAAGATCGGCAAGCTCGATCGGCTGCGCGGCCTTGGCGATCATCGCGTCCAGCGTGCGGAGCCCAGGCAGGCCTGCCGGGATGATCGCGGCGCGGTCCAGCCCGCCCGGCAGCTCCGCCACGCTTCGAACCGGTCCCGCGACCAGGCGGGTCGATCCGCCCAGCATCGCGGTCGGATAGGCGGCGAACAGCCTGAACGGATCCATCCGCGCCGGCTGGTGGACCGCCTGCGGTGGAGCATGCTCGCCGCCTTTGGCCCGGATCGCGGCAAGATGGTCGAGCAGCGCGCGATAGGCCGCGATCACCTTCGGCCAGTCGTAAAGCGCCAGCGCACGTGTCTGGCCCGCCGCGCCCATCCGTCGCCGCAGCTCCGGATCGGCGGCCAGCGTCGCGAAGGCCTGCGCGGCCTGGTTCACATCGACCGCGGTCGCCTGGGCGACATTGCCCAGATAGAAATGATAATCGTCCTGCTCCAGCGCGAAGCGGCGCGCGATCATGTGGCCGGTCGGCGGCGGCGGCATGACCGTGTCGATCAGCAGCCCGGTTTCCCCCTGTACGATCGTGTCGCGCAGCCCGTCCCAATCGCTTCCCACCACCGGCAGCCCCGCCGCCATCGCCTCGACGGGCGCCAGGCCGAAGCTTTCCTGGATATTGTCCGACAGCAGAGTGAAGATGTCCGCCGCCGACCGCACCGATCCGGCATCGGGGCGCGCACCGTCGACGAAGTGGATGGTGAAGCTGTCGGCGAAGCCCGCCGCCACCTCGCGGATGACCTCGCCCTGGCGGACGTTGGTCGGCTGCCCGGCCAGGATCAGATGCAGTTTCGGCCCGCCCCGCGCCGCCGCGCGCTGCATCGCGACGAACAGGGGCAGCGGATGCGCCTTGAGATGGATCGAGATCCGCCCGAATTGCAGCACCGCGACGTCGCCGTCGGCTATGCCGAGCTCCGCCCGCCAGCGCGCACGCGCCGCCGGATCGGGCGTCAGCGCAGCGCAATCCACGCCCAGCGGGATCACCGGCAGCTCGGGGCCGGTGCAGCTTGTCGCGCCCATCCGCTCGCGCAGGTAAAGCGCCTGCTGCTCGAGCAGGGTCAGCACCACTTTCCGGACCGCGTTCGACGTGCAGATCAGCGCGTCCCAGGGCTGGATCGGCGCGACCAGCAGATCGGCGATCAGGTCCATCGCGCTGTGGCTGGAAATGGTGTGGGTGATGCCCACTATGCTCCACGCATCCTGCCGGAACCAGCGCCGCTGCCAGGCGAAAGGCTTCAGCTTGGGGTCCGCCAGCCATAGCGCGCCCGCTTGTTCGAGCGGCGCGAAATTGTGGATGTTGCCGACCGCGATTTCGCTCTTTGCGCCAAGCGCGCGCGCATGGTTCGGGAAATGCGCCTTATCGGCGGCGCTATGCACCCACGCGGTCAGCGGATCCGCGCCGCCATGCTGGATCCAGGCCTTGAGGAAGGTTTCGCTCGCGACACGGCGGCCCATGACCTCGCCGCCCGCGGCCGGGTCGAACGTCTCCGACACATATTGAAGTGCGGCGTGCGCCGGCATGCGCGCGTGGCCTACCGGCCTTGGGAGAGTGGGGTCGGCTTGGGCGCGGGCGTCAACAGCGCCGCGGTCTCGATCCGGTCGAGCGCGTTGCGCGCGAGCACATAGCGCCGCGCCTGCGCCAGCCAGTCGTTGGCGCGCGCCGCGCCGGGCAGGCGCGCCACCTCGGCCGCGGCGCTGTCGACCTGACCCTGCTCCAGCGCATGCTCGGCGCGCGACAGGCGGTCGGTGGGGATGTTGGATGGCTGATCCGCCTTGCGCACCACGAACAGGGTGGAGATCTGCTCCTTGAAGCCCTGCCACACGCTCTGATCGGGCCCGCGCGTGACGAGCTGTGGGCGCAATATGGCCAGCCCGTCCTGCAATTGCGCCAGCGTCACGGGGCGCTGCGCGGCGGCGATGATCTGCGCGACCGAGGCCGCATCGTTGGCGCCGAAATGCTCGCGCAACATGCCTTCAAGGAAGCCGAGCGGCTGGCCGCGGTCGAGCGCACGGCGCGCGGCGAAGGCGATCAGCAGGCCCTCGGCGCGATTGGCGTCGCCCGATGCCGCGGCCGCGCGCGCGTCGATATCGTCGATCCGGGACTCGATCGCCGCAACACGCTCGTCCAGCGCGGGGTCGTCGGGCGGGGGCGCGGCCTGCGCCGTCAGCGCGGGCTTGGCCGCCGGCAGCGGCGTATTCACAACCGGCTGGTTGGCCGGAACCGGATTGATCAACTTGTCGAGGCTGCCCCAATGATGCAGCGCCAGCGCGGCGCCGCCCAGCCCGAGCAAGAAGAAGATCAGCGGGACGAACAGCCAGCCCCAGACGCCGCGCCGCGGCTTTGTTCCGTAATAATCGCGCTGCTCCATTCAATCCTTCTCGCACAGACGGGCGGCCGCCGCCAACAGCGCAGAGTCGTCGGGCTGTTCCGCGATCCGGATCGTCCGCCACGGGCCGGCTCCCGCGGCACCGCTGATCGCCGCGACGCGCACCTCCGACGGATCGATCCGCGCCTTGGCCAGCAGGTTTGCGAACACCGCGCCCGCGCGCTGCGAATGGATCAGGGCGACCGCATTCTGCTGGACTGCCGCGCGCGCCGCGCCGGGCAGATCCGGCACCGGATCGGCGGCATAGACGATCCGCCGCTCGATCGGGATGGGTGCCGCGTCGAGGATGCGATGCTCGCGTCCGGCCAGGTGCAGCGGATGCCGGATGCCGTCGCGCACCATCAAAGTCACCAGCAGCGCCGCGTCCGCCGAGCCCATGCGGACATCGGCAAAGCCCGCTTCCATCGCCTGTACCCCGGTCGCCTCGCCCACCGCATAGACGGGCAGGTGGCGATAGAGATGGAGCGCGGCGCCGGCCTGGCGCACCGCTTGCGCGCTGGTTAGCATCAGCGCGTCATGCGCGGCCGCGTCGGGCGCGTCCCAGTCGACCGGCCCGACCGTGAACAAGGGCGCCGCGATCACGTGCCAGCCGGCGGCGATGGCGCGCGCGGTGGTGGCGGCGGCCCCCGGCTCGGGCCGTAGCACCAGCAGGGCTCTCATGCGGCGATCCTCACGCCGCAAACAGCGCGCGCAAATCAGACCCGGCGCGGTCGAGCAGGATCCGCGCGAGCGCCTGCGGCGCACTTGTCTCGTGGAAAGGGAAGACGATCTCGCCCGCTTCGAACTGGCTGCCGTCCTCGGTCAATATCTCGGCGCGCAAATGGATCTGTCCGAGCGCGAGCTTGGCCAAAGCCGCCACCGGCGATCGGCAGTCCGCGCCCAGCGCCGCCAGCAAGGCACGCTCGGCGCGCACGCACAGGCTGGTCTGTTTGTGATCGATCGCCGCGAGCAGCCCCAATATCTCGCTATCGTCCGCGCGCGCCTCGACCCCGACCGCACCCTGGGCGGGGGCGGGCAGCAGATCGTCGAGCGGCGTGCCGACGTCGTTGCGCCCCAGCCGCTCCAGCCCCGCGGCGGCGAGCAAGGTCGCGTCCGCCTCGCCCTCGGCCAGCTTGCGCAGACGCGTATCGACATTGCCGCGGAACAGCAGGATCCGGGCATCGGGCCGCGCGCGCCGCACCTGTGCCGCGCGGCGCGGCGAGGACGTGCCGACGCGGGGGCTGGGCGGCAATGCGGCCAGACTGTCCGCGCCGATCAGCCGGTCGCGCGCATCGGCCCGCGGCGGTATCGCGGCAATCGCGATCTCATGCGGGCGGATCGTCTCCACGTCCTTCATCGAATGGACCGCGAAATCGATCTCGCCCTCAAGTAGCGCGCGGTCCAGTTCCTTGGTCCAGAGCGCCTTGCCGCCGATCTCGGCCAGCGCGCGATCCTGCACCTGGTCTCCGGTCGTCCTGATCGTGACGATCTCGATCGCGTCGGCGCGCAGACCGTGAACCGCGCGCAGCGCATCGGCGACCATATTTGCCTGCCACAGGGCCAGCGGCGACCCGCGCGTTCCAAGGCGAAGGGGACGAGTCATGCCCGCCTTCTAGCTCCGCCTATCCGAAAGCCAATCCATAGCTGATCCAAATATGACTGGCCGAGGCTTCACCACGCCTGGTTACGTTTCCGCAACGACAAGATCTGTTGTGCGGTGCAGCACAAGGAGACGGCATTGCGTCATTACCGGCTCTACGGGCTCAAGGATGGGCGGATCATCAGCACCACCGTGTTCGACGCGGCGGACGACGTCGCTGCGATCGAGGTCGCCCGCGCCCGCGCTGCCTTGGTCGACAGCGAATTATGGTCCGGCAGCCGGCTGGTGGCCTTCGTTCCCGCCACCCCCGACGCCGAATAAGCGCCGCACGATTGCGGTGGCGGATGCCCGCCAAATGTGCAGATATCGCGCAAGACCAGCAAAGGGGGCCGGCGCCTGCCAAGCGAAGTCGGACTGTTCGGGCGCGTGAAGGCCCAGGGATGGCGTGGCCTGCTCGTCCCCGCGGTATTCGTGCTGGCCTTCCTCGCGGTGATCGCGCCGATCGCCGCTGCCTTGCTCATCGCGCAGCATCACAGCTTCGCCGCGGGCCAGGCCAGGGCCCGGTCGCTTGCCGCGGAGGTCGTCCGCCGCGCGGATACGGCCTCGATCCAGATGCGGAGCGCGCTTCGTCAGCTGCAGGCGCCCCCCGCCCATCAACCCTGCTCGGACGAGGGCATGCGCCGCATGGCCAGCGCCGTGCTCGAATATGATCAGATCCAGGGCGCGGGTTATGCAGACGGGGATCGCCTGATCTGCACCTCGGCAGGCCTGCTCGACCGGCCGATCGACCTTGGCCCTGCCACGTTCCACACGCGGGGCGGCTTCAGCGTGCGGACCGGCGTGCGGCTACCGTTTGCCCGGGGTGTGGGGCTGATCGTGATCGGCGCGCCTTCGGGTTATCTGATGTTCGTGCATCCGCACCTCACCGTGGACATACCGCTCGCCAGCAATCGCGATGCGATCGGCGTGATCGGTATCAGCGCGCCGCGCCTGATCAACCGCCGCGGCCCGATCGATATCGGCTTGCTGCGCCGCTTCTACGCCGCGCGCGAGACCGATTTCGTCGCGCAAAACCGGCTGGTGTCGGTCCAACCGTCGAAGAGCGGCGATTATGCCGGCTTCGCGATCCTGCCGATCGACGAGACCCGGAACGGAATGGCGCGCGATCTTCTCTATCTGCTTCCGGTCGGGTTCGTCTGCGCCGGCGCGCTGATCTTTTTGTTGCGGATTCTCGTCCGTGCCGAAAACAGCCTCGCGACGATCGCGAAGCGGGCGCTCAAGACCGACGAATTCTATCTCCGCTACCAACCGTTGGTCGAGCTTGAGACCGGGCGCTGGATCGGCGCCGAAGCGCTGGTACGCTGGCATCGCGCGACCGGGGAGGAGATGCGGCCGGACCTGTTCATCCCCTATCTCGAGGAAGCCGGCCTGATCCCGCTTCTGACCGACAAGGTGTTCGAAATGCTCGCTGCCGATATCGCCGGCGATCTCAAGGAACGCGAGGATTTCTACGTCACGATCAACATCGCGTCGGCGGACCTGCGCGGCGATCGGCTGATGCACCTGATTGAAACCTTGCTCTCGAAGACGGGCTGCGGCGCGCGGTCTTTCGCGGTCGAGGCGACCGAACGCGGGCTGATCGACGCCGAGGATGGTGGGCAGGCGCTCAAGGCGGCGCGCAAGCGTGGCATATGCGTCGCGCTCGACGATTTCGGCACCGGCTATTCCAGCCTCGCTTATCTCCAGAAATTCCCGTTCGATTATATCAAGATCGACAAGAGCTTCGTGGATTCGATCGCGACCGGGGCGGCGACCAGCAGCGTCGTCGGCCATATCATCAACATGGCCCAGGACCTCAGGCTCGGCATCATCGCCGAAGGCGTGGAAACCGAGGAGCAGGCGCGTTTCCTCGTCGAACGCGGCGTCCGCTACGGCCAGGGCTGGCTCTTCGCGCGGGCGATGCCCTGGGCGCAGCTCAAGGCCGGTCTCGACCAGCAGCAGGGATGATGCGGCTTACTTGCCGGCTTCGGGCGCCTTGGTGACCTGGGTATAGACCAGCCGCCAGCCTTGGGCATCGTGCCGCCACACGTCCACGAAATTATGCTTGTCGACGAACGTTTCGCCGCCTTCGCTGCCGTGAAGCTCGTTGACCGCGCTGAACACCGCGATATCGCCCGATTTGAGCCACCGGCCTTCGCTTGGGGTGAAAGGCTCGATCTTCAGGCCGGGCGTGGCCAGCCCCTGGACGAAATCGGCCTTGCCGACCCGGCGGCCACCTTCGCGTACCCAGAGAAAGTCGGGGGCGATCAACGCGTCCAGCGTTGCGCCGTCGCCCGCCACGATTGCCTTGTCCATGGCGCGCGACGCTTCCTCGGGCGAAGCGTTGGCGACTGCGGCGTTCGCGGGAAGCGCGGCAAGACCCGCGAGGCAGATCGCGCCGAACAGCGGGCGCAGCGGGAGAGGAATTGGCATTTTCATGACGTCCGTCATCCCGCAAACCCCCAAAGCGCGCCAGGATTTTTGTGACCGGTCCGGTCAGACCATCTTGCGATAGACGATGAAGCCCGATCGCTCGGCGACCTGATTGTACAGGCTCTGCGCGGTCTGATTGGTCTCGTGCGTCTGCCAATAGACGCGCAGCGCGCCGGCGGCCTTGGCGCGCGTGTAGACGCCCTCGATCAGCGCCCGGCCCACACCCTTGCCGCGCGCATCCGCGCTGGTGAACAGGTCTTGCAGATAGCAGATCGGCGCGATCGCGGTGGTGCTGCGGTGGAACAGATAATGGGTAAGCCCGATCAGCCGCCCGTCCAGCTCGGCGACGAGCGCATATACCGGCTCCATCTCGTCGAAGAAGCGCGCCCAGGTGGTTGCGGTGATGTCGTCGGGCAAGGCGGTCGGCCCGCTGCGCCCGTAGAAATGGTTATAGCCGTCCCACAAGGGCAGCCACTGGACGTAATCGGTCTTCGCGATCTCGCGGATCAGGAGCTCGCTCATGCCTCGGCCTTCCGTGCTTCGAAGGCGAGCCGCGCCGCCTCGATCTCCGACAGATTGTTCGCCGCCCATATCCATACGCCACAGAAAGCCTCGCCCAAACTCTCGCCGAGATGGGTCAGGCGATAGTCTACGCGCGGGGGTACGACAGGGTGAACCGTACGCACCACCAGCCCGTCGCGCTCCATCTGCCGCAGCGTCTGGGTCAGCATCTTCTGGCTGATGCCGGGAACATGCGCGCCGATATGCGTGAAACGGAGTTCGCCATGCTCGTTGAGCACTTCCAGGATCAGCATCGTCCATTTGTCAGCGACGCGGCCGATCAGCTCATTGACCAGCGCTTCGACCTTCGGATCCTGCTCGGCAGGATAGGGCTCGCGGCTCGGCATTTCATACTCTCTTTCAGGTAAGTATAATTCTTTGAAGTGCCTACTTTCCAAAAGAGAGTATGGAACTAGATCGGCCTCCGCGCAATCCAGAAGCGGAAAGGACATCTCATGCAGATCAGCGGCAACACGATCCTCGTCACCGGCGGCAATAGCGGCCTCGGGCGCCGCTTTGCGGAGGAGTTTGCCCGGCGCGGCAACAAGGTCATCATCACCGGACGCAAGCAGGCGACGATCGACGAAGTCGTGGCCGCGACCCCCGGCATCACCGGCTATGTGCTCGACGTGACCGATGCGCAGGCGATCAAGGATTTCGCTGCCAAGCTCACCGCCGAGCATCCCAATCTCAACGTCGCGATCCACAATGCCGGCATCATGGCCGCCGAGGATCTCACGGATCAGGATCTGGAGACGGCCGAGGCAATCGTGACCACCAACCTGCTTGGCCCGATCCGCCTGATCGCGGCCTTGATGCCGCATTTCCTCAAGCAACCGGCGGCCACGATCATGACCGTCTCGTCAGGCCTCGCGTTCGTGCCGCTCGTCAAGACGCCGACCTACAATGCCACCAAGGCGGCGATCCACAGCTACAGCCTCTCGCTGCGCGAACAGCTCAAGGACACCAAGGTCGAGGTGATCGAGATCATCCCGCCCGGCGTCCAGACCGGTATCCTGCCCGGTCAGGCCGGGGATCCGAACATGATGCCGCTCGAAGATTATATCGCCGAGACGATGGCCATTTTCGAGAAGCAGCCGACGCCCGCGGAGAACGCGGTCGGCCGGGTCAATTTCCTCTACAAGGCGACCGAGGAAGGCCGCTTCGGCCAGGCTTTCCACGCGCTCAACAGCACGCATCGCTGAGCGACGTTCCAGGCCCGTTCGGGTCGAGCGAAGTCGAGACCCATTTTCGAGCGAAGCGAGAAGCCTCGACTACGCTTGGATATACCCCTCGACTTCGCTCGGGGCGAACGGATCAGGGAGTCTCCGGCAATTGCCAGTCGATCGGCTTCTGCCCGTGCGCCTTGAGGAACGCATTGGCCTTCGAGAAATGGCCGCAGCCGAAGAAGCCCGCATAAGCCGATAGCGGGGAAGGGTGCACCGCCTTCAGCACGAGATGGCGCCCGCCTTTATCGACGCTATCGACGAACGCCGCTTTCTTCTGCGCATAGCTGCCCCATAGCATGAACACGACCGGCTCTGCCCGCGCATTGACCAGCCGGATCACCGCATCGGTGAACTTCTCCCAGCCGCGTCCCTGATGCGATGCCGCCATGCCCATCTGCACCGTCAACACCGCGTTCAGCAACAGCACGCCCTGCTTCGCCCAATGCTCCAGGAAGCCGTGGCGCGCGGGCGGGATGCCGAGGTCGGTTTCCAGTTCCTTGTAGATATTGACCAGGCTCGGCGGCGTCCGCACGCCCGGCTGGACCGAGAAGCACAGCCCATGCGCCTGGCCCTCGCCATGATAGGGATCCTGCCCCAGGATCACGACGCGCACATCCTCGAGCGGGGTCAGGTCGAGCGCGCGGAACCACTCATTGCCCTTGGGGAAGATGCGCTTGCCCGCTTGCCGTTCTGCGACAAGGAACTGGCGGAGCGCCTGCATATAGGGGCTTTCGAACTCGCCCTGCAGCGGTTCCAGCCAGCTTTGATGCAGCTTCACCTCGCCCATGCCGCGCCTCCTTCGCATCCGCGCATGTCGGAGCGGAAAGGCCGGGTCAATCCGCCAGCGCGTTTGCGGACGGACAATCGAAGGCGAGCGGGCAATAGGCGCAATGTGGGATGTCGGGACGGCAGAAAAGCTGGCCGACACGCTTGGTCCCGATATGGAATAGGAGGAAGTCGTCCCCGCTCCACCTGGGGGCGCCGGCCGTGACCTGCTCGCTCGCCGCCTGAATGTCCGCGCCATGCCCAACGAAGCCGAGCCGCTGCATCACCCGTAGAACATGGGTGTCGACGATGAATATCGGCCGATTGAGCGTGCTGCCGTTCAGCGTTGCGGCTGCGACCTTGCGTGCGACGCCGGGCAGGCGCTCCAGCCACATTAGCGCCGCATCCAGCGGAATGCGGCCAAGGAATGCCAGATCGAAATCCGGTCGTTCGCGCGCGATCTGCCGCATGGTTTCGGTGAGCCATTGCGCCTTGGCTTCGGCAAAGGTCACGTCGGCAATGGCGGGCCGGACCTGCCCGACCGAGGCCCGCGCCAACACCGCCGGGGACGGAAACCGGCGACGGAGCCGCTCATAAGCGGCAAGCGATACGGCATCGCGCGTGCGCCCGCTGATCAGCGATTTGACCAAGGCGCCGATCGGGGACCGACGGGGCCGCGTCTCCATGGTCGCGAGCAGCGGCCTTAGCGCTTCGCGCCATCGATCCAGATCCGCGCAGGCAAAGTCGAATCGCTGTTGCATCCTTCTTCAATATTAGAACATAACAAGAACATATCAATAGTGAGTCGTGGAAAGGAGATTGCGATGCCGGCTGCGCCTGCTCCCCTGCCATATCCCGGTGCCCACAATCTGTTTTTCGCGGTGCGGCCGCCCGAGGACAAAGTGCGTGAGATCATGAATCTGATCCCAGCGCTCAAGCTCGGTGGCACGCCGCTGCGTCCCGAACGGTTGCATGTCTCTCTCCTGGCCCTTGTCTGGAACGACGACGTGCCCGATGGCCTGATCGAGGAAGCGCGCGATGTCGCCGGCGCCGTCCGCATAGAGCCGATGCGCGTGATATTCGATTGCGTGGTCGGCGGCGCCAACTCGGCTTTGCTCCGCCCCAGCGAACCGCTCGAAGCCTTGCGCATGGTCCGCGAGCGTTTGGGCTTCGCGCTGATGAATGCAGGCGTCGATTTCCAGCTCGACGGACGCTTCGCCCCGCACGTGACCTTGCTCTACGGCGGCGCGCCCATGCCCGAAATTCCGGTCGATCCGATCATCTGGACGGTCGAGGAATTCGTCCTGATCGACAGCCATATCGGCCTGACCCACCACGAAACCGTCGGCCGCTGGCGGCTTCAGGGGTGAGCCGGAATCCTCCCCCGCCAGGGGGAGGTGGCGCCGAAGGCGACGGAGGGGCAGGGTTGGAAGTCCGCAATGAAACGGAGCGGACCTTCTAACCGGTTTTCTTGGCCCTTCATGACCTCGGCCTTGTGCTGCCCGTCGCCAGGGCATGTCTTCCCCGATGGGCCTTTGAAGGGTGAGGGACATGGGGATCAATCGTCGCGAATTCGTGAGCAGTGCCGCGGCCATGGGCGCGACCTTGCTCTGGGCGGGGCGGACCGCCGCCGCCTCGCGTATCGCCTGGCGCGAGGACCGCGCCGCCTATCCGGAGGGCGTCGCCTCGGGCGATCCGATGCCCGACAGCGTGATATTGTGGACGCGCCGGCCCTTTCCCGGAGCGGCCCGCGCGATACTCACCGCCGAGGTCGCGCTCGATCCCGATTTCCGTCAGGTCGTCGCCACCCGCAAGGTGCCCGTGCTGGCGGAATCAGACTGGACTTGCCGCGTGCTGGTCGCCGGGCTCAAGCCCGCGACGGTCTACTGGTATCGCTTCACCGATGCGGACGGTCACGGCAGCCGTGTCGGCCGGACCATCACCGCGCCCGGCGACGACGATCCGCGCACCGTCCGCTTCGCCTTCGTCTCCTGCCAGAGCGTCAACGAAGGCAAGCAGAATGCCTACCGCCGCATGATCTGGGAGGATGAGAAAGCGCCCGCCGACCAACGCCTCGGCTTCGTGCTGCATCTGGGCGATTTCATCTACGAGGTCGTCGAATATCCCGACGAGCTGGCGCACCGCTACGATCGCACCGTCTACGACATCGGCCGCATCCCCGATGCGCGCAAGGTCGGCAACTTCCACGTGCCGACCACGCTCGAGGGCTATCGCGTGGTCTATCGCGGCCACATCCACGACCCCGATGTGCAGGACGCGCGCGCGCATTTCCCCTTCATCTGCATCGGCGACAATCACGAATTCTCGTGGCAGGGCTGGCAGAGCTTCATCACCTACGGCGGCGGCGATCCCGAGCCCGCGCAGAAGCTACGCGTCGCCGCCAACCAGGCCTGGTGGGAATATATCCCGTCGCGCGTGCGCAAGGTTTCAGGCCCGAGGTTGGAGACGTTCGCCCCGCCCGCGGTCACCAACGCGCCGATCACCAGGCTCGACGATGACGGCTTCGGCGACGAGCCCAATAACCGCATCGCGGTCGGCAGCATGACCGCCTATCGCGCGCAGCGTTACGGCCGCCATGTCGATCTGATCCTGACCGATTTCCACAGTTACACGATGCGGCAGCCGATCAATCGGCCCGAGACCCAGCCGATCGACTTCGGCGACTTTCCCTTCTTCATCTCGCAGCAGGTGATGGAGATCGTCGACGGCGGCCGTGCCTATGACGGCGGCAAGCCGCCCGCGACGATCCCGTTCGCCGGCAAGTCGACGCCGAATTTCCGCAAGGACGAGGCGCCCTTCACCGTGCTCGGCCGCACACAGAAGGCCTGGCTCAAGGATCGGCTGAAAGCATCGACCGCGACCTGGAAAATCTGGGGCGCGACCAACGGCACGCTCGACATGCGGACCGATCCGCAGAATCTGCCTGCCGGTCTGGCGCCCGTGCCCTGGGTCGATAGCTATGCGACCTTCGGCGGGGGCGATTTCAGCGCCTCCTTCCTCGAACGCGGCGAAATCTACGATCACGTTCGCGACAACGGGATCGACGGTTTCGTCACCGTTTCGGGCGATCGCCACAGTTTCTGGGCGGGCTATGCCGCCAAGGCTCTTCCGCCCAAGAGTTTCGATCCGGTGGGCATCACCTTCATCACCGGCTCGATCTCGGCTCCCGGCCTGGCCGAGGCGCTGGAATATGGGCTCAAGGGCCACAAACTGCGTCCGGTTTTCACGGTCGAGCGCGCGGACGGCACCAAGGAAGCGACGATCAATCTGGCAATCAAGCGCGGCGTGCGCAGCGCGATCGAATATGCGCAATCGGGCGACATCGAACGCGCCCGCGCGCTCACCAATTCCGACAACGCCCCGCACCTCGAATTCGTCGACATGGGCGGGCACGGCTATTCGGTGGTGACCGCCGGCGGGCAAGCGATCCGGACCGAGTTCGTCTGCATCCCGCGCCCGATCACCCGCGCCGAAACCCCCGACGGTGGCCCGATCCGCTACCGCGTCGTCCATCGCGCGGCGCGCTGGCATGGCGGCAGACCCGTGCTGGAACAGCGTATTCTGGAGGGCGATCCGAGGACGTCAGTCTAGCAGCGACCTGATTCTCCCCGCCAGGGGGAGGTGGCAGGCGCAGCCTGTCGGAGGGGGAGGATGGCGACCCGCCGACGGATATAATCCACTTCATGAAGGGTATCGCTTCCTCCCCCTCCGTCGCCTTCGGCGCCACCTCCCCCCTAACGGGGGAGGATTGAGTATCTTGTCAGTTCGACTTGCCCGCCCGGTCGCCATATTCCCAATCATAGGGCACGCCCGTGTCGCCCAGGATCGTGTGCACCAGATCGGCGAAGCCCGCCTCGGCGCGCACGTCGTTGGACAGGATCAGCGCGCATTTCCGGCTCTTCTCGATGCAGACCACGGTGTTTGCGGTCTGCTCGTCATGGCCGCCCTTGAAGAAGCCGGGACCTTGCGGCCCGTTGAACACGATCACGCCCAATCCCGCATAGAGGTCCCTGCGCTGCTGCGCGGGCGGCAGCTCGGGCCCAAAATTGGGGAATTGGTGCGCGGTACCGATATGGAGCTGAGGCTTCACCATCTCGGCGTAGGACACGGCGCTCAACCCATCATGGCGGACGAGGGCGGCGAAGAATTTGGAGAGGTCGGCGATGGTCGTGTCCATCGATCCGGCAACGCGAACCTTGGACCGTTCGTCATGCTCCACGACCTTGCCCTGATCGTTGAACCCGTCGGCGAGATTGGGCCGGAAGTCGGGCCGCCATTGCAGGCTCGTGCGCGTCATGCCGAGCCGGTCGAATGTCGCCTGGGTGAGCGCGCCCATGTCGAGGCCGAGCCCGCGATCCTTGCGGCCATTCTCGATCACGAACTGGAGCAGGATCAGGCCCTCGCCCGAATAGCTGAAGCGCGTGCCCGGATCGAAATGGATGCGCAATTTCTGATCGGGCTCATCCCACCAGAAATTGGCGAAGCCGGTCGAATGGGTGAGCGCGTCGCGCGCGGTGATCCGCTTCCAGCGCGGATCGGCGGCAAGGTCCCGATAGTGACCATATTTGCCGCGATAGATCGCGTCGGGATCATAATCGGGCAGCGGCTTGTCGAGATAATCGGCGAGCGGCGTGTCGAGCGCGAGCTTGCCCTGATCGACCAGCTGCAGGACGTGATAGGCGAACACGGTCTTGGTCAGCGACGCGCCGTACATGATCGTATCGGTCCGCAGCGGATCGCCCTGCGCATCGCGCACGCCATAAGCCTGGACGTAGCGGACCTCGCCACCATCGATGACCGCGACCGCGATCCCCTTGGCACCGGTCTTCGCCAGCAGTTTGTGGACCGCTGTATCGACGGGCGCATCGTGCTCAGTCGGCATGGCGTGGCCCATTGCGGCCACCCCCGAAAGCGCGAGCAGGAAAGAGGCGAGCCGAAGGATCCTTGAACACATCATCCACCTCCTTGTCGTCAGTTGGAACGCTTCCGAAGCTGGCGCCAGACGAACCAGACGATACCGATCGCGATCAGGCCGACCACCGCCGCGTCCGCATAATGAAGGATATGGCCAAGGCGCGGGTCGGTGCGCCAGGCCACGCCCAGCTTCATTCCCACCCAGGCGAGCGCGAAGCACCAGGGCCAGGAGCCGATGAACGTATAGATGTGGAAACGGACGAGCGGCATCCGCGCCACGCCCGCCGGGAACGCAATGAACGAGCGCACGAAGGGCAGCAGCCGGCAGACGAGTACGGTGATGCTGCCCCAGCGGTCGAAGAAGCGCTCGGCCTGGGCGAGGTGATCCATGTTGAGCAGGACATATTTGCCCCACCGCTCGACGAAGGCGCGCCCGCCATATTGGCCCACCGCATAGCCGACGATCGATCCGACATTGCACCCGATCGCGCCCGCGGTCGCCACCGCCCACAATTCGAACCGCCCGGTCGAGACCAGATAGCCCGAGAAAGGCATGATGATCTCGGACGGCAGCGGAATGCACGCACTCTCGATCCCCATCAGCAGGACGATGCCGAGATAGCCGCCTGCCGAGATGACGGCGATGATCCAGGCGGCGACGGGGGCGAGAATGCGTTCGGTCAGCGACATGGGGTGCGGCTGTGCCGCGAACGGCCGGTCCTGTCGAGCGCCAAACGCCTGGCAATCGCCCGGCGGCAGGCTTATTCCGGTGCGGTCGAAAAGGACCAGGATCGGCAAAGGTAAGCCCGGTCCCCTCCCATCAGGGAGGCTCCGCTCCCGCATGAAGCGGGCGCCCACGGCAGGCTTCGGCGCGCCTCGCGCCGGTGACCTGCGTGGGTAGATATATATTCGGCCAGACGCAGGTCTTTTTGGAAGGAAAGACCATGGCAATCATTCGTACCGGCGGCGGCATCGTTACTCAGATCAACGTCTTCACTGTGCCCGCAGGCGGGCAAGAGGCGATGATCGATCAGCTCGCCAAAGCGGCGCGATGTGCCGCAGAGGAAGAAGGCTGGCTAGCGGCCAGCTTGCACCGCAGCCTCGATGGGATGCGGGTGGTCAATTATGCCCAGAGCGCGAGCCTGGAGGCGGCGCAGGCTGTGATCGCACGATTACGGCGGGAAGGTTTCATCGACCGCAACCGGGCTTATGGCGAGGCGCATCCCGGCCTCTACGAAGTGGTCTTCAGCCTCGAACGATAGTCGCTACGCCCGCGGCGGTTATTTTGCCGTCGCGGGCGTGCCTTGTGTGGGCGCCGACGTTTCGGGCGACGGATCGGCGGGCGCATCCTCCTTGAGCAAGGGCACGATCACCTTCTCCAGCTCATCGATCTCGAAGGCGCCGGCCTTGGCGTAGCGAACCACGCCGGCGCGATCGATCACATAGTTGGTCGGCACGCCATTATCGATGATCGGATAGGCGTTGGCATGCGCCTGGTCGTCGAGCGCGACCGGAAAATGGACCAGCTTGGCAAGGTCCCGCATCGCGCTGTTGCCGTTCGCGCCACCCGTCTCGATCGCGATCACGGTGAAGCCGTATTTGGATCGGAACGGCATATATTTGTCGAACAGCAGGAATTCCTCGCGGCACGGCACGCACCATGTCGCCCAGCGGTTGATCACCACCACCTTGCCCCGGAGCGAGGCGAGGTCGATCTTGTCCTTGGTCAGCGTCGTGACGCGGAAATCCGGGGCGGGCTGATCGACCTTGGCCTTGGCGGCGTGCGCGGCCGGTGCCGCCAGCGCCAGACCTGCAATCGCGACTTTCAGAATTGATTTCACGGCCCTGCTCCCCTCGTGCCAGGCTCTGCGGCTTGCGTGCCCAAGTCAATCGGCAGCGCCGGGTGAAATATCCGTATCGGAATTAACGAGGTTCTTTGCTGCTCTGAGGCCGCACCGGCCCACGCCCCCACCCGGCCTCCCAACAGGTTATTCTATGGGAGGCCGGGTGGGGGCGTGGGCCGGTGCGGCACGTGTTTCAGCCTTGCTGAAACAGACTCTAACGCAAATCCAGCAGGCCGATCACGTCCTCGGTTGTCCCGGTTTCGCCCAGACGCGGGAAGATGCGGGTCACGCTATTCTCGTGCGTCTCGGCGTTCAGGTCTGTCATCGCGTCCACGGGCAAGGTGACGTTGAAGCCCGCCTCCCACGCCTGACGCGCGGTGGATTCGACGCCGATCGCGGTGGCGATGCCGGCGATCACCACCTGGGTCACGCCCTGCGCCTTGAGATGCTCTTCAAGGCCGGTATGCGCGAACGCGCCCCAGCTCTTCTTGGTGACGACATGATCCTCCGGCTGACGGTCGAGCTCGGGGACCAGATCGGCCCAGTCGGGCGCGGGGGATGGCGGCTTGGGCTGCTCGTTGCGCCCCGGCGCGCCGCTGGTGACGTGGACCAGCACCACCGGCAATTTGTGCATGCGGAACGCCCTGGCGAGCGCCGCCGCCTTCGCGACCACCTCGGCCGAAGAATAGGGCTTGGCGTCCCTGGCGACGATGCCCTTTTGCAGGTCGACCAGGATCAAAGCCGTGTTCGGATCGAGCGTGGTCAGGGGCATCTCACCATTCCTTCGTCATTGCGAGGAGCCTAAGGCGACGAAGCAATTCAGGCCCGTGAGAGCTGGATTGCTTCCCCCGGCTTTCGCCGGGGTCGCAATGACGATCCCGTCAAAGGCGAGCAAACTCCAAACCTACAGGACGTATTTGCTGAGGTCCGTGTTCCGCGCGACGTCGGCCAACTGGGCCTCGACATAGGCGGCGTCGACCGTAAGCGTGCTGCCGGTGCGCTCTTCCGCGTGGAAGCTCACATCCTCCAGCAATTTCTCCATCACCGTCTGCAGCCGGCGCGCACCGATATTCTCGATGCTGTCGTTCACCTGCGCGGCGGTGCGCGCGATCGCGGCGATGCCGTCCTCGGTGAAGCTCAGTTCGACCTGCTCGGTCGCGATCAGCGCGCGATATTGCGTGGTGAGCGAAGCGCGCGTGTCCGACAGGATCCGTACGAAATCCTTCTCGGTCAGCGGCTTCAATTCGACGCGGATCGGCAGGCGGCCCTGCAGCTCGGGCAACAGATCGCTCGGCTTGGCGACGTGGAAGGCGCCCGATGCGATGAACAATATATGGTCGGTCTTCATCGGCCCATATTTGGTCGAGACGGTGGTGCCCTCGATCAGCGGCAGCAGATCGCGCTGCACGCCCTCGCGGCTCACCGATCCGCCGCGCACGTCGCTGACCGCGATCTTGTCGATCTCGTCGAGGAAGACGATGCCGTTGGCCTCGGCATCGGCCAGCGCGACACGCGCGACGTCCTCCTGGTCCAGCCGCTTGTCGGCTTCCTCCTCGACCAATTTGGTCCAGGCCGAACGGACCGAGAGCTTGCGCTTCTTCATGCGGCCGCCGCCAAGCTTGCCCATGATCTCGCCCAGGTTGATCATGCTCACCTGGCCCGGCATGCCGGGGATCTCCATCGCGCCGTTGCCATTATCCTCGACCTCGATCTCGACTTCCTTGTCGTCGAGATGCCCGTCCTGGAAACGCTGGCGGAAGGAAGCACGCGTCGCCTCGGATGCATCCCTGCCGACCAGCGCGTCGATCAGCCGCGCCATCGCGGCTTCCTCCGCCTTGTCCTTGACCGCGGCGCGGCGGCGTTCCTTCTCCAGCCGGATCGCCTCCTCGACCAGGTCGCGCGCGATCTGCTCGACGTCGCGGCCGACATAGCCGACCTCGGTGAACTTGGTCGCCTCGACCTTCACGAACGGCGCGTCGGCGAGCTTGGCGAGGCGGCGGCTGATCTCGGTCTTGCCGCAGCCGGTCGGCCCGATCATCAGGATATTCTTTGGCGAAACTTCGTCGCGCAGTTCGGGGGCGAGCTTCTGCCGGCGCCAGCGGTTGCGCATCGCGACCGCGACCGCGCGCTTGGCGTCGTCCTGGCCGATGATATGCTCGTCCAGCGCCTTGACGATGGCTTTGGGGGTAAGGGCTTCGTTCATTCTGCTTCTCTTAAGCCCTCTCCCGCTGGCGGGAGAGGGTTGGGTGAGGGTCTTCTTCTTTCTCGGAGCGGTGCGGGTCTGAAGAAGAAGACCCTCACCTCCCGCGGCTGCGCCGCGGGCCCCTCCTCTCCCGCGAAAGCGGGAGAGGGCTTGGTTACGCAGCGTCCATCGTCTCGACGGTCAGATTGCCGTTGGTGAAGACGCAGACCTCCGCCGCGATGGCCATCGCCTTGCGCGCGATCGTCTCGGCGTCCTGCTCGTAATCGACCAGCGCCTTGGCGGCGGACAAAGCGTAATTGCCGCCCGATCCGATCGCCGCGATCCCGGCTTCCGGCTCAAGCACGTCGCCATTGCCGGTCAGGATCAGGGTCACGTCCTTGTCGGCGACGATCATCATCGCTTCCAGGTTGCGCAGATATTTGTCGGTGCGCCAGTCCTTGGCGAGCTCGACCGCCGCACGCAGCAACTGGCCGCGATGCTGCTCCAGCTTGCGTTCCAGCCGTTCGAACAGGGTGAAGGCGTCGGCGGTCGCGCCGGCGAAGCCGCCGATCACCGATCCGTCGCCCAGCCGGCGCACCTTGCGCGCATTGGGCTTGATCACCGTATTGCCGAGGCTGACCTGGCCGTCGCCCGCGACGACGACCTTTCCGTTCTTCCGGACCGACAGGATGGTCGTTCCGTGCCAGCCGATCTTGTCTTCGCTCATTGTATATTTCTCCGCTCGGCGGCGGATATGGGAAGGCCAGTCCTGTTTGCAACGTGGCGATGACGGAATCGCAATGGTCCGATCAGAGCATGCATTCGTCGCGAAAAATTACAGTTAAGGCATCGGAATGGCTGGCAAAGAAACGAAACGCGTCTATATGCGCCGTTCCCCCTAGGAGTATTAACGTGGCGAACGACAATCAGGAACTGATTACCCTCACGGCCGACATTGTTGCGGCGCATGTCAGCAACAACTCTGTCCCGACCGCGGAAGTCGGCGCTCTGATTCAGAGTGTCTATACCGCGCTGTCGCAGGTTGGCACCGCCACGGCCGAGCCGCAGACCGAAAAGCCCAAGGGCGCGGTCTCGGCGCGCGCGTCGATCAAGCCCGATTATTTGATCAGCATGATCGACGGCAAGCAGTACAAGATGCTGCGCCGTCATATCTCGCAGCATGGCTATACGCCGGAATCCTATCGCGAGGCGTTCGGCCTGGCGCGCGACTATCCGATGGTTGCGTCCAATTATGCCGAGCAGCGCCGCGCGCTTGCCCACAAGATCGGGCTCGGCCGCAAGCCGCGCACCGGCGCCAAGCCGGGCCGCAAGCCGAAGGGCGAATAAGACCCAGGCCCATAAGGGCTGGAAGCGGCCGCGTGCTCCCCTCGGGCACGCGGCCGTTTTCGCGTGCGGGTTGCCGCAACGCAGCGAAGCGCGCATAGGCATGCGCCATGCCCAGTTCCGAAGCCTCTCCTCCCGCGCCGGCCGGCGCAGGGTCCGGCCTCCGCTTCGGCTGGTTCGTCACGCTGATCGCCGCGCTGATGGCGGTGACCCCGCTGGGGATCGATTCCATGCTGCCCGCGCTGCCGCACATCGGCAAGGCGCTGAACGTCGCCAGCGAGAACCATCAGCAGTGGGTGATCGCGATCTACGTCTTCGGCTTCGGCGCGGCGCAGATCGTCTATGGGCCCTTGTCCGACCGGTTCGGGCGCAAGGCGATCCTGGTGCCGAGCCTGTCCTTGTTCGCGGGCCTGAGCATCCTTGCGGGTCTTGCCACCAGCTTCCCGCTGCTGCTCGCTGCGCGGCTGTGCCAAGGCATTGCCGGCGCGTCGAGCCGCGTGCTCACTATCTCGATCGTGCGCGATTGCTATTCGGGCCGGCAGATGGCGCGCGTCATGTCGACCTCGTTCATGGTCTTCCTAATGGTGCCCGTGCTCGCACCCAGCATCGGCCAGGGCATCATGCTGGTCGGCAGCTGGCGGCTGATCTTCTTCTTCCTGGCGGCCTTCGCCATGCTGGTCGCGACCGTGCTGAGCCTGGCGATGGGTGAGACTTTGCATCCCGAATATCGCCGGCCGCTGGCGCCTCGCGTGATCGGTCAGGCGATCTGGCGCACGCTGACCGACCGCAGCGCCTTGGGCTATACGCTCGCGATCACGCTCGTCTTCGGCGCGCTGATGGGCTTCATCAATTCGATCCAGCAGATCTTCCAGGATATCTTCCACGCGCCGCAGAAATTTCCGCTGGTGTTCGCAGGGATCGGCCTGTCGATGGCGGCCGCGGCCTTCACCAATTCGCGGATCGTCGAGCGGCTCGGCACGCGGAAGGTGTCGCACACCGCCTTGCTCGGCATGATCGCGATGGCGGCGATCCATTCGGCGGTGGTGGCGACCGGGCACGAGACTGTGCTGAGCTTCGCCTTGCTCCAGTTTGCGACGATGTTCTGCTTCGGCCTGCTGGGGTCGAACTTCGGATCGATGGCGATGGAGAATGTCGGCGAGATTGCGGGCACGGCCTCGTCAGTCCAGGGCTTCGTCTCCACCTGCGGTGGCGTGCTGCTGGGCCTGGTGATCGGCCAGTCGTTCAACGGCACGGTGCTGCCGCTGGCACTCGGCTACCTCATCCTCGGCTCCGCCGCCTTGCTGGTCGTGCTCGTCACCGAACGCGGCCGGCTGTTCCGCGCGCACCATGCCGGTCCTGCGGCCGGCACGGCGCATTTCGACTGATGCGCGTCAGTCCGCCGCGCGCGTCGCGGTGGCCTTGTCGTCGAAGCGATAGCGGTCCATCAGCGCGGCGGTAACGCCGTTGGTCCAGCCGAAGCCGTCCTGCACCACATATTCGCCGCCGCCGCCCGCCTTGCGTTCCTCGACGTCATATTTCTCGATCAGGCGGCCGGTCTCGACATAGAAAACCGCGACGGTGTCGAACCAGCGCCGCGCGATCTCGCGCGCGAGCTTGCTCTCGCCGTACCGCTCCAGTCCGTCGATCGCGACCCATTGCAGCGGCGCCCAGCCATTGGGCGCGTCCCATTGCTGGCCGGTGCGGACGAGCGAGGTGCGCAGGCCCCCCGGCGCGACCAGCCTGGCTTCGGTCAGCCGCGCCATCGCGCGCGCCTGTTCGGGCGTCGCCAGTCCGACGAACAGCGGCTCCAGCAAGGCGGCGGAGACGACCGGCGTGGGTGCCCGCGCCTTGCGGTCATAGTCGGCGAAGCGGCTTTCCTTGCCCGACCATAGATATTTGGCGATTGCCGCGCGGCGGGCGTCGGCGCGCCGTGCGAAGTCGCGGGCGCAGGCCTGGTCGCCCAGCGCGGCACAGCGGCGCGCGATCGCGCGCTCCATGTTCCACATCAGGCTGTTGAGATCGACCGGCACGATGTCGGTCGTATGAATGGTCGACAGCGTCCGCCCGTCGCCGAGCCAGCGCGATCCGAAATCCCAGCCGCTTTCGGCGGCCGCGCGCAGGTCGCGATAGACCTCGCTTGCCGGGCGCGGCGCCGCGGCGGCGGAGGTGGCGCGATCCTCGGCATAGGATTCGTCGCGCGGCGTGTCGCGCGCGTCCCAATAACGGTTGAGCAGGCTGCCGTCGGGCATGCGCACGACATGCTGGCACGCGCCCGACGCGCCCAGACAGGCCGCGCCCGCCATCCAATAATCATGCTCCTTGCGCAAAGCCGCCAGCCGCCGTCGCGCCAGGGCGGGGTCGCGATTGTCCGACAGGTCGAGCATCAGCGCATAATAAGGCGGCTGCGAGCGCGACAGATAATAAGTCCGCGTGCCGTTGGGGATATGGCCGTAGCGCTCGATCAGGCTGGTGAAGTTTTCCAGCATATTGTCGATCAGCGCCTGCTGGCCGTCGGCCCGGAGGCCGAGCATGTTGAAGTAGGTGTCCCAGTAATAGAATTCCTGATAGCGCCCGCCCGGCACGATCGAGGTTGCGGTCAGCGGCAATGCCGATCCGCCCTCCGGCACGGCCAGCGGCGGATGCGCCAATACCGGCCACAGCGCGCGGATATGCTCACGCATGGTCGGATGGGGATGGGGTGCGTTCGGCGCCGCGAAATGGCGCGCGACGAAATCGGCGAGTGCAGCGCGCCCCGTCGGATGCTCGGTGCGATAATCCGCCATGATCGCGGATGGCGATTGGCGCGGTATCAGGTCGACGAAAGTCTTGCTGTCGGGGAAGACGCGGGCAAGCTGCACCGCCTCGAACAGGGGGTCGTACAGATCCTGCGGCGATGCCGGCATGTTGGCGGCAACTCTGGTTGCAGGCGTTCGGGCGATGGTCCCGCCGGCCGGCATCAACGCGATCGCCAGCGCGAGAAGGGGCTTGGTCGGCATCTTTCCAGGCATCGTCCGCTCTTTGCAAAAGGGGCCGGCCGGCATGCCGAAACATGCCGGCCGGCAGGGGGAGACTATCAGAACTTGTAGGCGGCCGTGATCGTCGCATGCCGGCCGAAAATCGGGCGGCCGAGGAAATAGCCGTTGGTGTTGGCCGAACCGACGGTGCGGATATTGCCCTCGGTCAAGGCGAGCTTGTTGGTCACATTCTCCACCGTCGCCTGGATCGAGAAACGATCGTTGAGGTCGAGCGAGGCACCCAGATCGAGCGTGTCGTAACGCCCCAGCGCCTGCTGGTTCTCGATGTCGGCATAGCGGTTGCCGACATGGGTGAAGGTGCCAAACAGCTTGGCCTCGCCCGCGCCGGTGTGGAAGCTGTAGGACGGGATCACCGCGACCAGGAAGCGCGGCTGGCGCGCCACGTCATGTCCGCTGTTCACGCCGAAATCCTTGAACTTGCCGTTCTGGAGCACACCGCGCGTGGCGATCTGCAATCCGGCGAAGGGCCGCACCGCGCCTTCGAATTCCAGGCCATAGGCCCGCGATCCGCCGAACAGCACGCGATTGGTGGTGGTGCCGTCGGGATTCTGGATGATGTCCTGGAAGAGGAGGTTGTGGAAGCGGTTGTAGAAGCCGGTCAGGAACAGGTCGTAATAATGAGTCGAGGTCTTGAGCCCGACCTCATATTGCTTGACCTTCTGCGGCTTGAGCAGGTTCGGCGTGGTGGCGTTGCCGCGCAGGTCGTCGAACTGCGGCAGCAGCGCGCCGCTGTTCGCACGCAGGAAGCCGTTGAGGCGCGGGGTGAAGGCATAGTCGAGGCCCGCGGTCCAGCTCACCTGCGTCTTGCTGTAACCGACCGAGTTGAACGTGCCGTTCAGATAGGTGGCGTTGTTGTTGTAGGCGGTCAGGGGATTGTTATCGAGATCGCCGCTGCTCAGATTTTCGTACGTGTCGTGCAGCTTCACATGCTCGACGCGCAGGCCGCCGTCGAGGCGGAGATCGCCGATCTTCCATTCGTCGCTGATATAGCCCGCAACATTGTCGCTGCGATACCGCGCATTGACGTCGAAGCTGTTCGCGCTGGTGAAGCCGTTGCGCGTCAGGATCGTGCCGTTGTTGAGCGTGGCATTGAGCACGCGCGCCTGCGGCTCGAGCGCGAGCAGCATGCTGTTGCCCAGATACCAGACGTCATGGTCCTTCACATGCGCATAATAGCCGCCGACCGTGAGCGTGTTGCCCGCGAACAATTCATGGCTGAGCCGGAGCTCGTCGGTGAAGCTCTGGATATGCTTGGCGACCGACCAGATGCCCGCCTGGATCACCTGCTGGCTGGGCGAGACCGCCTGGCCGCTATCGGCGAAGGTGACCGTGCCCGCGCCGCCCGCGGCGGTCAGATAATCGGCGGCGGATTGCGGGTTGCTGCCCGTGAACAGGGCGAAGGTGTCGGCATGACCCTTGGTGAAGTTCATGTTGTTCTGCAGGACGACGCCGCCGAAATCGTAGCTGAAATTGCTGCCCGCGGTGAAGATGTTGGCGCCGCGGCCCTTGGACAGGTCGACATCCTGCTTCTGAGTCGGTCCGCCGTTCACGCCCGGCGCGATCTCGATCTGGGTATGCTCGATCTCCTTGCCGACCAGCGTGTCGTCGCGCGCGTCGAAGCCGGCGAAGGTCGAGAATTTGCCGTTGGTCTCCTGCAGCGGCATCGGCGTGTAGAAGGCGTTGGTATCGTTCAGATAGCGGCCATAGACGGTGAGCTTGCCCGCATCGAACTTGTGCGTGACGCTGGCCGTGATTTGGCCGCCGTCATCGCCGCGGAAGCCGGTGTGGCGGAAGCCCTTGCTGTAGCGATAGAAGCCGCCGACCATATAGGTCGTGTTCTCGTCGATCGGGCCCTGGGCGACGACATCGCCACGATACATGCCCTCGGTGCCGTAGGTGGCGCGGACCGAGAATTGCGGGTCCTGCGTGCCCTCCTTGAGGATGAAGTTGGTGGTGGCGCCCGGCTGACCGTTGGCGAAGATCGGGCTCGGGCCGCCGCGCAGCACCTCGACGCGCTGGATCGTGTCGTCGATGCGGAACAGGGAGCTGTCTTCGAGGAAGGACAGCGACGACGGCGCGATGATCGGCGATCCGTTCATTTCGATCGTCAGGAACGGCGCGTCGCCGGTCGAGGGGAAGCCGCGGATGAAGACGTTGGCGCCGGTTTCGCCGCCCGACGTCTCGGTCCAGACACCCGGCACGATCTTGAGCAGATCGGCGGTCGAAAGCGGCTGGACCTGGCGGATCTGCTCTTCGCTCGCGGTCGAGATCGAATAGCTCGCATCCAGCTTGCGCTGGCCTGCGCGATTGACGTTGCCGGTGACAACGATCTCCTCGGCCTGGGCCGGTGCGTCGGCTGCGGGCGCGGCCGCCGGCGCGGCGGTTGCGGCCGCCTGCGCGAAAGCGGGCGATGCCGCCAGCGCGGTGCCCGACAGCAGCGCGATCGCTGCGGCACGGAGGGTGAGAGGCTTCATGATATTTCCTTCCTGAGGGAGGTTTTCGAAGTGGACAGGCAACAGGCCGCCGACGCGCGAAACGCGGGCTGCGTGCACGGATCGGAGGCGGAAATTCGGGAGGTGCGCGCTTAGGGCGGGCTGCGGGGCGGGGGCCGTACGCTCATGTCAGAAACCGTAGCGCAGGCTGATTTCGGCCGACCGGCCAAGGATCGGGCGTGCGAAGATCGGTCCGCTGCCTTGCGCGCCGACCGTGCGCGGATTGCCCTCGGTCAGGCCGATCACGTTGGTGAGATTGTCGCCGATCAGCTCGATCGAAAGACGGTGGCTGAGCTCCAGCGTCGCGCCGGCGTCGAGCTTGTAAAAATGCGGCAGCAATTGTTCGTTCTGCACGTCCGACCAGCGATCGCCCATATAGCCCAGCGTCGCGTGAACCGATGCCTTGCGGCCGGCGAGATGGAAGTCCCAGTTCGGGCTCAGCCGCCATTGCCAGACGGGCTGACGCTGGACGCGGTTGCCGGTCAAATCGGTGATGCCGTCGTCGGTGAAGAAGTGACGATAGCGCGCGTCGAGCCACGATCCCGAGAAGGTGACCGAGACTGCGCTGCCGGGGCGTAGCACGCCTTCCAGTTCGATGCCGATCGCGCGTGCGCCGCCGATCGAGGCGATCGGCGCGCCCTGCGCGATCACGGTGGTGGCAAGGCCGCGAAAGCGGTTGCGGAACAGGGTGGCGTAGAAAGCGAGCGGCCGGCTCGCGAATTTCAGTCCGCCCTCGAACGTGTCGACTCGGGGCGTGGCCGAGAAACCGTCGCGCAGATTGTCGAAGAAGGGGAAGCTATGCCCGCGGCTGAAGCGCGCGAACGCGCCAAGGGTGGGGCTGATCTCGTAATTGAGCCCGCTCGTCCACGACCAGGCTCCGCCGCGATAGCGGATCGGGCGGTAGCTGCCGTCCAGCATCACGTCGTGATTGTCGTAGAGCGTGGCGGGATTGCCGTCGGGTCCGCCGGGTCCGGTGGACGCGTCATTCTCGACGCTGCCGTCGACCGCGTGGCGCTGATACCGAATGCCCGCGTCGGCGCGCAGGCCTTCCCCCAACTTGAGTTCGTCGACCGCGTAGAAGGCAAGGTCGTTGCCGCGATAATGGCCGTTGACCATGAAGCTCGACCCGCTGGTGAAGCCGTCGCGCGTGACGGCCGAGCCGTCAGCCAAAGTCAGGTCGAGCCGGCGCGCGTGTGGCGCGGCCGTGAGCAGGAGATTGTTGCCGATATTCCACCAATCGCGCGACGTGTAGCGTGTCGCATAGAGGCCCGCGGTCGCCTTGTTGGCACCACTCCGCCATTCGATCGTGGCATCGTTGACCCAGGCGGTGATCTGCTTGGACACGCGCCAGATGCCCGCTTCGACCACCGCCTGGTCGGGCGAGACTGGGGCGCCATTGTCGACGAAGCGGAGCGAGCCGATCGCGCCGCCCAATCCGGCGGCATAAGCGGCGGCGCTTTCGGGCGGCACGTTGCTCGATACCAGCCCGGTCGTGTCGGCACGGCCCGCGAGCCAGATCGCCTTGTCGCGGAATGTCAGCCGGTCGCCCAGCCGCGCCTCCAAATTGGCGCCGAGATTGACGACCCGCGCGCCACGTCCGTCTGAGAGGTCGTAGCGGCTGCCGTCGTCGAGCAAGCCATAGCGCGTGTCGGGTCCGGCGAGCGTGCCCGTATTGGCATCGAAGCCGGGATAGCTACCGATATGCGAGCCATGCTGCTCGACCGGGATCGGCAGCAGCCACTGACTGCGGTCGTTGAGGTAACGGCCGAACAGCAGCAGCGACCCGCCCGCGAAATCGTGCCGCAGATTGGCACTGATCTGCCCGCCGCGATCCGCGTCGAAACCCGGCGAACGCACCCCGTCGCCCGCCGAATAATAGCCGCCGACCATGAAATGCGTAGTGGGCGCGAGTGGCCCCGACAGCCAGGCGTCGGCGCGCCGCTCGCCATCGCTGAACAGGCCGATCTTGACCTCGCCCGCCAGGTCCGGCCCGCCTTCGCGCTGGACGATATTGACCGTCACGCCCGGCTGGCCCGAGGCGAACAAGGCGCCGGTGCCGCCGCGCACCGCCTCGACCCGGCGCACCGTATCGTCGAGCCGGATCAGCTGCGAATTTTCGAGGAAGGAGAGGGTGGCGGGCGGGAAGAAAGGCACGCCCTCGCTCTGGAAGGTCACATATTCGGCATCGCCGCCCGACGGATAGCCTCGCACGAAGATGTTGGCGCCATTCTTCCCGCCCGAACTCTCGATGGTGAGGCCGGGAACCAGGCGCAGCACCTCGGCGGTGCTGGCCGGTGCGAGCCGCTCGATCGCGGGCTGGTCGATCGTCGTGACCGCATAGGCCGCGTCACGCCGGCCGATGCCGCCGCCGGGCGTGCCGACCACAACCACGTCTTCCAGCGCCGGCGCCTCGGCGATCGGGAGCGGCGGCGCCGGGACGGGCGGCGGTGCGCGGTGGGGAACCGGCCTAGCCACGGGCGGGGGATCCGCGACGATCAGCAAAGCACCGCCGGCCGCACGCTCGGCATGCATGCCCGTGCCGCGCAGCAGCCGCTGCAGCACGCGATCGGGCGGGAGCCTGCCTTTCACCGCATGCCCTCTTTTCCCACGCACCGCCTCGGGCGCGAACAACATCTGCTGGTGGCTTTGCTGGGCGAAGGCGGTGAGCGCGTCGCCCAGGTCTCCGGCCGGAATCGCGAAAGTCGGCGGGACGGCAAGCAGCCGGCCCGGCCACACCGCCACGGCGAGCAACGCCATGATCGCGATGCGACGAGCATGCTCGCGCCATCCCAAGTCCCTCCTCCGTTCGGGCACCGTCTTGTGCGGGCCGTTCAGAGGGTAAGACGCAGGCCGCTTCGGAATCCGAACCACCCGCTGCATTTTTTACGAAATTATTTCACGCCTCGCTGCCTCAGCGAGAGGCGATGGTCACTCCCGCATCCTGTTTCTGTATCACGCGTACCGGGAAACCCTGCTTGAGCGCATCGGTGAAGGCGGGCGTCTCCGCGGTGCGGAATGATCCGCTGATGCGCAAAGCGCCGGCATCGGCATCGGCGATCCGGATCGGCTGGCGGCGATAGCGGTTAAGCTCACCCACCGCCGCCGCGAGCGGCAGGTCGTCGAACAGCAGCATGCCGCTGCGCCAGCCGGTAAAGGTGGCGGGCCGGTCGAGGCGACGCACCGACGCCTCCTCGCCACGCACGGTGAGCAACCGCCCGTCGCCAAGCGCGATCGAGGAGGTGCCGGCCGCGAGCGACAATGTGCCGCTGTCGGCATAAGCGCGAACCTGGCCGGGATCGGTGCGGATGTCGAAGCGGCCCGGCCCGGCGTTGAGAATGCGGTCGGCTGCCTTGATCACGAACGGGCGATCCGCGCCCTTCACGTCGAACCAGCCCTGGCCATCCAGCACGACCTGGCGCTGCCGGCCGGTGAAGCTCACCTGCAAGCGGCTGTCGGTATCGAGCCGGACGGTCGATCCGTCGGGCAAGGTCACGTCGGCCTGCTGGCCGATGGCGGTGCGGAAGCTTTCCTCGAAAGAGGGCGTCGATGCGAGCGGCAGCAAACGGCCGATCGTCCAGGCGGCTAGCGGGGCCGCTGCGACGAAGAGCAAGGCGCCGGCCAGGATATGCTTGCGGCCGAAGCGTCGGGCGCTGGGCGTCAGGGTGGCGCGTGCCAGCGCCTCCTGCCGCAAGGCGAGCAAGGCGGGTTCGTGCGCGAGCGAGGCCACCTGATCCCGCGCGCGGCCGATCTGGTCGTAGGCGGCCTGGTGCGTCGCGTCGGCGGCGATCCATGCGGCAAAGCCCCGGCGCGCGGCTGCGTCGGGCGTGCCGTTCATCCGTTCATGCCATTCGGCGGCCTGGGTCAGGGCGAAGGGATCAGCGATGGCGCCAATCCTCCAATGCGCGCGCGACATGCGCCAGTGCCTTGGCCTGATGCTTCTCGGCCGCACGGGTGGAAATCGAAAATGCGCGGGCCACGTCGGCCATCTTCATCCCTTCGATCACACGCAGCACGAAGATGTCGCGCGTGCGCTCGGGCAATTCCCGAAGCGCCGCCGCCAGAAATTCCGCCGCCTGCTTACTTTCCAAGACGCGGTCGGGCGAAAAGTCCGAACCTTCGGCAAAGGAAAAATCGGCGCCGTCCTCGCCCGCCGCGCGGCGCTGGGCGAGATCGCGCCGCGCGCGGTCGCGCAGCACGTTGGCGGCGGTCACGAACAGGAAATGCTCGGGCTTCTCGATCGCCTGCGGATCGTCCATCCGGCTGAGGCGCAGGAACACCTCCTGCACCAGATCGGGCACGTCGGCCTTGCTCGGCACGCGCCGTTCGAAGAAGCGGCCGAGCGCGCGATCATAGGTCCGCACCAGCCGGGTCAGCGCGGAATCGCGCGCGGCGGATGCCTGATCCTCCCGGTTTTCGGGCGCGCTTTTCATGGCGCCGTCATTCTCCCAAAGCGCGGCCAACGCAAGAGGACGGATTGTGTGGCCTGCGGGCTGCCACACCTAATGGTCTTGCAAAGGCGATATTTTCGAAGGGTGGCGAATCCCATTTAAAGTTAACGAGATAGAGAAAGATAATTAACACCGAAATGAAACATATTTCACGGTTTACAATTCGTTTATCTTTTGTAGAACCTGCCGAACCGGCCCCATTTTTCAGGGAGCCGAAGATTTTGGGGGATGCGAAATGGCTATCGTTAAAGGGCGGCTCGCCGCCGTCTCGGCGCTCGCGCTGATTGCAGGCTCGTTCCTGGCCGCCGCGCCGGCGCAGGCGGGCGGGGAAGACACGCAGTCGGTGTCGGGACTCAGCTTCTTTACCTGCTGCTGGGCGCAGCAGAATCTGGCGACCTTCAACATCAGTTCCGCCACGTCCTCGATCGACGCCGTGTCGAGCAGCTGGGATATTGTCGACCAGGGATGGGGCGGCATGGATCCTACCGACAACCAGATCTATGTCGGGCTCTATGACGGCACCACCAACCTGGTCGGTTTCCATGTCGCTGGCGGCTACCATTGGTGGACCCACCAGGATTACACCGCCGACGCGACCCAGCTCGCGGCGTTCAATGCGGCGCTGGCCGGCATCAACTGGAACACCACCAGCGGCGTAACGCTGCAGCTCAACACGGGTGCGCTCGGCTATCCGGGCTGGTCGCTGCAGGGCCAGAATGGCACCTTCTCGATGTCGGCGAGCGTGCCGGAAGCCGCGACCTGGGCGATGATGGTCGCCGGGTTCGGCGCGGTCGGCTTCGGCCTGCGCCGCAAGAAGGTTTCGGCCGTCAGCTTCGGCTGATCGACCGCTCTTTACCGGTAACGAAGGGGCCGCCGGCGCAAGCCGGCGGCCCTTTTTCGTAAATCGGACCGTTACGCTGCCCGCGCCCGGCTGACCATCCGGGACCGACCGGCCTCGGACCCCGACGAGGGCTGGAGCCTCCGCGCTTCCCGAATTGCGCCGCGGGTGGACGCCGCGAAAACTAACCTACGTACATGCTCCGCCGCTGCCGACATGCGACCCCTCGTTCCACCTGCAGGGGATTCGGGCATGTGGGATGTGAATCGCGAATATCTTGAGCGTCGGGCCGAGGACGAGCTTGAATGCGCGCAACGGGCGGAACATCCCGCCGCGGTAAAGGCGCATTACGAACTGCTCGGTTATTATCTCAATCGGCTTTATCCGGAGCAGAAAGGGTCGATATCCTACCCGTATCTACCCCGCCATTAGGCTCCGGCGCGGCACCGGATCGAATATGCCGATCGGGCGGGGGAGGCAGCGACGCCGATCAGGCCGACAGGCTGCAAGGAAAGCGTTGAATCGAAGAAAGGGCGGCGCGCCCAGATGCGCGCCGCCCACGACCTCAGCGGCCGCCGTGGCTGTGCTGGCCGCCCTTGGCGCCGGCTTCGGCCGCACGCTCGGGGTCGTTCTTGAAGTTGCCGCCGCTGGCCTGGCCACCTTTATGACCGGCCTCGGAGCCTTTTCGCGATCGTTCGCGAAGTTGCCGGGATTGTTGTCGCGGCCACCGCCGCCATTGCTGTCAGCCATGATCATTCTCCTTGATTGTCCCCCGGGTCCATCAAGACGTTGGCGAAGCAGCTAAGTTGCTGTGATCGCAGCCGAAAAATTTTATTCAATCAGGGCTGAACGATAACATGGGCTATTGAGCCAAGCGGCCGTCCTAGGTGCCTCCACGAGTCTCCGTCCAACGCCCGCTCCGCTGCCGCGCGGGTCGTTCCGGCAGGCCTGATTTATGCCTTCGATTGAGGCTTCAAACCTGGATCAATAATCCTTGGAAATGCGCAAATTGGTACTCTCGCGGCCGATCGTCGAGATCGTGCCCAACACCGAAAGCCAGCGCGTGATGCGGAATTCGATGCTGGTGGCCGAATAGCCCGCGCCGTCGGTGATCAGCTCGACATAGGTGCGCCGGCCGATATTCTTGCCCGCCGCGACCGCGGTCTTCATGCCCGTCGTCACGTCGGCGGGCAGGATACGCAGGCGGTCGAGATGAACCGCGCGGCGGACCGCATTGATCGGGTCGAGGTTCATGCCGCCGCCATTGCCACCGCGCAGGCTGGCGACCGCCGCGGCGAGTTGCAGCGCCTCGGGTGCCGACAGGTTGGTGATGGAGGTGCCGAACAACAGGCGCGAGAGCAATTCGTCCTCGGGCAGAGCGGGCGTGCTCTGGAAGGCGATGTCCGGGTGCAGGCCGGTGCCGGTGACATGGATCGTGGCGCTCAGCCCCTGGATGTCGGCGAGCGCTGTAATATCTAGCACCGGATCGGGCGGGGCCTCGCCGGTAAAGCGGATCATGCCGCGGTCGAGATCGAAGCGGCGGCCCGCAAACTGATAGGCGCCGCGCACCAGATCGGCGCGTCCGGTGATGGCGGGATTGTCGACCGCGCCCTTGATGACGAGGTCGGCGCGCCATTCGCTGTCGAGGCCGAGGCCCGTTACCATCAGCCGGCTGGAGGCATGCGCCTTCAGGTCGAGCGTCCAGGGTATGATCGGGTTGTCATCGTCATCGGCATCGTCAGGCCGATTGAGCTCGGTCACCTTGAGCCGCGGCACCTGCGCGGCGGTGGCCGAGCCGAGACGGAAATGGCCCTTCTCGATCCGGACGTTGCCGCCGACCGTGCCGCCGCGCCCATCCGATTTGAGCGTGAGCGGGCCATCGACGGTCGCGCCGATATCGTCGCGATTGAGCAGCACCGCATTCTGCGCCTGGATGGCCAGATCGATCCCCAGCCCCTTGCCCGCGCCGAAGGTGAAGCTGCCCTTGCCGGTGATGCTGCCGCCGGGGCCGGCATGACCGGTCATCTGATCGATCACGAGCTGCGAGCCGTTGAAGGTGCCATTGGCCTTGATGCCGTCGATCACCGTGCCCGTGACCGCGCTTTCGATGCGTGCGCCGTCGCTCGACAGGCGGCCCGAAATCTGGGGATTTTCGGGCGTGCCATGGATGTCGGCGGCGACCGAGAGCGGCCCCGACAGGTCGATCGTCTCGACCCCGATCAGGCGCCAGAGCGTATCGGCGGGGCCGGCATAGCGAAGCTGCGCGAACAAGGGCGCCTTGATCAGCCGCGAAAGGATATCGTCGCCGGGCGCGAGCGGCGACAGCCGGGCCTGCGCGCGGCCGATGACGTTGTTGTTGCTCACCACCACCGCGCGTGCGGCGGCGCCATTGGCGGTCAGCACCGCGGCGAGGCCCAGGTCGACCGGCTGCGAGCTCAATACCAGCCCGGAGCGCGTGAGGCCGCGCACCGCGACGTCGATCCGGCCGGTGGGCGAGGTACCGACGACATGGTGGAAATTGAACTTGCCGCTGGCATAGCCGCCCAGGCCGAGCTTGGGATTGAACAGGTCGAGCACAGCGAGCGGCATATGGTCGAGCCCGGCGTCGATATTGACGACGCCGCGCGCGAAGCGGCCCGACACCGTGGCATTGCCGCCGGCATAATCGATCCGCGTCGGCGATAGCGCCCATTCGGAATCGGTCATGGTGAGATCGACGGGGCCCTGGAGCGTAAGCGGCTTGCCCTCGACATTGCCCGCGCCGGTGATGGTCATATGGCCGGGCGTGAGACGGATGTTGGCCTGGACGTCGAAGGCGCGCCGCGCGGCACCGGCGGCGGTGAGCGCGATATTGCCCTGGCCACCTTTCAGGTGCGCCTCCGCGCTGATCCGCGCGAGCGACATGCTGCCGCGCGCCAGGCCGAGCGCGCGGACGGTGCCGTCGATCGCGACCCCCGCCGGGTCGAGCAGGATCGTGCCGTCGATCCGTCCGCGCCGTACCCCTATCGGCTGCGCGGTCGCGATCATGGCATTGGTCAGCAGAAGGTGCGGCTCGATCTTTTGGAGCGCGCCCTGCGGCGAGAAGACGAGCGATCCGCCGATGCCACCGCCATTCAGGTCGAGCCGGCCGGTGAAACCGCCCGTGCCCGAAGTGAGCCTGCCCTTGCCATGCGTGCCCGTGACCGCAATGTCCGCAACCTCGATCACGGTCGGCTGGCCTGGCGTGGTCCGGATCAGGCCGTTGGCGGTGAAGGGGCCGACCGCGGATCCGCCATGCGCGGTGAACCTGAAGCCTTCAGGCACCGGATCGAGGTTGAGCGCGACCTGGGTCAGGCCGAGCGCATCGACCGGATGATCGAGCAGCAACTGGACCTTGGGATGATCGATCTGGCCGTCGAGCTGGAGCTTGAACGGGCCATAGGTCGCCTGCGTGCCCTGGCCCGCGAACTGGAACGTCCCGTCACGGCGGCGGATGCCCGATCCGGTGATGCGGATCGCGGGCCCGGTCAGCACCGTGTTCGAGAAATGCAGGATTCCGTCGGTGGTGCGGGTCAGCCTGGTGGTCAGGTTCGGATTGCCCCCTGCGAGGCTGGCGAGGAAGGCATTGTCGAAGCGTCGGACCGCCGCCTGGCCGGTGCCGGCGATTACCGTACCCAGCCCGTTCGGGCCCGGCTGCACGCTGACCTTGGTCATCACGTCGACGATGCCGAGGCCCGGGATCAGATAACGTGCGAGCCCACCCGCCACCGCCGCGTCATAGCGTCCGCTGACCAGGTCGATCCGGAGCTGGAGCTTGCCCTTCAGCTTGTCCGAATTGAGCGCTAGGTCCTGGCCGACCACCTGCTTGGCGTCGATCCTGAGCACGCCCGCGACCGACAGATTGCGGAGGATGCCACCCGCGACCGTGCCGACGCCCGTTACTTGCGCCGCCTGCAGCCTGATCGGCAGCGTCACCGGGGCCTTGCTCCAATGGCCCTCGCCGGTGGCGCGCAGATTGTCGAACCCGGTCTGGTCGAACGCGACATGCGGGCTTTGCAGCGCATATTTGAAGTCGAACGCGCCATAGGGGCCGTCAAGCACCGCATGGAGATGCACGTCGCGCCCGGTCATATTGGGGAAGAGCGCGGCCGGCTTGAGCAGTTTAAGGTCGATCCCGAGCGGGGCGAAGGCGCCCCCGGCCAGATCGACGCTCCCCTTCGCCGCGAACTGCAGCGCGGGCGAGGCGAGGTTGAGATGGCCGGTTAGCTTGCGGTCTGCGAGCGTGGCTTCACCCAGTACCCTGATCTGCGGCTGGGTCAGGCGCTGGAGCTTGCCGTGCAGCAGTTCGGAAGGCGCGAGTCTGCCCCCCAGGCTGTAGCGTCCGTCGCGCACGCCCAGGCCCAGATCGACGATCCTCCTGCCGCCGAGCGAGCCCTGCGCGCTGCCGTCCCAGACGTGCCAGGTGCCCTTGCCGCCGATGCGCAGCGCCAGCGTCTGGTGCAGGCCGGTGATGCCCGCGATCACGCCATTGGCAGGCGCATCGACATTGCCCGTAAGCTTGAACCTGTCGCCGTCGGGCTCGGCGTCGAGGTCGATCATCACGCGATCATGCGCGGTCGAGAAGGCCCGCGCCTGGATCATTGCACGCCGGCCGTGGATGTCGGCCTTTGCCGCGAGCCGGACCATCTCCTCATGGCCCGCCACCGCCTTGCCCAGCTTCAATCGATCGACCCGAAGCGCGCCGATATGGATGTCGAAGCCGGGCAGGATCGGACCGCCGGGCTTGCTCTTCAGCTTGGGCAGCCGATCGAGGATCAGCAACGGCGCGGAGACGCTGTTTATGTCCAGCTTGTTGTGTGCCCAGGCGAAGGGATGCCAGTCGAGCCTGATCTCGGGCGCCTCGAAAAATTGCCCCTTGAGGTCGTAAAGTCGCACGTCGCGCAGGGTGGCGCGGCGCCAGATCGATCCTTCGATCCGCCCGATCCGGATGCGCAGCCCGCTTGACGGCCGCATCTTGCCGATATGGTCCGCGATCAGGCGGTGGCCGGGCTGGGTATCGATGCTCCACAAAGCCACCAGGAACAGCGCGATCAGGCCGACGATCGCGATGCCGATCCCGCGTAGCAGACGGATATGCCAGCGGCGTTTCGCTGGCGGTTCCAGCACCACGCCCGTCTCGGTCTCGCCCACCATCAGAAGGCCTGGCCCAGCGAGACGTAGACGGCGAGGCGCGATTCCCCGGGGCGGCGCGCGATCGGGGTGCCGAGATCGACGCGGATCGGGCCGAAGCTCGAATAATAACGCACGCCGATGCCGGTGCCGTAGCGGAACTTGTTGAACTTTGGGATGCTCGATGCGTAGAGATTGCCGCCGTCTAGGAAGGGCACCACGCCGAAATTGCCGAAGCGGACTCGGCCTTCCAGGCTGAATTCGGTCAGCGATTTGCCGCCCAGCGGATCGCCATTCTGATCGACCGGCCCGATCTTCTGATAACCGTAACCCCGGATCGATCCGCCGCCGCCCGCATAATAACGCCGCGATGGCGCGATGCTGTCGCGCGCCACCCCGTCGATCGAGCCGAGCCGGATCCGCTCGGCGAAAACGAAGCGCGTGCCGAGCGGCTGATAGGCCGAGGCGTCGAGCTGCGTCTTGGCATAAGCATGCGTGCCCGCCTGCAGCGACAATTCGGGCGAGAAATGCAAGGCCAGGCGGAAGCCGCGCGTCGGGTTCAAAAGGTCGTCCGATCCGTCATAGGACAGGCCGGTCGGCAACGCGGCAACGAGATAGGTCTTGCGCGTCGGATCGCCGGTGTGGCGCTCGCTGGTGGCGACGAATTCGGTGCCGACCGACCAGGTCCAGGTCTTCTGCCAGATGATGTTGGTCTGGCGTTCGAGGCCCGCGCCGATGTTGAAGGTGCGCGCGTCATAGGCGTCGAACACGGTGTGGCTCGCTACCACCTGTGCGGTGAGGACACGGTCGCGCGCGTAGAAATTGGCCTGGCGCAAGGTCGCGCCGAGCGATTGCTCCTTGGTGCCGAGCACGCCGCGGAAGGTGACCGCGCCCTCGGGCTTGATCAGGTTGCGGTGCGTCCATGAGGCTTCGACGCGCACGCCTTCGCCGGTGGAATAACCAAGCTCGCCCGCGATCGTGCGCGGCGGCGCGCGATCGATCTGGACGTCGACGTCGACGATGCCGGGATCGCGCGTCGCGACCGGCGTGATCGTCACCACCGAAACCAGGCCGGTCGCGATCAGCGCGCGCCGGAAGTCATCGATCCGGGCGGCGTCATATTGCTGGCCGGGATGGAAGCGCGCGATCGTCTGGAGATGGCGCGCGGAGAAAAGCGGGCGATTGCCGGTGGGCACGATCCTGCCGAAGCGGGCGCGTTCGCCGGGCGTGACCTGAACGGTCAGCACCGCCTTGTTGGTCTGATGGTCGATCGCGACCTCGGGCTCGCCGACCTTGGCGAAGGGATAGCCCTGACGGCCAAGCTCGACCTTGAAAGCGGTGACCGCGTTCTGGACGGCATCGGCATTGACCGCGTCGCCCATCTTGACGCCAAAATCCTTGGCCAGCCGCGGCGCTTCCGTGCCCGCTGCATCGAGCCCGGGAAGCGTGATCGCGCTGAACAGGAACGCCTCGCCCGGCGTCACCTCGACATGGACGACCGTGTCGCCCGTCTGGGGATTGGAATTGACGACGGATACGACGCGCCCGTCATAATGGCCTTGCGCGGCGAGCAACTGCCTGACCAGATCCTCATCGTCGCGCGCGCGGCGGTTGATCTGCGCGGCATTGGCGGGCTTGCCCTGATTGGTGACGAGCGCGGACAATTGATCGAACCGGGTACGAAAGGTGGAACCCAGGCTGTCCGCGCCTTCCAGCGAAGTGCGGTAATGCTGCAATTTATCGGCGGCGATGCCCTTCACCTCGGTCGGCTCGGCCACGGCCGGCGCCGCGTCGATCTTGGCGGGATCGGGCCAGTCGACCCCCAGGTCGGGCATCGGAGCGAGATCCCCCATCGGCCCGGTCGCGTCGGTTGGCGGAGGCGTTGGGGCAGGGGGCTGCGGCGCGGGCGCAGCCGCAATGGCCGGCGCGGTCTGGGCGCGCGCGGCGGATACTGGCAGCAATGCGACCGCGACCGTCACATACACGGCTTGCCGCGGCGAAACCCGGACCATTCGGTATCCCTAATAGGTCAACCCCGATGCTGCCAGCGCCCTTTCGCGGATTTTGTTTCATGCCCGTCGCGATTGGGTGGCGGAAAGTGCGACGAACTGGCAGGAAAGCCACATGAGTGAACAGCCCCAGAGCCGCGGCGCCGGCGTTTTCATCGTTCTTGCGATTGCGATCGGAACCGCGGTCGGGACGGCGATGGGCCGATCCTCGATCGGCGTGGTCGGCGGGCTGGCGGTGGGTGTGGCGATCGCGGTGGCCTTCTGGCTGCGTGATCGCAGGCGTACGGGACGCTGACCGCGGGGCCGGAACGGCGCCGGCTATATCTGCGGCAAACCGTGTCGGAACGCGGGCGCATCGGCCACGTTCAGGCGGCATGGCATCGGCACGATTAAGGCATTGCAACGACAAGATTCCCGGCATCACCCGCAAGCGTGCGGGGCATGGCTGGGCCTATTTCCTGCCAGGCGGGGACCGCATCACCGATCGGGAGGAAATCGACCGGCTCAACCGCATCGCCTTGCCGCCGGCCTATAGCGACGCCTGGTATTGCCCATATCCCAATGGCCATATCCAGGCGACGGGCGTGGACGCGCGCGGGCGCAAGCAATATCGCTACCATCCCGATTTCCGCGCGCAGCAGGAAGCCGACAAATATGAACGCTGCGCCGATTTCGGCCGCGCTTTGCCCAGGCTGCGCGCGAGGGTGAACAAGGATCTGGCGGGCCGCCGGCTGGCGCGCGACACCGTGGTCGCGGCGGTGGTGCGGTTGCTCGACCTCGGGCATATCCGCGTCGGCAATGAGGCTTATGCGAAGCGCAACAAGAGTTTCGGCGCGACCACTTTGCGCAACCGCCATGTCCGCGTGAAAGGGCCGCGCCTGCGGCTCGAATATGTCGGCAAATCGGGCAAGAAGCAGCGGCTGACGATCGAGGATCGCCGCCTCGCCCGGATCGTGCGGCGCACGCAGGACCTGCCCGGCCAGCATCTGTTCGAATATCTCGATGAGGAAGGCGCGCCGCATCCGGTCACGTCGGAGGATGTGAACGATTATATCCGCGAGGCGACGGGGACCGATTTCACCGCCAAGCATTTCCGGACCTGGGGCGCGAGCCTGCTCGCCTTCGAGCATATCCTGGACGTGTCCAAGAACGGGAAGATCAGCCTCAAGCCGATGCTGGAGGCGGTCGCGGCCGCGCTCGGCAACACGCCCGCGATCAGCCGCAAATCCTATATCCACCCCGCCCTGATCGAGCTTTGCCGCAGCGAGAATGCGGGCGAGCTCTGCACGCTCAAGCTACCCCGTTCGACCCAATATATGACCGGGCGGGAACGTGCGCTGATCGGTTTCCTTGACGAGATCGCTGCCGCCCAGCAGAGCCGCGCCAAGGCAGCTTGAGAATTTTCCATGGCGAATATGACCGACCCGCAGGTGGCCGCGCCGTTGCGCATCTCCAAAGGCTCGATCGAGTTGCTCAAGGACGAGAGCGTCTCGTGGATCCTGAGCCATTATCTCCAGATCGGCATCGCCCTCGGCATCGGCGCGGCGATCTGCGCCGTGCTGTACGGCGTGCGCATGCTGGGCGTGCGGCTGTGCGAGAAGCGCCAGTCCTTCACCCATTGGCCGCAGACGATCGGCCGCGTCTTCGCGGCGACCCGGCTCTGGTTCATCGTCCTGTTCGCGGCGAAGCTGGTCGATGGCTACGCCGATCCGCCGCCGATGGTGGCGCAGACCATATCGGGGATGTTCACGATCGCCTGGGCGATCCAGGGTGCGCTCTGGGTGCGCGAACTGGTGCTGGGCGTGGTCGAATATCGCGCGGGCGGCAACAATCCGACCGGCGCGCAGGGGTCGGCGGTGGGCGTGATCCGGCTGTTGGTCACGATCGCGCTGTTCGCGATCGCGAGCGTGCTGATCCTCGACAATCTCGGCGTCAACGTGACCGGCCTAGTCGCGGGCCTCGGCATCGGCGGAATCGCGATCGGCCTCGCCGCCAAGGGGATTTTCGACGATTTGTTCTCGGCTCTGTCGATCATCTTCGACAAGCCTTTCCAGCGCGGCGACCAGATACGCTGGGACAAGACCACGGGTACGGTCGAGGAGATCGGCCTCAAGACCACGCGCGTGCGCGCCACCACCGGCGAAGAGGTGGTGATCTCGAACACCAATCTGCTCAACAAGGAGTTGCACAACATGCAGCGGCTCAACCGCCGCCGCGTCGAGTTCACGCTCCACATCGCCTATCACACGCCCGCCAGGATCCTGGCCGGCATCCAGGACCTGGTTAAGGCGGCGGTCGAGGCGCAGGACAAATGCAAGCTGGTCCGCTGCGGCATTTCCGACCTGACGCTGCCGACGATCGAGATCCAGGTTCAGTTCGACGTGCTGAGCCAGAGTTGGGACAAGGTCTTCCAGGCCCGGCACCTGATCGCGATCGCTCTGCTTGACGCGTTCGAGGATGCGAAGATCGAATTCGCGGGCCCGGACGGCAAGTCGATCACCCCGCCCGTCAACGCGCCGCCGCCGGGCACGGCCGGTGCGCCGCCGATTGAGATGGATGAGGACACGGGCTCCAAATAGCGCCGTCATGCCAGCGAAAGCTGGCATCCATCTCCTGTTGGTGCGCTAAGCGATACAGTTAGGAGATGGACCCCAGCTTTCGCGGGACCTTTGCATAAGTCGTCGGATCGGCTGGATTGGTGCAGATTGGTAGCGGATTTGGTTTGGGTGCACGGTTCCCGGCGCCTTCGGGGGCTGTCTTTCC
>Ga0157370_10000612_pt1 | contig 44418 bp, 42 predicted proteins | sample C35metaG_FD_113463 | JGI IMG/M metagenome (GOLD analysis project Ga0157370, IMG submission 113463) | Corn rhizosphere microbial communities from Kellogg Biological Station, Michigan, USA - C3-5 metaG | ecosystem: Host-associated > Plants > Roots > Rhizosphere > Soil | place: USA: Michigan...
CACAGGCGGGAGAACGCCTCCTCAATCTCAGGGATGACCTTTTCGTCATACTGCGACGAGCTTGCAATCAGGTATATTTTGCCCTTCTGACCGGAACACTCTTTTTTCACAGGCGTTTCGGTGGGAACCGTGTTTTTCCGGACGGGGGGATGTGAAGGGAGCGTACAACCGGACAGGAAAAGCAAAAGGAGAGGTAACGATACTCTTATGGCCTTTCTGCAATTTAACTGAATCATATTTATCCTCCTGAATAATATGCTGGTGACTGTCAGCGCGTCCTGACGGCGCTTAAGCGGCAAAAGCCATCACCGCCTTCCTGACAGTGGTTAATAAAAAGCCCTGCAGAGGATCCCGCAGGGCTTTTGTCTGCTGAAAACGGCAACTGTTCAGGTCGGTGCCGGCTGCTCGCAGCCGGCACCGACCTGTTTACGTCCGTTTGTTTACGTCTGTCAGTTTCCCCTGAGGAAAACCGAGCGGTGCCGGGTGCCTCCCGGTGAGTCAGGAAAAGCCACAATCTGACCCGCTTATTGGCCAAGGCTTTCACCCCTTTTGTGGCTTAGCCCCGCCGCTGAGGGGGATTCACCGCCCGGGTAAAATAACACACCTCCCGCGAAATTCTGGCATTATCCTGCTTAACGCCGGCACTGAAAACCGGTGTCCAAAACAGTCTTTTCATAACGGTGGTAACCGTGACAGCCAGGGCTCAGCGCCGGTCAGCCGCCAGTACTGAACGTCAGTGAGGGTTTGTCAGGAGGAAGAGTCTGCCGTATGCCCCGTCATGCCCTGCGCTCATTTTTAGTGCCGTCTGGCATCTGGTGCGATAAGGGGAATGCTGATAAGTTAAGTAATTCTGAATTATTTCTGACTGAACAGGATGCTATATACCCGTGAGGATTCTGACGATTCAGTACGTACGCGGACTGGCGGCATTGCTTGTGGTCATTGCCCATAATTCTGCATTTCTGGGTGATTACTGGGTAAGCCACATTCCCGGCGCCCTGGGCGTCGATGTTTTTTTCATCGTCAGTGGTTTCATTATGACGTTCATCACCCGCCAGGTGCCGGAGGGAGCCGGTACATTTTTAATTAAGCGTTTTTTCCGCATATGGCCTCCTCTTTTCCTGGTCTGGCTCGCCTCGATTGTTTTTGTTTATCCTGAACGGACCATCGGCCAGATGTCATGTGTCCTTTATTTCTGTCTTCAGGATTACAGCAGTCAGGGGCCAACGTTTGGTTTCAGCCCGCTGGGGCCCCCCTGGACACTGTCCTATGAAGTCATGTTCTACGTCGTTTTTGCCCTTTCCATGCGTCTCAGTTATCGCTACCGCAGCTGTCTCTGTTCGCTGATTTTTATGACTGCCATGGTGGGATTTCAGCTCTTTTATAACGGCAGCTTCAGCTTCTCCTCACAGGTGTCGCCTGAAATGGTTGTCTCGCACTGGTGGCAGGGCTGGGTTAAAATTGCCAGTAACACGGTTGTTTTTGAATTCATTGCGGGTATGTTTCTGGCAGAACTGATGGTGAATGACAAAATCAGTGACTCCCGCGTCATCCGGGCAGTGGCGTGGGGCGCTCTCGCTTCAGCCTTTGCCTTTGTCATCCTCACCGGGCCGCAGGTTTTCGGCATGAGCGGCGGCTTCTGGCCGGCGCTGGTAATTATGGCTTCGGTCATTGCGCTGAGCTGCCATACAGAAACCGTAAACATTCGCGCCCTGTCATTTCTGGGTGATATTTCTTACTCACTGTACCTGGTTCATTACCCGGTGATGCTTTTTATCAAAAAGACTTTACCGTCACCGGCGATGCAAAACGGTAACCCGGCAGTATTTATACTCTCAGTTGTCGTAAGCACCGGAATAGCGTCAGTGATGTTCAGGCTGGTTGAAATACCCTCTGTGGGGTTGGGAAAGAAAATCACCAGGAATATCCCGCTGAAAAGACAGCACGAAGACAGCTAGTCACTGGAGAACCCTTTACGGCATGCAGCTGCATCACTACATCGCATCACACAGCAACCTGTTTGCGTATGAACTCGCCGTCCGCACGCTGCAAAGTGACATGATGCCGCAGGGAATGATCCCTTTCCTGACGGCACTGCTGACGCTGACGGCCGGTGCCGTGCTGTCGGTTCTGACGCTGCTCTGCTGGAATATCGGCTTTTTTGTCTGCGCCCGGTCAGTTCTGACCGGGGAACGACTGCTGAAGCGCACGGGCTTTATCCGCCAGTAAGTCGCTTATCTGTCTGATTAATCCTTCCTGACCGGCCCCCGGTCCTGCTCAGCCTTCTCTGCAGTCAGCCTGCCCGTCCAGCACGGGCGGGCCTGTCCTGCGCGCTCGCCGGAGTTGATATGAGTTTCAAACCTAAAAATCTCACCCAGGGTGGCCAGATAACGGCCTACCGACTGCGCATGTTCGGGCAGGTCAACAGCTGGATTTTCAGCTGGGTTCTGGTGCTTTTTGTTCTGTGCGCAGGCGTGGCGTCCTGGGCCATCACGCCGGAGGACACGCTGCGTAACGGTACGTGGTACTGGTTCGGCTGGATGTTTTCAGGCCTTGTGCCGCTGATGAACCCCCGCAGCCCTGCCACATGGGAGGTTCACTGGCACTGTGAGCCCGACAGACTCTGCACCACCAAAATGACCCTGACACAGATGCTGGCCGACCCGTGGATGCAGCAGCGGGCCGCTGACATGCTGCAGAATATCCGGTTATGCCTGTCCGTCTTCGGCGTCGTGGCGGTGGTACTGCTCTGCCTGATCATCTGGTACGTGGGCCGCATCGGCAGGAAGGAAAGCGAAGACGAGTTTATTTCGGGCATGACGCTTACCGAAGACCTGAAGCTGGTCAACCGGCAGCTGAAAAAAGCCGGCGAAAAGTCCGATCTGCAGGTGGCCGGTCTGCATATGGTCCGCAATGCCGAGATAATGAATTACCTGATTCACGGCACCGTCAACGTCGGGAAATCCACCATCATTCGCTGGCTGCTCGACTACATACGCAAGCGCGGTGACCGCGCCATCATTTACGACTCGGGCGGTACCTTTGTCGAAACGCACTACGACGAGCGGCGGGACAAGATCCTGAACACGCACGACAGACGGTGCGAAAACTGGGTGCTGTGGCGTGAAGGCCGCGAGGTGGTGGATTACGAGAACATGACGGCCGCGCTGATGCCGGTCGAGGGTGATTCGGACCCGTTCTGGGTGTCTTCCTCCCGGACCATCTTCAGTGACACGGCCATGCAGTTCGCGTCCGATCCGCAGCGAAATATCGAAAGATTCCTGAAAACCCTGCTGTCCATCGACCTGAAAAGCCTGCGTGAATTCCTGAAAAACACGCCCTCGGCCAACCTGGTTGAGGAGAAAATTGAAAAAACCGCTATCTCGATCCGCTCGGTGCTGACCAACTACGCGAAGTCGCTGCGCTACCTGCAGGGACTCGATAAAGAGGGCAAGCCGGAGTTCAGTATCCGGGAATGGATGACGGAGAAGCAGTACGACAGCAGCTGGCTGTTTATTTCCACCACGGCCCGTCACCGGAAATCCGTGCGTCCGCTGATAACCATGTGGCTCTCGCTGGCCACGATATTCCTGCAGAGCATGGGCGAGGACAGCAAACGTCGGGTGTGGATTATCGGTGATGAAATTCTGAATCTGCAGAAACTCCCGGACCTGGGAGAGCACATGGCCGAGGGCCGTAAGTTCGGTGCCTGTTTTGTGCTGGGTATCCAGAACATGCCCCAGCTGATTAACGTTTACGGGCGTGAAATGGCCAGAGCCATTTTTGACCTGCTGAACACGCGCTTTTACGGCCGCTCACCCAGCGCCGAGGTGGCAAAAATGGTGGAGGACGACCTGGGCAATCAGCGCCGGCGTGAAGCCCGTGAGCAGAACAGCTTTGGCCTGGCGCAGGAGCGTGACGGTATTTCCATCAGCAAGGACAAGGTCAGGGAGCCGGTTGTTGATTACGACCAGATAATGAAGCTGCCCAACCTGCGCTTTTATGTCCGTCTGCCGGGCGAGTATCCGGTGGTGAAGCTCAGCCTGAAGTACCGCGAACAGAAGAAATACCACCCTGCGCTCATCGAGCGCGACTTCAGGGACAACCTGAGTCCCGAACTGGAAAACATCATCAGGCACAACGAGCGGGAGGCGGCCGGTCTGGGGCTGCGTTTTCCTGCCGGTGAGGGCGTTACGGAGGGCACAACTGCTCCCCCCCGGTCAGCCGGAACAGTTGCAGTGACTGAAGCACGTTCCTCAGCGCCGGTGCAAACAGCACCAACGCCTGTACGCAATGAATCAACAGTAGAAGACCCCAAAAAAATCACTACTCAGCCAGAGCCTGGCCTTCAGGCACACGAACCGCTGCCGGATAACGTCCGGGCTTTTCCCGATCGTGAGACAACAGGACCTGATGCAGTTCGGGCCTTAGTACGTCCTCAGCCTGCAGCATCGGCAGAAAAAGTGCCGCCTGTTCCGGAAGTAAAACCTGCCGTCACATCCTTCTCGCCTAAAGAACCGGTCAGAACGACCAGCGCGCTCGACATCCTGGCCCGCCGGACGAGCCGGCCAGCCGCCTCCGACAATTCTGCGGCGTCAGAGGATGGGGCGCAGGGGGAAGCGCCTGAACTGGCCATGGTGGCGGAAAAAGATGATGCAGGTCAGCTCATCGTGAAAACGGAAGGACACAGGAAGGGCGGACATGACAGCCGGGAGGATGCCTATGCCGACCAGTACCGACAGGCAAACTACCGCATGGCGGATGATGAAAAAAATATCCTGCGCCACCGTGAAGATTACGAGACCTGGCAGGAGATGGGCGAACATCATGAACACGGAGATTACGAACGATGATGACCGTTGCGCCGGTGGCGTCGGCCGCCGATGCTGCCAGTTACTACAGCAGCAAAGATAACTACTATTTCCTTGATGACCTGGAAAGTCAGTGGCTGGGTGAGGGCGCGCGTGAACTGGGCCTGGAGGGCCCGGTTGATCTGCAGACGTTTACGGACGTGCTGCACGGCAAACTCCCCAACGGAACGGAGCTGGGCAAAGAAGTCCAGGGCGCGCACGTCCACCGTCCGGGACACGACCTGACGTTTTCCGCCCCCAAAAGCATCTCCATGCTGATACTGGCCGGGGGCGACAAACGCCTGCTGGAGGCACACCACGAGGCGGTGAAAGAGGCGCTGGGGGTGATTGAAAACCTGATAAGCGTGCGGAACACCCGAGACGGCATTACCCGCATCGAGCCGACCGGCAAGATGGTCGCCGCGCTGTTCACTCATGACACCTCGCGCAACCTCGATCCGCAGATTCACACCCACGCCGTAGTGGTGAACGCCACCGAACATGAAGGCAAATGGAAAGCCCTGTCCACCGACTATATCCACGGGACCGGTTTCATTGAGACGATTTACAAACACCAGGTAAAGTTTGGCCAGCTTTACCGCAGTTCTCTGAAGGGAAAAACCGAAGCGCTGGGTTATGAAACGGAGCTGACCGGCGGACCGCATGGCCTCTGGGAGGTTAAAGGCTTTACAGAATCCGTACTGGAGGAGTTCTCTTCACGGCACAGGGAAATTCGAGGCAGCGTGGGGGATGATGCCAGCCTGAAAAGCCGTGATGTGGCCGCGCTCGACACGCGCAAGCGTAAACAGTCGCTTGACCACTACGGTGAAGGTGACACCCTGCCTGGAAAGAGTCCGGAAGAGATCACTCGGCACTGGCCTGACGCGGTTTCACCGGAGCGTGACGGTAAGGCGAAAGGCGGTGAGCAGCAGCCGGAATCCGGACCGACAGTAGTGGCCAGTGGCAAAAACGCGGAAATCCCGGTTAAGAGCCGCATGCCCGATGCCACTGAAAGGCATCCGGACGTTAAGCAGAAAGCCGGTCCGGACTCAGTTTCCGCCGGTAAGGCTGCAACTGAACCGGAACGGGATATATCCTCCCCTGTCAATGAACCGATTGTTAAACCTGAAACCGAAAGGGGCCGCAGTCGCCTGCAGGCGCGCTGGCAGCGTCAGATGGACGAAATGGGCTTTGACATCAAGCAGGTCACCAGTGACGCCCGGGCACGTGAGGAATTGCAGTCCGCTCCTGAAGCTTCCCTGCGCACCGATGCCACGGAGGCCGTCCGGGAAGCCATTTCCGTGCTGAGCGACAGCCAGACCCGGTTTACGTATGGCGATCTGCTGGTAACGGCCTTCAGCGCAGGACAGCACGAAGAGAAAATCCCCGATCTGAAACGCGCCCTGGATAAGGTGATCAGCAGTGGCGAACTGGTGCCGCTGGATGCGGACAAGGGAGTATTCACCTCCCGCATACATCTGCTTGACGAACTGTCACTGCAGTCTGTCGCGGCCAGTACGGTCAGAGAAAACGTGGTTGCCAGCTTTCGTGCGCCGAAAGAGCCCGTTCCCGCACGCTTTGAGAAAGCGATGCTGGCACCGGTGGCCATCCTGAATGCGCCTTCATCAGCCCTGCGTCAGCGGGAAACGGCAGAGCAGCTGGTGACAATGTCACGCGCTCACGGGCGTGACGTGATGGTCATGGCCGCCTCTGCCGAACGCGCCCTGTCGCTCGGCAAATCCGCGATTCTGAAAGACAGCCTGATGCAGCGCAGCCGGATAACCGGGGCTTTTGCCGTGGTTTTTTTTCAGGCTCCGGCCACGTTTTCGTCATTATTCCCGTTTCATGCCGGCAGCGACGTCGTTCATGCGCCGGCAGCGCGCGCAAAACCCCGTCGCCGTCCTTTTATCCACAAAAATCTGCAAAGGGATAACCTCAGAAAGCAGCAAACGGATATCAGATAATCTGCAAAACATTCGTAAACACTGTTTAAGGTCTTCCGGATAAACCCGGAATGATCTCTGTCACCCACGACATTGTGGATAAGTGGAAAAGGCCTTCGCCTGCAGCGGCCGCAGGCGTCAGCGCCGCTCAGAATGGGAGTAGCTCCCGCTGACGCGGGCACCGACAGCACATCACTTTAGTTACAGCATACATTAATTCACTGTAAACAGCACCGCCGCAGTCCTGACACCTGAGTGCCCCTCCGGGCAGAGACCAGAGCCGGACCTGAAAACCCATCGCCCCCACTGACCAGCCCCGGCCGCCCGGCCCGAAGGGCCGGAACTGCAGTGGCTGAGTAATGGGTGTTGTAACTAATGGGTTTGGTGTCGCTGTGGGTAGAGTTACTTCTGCTTACAGTGAACACCCCCCTTGGCGTCAGCAGCAGGCTGCCGACGCCAAGGCCCCGGAAATCACGCCCTTCACGTCGCAAGCGCCGTGAAGCCCGCTCACCGGGGTTAAAAGGGGTTACCTGAATTTCTTCATTGCTGAAAGCCCGCAGGCTGTGCAGGGAAAGGTGGGGTAGGGCAGGATTTATACGTCTTCAACCGGCTACGCCGGGCGTACGGCGCCGTTCAGCTTCTGCGCCATCTTTTACGTCATCTGGCGCCTTCATGCCGCTTAAGCGGCATTATGAATGCGACTCTCACTGCAGGAATTAACTCACGTTACAACGTTCCCCTTATTACATCGACCCGTTGAACTCACCGCCAGAAGCAGACATTGCCTGCATCATGGTATGTTAGTTTGCGGGGGCAGGTCAGCACACGTTCTGCGAAAACAAAGACTGAGACCAACAGCTGATAATTTTAATGTGCCGCGCCATGATTGGTCAGTCCGTGATTAACGTGAAATCCGGCGGCCGCGGGCGACTTTCCACCCTCACTGCCGGTGTGGTGCTGCTGTGTCTGATCATCTTTCTGCGCAGCTGGGTGTCACAGATTCCCATGGCGGCCCTGGTTGCGGTGATGATTATGGTGTCGATTGGCACCTTCTCCTGGCGCTCCATTACGGATCTGCGTCACCATCCGCTTTCGACCAGCGTGGTGATGCTGGCAACGGTGGTCGTGGTGGTGGCGACCGACAACCTGGCGTTCGGCGTGCTGACCGGCGTGCTGATTGCCTCATTGAATTTTGCCACCAAAGTGGCGAGGTTTATGACGGTCAAATCAGCCCTTGAGGACGGCGTCCGGACTTACACCGTAACCGGGCAGGTCTTTTTCGCCTCAGCGAATCGTTTCATGAACTGTTTTGACTTCCGCGAAGCCACTGAGCGCGTGGTTATTGACGTCACCCACGCTCACTTCTGGGACATAACCTCCGTCAGCGCGCTGGATAAAGTCGTTATCAAATTCCGGCGCGAGGGCTCAGAGGTGGAAATACACGGCATGAATGATGCCACCCGAACGATCGTCGACCGGTTTGGCGTGCATGACAAGCCGGAAGAAGTAGAAAAACTCATGGGCGGACACTAACCGAAAGGAGCGACAGTGATGAAAAATAACGTTATTGGATGCGTGGATGGCTCACTATCAACCGGGGCGGTCTGCGACTATGCAGCCTGGGCTGCTGCCGGCCTCTCAGCACCCCTGACTCTGCTGCACGTTGTGGAAAAAGACGGCCATCCGGCCGTCTCTGACCTGAGCGGCATCATCGGCATTGACAGTAAAGAGCTGCTGACCGAAGAGCTGGTCCGGGTCGAGGGCGAACGCAACCGGCTCCTCAGGGCGCAGGGAAATATCATCCTTTCGGGGTGCGCCGGGCGGCTGGCGCTTGCAGGGCATTCAGCGTTGCGCCAGCTGCAGATGCACGGTGTTCTGGATGAAATCCTGACGGAGCTGGACGACGTCCGGCTGATGGTGATGGGCCGCCGTGGCTCGGAACACCGGGTGGGCAGTCACCTTGAAAGCGTCATCCGCCTGCAGAAGCAACCCGTTCTGGTCGTGCCGGATACGTTCACTGCGCCCTCGCGGGTGCTCTTTGCCTGGGACGGCAGTGAGGCAGGTCGCAAAAATCTGACCAGACTGACTCTGAGTCCGCTGCTGCGCGACCTGACCTGCCATGTCGTGATGGTTAACGGCGACGAGGCGTCACTTCTTGATGCCCGGTTGATTCTTGAGACGGCGGGTATATCTGCAGAAGCCCGGTTACTCAAAGACGATTCTGTCCCGCATGCTTTGCGCCTTTATGCGGAAGAGAATGCCATTGATTTAATCGTGATGGGGGCATGGGCACACACGCGGCTTCGTCAGTTCTTCATCGGAAGCAACACCTCAGCCATGCTGGCTGAGAGTCGTCAGCCAGCATGGCTGAGAGTCGTCAGCCCTTACTGATGCTGCGTTAAACCACAGGGACCTGCGACCGCGGGCCGTTTTCATCATTATGCTACGGTACCCGGACAGGGGCTCCGTAGCAACGGCTTTGCACGCTACCTTCGTAAGCCGTGCTCAGGGAATATCATGCGTCAGTTGTTTCGCTTTATACATCAGCACGGCAGCCATCTCGGCTTTGGCGCCATACTGATGGCCATGTCGAGTTTCGGACAGACTTACTTTGTGTCGCTTTACGGACAGGACTGGCGGCAGGCTTTCGGACTCAGCGACGGCGGGCTTGGCGGCCTTTATGCAGCCGGTACGGTGATGAGTGCTCTCACCCTGACGTGGGCTGGACGGCTGATTGATTACACCACCACAAGGAAGTTTACGCTGGCCGTCACCTTTCTGCTGACGGTGGCCTGCCTTCTGGTTTCAGGTGCGCAGACTGCATGGATGCTCTGCGCCGGCTTTTACCTGCTCAGGCTGGGTGGGCAGGGGCTGATGGTCCACACCGCCCTGACCGCAACTGCCCGACAGTTTCCACTGGACGCGGGCAAAGCGCTGGGCGCCATCGCACTGGGACTGTCTCTGGCGCAGGCGTTTTTTCCTGTGGCGGCGGTGCAGGTCGGTCACCTGACGGGATGGCGTACGGCCTGGCTCATCAACGCGGTGATACTCATCGCGGGCGTTGCGGTCGCGATATCCTGTTTGCCCCGCTGCGCCGAAAAGCCAATCCGCACGTTGAGAAAACGGGGAGACAGGAAAGTCCGTGAACCCTCCATATGGAAAAACCGTAACCTGCTGCTGGCCCTGCCGGTGTTGCTTGCATCGCCCTTTATTACCACTGGCTTCTTCTTTCACCAGGCGCGCCTCGCAGAAGAAAAGGAGTGGCCACTGTCATGGGTCGCCGCATGGTTTATTGCCTACGCCCTGACGCAGGCAGTCTCGCTGCTGTCATTTGGCCCGCTGATTGACAGACTGACGCCACGCAGGCTGCTGCCCTGGTTTCTGATGCCGCAGGGGACAGCGATGTTTGCACTGTGGTTCAGCAACGGCCTGTGGGTGACGCCGTTCTACCTCATCATGACCGGTATCTCGTCGGCCATTGCCTCCACGCTGGCCACCGCGCTGTGGGTCCAGCTCTTTGGGCCGGCCCTGCTGGCAAAGGTGCGTTCGGCCGTTGAGGCCGGTACGGTTATCGCCAGCGGTGCATCACCGGTGATCATGGGCGTCCTGATTGACCATCATGTCTCTGTGCGGTCGCAGGCGTTGATGTGTCTGATATTCATCATTGCAGCCAGTCTGACAGCAAGCCGGATTAAAACGGCAAAACAGAGCCTCACCAGGCATGAGAACGGGACTGCTGACTGATTCAGAAAACGCACCGTATGAAAATACTGTTGAGCGAGACGGCCTGCCGTTAAGGCCCAGGGGGGCGTCTCGCTGAAGTGGTAAACTGTAAGCACATCGTTTTGTGGAGGTTTCATGGGTTCCGTTGAGGACACCAACGAAACCGCGCTTGAGTTGATTGGCAGTATCACCCGCCAGATTTTACTTAAATCGCCCAAAGTCAGTAAAGAAGACCTGATAAAGGCACTGAATAAGCTCAGCAGTGATACCAACGACTGGTATGTAAAAGATGCCTGCCTTAGAGCACTGCAGATGTTGAAACACCGGTTACACTGACCTGGAGCAGGGTACTGTGTAGGTCAGCCCGGTTGTTTTAATACCGGAGTTTTCTTTTGTGACGACGTTTTTTGTGATGAAGGCCCGGAAGGTTGTCTTAGCATAACTGAGCCATCCGTGGGATATACTGCCCTCCCGAAAAGCCGGTCAAACTGTTTGATTGCCTGTCTGATTGTTCTGCGACGGGACTCGTCAGTCTCAGCTTCCAGCATCTGATTCAGTTGTTTTGATATCATTTCATTACTAACGTCAGTGTCATTACGAATCAGCGCCATGATTGCTTCGCCAGTCACAATATTCACTTTTTCTGATTCGCTCCTGAACATGTAAACCTTCTTTTTCCTGGGGGTAAAAGTCCGTTTTAACGGACAAGAAGTGCTGTCTTGCTGCGTTGGTGTCTTTTTATACACGCTTTCAGTGTAGCCTCGCCTCAGAGGAAAAGTACAGTTGAAAAATGTTATGTAACCATTTGAATTATAAATATTTCAGAATAATTTGATTTAACCGTACGGTTTTGTGTATATCCCCTGCAGCATCCTTCTGTCCCAGATGCTGCCTGAATCGCGCAATGCACACCGCTGAGCCACAATGTTTTTATCCTGAAACGTATTTTGTGTTTGTGCCTTTAGCGGATATTAAAAGATGGGCTTTGCCGCGCAACTCATCCGTCTGAGGTCGAAAACGATTTCCCGGATTAACCCGGGTAAAGGAAACGTTTATTTCCTTTATTTATTGGAGAATTAACGTCAGTTGCCGATAGTAATTATTGGAGATGCGGGGAAGCCGGACACGCCGGCACTAGGGCAAAACGCTCCGGTTTCCCTGCGGTGCTTCAATACCACCAGCAACCACGCTGAACAGGCCGTCGCCCGCCTGGTCTGATTACACCAGTTCCCGCGATTCGCTGAAACGCCCATATTCCTGAGATGCAACATACAGCGGGACTCACACAACAATTGTGTCTGTTACGCTGAGATTTATATTGTGTCAAGGCTTACCTCATGAAAGTTGCAGCGTACTGAAAATGGTAACAGGTTGCACCTGCCCAGTCGGAACCTGATTTTTATACTGGTCCCTGAGGCCGTCCAGGTGTTGAGGCGACTGTGTGCGGATTTCCCATTTGGGCACAGGTATATTCCTGATGCCGGATAGATGTTAGCAACAACCTAAACCTGATTCAGTGCTTGCAAAACAGAGGTAGTCCATAGATGTAGAAAGTGGCATCGGAAATGGCGTGCTTACGGCAGAGCTCGCGGGCAGAAACGCCGGCTTCAGCCTCGCGGAGAATACTGATGATCTGTTCGTCGGAAAACGCTTCTTCATGGGGATGTCCTCATGTGGCTTATGAAGACATTACTGACATCGCGGTGTGTTAATCAACGGGGAGCAGGTCAGGAGCCAGCAGAACTGTAAATCTCACTCCTTAAACTTTTCAGGATAATTCTGTTTTTATATATTCAACCGGACCTGTCGCTATAATCAAAAAACAGACAAAACAGGCCACCGCCATGAAGCACCAGCATCATTTTCCGCGATGCGGACCTTTTACAGCCAGGTAGTAAGGAGAAAAATATGTTGAGAGATATCGAGAAAGTTACGAATACTGTTACTGGCGAAGCCCTGCTGTCACTTATCAGGGAGGATGCAACAGTCAGCAACGAATCACTGGCAACACGCCTGCAACATTTTCTACATACTGAAGAAGACGCCCACAGGCGTCAGGCAATACTTGCTGCAGTGAGTATGTTAAATACCTTTACAGGTAATCATGATTCACCAGATAACATTACTCAGAGTAAAAAGAAGGTTTTCTTCCTGTCAGCCACGAAACACTGATCACATAACAGCGTAAATCACCTTAAGGCGGTTTACGCTGTTATGGGTCCAGACGAATAATGCGTTTTCAATATTTTTTACTGAAAAACCGACCTGATTAGCACTTAAAATCATGACATTACCTGCTGGTTTCAAAATTTTAGCACCTAACTATCTAAACTTGTTGCTTTATTTCTTCACGATAAGTGCGATGGGATTTGTTAAGGAAAAAGCACAACTGATTGCGGTCTTAATCATGTCGTTACGAGTCATCCACAGCGACAGCCTTACAGGTTACCTGCTCCCTGTTGAACAATACGTGGGTAGGATCAAATGTCTGCTTGTCACTTATTGCGGACCCGACATGCTCATCTGCTTTGTGCCATACGCGGAAGTTCCTGATGCGGCACTAAGTAAACAAGGGGAATATGGTAGAAAGGGGCTTTAGAAAAAAAGGGGCCGAAGCCCCAACACTCAGGTGGAATACAGACTGATTATTATTAATAGTTTTAACTGCTGACTATTATCACTGAGATTTATCGGCATTTCTTCACGCTTCTTTAACTCGGACTCAGTGTTTATATCTTCCATAGCAATCGGCCGACCATTGCTGTTGTTTTTTTATACGTAACTATACTTCATAAACTGCTGACTACTGCGTCGGCCGTGAGATGGTTTAACCTTCCTTTGCCCGCTTGCGGGCATTTTTTTATGAATCACGCTCTCATTCACCGGGCCAGCAGCGCTTCAGATGATTTGTCGTCAGACAAAAAGTTTAAAATTCATTAGTTTCTGGACGCTTACATGTCAGCGGAATGAGAGTCTTCCTTTTTTTATAATTAAATTCTTTTTTTTGCCGATAAATATACTGGAGGTTTGGCTTAAAGGAACCTTTTCAGTATATCAATCACTTATGATGTCAGGAAATAAAGATGACGATTACACAGCGCTTACTGCTTACCTTTTCCCTCCTTTCTGTAGCACTGGTCACGATGGTCATCGTGGCCGTCGTCGTTGCCGGAGGATTTCAGTCCCGCTTTCAGTACGTGCAGGAGAACACCTTTCCGTCACTGCTGGACATCGGCAAAATGGTCGACGGAAGTAACTCCCTGATTATCTGGCTCTACCGTCACCAGAGCGCAACAGACCCCCGGCGCCAGGCCGAAGTTGAGAAACAAATCAACGGCGTTATCAGCAAAATTACTTCGCTGAACGAGTACTACCTGAAAAACGACGTTTCGAATGAAGAAGACCGCCGGATGACGGAATCTGCCTTCACCACCATTAAGCGGATTGAATCGACGCTTCCGGCGTTCCTGGCAGGCTCACGGGCACAGAATGATGCGGTTGCTTTGGGCGCGCTTCAGGGAAATGACGGCATTGGCGAAGCCGCACGTCAGCTGATCGCGGGTTATCAGAAGCAGCTGAAGCTCAACGTAGACATCGGCAACAGCCTGCGTAAAGAAAATGACAGAACCTATAAAACGACAGTTTGGAGTCTGGTAGGTGGTTCAGCGCTGGCTATCATCACTCTGGCTTTCTTTTCACTCAGAACCATTTTTGGCATCCGGCGTCAGCTGAACGGTATGCGTGAAACGATGGAAAGTGCCAGCGAAAAGCTTGACCTCACACTCCGGGTTGACGCGTCCCGCCGCGATGAAATCGGCATGACGGCCCGGGCATTCAACTATCTGGTTGAAAACGTCTCCCTGTCACTGTCAAAAGTTGAGGCGTCAGCCCAGTCAGCTCTGCGTCAGCACAGATATCCGCGGGTAACGAAGACCTTTCATCACGCACCGAGGAGCAGGCGGCCTCCCTGGAGCAGACCGCTGCAAGCATGTCTGAGCTGAGTGAAACCGTTCGCCAGACCGCTGAAAACACCCGTCTGGCCAGCCAACTGGCGAAGAATGCACATGAAATCTCGGAAGACAGTGCCGGTCGTGTCCGCACGCTGCTGTCTACAATGGGTGATATCAGAGGAAGCTCAGCGAAAATCACCGACATCATCGCACTGATTGAAGGGATTGCATTCCAGACCAATATTCTGGCACTGAACGCGGCGGTTGAAGCGGCCCGTGCCGGAGAGCAGGGCCGTGGATTTGCCGTCGTGGCCGGTGAAGTGCGCAATCTTGCACAGCGCTCATCGTCTTCGGCCCGGGAAATCAAGGAACTCATCGAGTCGTCAATGGGCTTCGTGGAGGCCGGCTCCGCTCAGGCAGAAGGGGTGGGGGAAAACATGTCCAGAATGAACGATGCCGTGCGCCAGGTCACCGACCTGGTGGATGAAATATCCGTGGCGGCCAGTGAGCAGTCTCAGGGGATAGGACAGGTGCATCAGGCCGTCAATCAGATGGACGACGTGACACAGCAGAACGCCGCGCTGGTTGAAGAGGCCTCTGCAGCCTCACGCTCTCTGATGGAGCAGGCTGCAGCGCTCAACCAGCTGGTAAACACGTTTACGCTCTCAGCTTCCCCGGCGTCAGCCCGTCCGTCTGAACGGCCTGTACCGGTCGCCACCGTACTGCGTCCGGTTCCTGCCGTTGCAGCAGCAGCGGGCAATGACAACTGGCAGAGTTTCTGAAATCAGAATTTAACGGTTTTCTGATTAAAAAGGGCCTGCGAAGGCTCTTTTTAGTTTAGTACTGGCTGACAAGAACGGTACGTTTTCTGAATGATACGGCATATGTTGGCAACCCTAATCAACTATTTTTCATCCGATTATCGCTTAAAACAGCACTGCATTTTGATGAACATTGAATTTCCGCTTCTTGCCAAAAGCGGACGTCATTATTTTGGACTTATCAATGCAGCTAGTAGCGTTCGACTGTGTTAAAAAGTTGTTTCAAGACAGCTGTGTCTGAAACTTGCTGGAGCAGAAATGAGAACGCAAAAAAGATGTATGGGTTATGTGGCCATCGTGGTCGACGACTATGACCGCGCGATTGAGTACTACACCGACAAGCTGGGCTTTACGCTGGTAGAAGACACGCCGCAGCCGGGTAAGCGCTGGGTAGTTGTGACGCCGAATCCGGAAAGCGACTGTAATCTTCTACTGGCCCGTGCTTCAAACGAACAGCAAGAAGGCCTTATCGGCAACCAATGCGGCGGACGGGTATTCCTGTTCCTGCAGACTGACGACTTCTGGCGCGACTATAACGCTATGAAGTCGAAAGGCGTCCACTTCTGTCAGGAGCCGCGAGAGGAGGAGTACGGGATGGTCGTTGTGTTTGAAGACATCTACGGCAACCGCTGGGATCTTTACCAGAACAATCAAAGTTAACTCTTCGAGGGTCCGGTTACTAATGCGTAATCGGCCTCAATCCCAGGTCCGCTTTTCGCTCATAGCGGACCTTCAACTTAGTTACTTTGTCCGCTTTGTGCCAAAAGCGGACATCATTTGAGGGATATAAAAATTAAAAAATGAAAGCACGGTTAAGGATGATTTTATGCCATCCAACTGGCAACGAATTTAATCAACCTTACCCGCAATCCGGTCAAATAAGACCTCAGGATCTATAGTTTGAGTTCTGGTGCGCATCAGCGACAGTTGTCTGAAATGCGGGCTGCCATGAGCTATTACGGGCAAAAGCGCAGCGCCAATTGCAGGGGCCATAGCCCCAAGATGCGCACTTTCTAACCGCGGCGTGTCTCTTGTTTTTCGGGCAGAAACAGAAGGAAGTAATGGATAGGTGCGATCAACCAGCGAGGAGAACAGCGCTGAAGGAAGATAGCCCCCAATCAAAATTTTCTGCGGATCGAACATGTTTTCAATGACTGAAATAAGGATACGTAACCGCTTACTGTTGCATTCCAGCCATGACATCAGCTGACTGTCTCGTTGAATATACAATTTTTCAAGATAGTCGGGCTTTTCTACCGCATTCAGGTCAACGTTCAACGTGGTTGCCAGTTCCTCTAATGAGAAAGGGGGAATATCGCGGGGGCACTTCATTAACTCAGGTGGCCAGCAGATCATCCCAATCTCACCCGCATTGTTAAACGCCCCCTGAAACGGCAGACCGTCGACAATGATTCCGGCACCCAGTCCGTGACCGACGAAGATATAAACGTAATGCGTCAGTCCAATGGCTGCCCCCGCATGGCGTTCTGCTATCGCAGCGGCAGTCGCATCATTCTCAACAATAACCGGTATCCCACAGCGCGCTTCCAGCCTGTCGGCGACGGGAATCTGGCTCCACGACTGCCAACCCGGTGCACCGACGTACTCCTCGTATCCGGCCTCCTGCAGGGTCGGCATCGCGATGCCGGTTCCCCACACAGGTATCCCTTCACACTTCAGCGTCAGATCGGCAATGACATGGGCGATGGTGTCGAGGCTCGCTTCAGGATTATTCCACTCCATTGGCGCGTGCAGGCTGGCTAAAGCATTTGCGGCAAGGTCACAGGCGACAGCAGTAATCCCCTTCCGATCAAGATGTATTCCTAAAGCACAACCTGCCCGATGGTTAAGCCGCAACAACTTTTGCGGGGCACCGCGTCGGTGTTGCAGGCGCCCTTCCTCAATGACCAGCCCACGCTCAAGCAAATCCTTTGTGATGTTAGTAATCGTTTGAGGCTGGAGTCCTGTTGCGTTGACCAGGTCCGATCGCGATAGCACACCAGCAGTACGGATCAGATTAAAAACCAGCCTGCGATTATAGCGGCCTGAAAAGGCATGGTTATTACCCGGGTATGTCACAATGCTTTCGCCTTTGTTAAATCCATTAAATGGATAATAGAATGGAGAGCCTAATCACGTCCAGAGTTCAATTTTTAAAAAAAATCCATTTTTGTCATAAAAAAATCATAAAAGCCCCGTTTAATTGCCCACATTCACAATTTAATTAAACCATTAACTGGATTTAAATGCAGGAGTGTGCCGACAATGAGTAAGGTGTTTTATTCCCTGGTCGCGTTGACCGTCAGCGCGTTATTAATGACGGGCACCGCCAGTTCTTCTGAGTTGGTGATTTACACGGCTCACGGTGAAACGACGACATCACCTGTCCTTGAGATGTTTAAAAAAGTGCACCCGGAAATTAACGTCACACTGGTAAGAGGCGGTACTGGCGAAGTGGTCGAAAGGCTGCGCGCCGAAGCAGGCAACCCTTCAGCCGATCTCCTGTGGGGCGGCCCCACACAGATTTATGATGAAAATGCGGCTCTGTTCCAGCCTTATGAGAGCAAAACAGACAGTGCAATGGTCACCGCAGATCCACGTCATATCTGGCATCCTTTTACCCTTCTTCTGCAACCCATCATCGTGAGTACGAAGCGTGTCCCTTCAACGGAAATGCCGTCCTCACAGGCCGATATGGTGACAGGAAAATGGCGAAAACAGGGGACATTGATCATCCCCGATCCGGCCCGTTCGGGAACCGGTTATACCCTGATATCGGCGCTTGCCGGACAGTTTGGATGGCCGTTTATCAGCAATCTGGTCAAAGGTGCACGGATCGCAGCAGGCTCCGATGATGCCTTCAACGCCGTCCGTGATGGCGAAGCCTCGGCAGGCTGGATAAACGAAGATTTGGGCGCTAAATGGAAAGCCAGCGGACTGCCCGTCAGCATTGTTTATCCCACTGATGCGGTGACCGGTCAGATTGATGCACAGGCTGTCGTTCAGGGCGCTCCTCATCCCGACCAGGCCAAACTGTTTATCGACTTTCTCGGACAGAAAGACACGCATGAAAAAGTCAGGGATCTCACGATACGTCGTTCAGCCCGCTCAGATGTCGCGCCTCCCGCTGCGCTTCCCGATCTGAGCACGCTCAACATTATCTCGCCACAGGATCCTAAACAGGTTGTCGTCGCACGTTTTCAGGCGGCGTTACCAAAATGAAAGGGCTTCGTGATTCATGGCGCTGGTTCACCGTCCTTATGCTGCTGTTCTGTGGAATAACCATCCTCTGGCCTCAGGCTCGCCTCCTCAGCGCATCATTGCTTAGCGACAGTGGCAAATTTACCCTTGTGAGTCGGGCTGGAGGGCTTGACGCCGTTCCGGAAATGACACGCGACTATACGCTGAAAACGGATAAGGATGGCGTGACGGTGACAAAACGTGGCGATGAACCACTGCGTTTTATCGCCTCGGGCACAAATAAAATAGTGATTCACAGTACATCGCCGCTCAGCGTTACCTCTGCAAGCCGCGGAGAAATGCATTTAGGCGTGGGCAGCGACACTTTACTCCTGACTCAGCAAGCGCCGCGAAGCCTTTTCAGTCGAACAGCGGCAAAATCGCTAACGGCTACTTTGCAGCCAGACGGAACAGTCATTCTCGGGCACGCGACGAATGCGTTTATCACAGCAGAAAATCCGACGCTGACCTATACGCTTGGCCATTATTTTGCCTTTTTTGCCACCAGTGAAACGCTGCACGCTACCCTGAACAGCCTGATGATTTCCTTTTTTGCCACGACGCTCGCCGCGTTAATTGGCGTTACGCTGGCCTATATGATCGCGCGCTTCAGAATTGCAGGCGCCAACGCGCTTGTTTTCATGGTGACAATGGCATCGGTTTCTCCCCCTTTCCTTGGTGCCTATGCCTGGCGGCTTCTGCTGGGACGCAACGGGATTGTGACGGCGTTGCTGGACTTGCAGACGTCAATTGTGGGCATTTATGGGGTCATTTGGGTCATCACCTGGCTGGTTTTTCCGGTTATTTTTCTGCTCAGCTACAGCGCCTTTCGGCAACTGGATGCGTCCCATATTGAGGCAGCTGAGTCTCTGGGCGCATCCCCCTTACGTGCCCGTCTGACAGTGGAGATTCCGTTAGCCATGCCGGGAATCGTGACAGGGCTCTATCTGGCGATGATGGCGGCCCTGTCAGACTTCGGCACACCGCGCATCATTGGTCTTGATTTGAATGTCTTACCTGTACTGATCTATAACGCGTTTCTGAGTGAAGCGGGAAGAAATCCTGCACTGGCGGCCACGGGTTCAGTGGTTCTGGTCGCGATTTCCAGCCTTTTTCTCATGATGCAGCAGCTCTATCTTTCGCGACGTGGCTATGCTGCCGTTTCATCACGGCGTCCCGAACAACGCGAACTCTCCCGTGCAGGTCACTGCCTGACCCTTATCCTGAGCGGCTGTGTTCTGCTGCTGGCCTTTGTCCCGCACATCACTGTGCTGGTTACCAGCTTTGTTAAATGGCGTGTGGGCCTGCCAACGCTGACGCCCACGCTGGCTAACTATGTAACCATGTGGCAAAACGGGTTGATGCCCGCATGGGTCACGCTGTCACTGGGTCTTTCGGGCACGCTGGTTGCCTTTGCCGGTGGACTGGGCGTGGCTTACGTTCTGGTGCGTAAACGCTACACATTCCTTGCGCCTTCGCTTAGCGGTCTTGTCATGTTGCCTTATGTTATTCCTGGAACCGTGCTGGGCATCGGGCTGATCCTGATTTTCAATCAGGCACCTCTGCAGCTCACCGGGACGTGGTTTATTCTGGCACTGGCTTACGTCGTCCGAAACCTGCCCTTTACCGTTAAAGCGTCTGAAGCCGCACTCCGCCAGGTTCATCCTGCTCTCGACGAAGCCGCAATCAGTTTAGGTGCCAGACCCGCTCGCGTTTTTCTGACCATCACGGCCCCGCTAATGCTGGCCGGGGCTCTCACCGGTGCGACGCTGACTTTTTTACATATCGTCACTGAACTGTCTTCGACAATCGTCCTCTATCGTCCGCCCTGGAAGCCCATGACGGCCGTAATATTTGAAAACACGCTGGTCGATGCCGATTTTGGCATTTCTGCAGCCCAGACGATTTTGCTGATGCTGATTATCTATGTGCCACTTTATGCCGTTGTCCGCTACGGGCAGTCGGAGAGGAACAATTATGTCTGACATTCATCACAACGCAGCATCGCGGCGAGGCTGTGAGGTGACTATTCAGTCTGTGTCAAAACGCTACAGCACGCATCTTGTTCTGGATGATGTCTCAATGACGATCCGACCGGGCGAGTTCTTTACGTTGCTGGGCCCGTCAGGCTGCGGTAAAACGACCTTACTTCGTTCAGTGGCAGGCTTTCACGCGATTAACAGCGGTCACATCTTGTTTGACGGCGTCGACGTGTCAACACGCGCCCCCTGGGACAGAAATATCGGTTTTGTCTTCCAGAACTATGCGCTGTGGCCCAATAAAACCATTTTCGATAACGTGGCTTACGGACTTAATTTACGGAAAATCAGCAGGGAAGACATTCGAAAACGGGTTCGCCTTGCACTGGCTCAGGTGCAGCTTCGCCATGTGGAAGACCGCTATCCGGCTGAAATGAGCGGCGGCATGCAGCAGCGCATCGCAATGGCTCGCGCACTTGTTATCGATCCGCCACTGTTGTTACTGGATGAGCCGATGTCCAACCTTGACGCAAAACTCCGCGTCTCGTTAAGGCAGGAACTGCGTGAATTACAGCAGCGCATCGGTGTGACCGCTATTTATGTCACACACGATCAGGAAGAGGCGTTGGAGCTGTCTGACCGCATTGCCGTGATGAAGGGGGGGAAAGTCGATCAGCTCGCCTGCCCGGAAGCGGTCTATTCCCGTCCCGAAACGCGCTTTGTGGCAGACTTTGTCGGTCAGGCCAACTTTATCGACGGAGTGCTGGAAGACCAGGGTTTCAGACCGGATGAAGGTCCTTTTTTAAACATCATCGATCCGTCAAACAGAGGACGAGCAACCTTTTTCGTGCGTCCCGAAAGCGTTCACTTTTGTGAGCCGGGCACTGGCGCCTGTGACGTGACCGTCACGGATGTACGTTATATTGGCCGCGCATGGGTTCACACCTTGTCATTCAGCCCCCTGCACAGCCTCTCAGCTGAAGCCAGCGCCCCTCTGCCGCGCGGCAAGCGAGTTGGCATTACGTTTGATAACCCACGTTTTATGAAGGGGGAGGCATGACAAAAAATAACCTCGACAGACATCGCCTTCTTCTGGCGGCGAAGCGCGCAGCCCGGGCAGGCGGTGCTGAGCTGGTTAAGCGCTTTGGCAGCCTGGAAGACACCGACATCAGTAAGAAAGGCACCGCAGATTATGCTTCTGCCGCCGATCTGGCTGCAGAAAGCAGCATCTTTTCGCGTCTTAACGAAGACGCGCCGGGTTTTGGTTTCCTGGGAGAAGAAACGGGGTTTACCCGCGGGCGCCATGCACAATACTGGGTCGTCGACCCGCTGGATGGCACCAGCAATTTTATCTGGGGTATCCCTTACTTTGCGGTCAGTATTGCGCTCTGCGATGACGAGGGGGAAATACTGGGCGTTGTATACGATCCGCTTCGGGAAGAGTGCTTTACCGCCATCAGAGGTCACGGTGCCCGCCTGGATGGTCTGCCGCTTCCGGATTTGACGGCGAAAACACCGGCTGAAGCACTGTGCTCAGTCTCGCTGCCCGTTCCAGGCCAGTTAAAGGTGATTGACCAGGCGGTGCTGTTTAACGGCCTGGCGCGGCTTATGGCTGAAAGCGCAGGCGTCCGGCGACTGGGTTCGGCGGCGCTCGATCTTGCCTATGTCGCGTCAGGCAGACTGGACGCGTTTTTTGAGGATGGGTTGAGTTATTACGATATCGCCGCAGGAAAATTGATTGCCCAGGAGAACGGCATTCAGGTCAGGCAATTTTCTGGCCAAGAAGCCCGTGAAGGTTCGGTGATAGCAGCGCGTCCTGAACTTTATGATTGGTTCCATCAACGCTTTTCATAACCCCTCTGTGAGCTATATCTGCATGCATATATGAAATGCGCCCAGGCCAGATGTGTCAGCTAATGGCTTTTTAAAACTAAAAAATCACACTGACCTCAAGTATGCATGTCAGTGTAGTTCGTTTTAAATTCTGAGTCGACTTTGACCGGTGTTGTGCATAACTGAATCACGTATTCTTTAATGTCCGCTCCAGGAACAGAGCGGACATTGCTTGCATAATGATATGTTTGTTTGCAGGGGGCAGATCAAAGCATCTTCGCAACCTCCGTTGAGCGCAGATTCTGGCCCAAGCAGATCCCCGGACATTCACGCGTGTAGAGATCAATTACCGTCTGCAGGCGTAACCGGCGCGCGTCAAATAATGCGTCAGAGACAAATTCCATGCCCCGGGTATGATTCGGATACAATCCCTGAGGCCGGGGTTGTCGGCGCTGTGCCGGTTTGTTACGACGTAGACGTTTGAGACGCAGGGACAGACCCTGCTCACTGTAGAGTCGACAGCTGCGTTTATGCTTATCCCGCCAGCCTTCACGCCTGAGCATGACGTGAACTCTGCGGTAGCCATAGTGGACCAGGGCTTCGCTGATCTCCCTGACGCGCAGGCGTGGCGCACTGTCGTCTGCCGCCACAGAACGATACCTGAACGAGCTGCGACTGACCCGCAGGGCAAAGCATATTTGCCTTTCGCTGGCTCCGTAGCGTGCCTGCATATCCCGGCCCCATTCGCACAGTCGCGCCAGCGTCAGTTCTTTTTTGCCAGCACATCCTGCAGCACGGTCCTGTCGAGGCTCAGATCGGCAACCCGCTTCTTCAGCCTGAGATTCTTTTCCTCAGGCTGTCGCATGTGCTTCAGTTCACATGGGGAAATCCCACCGTATTTGTTGCGTCACGTACAGAATGTGGCATCGGAGATACCCGGCTTGCGAAGACCTCCGGTACTGATGTACCCGGTTCAACCTGCCTGAGGGCAAAGACAATCTGTTCTCCAGTGAATCGTGACTTTTTCATCGGCTCAACCTCCGCTCGGGGGGAGTATTAGTCATGCCGGAATTCTGTTTCTGGATGGAGCAGGATTTTGGGGCAGGGTCAACTTCATATACATTACGTTTTTCCGAGCCGCATTTTGATGGACTGCACAATAAAAAAATCAAAAAAAATTAAAATTAGTTTGTTAGTTATTTGTTTAGGAACAACAACACATATTAAAGTCAGGTTATATAACTTTGATGGAATTAACATGAGGATCTTCAACAAGAGCAAAGATACTCACAGAAACACAAATCACCAAAAAACCATATTTATTATACTGTTACTTGCTTTTTTATTGCGATATATGTTTATTGGTGAAAGATATTTCTGGGGTGATGAATCATCGAGCGCTTTAATCAGCGAAAAAAACTTAATGACACTACTCTATCAAGCTTCACATGATGTACATCCGCCACTTTATTATGTTTTATTGCATTTTTGGATGAACATCTTTGGTGGCTCTATGGTAGCAATACGCCTGATGAGTGTTTCATTTGGCATTATAACTGTTTATGTAGCTATCAAAGTGACAAAGCTTATCTCTAACAATAAGAGCGCTCTGATATCAGGGTGGTTTATGGCTATACTTCCTATAGCAATACAGTATAGTCAGGAAGCTCGCATGTATTCTTTGCTTTGCATGCTACTTTTATTGGCTACATACTTTATAATAAAATGGTTAAAAGATTCGAGCGACATAAACAACTTAATTTTATACGTCATTTTTATTACTTTAAGTTTTTATACCCCCTACTTTACCATTTTTACTTTTATGACACATTGGGTGTTCATTGTTTTTTTATCAAAAAAAACAGACTTAAACACATATTTTTTAAAAACAAAATCATGGTGGATAGCCAATTTTTCAATAACGATTTTTTTTCTTCCCGGTTTGATAGCTCTCATAAATCTCCTTTTCCACATAGAAGATCTAAAAGTTGGCAATGATATTGGATGGATCCCTGAAGTCACACACAATGATCTACCGAAAATTTATATACGTTTTTTTGGTGGTAACTTCGATAGCATCCCCTTATCTAATTTAACAAAATGGACGCCAGTGTTGGCAATGTTATTTATTTTTAACCAGTTACTTAAATTGAGTATCGATAGAAGTTTCAATTTTATTTTTTTGTTAAACCTTATACTACCTGTAATTGTGGTTTTTTTATTTCACTAATAACCCCTTTATTCATTGATAGATATCTTATTTTTTCAGCAATGAGCATACCCGTAATAATTGCAATAATCCTAGGTGAATGCAAAAGAAAAGCATTTTCTTTTATAGCTTTAATATTAATAAGTTGTTACTTTTTCTTAGGAGTTTATAGCAACCTCCCAGAAAAAGATGAGTTCTCATCACTTATGAATTTTATTGACAGCAACTATGAAGAAAATGATTTGGTTGTCGTTGATACAATGCCTCATTTTTTAAGTTATAAATTTTATGACAAAAAAAACAGTTCTGTTTCATTATACACCCCACCTAAAATCAATGGTGACTCAACAAAGCCAAATGATTTTGGATTTGGTGCTATTTTCAAAGATAACGAAGTTAATAACTACCTGGAAAATTTTGATGCCATTAATATAAAATATCGTAGACTATGGATTTTAAGTGATGGAGGTGAGGAATTAGTATATAAAAAGATTCCGGATAAATGGGGGAAAATTGGTATGCTTACCATAGGTAGTTATAGTCTTCATTTGTTTTGCATAAAACCTCCTAAAGGAAAATGAAAAATTATTATTAACCAAAAATGAGCCGCTGTGATGAATTCGCCTTCAATACATTCTTTAATGTATGCAGTTGTTATTATGAAATGATGTCACTGCGTCAAATGAAAATAAGAATCGATTTGGTACTGCCGGAAATGCTGTTGCCAGACAATATCTCGAACCGATTTATACTTTGCGGTCGGAGAAGATACTTACTTCAATCCCTGATGGCATTTTAATGTGCATTCCTCTGCAGACCTGATGTAAGCACACCAATTTTAGTTCCACGCACTTTTTGAAATTTCCGTGCTTTCGGCCATCAGCCTTTATTCTTCCGGCGTCAGGTTATTCAGAGATCCATGAGGTCGCTCACTGCTATATTCCGTCAGCCAGCGTTCTGTGATTTCCCACACTTCGTTCAGGGTTCTGAAAAGGTAAAAATCCAGTATTTCTGTCCGGTAAGTCCGGTTAAACTGTTCGATGAAGGCATTCTGCGTCGGCTTACCCGGTTTGATAAAGTCCAGAATTACGTCATGCTCTTCAGCCCACTGCGCCAGGGTCAGTGAGATTAATTCCGGCCCATTGTCCGTCCGCATCTTCAGTGAATAACCACGATTTGCCACGACCCTGTCCAGTACCCTGACCACCCGCTGTGCCGGGATATTCAGGTCGAATTCTGTCGCCAGTACTGCCCGGTTAAAATCATCCACTACATTGAAAGTTCTGAAGCGCCTGCCGCACACCAGCGCATCGTGCATAAAATCGATGGACCAGCTCTGGTTTAACGTCCCCGGAGTGGCCAGTGGTACCGGGTTGCGCACCGGCAAATGTTGCTTTCCCCTGCGACGAAAGTTCAGTTTCAGAAGACTGTAAATCCGGTGCACGCGCTTGTGATTTTGGGCATTACCCTTTCTGCGCAGGTTCCTAGAACAGCGTATTAAAACCTTACCGGGGATAACGTTCAACGCTTCTGTCAGCGCCAGGATCACGGGCTCATACCGGCGGATGATCGGGCTGGTAAAAATACAGCGACCTTCGCAGCGATAATGTCCTGCATGCCTGACGTAAGCTCATAGAAAATTGCACCGCCAGATAGCTGACAAGCTCACGCTTCATCGCTGGTTTTAAAGCTTTCTTCGATGACATCTTTTAACGCACGGTTTTCCAGACTCAGGTCGACAAACATATGCTTCAGACGACGATTTTCGTCCTCAAGATCTTTTATCTTTTTGATATCAGCTGCTTCCATCCCGCCGTATTTCGCCTTCCAGTTGTAATAGCTGGCTTCAGAGATACCGGCTTAACGGCAGACATCCTTAGCAGTTCGGCCGGCTTTGACGGACTTCAGAACAGCGATGATCTGGTACTCAGTGAATCGCATTTTCGCATAGCTATCTCCTCAGGGGATATAATCAGTATGTCGGAAGATCTCGAAAAGTGAATGGTTCGTTTAAGCGGGATACTTACACTGCCAGACGTGCATTTTTCAGTGAAAGTTCATAGAACCACCAAATTCTAGATAGATTTTTGCAAGATTACGAAACTGGTTAAAACGGTTTTCAGCAAGTAAGAGTTCAACCTGACGGCGCTTCTCCTGGGCATCAAGCCAGAACAAGATTTGTACAGCACCTTGGCGGTATCGCACTTCGTTTATAAGCTCTGCTTTACGTGCAAGCATCAGAATCTCACGACACTTCGACTCCTGGGCCAGTAATTGACTGCGCAGAGATAGTTCATCTTCGATGCTGCTCATGGCTCTGTATAACAATTGTTTGAACTCCAGCAATCGCTGCTCATAGTCGTTGCGAGCGATATTGAGTTCCACACCTCGAAGCCGCCACTCCAGAAATGGTAATGTCAGGCTCGCGCCAGCAGCGGCAGCAGGATTCTGCAGAAAGGTTAGTAGCGAACTGCTGCTTGTCCCCAGAGAGCCGGTAAGGTTGAATGAGGGATAATATTCGGTTCGTCTTATATCAACAGTGGCGAGAGCTTCACGTACCCTCCATTCTTTAGCTGCAATATCAGGCCGGTGCCTTAATACACTGGTCGGAATATGGGAGTTAACCTGTGGTAAAGCTCCTTCAGGAAGACTGGCGGGTGCAATTACCCTTGTACCAGGCGTGGCCCCAAGAAGCACCGCCTGCTGATTCAGCAACAGCTTAAGTTCGTTTTGCAGACCTTTAAGTCTACTTTCCTGACTCAGGAGGCTTTGTCGTGCGTAAACCGCATCCAGCAAAGAAACACCACCTGCAATGTAGCGGGCATTGGCCAGGCGGAGCGTCTCTTCAACGTAGCGGATACTCTGTTTAAGAACTGCTATCTGCTGATTGATAAACCCGATTCGCCAGTAGTTATTACTCGCCTCTGAAAGAAGCGTCAGTTGCGCTGCACGCAAATCTTCTTCTGTTGCGTGGATTGCCCACACTGCAGCATCTTTCTGCCGGGCTATCTTTCCCCACAAATCCACCTCGTAAAGTGTGCTTAGGCTGGCTGAGCTACTTTTTTCCATCTCTGATGGGCCGTTTAGCTTTTTTCTGGCATCCATGACAAGTTTACTTGTTACTTGGGGGGTGCTCAGGATGCCCACTCTCTCTGCATCAAATTTTGAACGGTAAACACGTAGCACGGCTATAGCAACATTATTATTGCTTGTCATAACCTTTTCTAACCACCTTTCCAGTTGGGGGTCGTTAAACGCTTTCCAGTCAAATGGTAAAGTTTCATCAGCAACTTCATCATGGTACCAGTTGGCAGGATAAATCAGCGCAGGCGAGCGATATTTGGTTTTCAGTGTATTAGAACAGCCTGTGATCAGCATTGCGATAATGCATACAGCCAGAGGGAGTATTTTTTTCACAGGTTACTCGCTGGAAAGTGACACGACCGGGTCCATCCTTGCCGCTTTGCGCGCAGGGAGATAACCAAAGATCAAGCCAATCAGTGTTGAAGAAACAAATGCAATGACAGCCACTCGCCATGAATAAACAGCGATAAACATTCCGTCTGCCAGTATTGTGAACAGTGCACCTGCGGCAAATGACAGTGTAATACCCAATGCTCCGCCAATCAGGCACACCAGAACGGCTTCGATGATAAACTGTTGCAGGATATCGCTTCGACGCGCCCCAACCGCCATGCGCACTCCTATTTCATGGGTTCGTTCGGTAACAGATACCAGCATAATATTCATTACTCCTATACTTCCGATCATGAGAGAAATGCTGGCAACCATCAAAATAAGAATGCTGAAGGTCATTGAGGTACGCTCGACAGATTTTCTTATCTGTTCGAAATTAAAGAGCTGGAAATCTTTCACACCGTGCCGCTGTTCTATCAACCTTGAGATAGCGCTTACCGCCGCCTCGTTAGCAACATTATCCTTTAATCGGACACTAATGCCCGTCAGGACTGGTTTTCCTGTCATACGGTACATCACCGTGCTGAAGGGCATCCATACGGTAATGCGATTTGGCAAGTAACCGCGGTTATTGCTCCTGGCAATACCCACAATACGCGCAGGCACTGAGCCGAGTAATACAACCTGGCCCAGCGCGTTTAACCCAGCCTTGTCGAATAATGCTTTACGGGCGTTTTCATCAATAATCACTTCCTGCATCGCGTTACGATCTTCTCTGAAGGATGCACCCTGTAATAGCTGGATACCGTTAACGCGGAAATGATCGCGGCCTACACCATTGACAGTAGCAACTGCTGTTTTACCAAGAAAACGAATGTTGTCTGTGGCGCTGACTTCCGGGCTCACACTGTCAACAAATTCCTGCTTTGCCAGGGCCTCCGCATCAGCCGGAACTAGCGTACGAATACCTTCAATACTGTCGTCAAAATAATCTTTTCCTGGATAGATACTAACCATATTGGTACCCAGCTCTTTAATATTCTGCAGTGTTTGTTGTTTCGCTCCTTCACCGAGAGCCACAACAGTTACCACAGCTGCGATGCCGAAAATAATACCGGCCATGGTTAAGGTTGTGCGTAGACGATGCGAATTCATTGCTTTCAATGCCATTCCAAGAGATTCACGCATGCGTTCAAGCGCACTCTGCCAGAGGTTTTGTCTTGTTCTGGTTAGGATCTGCAATGTTGTTCTCGAGGAGATGCGGCTCCCGCTGTCAGCGATGATTTTTCCGTCCTGCAGTTCGATAATTCGATGCGCATGCTGCGCCACATTCATATCGTGAGTCACTATTACGACAGTATGACCACGTTGGTTAAGTTCAGACAGAATGGTCAGGACTTCCTGCCCGGAACGAGAATCCAGTGCCCCCGTAGGTTCATCAGCAAGGATAATCTCCCCACCGTTCATCAGAGAGCGGGCAATACAAACGCGTTGCTGCTGACCGCCTGAAAGTTCCCCGGGTTTATGGTGTTCACGACCTCCCAACCCCAGTCTTCCTAATAGCGTTAAGGCTCTCAGCTGACGTTGTTCACGTCTCAGGCTATCGTATATAGCCGGAATCTCAACATTTCCCAGCGCGCTAAGATCTGGCATGAGATGATAACGCTGAAAGATAAAGCCAATGCGTTCCCGCCTTACTCTTGCCAACTTATCCGGAGAAAACTGTGCGACGTTTTGCCCGCCGATGTAATATTTCCCTGAGTCAGGTACATCAAGGCACCCCATAATGTTCATCAGTGTTGATTTACCCGAACCTGAAGCTCCTATAATTGCCACTAGTTCGCCCGCAGCGATAGACAGATTCACGTCTTCAAGAGCGATAAGAGCTTGTTCACCGTTGTGGTAGGTTCTGCGGATATTATTAAGCTCAATAAGGTTTTTCAAAGCATGAATCCTTGCTCGGACACATTGTCTCCTTTCTGCGACAACACGACCTTCTCGCCAGCCTTTAAGCCTTCGAGGATTTGGATATCAACATTATTAGTTATTCCGGTTCTTACTTGGCGAATTTCAAGTGAACCGTTGTCTGTCAGAATAGTTACCTGCTGTTTATCTCCGTCTGATTTTTGAATCGCCTGGATAGGGATAAGTAAGGCGTTTTGGGTTTCGCCAACAAAAAGCGTGATCTGTGCAGTCATGGCAATACGCAGCCTGTTTTCCGGATTAGGTACGTCCAGTAGGGCGTTATAGTAGACGGATGCATTCGAGATTCCGGAACCTGAAGCCTGGGTGCTGTTCGCAAGGGTGTCATCTTTCATCACAGACTCAGGGGCAAGTTCAATGGTGCGCAGCGTCGCTTCATATTGTCTGCCTGGTTCAGAGAAAATTGTGAAGCGTGCTTTTTGACCAACATTAATACGTGCAATGTCAGCCTCAGAAATTTGCGCCCTAACCGTCATGTTGTTCAGTTTGGCCAGCTTTATAATAACAGGAGCACTCTGACTTGCGTTTACCGTTTGTCCCTGTTTCGTAACTATCGCAATAACAATCCCATCCATTGGTGCAATGACGCGCGTATAACCAAAATCGACCTTTTTCTTATCGACATCGATTTGTGCCTGAACAAGACGCGCATCAAGAGAAAGCATTTCTGCATGGGTAGTCGCAAGCGTTGCTTCAGCGGACTCGAACTCTTCCCGAGAACTGGCATCAAAATTTAGCATCTGTTTCTGACGCTTAAAACGGAGTTCGGCTTGCTTCAATAAAGCCTTTTTAGCCTGAAAATCAGCTTCTACGACGTTTAGAGCAGCCTCAGCGTTACGTAAGTCATTACGTTGTGGGACGTCATCTATATAAGCGACCACTTGCCCTTTGGAGACGTGATCACCCAGCTTTACTTTAAGAGACTTTACCTGTCCTGAAACTTGAGCCCCGACGTTAACACGCTCAATTGCATCTATTCTACCGGTGGCCAGCACCGAATCTTCAATATCGCCTATGCGCGCAAGTATAGTGACATACTCCGGTGAATCTTTGCTGCGCAGGAATAATAGCAGCACGGTAATGAATACAACCGTAAAGATTGCAGTAAAGATACTGATACGACGATATGAATATTTCTTTAACATTATTTAAAATTCCACGACATATCAGAAAGCGATCATTGGCATTAATCGCTAACCACGGTGACTAACATCCTGAAAAATAAGACTTAAAAACTCTTAATTATGCCAGGTTAAAAAAATAGATATTGTTGGGATTTTAGAGAAGTTATTATCACCATAGATATTTATCGCTTTTCATTCAAGTCATTATTCTCATCATTTTTAATTCGCTTACCAATATCTCTGAGCTGAGAAAACTTTTCCACTAATTGTGGTGCATCATGCAGACTGGTGGCAAAAATCCACATATATGTCATTACCGAATAAATATGCCCAGCATTCATATTCTCAGACCGACTCATCCAAACTATAGTCACTGTAAATAATATCGCAATAAAAACACCTATTAATGAGTAACCACCAGCCTCGCGGTCTGATAGCGCTATTCGTAGGCGTGCAAGCGTAGAATAATGCCGGGCAAGAGACCCAAATGAGGCTTTACGAACATAATCAACCTCTTTTTCAAGGCGATTATTGAGCCTTTCAAATAATATTTCATTCTTGTTGACATAACTTGAGACAAATAGAACCAGCACTATCCCAATGGTAAAGCAAATAACTCCAGCTATTGGCTCTATAAATAGCAACATTATCGAAGCGCCAAATAGAGATATCACTGAAGTGACAAGTATAGGAAGGTGTAATTCAAAAAAATCCACATACTCACGGGATAATGTGACCCTTGCCGCAATGGTGGAATGATTTAAATTGTATTTTCGTTGCGCTATAACCACTGATACGGCTTGGGCTGCGTAGATACGTGAAAAAGTACGAGTATCAATACTTCGTCTTGCCGCACCAATGATCCATATAAATAAAACCATTAGACCATACATGGCAGCATTAAGCGTTTGGCCTGCCAAAATAGCATTGATAGATATGCCCGCCAGTATGGGATAGAGAAGAAAAGTTACATTCTCAGCAATAACGAGAAAGAAAGTAAAAAATAACTTATTTCTGTGACGAATAGCTATCTTTTTAAGAACGTGGCTTACACCAAAAGAAATAGGTTTGTCATTAATTTTATTTGAAATCATATTCTTACCGTAACAGGATGATTCTTGATGATTTATTTTATTACAGAAAGATGTGCTCAGCATGTCAATTTTATGGATGAAGTATGGATTGAGTTTTTTAAAAAAACATGTAAAAATTTAAGCGAATTAGTAATGTCTGCTTTGGATTGTTGAGTAGTCCTAATGAGTTGCATGCTGATTAGAGGTCATTTGGAATGAAATCGCTCATTTCATTATTGACCAAAAGCAGCGCCCGCTAAAGCTAACAAAGCTTGTTTTTTTAAATGCATCTCTTGCCTTGTACGGATATCTTTTTTAGTTATCTTTCAAAACTGCCAATGAAATACTTTCCATTAATTAAGACAGCCGTTAACATAAGGCGGAGAACGTGCATAAACTAAAGGAAAGGTTTTTGGGGCAGGTATAAGCAAGATGACTCCCCGAATAAAACCATAATATATGATTCTGGAAAATAACCACTACCTATAATAATCATATACTTATAAAGAAAAAGTTATATAAATTCTTTTACCCCCCGTGAATCTTCAAAAGATAAACGAATTCGTGATTTAGAAACGATAGTGCGTAAATCCAGAATCCTTTCGTCAAAACATTCTATAGAACAATCTTCCGCGCATCACGGAGAAGAAGTCATGCAAAGCTCTAAAAAATCCCGGTAAGTAAATTGGCTGGAATGTCACTCTCACTTGGTTAAAATGATCAGAATCAGTAAGTTGAAGCTAAAAAGCCGTAGGTTTATGCATATTGTATCGACTGCAATGTAGCGACTGCAGATTGTACTCTATGATAGTAGTGTAAAGCTGCACTTTTCAGTTTAAATCTGGATCAGTCAATAGAAAATCAGGTCTGTTTATTTTTTAAAGATAGGAAAAATCTTATTTTTTAAAAACATATATTATTTTATTGGTAAGTGTATTATTTTTATTTCAAGTGATCTAAAAGGAATTGTTTTAAATGAGAATTATTGGTATAGATAAAACTAGAAGTAATGATTTCTCAGGTGTCACCTCCCGTTTTTTTGAACTTGACGATGAACCTAAAGCAGAATGGGTACAGTACTTTATCAATATTTACAATCAACATAAGTCTTCCAGAAAGTGTCCAGCCAAGATTGTAGGAAAATGGGTCGTTGTTGAATGTGAACTAACTCAACTTCAAACACAAATATATGAGCTAAACAATATCTTTAAGCATGCTGATGCAGCATTTTCCGAATGGAATAAGCAATTAGCCTTTGAAATCACTGAAAGAGAGCGTAAGGAGGTAGAACGTAAAAAAAACGCTGAGCAAGTGTTCAATAATCTCAAGTTCGATTAGATGGTATTACTCATAGAAAATAGCGGCAAAGCAGCAAGCCATGTTCAATCATGCGTGTTATTCATTGTTTTTCCTTTAAATTAACAGCATCCTTCTATCCTTACATAATGTCAAAATATTTTGGTAGCTTAATATATTTGACCTGCTCCCCGTTGATTAACGCACCGCGATGTCAGTAATGTCTTCATAAGCCACATGAGGACATCCCCATGAAGAAGCGTTTATCCGACGGACAGATCATCACTATTCTCCGCGAGGCTGAAGCCGGAGTTTCTGCCCGGGAACTCTGCCGTAAGCACGCCATTTCTGACGCCACCTTTTACACCTGCCGCAATAAGTATGGCGGTATGGAGTTACCCGAGGTTAAGCGCCTGAAGTCGCCTGAGGAAGAGAACGCCAGACTCAGGAAGCTGCTTGCAGAAGCTATGCCGGATAAGGAGGCACTTCAGGTGGCTCCGGGGCGACAGTACTGACGACAGGCCAGAAGCGCGAAGTCGTGGTGTTGATGTGTGATGCGACCGGTCTGTCGCAACGTCGTGCCTGCAGTCTTACAGGTTTCTTTCTGTCGACCTGCAGCTACGAGGCTCAGCGTCCGGCGGCTGATGCGCAGCTGTCTCTACGTATCACAGAGCTGGCACTGGAGCGCAGGCGTTTTGGCCATCTGGCAGTTACTGCGCCGTGAAGGCCTTCAGGTTAATCACAATCGCGTGTACCGCCTTTATCATCTCAGCGGGCTGGGCGTAAAACGCAGACGTCGTAAAGGACTGGCAATGGAACGTCTGCCACTGCTCCGCCCGGCGGCGCCCAACCTGACATGGTCGATGGATTTCGTCATGGACGCGCTGGCCACCGGTCGCAGGATAAAGTGCCTGACCTGCGTCGAGGACTTCACGAAGGAATACCTGACGGTCACTGTTGCCTTTAGGATTTCAGGTCACGCGTATTCCGGACAGCATTGCGCTGTTTCGGGGCTGTCAGGCGACAATAAGAACTGATCAGAGCCCGGAATTTACCTGCCGCGCGCTCTATCAGTGGGCCTTTGAGCATGGCGTGGAGCTGCGGCTTATCCAGACCGGCAAGCCGACACAGAACGGATTTATTGAGAGTTCTAACGGGCGCTTTCGCAATGAGTGTCTGAATGAACACGGGTTCAGTGACGTCAGTCATGTCAGGAAAACCATCAGTGAATGGCGTCAGGATTATAATGAGTGCCGCCCGCACTCCGTGCTCAATTATCAGACGCCGTCTGAATTTGCAGCGGGCTGGAGAAAGGGTAATTCTGAGAGTGAAGGATCCGACATTACTGACTGAGCCTTGTATCTAATCCTGGGGGCAGGTCAGAGTATCCGTCTAAACTGGTTTTCTCAGAAAAATTTAATGTGCTTCAGACATCATGATCCAGATACTCTGGCTCATGCCCGTAACCACAACGTTTCGAAAGCGATGCGGCTGCTTCTCTGATTTTCTGGCCCAGTTTCTCTGTCAATCCGGTTTTTGCCTCACTGCTCAGGAAGCTCGTGGCAATTCCCGCTATAGCGCAACCTGAATGGTCGTAAACAGCGGCTCCGACACAGGTCATTGCAGCGTGCACCTGACCATTGTCTGTTGAAAAGCCGCGTTCCCTTATCACTGACAATTCCTGCTTAAGGGCTTCCAGGCTGGTCACACTGTTCTCCGTCATGGGAGAAGGAAAGTGACCCGAAAAAAGTGCGCTGAGTTCGGTCTCAGGCAGTTTTGAAAGCAGCATTTTACCCGTCGCGGTGAAAGGTGCGGGCAGGCGCATGCCGATACGAAAGGTATGGCCCAGAGCTTTCTCTGAATCACGGCAGCCAACATATATCACTTCATCGCGATCCAGTACGGTAAGGGTAATGGTGTAACCCGCCAGCGCCGGGTCTGAGGAAAAATAGTCACGAAACTCCGAGACAATGTCCATCTGCGACAGGAAGCCCTTAGCCCAGCGCATCAGGTGAGGCCCAAGACGATAGGTGCCTTCTGCTGCCTTCACCAGCAGCCCCATGTCCGTGAGGGCAAGCAGCTGTCCATGGACGGTGCTTTTTGGCAGAGATAACGTGCGGGTGATATCGGTTGCCGACATAACGCCACCGGAGGCGGCGACCAAATCAATAATACTGACCGCGCGACGCAATGCAGGCACTGTGTCCGTTTTTTTGTGTAGCTGATCGCTTTTTAGCCAAAAATCCCCTGACATAATCTCTCCCATTAAGTTCAGCATGCTGACATTAGTTCAATATTTTGAACCATCATAAGGGGGATGTAAATGATCCAGCTCAAAGATCCTGCGCTGCTACGGGCACAGTGCCTTATTAACGGTGAGTGGGTTCAGGCTCAGAACCGGTGCGTTATAAAAGTGAACAACCCGTCAACCGGGAACATCATCGCCTCTGTGCCTGCAATGTCAGCACAGGACACGGAAAACGCCGTAGCAGCCGCTCAGACAGCATTCGGAAGCTGGAGTCATCTTGCGGCCAGAGAACGTACGACCCTTCTGCGCCGCTGGTTTGATCTGATTGTTGCTCACGCAGATGACCTCGCTCTGCTGATGACCGCAGAGCAGGGTAAACCCCTGGCCGAAGCACGGGGTGAAGCACTTTACGCCGCCTCCTTTGTTGAGTGGTTTGCTGAAGAAGCCAAACGTGTTTACGGCGAGACGGTTCCGGCACCGGCCACCAGTAAGCGCATCGTGGTCATCAAGCAACCGGTAGGCGTGTGTGCCGCGATTACGCCCTGGAATTTTCCGGCCGCGATGATCACCCGTAAAGCGGCACCGGCGCTCGCAGCAGGCTGTACCATGATAGTTAAACCGGCGGAGCAGACTCCGCTCACCGCGCTGGCGCTGGGGTGGCTGGCGATGGAAGCAGGCATTCCGGCAGGGGTTTTTCAGGTGATTACCGGTGATGCAAAGGAAATCGGGGGCGTACTGACAGGCAGTCCCCTTGTCCGGAAGCTCTCATTTACCGGATCAACGGAGGTCGGTCGCATTCTGATGGCCCAGTCTGCTCCCACCATCAAAAAACTTTCACTCGAACTTGGCGGTAATGCCCCGTTCATTGTGTTTGATGACGCCGATGTCAACGCAGCTGTTGAAGGGGCGCTGGCGTCCAAATACCGCAATGCCGGTCAGACCTGTGTCTGCTCCAACCGCATCTATGTTCAGGACGGTATCTATGAAACGTTTACGGCCCGGTTTGCTGAGCGGGTGGCAACCCTGAAAGTGGGTGACGGACAACAGCCTGATGTAACGATCGGTCCGCTTATTGATGACAGTGCAGTGAGTAAGGTGGAAGAACATATCGCCGATGCACTTGAAAAAGGGGCATCGCTGATTACGGGCGGGAAACGCCATCCCCTGGGCGGCACGTTTTTCGAACCTACGGTGCTGACCGGAGCAACACAGCAGATGAAAATCGCCCGTGAAGAAACCTTTGGCCCGGTAGCGCCGCTTTTTCGATTTACGACCGAGGACGAAGTAATTGCCATGGCAAACGACACGGAGTTCGGTCTGGCCGCCTACTTTTACACTGAAAATGTGCGCCGAACATGGCGCGTGGCGGAAGCGCTGGAGTACGGGATGGTGGGCCACAACAACGGGCTGATTTCAAACGAAGTCGCCCCCTTTGGGGGCGTAAAACAGTCCGGCCTTGGCCGTGAAGGATCGCATCATGGCATTGATGAGTATCTGGAAATTAAGTACCTGTGTTCAGAGATTGCCTGACATAAACATATGACCCCGGGAGGCGGTATGATTGTCAATACGTTTGAGTTCCGTACGGTATCTGCCATCGAAATGAAGTGGGGAGGAGCACAGCAACTCGGCTCCAGCCTCGCAGCACGATTTACGCAGCGCAATGCTTTACTGATAACCGATGCCGGATTAATCAAAGCGGGGCTGATTGCCCCTGTTATCAAAAATCTGGAAGAGACGGGTTTCAGCGTTACCGTTTTTGATGAGGTCGTGGCGGATCCGCCTGAAACCATAGTGTACCGGTGCGTGGCGGCCGCTCAGCAGGCCAGGGCCGATATTATCATCGGCCTCGGAGGGGGATCTTCACTCGATATTGCCAAAGTCACCGCAGTGCTGGCGCACAGCGAGCAGCCGCTTGCGGAGATGTACGGCATCGGTAAGGTCACCGGTTCCCGTCTGCCCATGGTGCTGATCCCGACAACGTCCGGTACGGGCTCAGAGGTGACCAACATTGCCATTATCACCACGGGGGAAACCACCAAAATGGGCGTGGTATCCCCTCAGCTTTACGCTGATTTTGTGCTGCTCGATGCCGAACTGACGCTCGGGCTTCCTGAGATTCACACGGCCGCAACCGGTATTGATGCAATGGTTCATGCCATTGAAGCCTATACCAGCAGGCACAAGAAAAACCCCGTTTCCGATGCCCTGGCCCGGGAAGCTCTGCGCCTGCTGGGCGCAAATCTGATACGGGCCTGTCAGGACGGAAGCGACCGCGCCGCGCGCGAGGGTATGCTGCTGGGGGCGACACTTGCCGGGCAGGCGTTCTCAAACTCACCGGTCGCCGCTGTACATGCCCTGGCTTATCCACTGGGTGGGCATTATCACGTCGCTCACGGTCTGTCTAACGCCCTGATGCTCGGTCCGGTGCTGCGTTTCAACGCCCGCGCTGCCGCGTCACTGTATGCCGAACTGGCTGATGTGCTGGATATTCCTGGCGGGGGAGACACAGACACTCGCTCGGCCGCATTTGTGGATCACATGCTGCACCTGATGGAGCAGAGCGGCGCACCACGCCGGCTGAGGGATGTGGGGGTAACAGAAGACAGCCTGCCGCGTCTGGCTTCCGACGCGATGCTGCAGACGCGCCTGCTCACCAACAATCCTGTGGAGGTTCATGAACATGATGCACTGAATCTCTACCGTGAAGCCTTCTGAATTCAATAATTAAAAAATAAAACCCCTTCAACCACGTTAACTGCCAGAGGAATATTCAGTATGAAAGATATACGTCTCTACATGCTCCAGTCCGGTACGCTTAAGTGTAAGGTGCACAACATAAAGATGAATCAGGGCGCCGGAGCAGACTATGAAATCCCCGTCCCCTTCTTCCTGATTACTCATCCTGACGGCCATACCATTATTGACGGCGGGAATGCCGTGGAAGTGACAACCGATCCCAGAGGCTACTGGGGCGGGATTTGCGATGTTTACTGGCCGGTGATGGATAAAGAGCAGGGCTGTGTCGAACAGGTCAAAGCACTTGGCATTGATCCGGCAGATGTAAAGTACGTGGTGCAGTCTCACCTGCATCTGGACCACACCGGCGCCATTGGCCGCTTTCCGAATGCACGTCATATCGTGCAGCGGACGGAATATGAATATGCCTTCACGCCTGACTGGTTCGCTGCCGGGGGCTATATCCGCAGGGATTATGATCGACCCGGTCTGGAGTGGCAGTTTCTGAACGGCACCGATGATGACTTCTGTGACATCTACGGAGACGGCACCCTGACCACTGTCTTTTCCCCGGGACATTCACCCGGCCATCAGTCTTTTCTGGTGCGGTTGCCCGGGAGCAAACCGCTCTTACTGACCATTGATGCCGCCTATACCCGTGACCACTGGGAGCAGAAAGCTCTGCCCGGCTTCCTGGCGTCAGCGGTGGATTCGGTGCGTTCGGTGCAAAAACTGCGTGCCGTTGCCGAACGGGCTGGCGCAATGGTCGTCACTGGCCATGACCCGGATGCCTGGCCAGAATTTAAAAAAGCGCCTGAATACTACGCCTGAAAAAACGCCGGGGATACGGCGCTGACCTGACTGACAGAGCTTATCAGACGCTGGGGAGGGCATGTCCTGCCCCGGCCCTTGCCGGGTTTCTGTGATATGCAGCAAATGACGTTACCTGCCATGCTGTCGGCCCTGTTTTTATATTACATCCTTTTCAAAAAGATTTGTCAGGCATAGCAGCCTCCCTGCCATACCTGCATCAGCACCAGAGTCACGACAGCTGACGGCAAGAAGAGTGAAAACTCTGCGGAAAAGCTTGGTCAAATTCAGGCCCGCTTTAACATCAGCTCGCCACACTGAAAGTCAGGACACTCTGGCGCCGGGTTTTTGGCGCCATCTGCTGAGAAAACGCCCGCGGATGCCCCCTGCTGACAGGGCGGAAAGGTTTTTATGAATTAACCTTTCACTTGGCGATGTGCGCATCCATAAAATCCACCATGGCACCGGCATGGGCATCCACGTGACGGATGTAGCGCATCACCGTTTCGGCCTTTTTCCAGGTACCTTCCTGCATAATCTGTGCGGTACTGTATTTTTTTGTGGCCATGTCGATGGCAGCCCCTACGCGTGTACTGTGTCCCGACCAGCCGCGGTAACGGTTTTTATTGGGTTGCGCATTCCTGCCGGGGCCAGCTTCCTGCCAGGCGCGGGCAAAAATATCTTCCAGTGCCCGGGTTGAAAGCGGCCTCTCCTTGTTGACCTTCACACGGTTGGTACGGTGAACGGGTGAGAATATAAAGGCATCAGGCTCGTTAATCAGGCCTGAGTCATGCAGCCATTCGCTCAGGCGTTGTGATGAAAGGGCCCCCAGTCCCTTGATAAGCCCCCCGGTCATCACAACTGTCTTGGTCCAGCCGACGTCCAGCACAATTCTGCCGTCTTCAGCATGCGAAACGTCACGTACGCGAAGACGTCCCAGCTCGCTCAGACGCAGCAGGGTGGCATATCCCACGTGGAGAAACGCAAGGTCCCGCATCTGCTGCAGAGAATCAGCCCCCGACCAACGTGCGTCAAGCGTGAGCAGATCGGTCAGACGAAACGGTATTGCCTGACCCGTACGCTCGCCTCCTGTCACGGCCGTCCGGTTAATTTTCTTCATGGCGCGAAAGGCTACAGGTGAGGTACCGGGGGGAGTGAGACCTGCGTTACGGTGTAACATACAGATCAGAGCCAGATGTGTAGCGATTGTCGAAGATGCCCGCCCGTTTGCCTGCAGCCACAACAGGTAATCACGCAGACAGCCGGGTGACATGGGCAGAAAGGTGCGGCCATGTTCATTCGCCCAGCCCGCACAGATCCGCATCACGCTGAGCAGCTGTCGCCAGGTATTGTCAGAAAAGGCCTCCCGATCCTGAACAAACACCTGAAGCTGTGCCAGCACGTCAGCCTGGCCGGGCAGGTGTCCGTCAGATACAGGTAAATGTGGTCTGAAATCGTCCATTTTTATCCTTACAGGAGACAGCGCTACGTGAATTCTGTCAGGTAAGCAGGGGAGAAACCCGCCAGATTTCGCGTAGCGCTGCCTGTAAATTTATACACGCGGGCCTGAAAACTTCATGGTCGGTATGATCTTCATACCGGATCCCATCATACATGGATCCTCATTCGGATCCTAACTTCATATAACACCTATTATATGAAGTTATGGTTATGGCTAATACCAAACGTTGAGAAAGAGAGTTGGGCCAAGTCAATCCCTAACTAACTCAGAGGATAAAACCTTACTCATTGGATATGAAGATTTTATTTAAAGCATTTAATACAACAAAAAAACACATTCTCAACATTATTAATTGATTTTAGTTATAACACTTGTAAAAATTAGTTAATCAATATTATTAATGAAACTATTTAAATAAAAATGGTTCCAGCTTGGAAAATAAGGAAATTGCATACCTAGAAATAACCAAGTTTTAGTCGAACAAATTATTAAGTAAGGATTCCACAACAATAAAAATTACGTGAAAGAAGATGATTGTTTTAAATTTTTCACAGCCTCACAAATATTTAGAAGTTACGATTTAACCTATGACCAGATTAAAGATGGTTTATGTGGAAGCTCATTAGATGGAGGAGTTGACTCTATCTTTATATTTTTTAATAACGATTACATTTGTGAAGATTACACTATTGATGATAAATTTAAAATAAAAGTCGATAATGAATTAATTATAATTCAAAGTAAAAATGAGCGTTCATTTGGTGAAGGAGTTTTTTTAAGACTTACAAAGATTAGCTCAAACTTATTAGACCTCGAGTTTAACCCGATGACCTTAAAAAAAGATTCAATTAGAATGTTTTAAGCAAGTTTGAGTTTTTTAGCAAAATCTGCCTAAAAATCATAACAAGAAAAGCAAACTTAATGTAAAATATATCTACGCAATAAAAGGAATTGACATCCATCAAAATGTTGAACAACAAGAAAATGAATTTAAAAAAACATTTCATCTATTTTAACTGACTAATCCATTGATTTTAATTTTATATCAGCCACTACCTTATTTGAAAACTACAGGAAAATAGATAATACTGTTTTTAATCTGAAGCTTTCAGAAAACCCTCTGTCTTCACAAGGAAAAGTTTTTATTACACTTGTGAAGTTGCGAGATTATTTTGACGTCATAACTGATGAGGAAGGTCAAATAATAAAGCATATTTTTGAGTCCAATGTACGAGATTACCTGACCTGCTTCCTGTTGATTAACGTACCGCGATATCAGTAATACCTTCATAATCCACATGAGGACGCCCCCATGAAGAAGCGTTTTTCCGACGAGCAGAATATCATTATTCTCTGCGAGGTGATAGTAGTGGTTTCAGACGATTAAAAAGGGTGATATAATACTTTTTATAAATAATATTATAGAGTAGACTTCATTACTCTTAAAGATTCAGGCCAGTCTCCAGACCAAGTTACATTATCTTTAAGTATCTTCGAACTGTATTCAAGACAGATACCTAGGGGGAGATCTTTATAAATTCTGTTCATCTCATTCTGAAGTGACTTGCTGTCTTTAACACTATACAAAGCTCTGATAAAGTTTTTTATATAGTCTCTTGTAAAATCAATTGCTGATGGAGATAAAGTTGCGGGTAAAGATGAATGACCAGGAACAACGACATCTGCTTTGAGGTTTTCCAAGTAGTCAAGACTCCTTATCCAATTATCGATTCTTTCGGGTGTTCTCATATCTGAAATCCAAACATGAGTATTTGAAAAAACAAGATCAGATGCTATGAGGGTCCTTATAGAAGGTATCCAAAGTGGTGTAACTCTTATACAATCGTCAATCATGAAAATTAGGATATTTATCTCATACCCTTCGAGAAACAGAGAATTATCCTCAATCTTATTAATGTATATTTTTTCTTTTGCGTCGTTATCGCCAAGGTAATTAACATCCCAACAATCAGATTTGAAGTAACAAGTATCGTTTACTTCATGAGAGTCATTTTTAAAGGAAACTACTTCTGCATTAGGATAAACCCCCTTAATTACCTGAAGCCCAAGGTAGTGATCGTGATGCAAATGAGTAATAAATATCTTTGTAAGTTTTCTTTGTGTTTCGATAATATCAGCGAGAAGTCTGTATGCATTAGCTAGAGTAAACTGTGAATCAACAAGGATCGCTTCTTTTTCACCTATTATAATAGTCGAAGTAACTCCAAAGCCATCGTTTTCATCACTACTGCAAAACACTTTTATACTTAAACCCATACCAACTCCTACTATTGAATCGAGCCAACCATTAATTAAAATTTGAAAGCATTAACATCATTCTATCATTAAAAGACTGATAACATTAATATCTGTAACGAAAAAACAGTTTCCGAGAAAATGAAAAAGATGTGCAGCAGATGCAACAACCTAGAAAAAAATAAAAATTGGCGTATGACTATTTAAGATGGATGATAAATGATGAAGCACGGAAAAACTATATATAATTTAAAAGGGTTATGCTTAAATATGTAAGAGATAAAATAGTTTAGAGCCAATTTTAAAAAGTTACAGGCATCTTATCTTTAAGTTATAAAAAATTGTCTTTATAAAGTTAAGATTTGTTAATTACACTTATAACTTGGCGACCATCCCATTTGTGGGATATAAATTCAATAAAATCGCGGAAGAGTGGTGAATAAAAACGTCTTTGCCTCCAAATAAGATAAATTGGAATAGGCATAATCTTCCAGTTATCAAGGATGGTTGTAACGTGGGGAAATTGTTTTGAATTTTGAGCAAGAAATCCAGGAGTGGCAATCGTTATTCCCTTATCCATGCTCATCAGATTAAAAGCACCAAGTAAATTATCTGATGAATATCTGTGATTATCTGACTTTTCAAACACGTATTCTTCATTTCCACTATTAAACGTCAAAATTCCAGGTAGGCCCACGTCATGTACCCACAAAAAATTATGATTATGAAGCTCTGATGGATGGGTAATATCGCCATACTCTGAAAGGTACTGTCGTGAGGCGCATAAAGAAAGCTGAAGAGGGCTGAGCTGCCGATGAACTAAATCTTCGCTATCAATAACTCCGCTCCTAAAAACGAGGTGATCGAAAACAGAGGTTTCTTTACTAAACTGTGAGCTTTCTCGTGATTCAAGAAAAACAGAGACGTTTTTGTGTTTATCTATATATTCCTTAACCCAAAAATTTGCAAGGAATTCACATATCAATGCAGGAGCAGTAAATCTGATACTACCGTTGATATCGTACGAAGGGTTTTGCAGGGAGTTGGTAAGTTCATCCGCTAATTCAATAAGTTGAACTGCTTTAGCGTAGGCAATGTTTCCGGCATCCGTCAACATAACACTGTGGGTGTCCCTGTCCAGCAGGATAACATTATTCATTTCTTCTAATCGTGAAATGCTTTTACTCACTGTCGAAACACTTATTTTCATGTGCTTTGCTGCCGCTGAAAAACTACCGAGATCAACTACAAGAACAAAAGCCTGCCAATGTGCAATTTTGACGTTCATGATAACACCTTTATAGATAGCAACTGACTGAAATAGTAACATAAGTAACATGAAGCCGTTGAGTTTATGTGTGATGCGACCGGTCTGTCGCAACGTCGTGCCTGCAGGCTTACAGGTTTGTCTCTGTCGACCTGCCGCTATGAGGCTCAGCGCCCGGCGGCTGATGCGCATTTA
>Ga0157370_10000613_pt1 | contig 44330 bp, 42 predicted proteins | sample C35metaG_FD_113463 | JGI IMG/M metagenome (GOLD analysis project Ga0157370, IMG submission 113463) | Corn rhizosphere microbial communities from Kellogg Biological Station, Michigan, USA - C3-5 metaG | ecosystem: Host-associated > Plants > Roots > Rhizosphere > Soil | place: USA: Michigan...
GACGTCACCCTCGAAGAAGACCTGACCCGCCGCGACCTGACCATCAATGCCATGGCCGAAGACGACGCCGGCAACGTGCTCGACCCCTATGGCGGCCAGCGTGACCTTGAGGCGCGCGTGCTTCGCCACGTATCGCCCGCCTTTGCCGAGGACCCGTTGCGCGTGCTGCGCGTCGCCCGCTTCGCCGCGCGCTATGCGCCGCTGGGCTTTCACGTCGCCGACGAAACCCTGGCCTTAATGCGCAGCCTGAGTGAATCCGGCGAGCTGTCAGCCCTAACGCCGGAACGCAGCTGGAAGGAAATTTCCCGCGCGCTTATGGAAGAACGCCCAGATGTGTTTATTCAGGTGCTGTATGACTGCGGCGCGCTGCAAGCGATGCTGCCGGAAGTACACGCATTGTTTGGCGTGCCGCAGCCCGAAGCGCATCACCCGGAAATCGACACCGGCGCCCATGTACTGAGCGTGCTGCGCCAATGCGCCGAACATGGGCAACCGCTGACCGTGCGCTGGGCCTGCCTGCTTCATGACCTGGGAAAGGGGCTGACCCCGGAAGAAGAATGGCCACGGCATATCGCCCATGAACACCGCGGCGTAAAGCTGATAAAGGCGGTGAACGAGCGCTGCAAGGCGCCACGCGACTGTCAGGAACTGGCCGTTTTGGTGGGCGAATATCACACCCATGGCCATCGCGCGCTGGAGTTGAAAGCGTCGACCTTACTGGAACTGCTACAAACGTTTGACGTGTACCGCCGCCCGCAGCGCTTTGACGAGTTTATTGCCGCGTGCGAAATGGATGCGCGAGGGCGGCTGGGGTTGGAGCAGCGCGACTATCCACAAGCTGATTACCTGCGCGCCGCCGCCGATGCGGCGCGTGCCGTGAAGGTTCAGCCATTGGTGGAACAGGGCTACAGAGGCGCCGATTTGGGCGAGGCGCTCAAGCGCGAACGCCTAAAAGCGTTGCAGGCGTACAAAGCCGCGCAAATTCCACCTGCTCTGTAGGAGCGAGCTTGCTCGCGAAGCTCTTGCTCTATAACCAAGAGCTTCGCGAGCAAGCTCGCTCCTACAAAAGGCCGGTCGGCGTCAGCTGCTCACCACGCCACTCAAACGCCACCGGCGCCAGCACCTGCTCGATCTGCGCGCCCCGCCACAGCTCGGCATAAGACGTTTTCACACCCGGATGCACCTGTTCCGGCACCAGCATCGCCAGCGGCCAGAGCACAAATGCGTTTTTCAGGATTTCTGCGCGGGGAAGAATCAAGCCGTCGAAATTGCCCACCAGATCGCCGTAGGTCAGCACGTCGATATCCAACGGCAAGCCTTTGCGATTCGGCGCATACCGGCCGTTATCCGCCTCGATGCATTTGAGCCGGCGATCTAACTCGTGTAGCGGCAGGTCGGTTTCGGCCAGCACCACAAGATTGAAAAACGGCCCGCTCTTGATCCCCACCGGCTGGCTTTCGAAGACCGGCGAGCAGCGCATGTTTTGAAGGAATTGAGCCAAGGCATCGAGTCCAGCCGTCAGGTGCGCTTGGCGCTCAACGTTGCTGCCCAGGCCCAGCAGAATGGGGGTCAGAGGCATCCGCGCTGAATCTCCACGCCGACGCCGCCAGTGGCTGCCGGCACGGCGCCGGGCTTGGTGAGTTTCAGGCGTAAACCGGGGATGTTGAATTCGCTCATGAGCATCTCGGCGAGGCGCTCGGCGAACGTTTCCACCAGTTGAAATTGCGCCTGTGCCGCGAACGACTGAATGCGCGCGGAGACCGAAGCGTAGTCGAGCGCTTTGCTGAGATCATCACCCGCAGCGGCCGGGCGATTGTCCCAGGCGAAGCTCAGGTCCAGGCGCAGGCACTGGCGGATGTCGCGCTCCCAGTCATACGCACCGATCACGGTGTCGACCTCAAGACCTTCGATAAACACTCTGTCCAAGCACTCTGCTCCGCCGCACGACAAGGGCGCTGCGCCCCGCTAGAATCGGGGCTCACTCGCCCCGGATGGATACCATGTTCTGGTTGCTGGCGATCCTCGCCTACCTGCTCGGCTCGCTGTCTTTCGCCATCCTGCTCAGCCGCCTGGTCGGCGCTCCCGACCCTCGCGCGGCTGGCTCCGGCAACCCCGGCGCCACCAACATGCTGCGGGTGGCAGGTAAAAAGCTGGCCATTCTGACCCTGCTAGGCGACGTGCTCAAAGGCCTGCTGCCCGTGCTGGTCGCTTATGCGCTGGGCCTTTCAATGCAACAACAAGCCTGGATCGGCCTCGCCGCCGTGGTCGGGCATCTTTACCCGGTGTACTTCAATTTCCGTGGCGGCAAGGGCGTCGCGACTGCGGCCGGCATGCTCCTGGGTCTTTATCCGCCGGCAGCCTTGCTGGCCGCTGCAGGGTGGGGCCTGACCTTCTGGCTGACCCGCACCAGCTCGCTGGCGTCGTTGATTGCCACGCCGCTGATCCTACCGCTGCTTGCCTGGCGGCAACCCGCTGCGCTGCTACCCATGTGCGTGCTCACCGGCCTTATCGTGTGGCGCCATCGCAGCAATTTACGCGACCTGCTGGCTGGGCGCGAACGGCATTTCTAAGCGTTAAATCGCTGGCAGTTGTTCCATCGGCCAACGCGCCTGCACCGAGATTTCCGGCCCTTCGTGCTGGCCCGCCATCAGCCGCTGGCAACCGGCGTAGGCGATCATCGCGCCGTTATCGGTGCAAAAAGCCGGGCGGGCGTAAAACACGTTGCCTTTGAGATCACCGAGCATTTTTTCCAGCGACCGCCGCAGGGCCTGATTGGCGCTCACGCCGCCGGCGATCACCAGACGATTCATACCGGTCTGCTTGAGGGCACGCTTGCATTTGATGGTCAGAGTCTCGACCACGGCGGTCTGGAAGGCCAGAGCAATGTCGCTACGGGTTTGCTCGCCGTCGTCGCCAGCATTGCGGCATTGCAGCCAGGTATTCAGGGCGAAGGTTTTAAGGCCGCTGAAGCTGAAATCCAGGCCTGGGCGATCGGTCATCGGGCGAGGAAACACGAAACGCCCCTCCACGCCGTTGAGCGCCAGGCGAGCTATTTCAGGACCGCCGGGATAGCCGAGGCCAATAAGTTTGGCTGTCTTGTCGAAGGCCTCGCCGGCCGCATCGTCCAGCGACTCACCGAGCAACTGGTACTGGCCGATGCCATCGACACGCACCAATTGTGTATGGCCGCCGGAAACCAGCAGCGCTACAAACGGAAATTGCGGCGGGGTTTCTTCCAGCATCGGCGCCAACAGGTGGCCTTCCATGTGATGCACGCCAAGCGCCGGAATGTCCCAGGCAAAGGCCAGCGCCTGGGCGCAGGAAGCGCCTACCAGCAGCGCCCCGACGAGCCCGGGGCCGGCTGTGTAGGCGATGGCGTCGATGTCGTGCGTGGCGCAGCCGGACTGCTCCAGCACTTCACGAATAAGCGGAAGCATGCGCTTGACGTGATCACGCGAGGCGAGCTCAGGCACCACGCCGCCGTAGGCTTTATGCAAGTCGATTTGGCTGAACAAGGCATCGCCCAGCAAGCCGCGCTCGCTGTCATACAAGGCAACGCCGGTTTCATCGCAAGAGGTTTCTAGTCCCAGCACGAGCATGGGTTTTCCCTTCAGACTGGGCAATTTCGAAGGCGCGCATGATAATCGCCGCCCTTAACGCCGCCTAGCGGTTTTCGATCAGAGGCTTTGCATTCCTGGCGATGAGGCGTTAACATCCGCAACCCTTAAAAACCGACGTCCTCCAGCTCAGTTTGCAACGAGTACGTCTACCCCGGTAATGAATGAAGGTAGCTCTGGATGCCAGCCGTCAAAGTTAAAGAGAATGAACCCTTCGACGTAGCTCTGCGTCGCTTCAAACGCTCCTGTGAAAAAGCCGGTGTTCTGGCTGAAGTTCGCAGCCGCGAGTTCTACGAGAAACCAACTTCTGAGCGCAAACGCAAAGCTGCAGCCGCAGTTAAGCGCCACGCCAAGAAAGTGCAGCGCGAACAGCGCCGCGCCGTTCGCCTGTACTAATACGCAGACTGACGCCGCCTGTTTTGCCACGCCCGGCCGCAAGCCGGGCTGCCGGCAAAATCGATAGCACAAACGCTTCAAACGCATTAGCGAAGTTATCCAGGTTGTTTAGGCAGCCGAGATAAGCCTCGCTTTTTCGCGTTTTGGCGGATTACATTTTCCGCCCGCCCCGCAATTAAAAGGCCTGTAGAGCCGATCGCCAACAATTGGCATGATTAGCCCCTCGCCGCTTCGTGCGCCGAGACGCGCTTTGCATCTATTTCCGAACACCTGAAATCCCGACAGCAATGCCGGCGATTCGACGACTTCGAGAGCGCCATGGCCGGGCTTATTCCCCAAAGCTTCATTGACGACTTGCTCAACCGCACCGACATCGTCGACGTGGTCAGCTCGCGCGTGCAACTGAAGAAAACCGGGAAAAACTTTAGCGCCTGCTGCCCCTTCCACAAAGAGAAGACGCCCTCCTTCAGCGTCAGCCCCGACAAGCAGTTCTACTACTGCTTCGGCTGTGGGGCCGGCGGCAACGCCCTTGGTTTTATCATGGACCACGACAATCTGGACTTCGTCCAGGCCGTGGAAGACCTGGCCAAAAGCGCCGGCATGGAAGTGGTTCGCGAAGAAGGCGGACGGAGTGGCAACCATAAACCGCGCCAGCCGACCGACTCGCCGCTGTACCCGCTACTGACAGCCGCCGCCGAGTATTACCGCCAGGCGTTGAAAAGCCATCCAACCCGCAAAGCCGCTGTCGACTACTTGAAAGGACGCGGTCTTTCCGGCGAAATTGCCCGCGACTTCGGCCTCGGTTTCGCCCCGCCCGGCTGGGACAATTTGCTCAAGCACTTGGCCACCGACACGCTGCAACAGAAAGCGATGATCGAAGCCGGCCTGCTGATCGAAAATGCCGACAGCGGCAAACGCTACGACCGCTTTCGAGACCGGGTGATATTTCCCATCCGCGACAGCCGTGGCCGTGTTATCGCATTTGGTGGCCGCGTACTGGGCGACGACAAACCCAAGTATTTGAACTCGCCGGAAACCCCGGTTTTTCATAAAGGCCAGGAGCTGTACGGCCTGTATGAGGCGCGCAAAAGCAATCGCGACCTGGATGAAATCATGGTCGTCGAGGGCTACATGGACGTTATCGCCTTAGCCCAGCAAGGCTTGCGCAACGCCGTCGCCACGCTTGGCACGGCCACCAGCGAAGAACACCTCAAGCGTCTGTTCCGCATCGTGCCCAGCGTGCTGTTTTGCTTCGACGGCGACCAAGCTGGCCGCAGCGCGGCCTGGCGTGCCCTTGAAGCCACGCTGCCCAGCCTGCAAGACGGCCGCCGCGCGCGCTTCCTGTTTTTGCCCGAAGGTGAAGACCCCGACACCTTGGTGCGCGCCGAAGGCACCGACGCGTTCCGCGCGCGAATCAACCAACAGGCGCAGCCACTGGCCGACTATTTTTTCCAGCAATTGACGCAAGAAGCCGACCCGCGCTCGCTGGAAGGCAAGGCGCACTTGGCGACCTTAGCCGCGCCGCTCATCGACAAAATCCCCGGCGCCAATCTGAAAACCTTGATGCGCCAGCGGCTGACCGAAATTACCGGCCTGAGCATTCAGCAGTTGAATCCTGCGCCTCACAATCCGGTCAGCGCACCGCAAGCACCCTCGAATTCGCATCCGCATTACGAAATGGACGAGGCGCCGCAATACGACCCCAGCGCTTATTTCGACGCGCCAGCCGACTACGGCCAGGAGCAATACGCGCCGCAGCCTGAGCAAGCATGGCAGCCGAAGACGGGGTTCAAGGGAAAAGGCCAGGGCGGCAAGAAATGGGAAAAAAATTGGAGCAAAAGAGGTGATCGCGACCGCGATGATTTCCCCCGCGGACCGCGCGTTGCGGCACCGGTAGAATCTCCGACGCTTACCGCGCTGCGCACGCTGCTGCATCACCCGCAGTTGGCCGAGAAGGTGGAAGAGGCCAGCCACTTCGCTGCCGAAAACGACACCTATGCGCAATTGCTCGTCGCGCTGCTCGGTGCCATGCAGAAAAATCCGAAATTGCGCTCGCTGCAGCTGATTGCACGGTGGCATGGAACTGAGCAGGGACGTTTATTGAAGGCGTTGGCGGAAAAGGAGTGGCTGATTGACGCTGACAACCTTGAACAACAGTTTTTCGACACTATAACTAGTCTGGCTGCACGCCAACGTGAGCGCAGCCTGGAACATTTGCTGCGCAAAGCTCGTCAAAGTGAGCTCAGCGCAGAGGAAAAAGAGCAACTTCGCGGCCTCCTTAGTCGCACTGCAACTCCCGTCACCCCGACCTCAACTGGCGCGTGAGGTCTCAGCTCTGGTATAATCCTCGGCTTGTTTTTTGCCCGCCAAGACCTTCAGTGGATAGGGTGTTATGTCCGGAAAAGCGCAACAACAGTCCCGCCTTAAAGAGTTGATCAGCCGTGGTCGTGAGCAGGGTTACCTGACTTACGCAGAGGTCAACGACCACCTGCCGGAGGATATTTCAGATCCGGAACAGGTGGAAGACATCATCCGCATGATCAATGACATGGGGATCAACGTATTCGAGAGTGCTCCGGATGCGGACGCTCTGCTATTGGCTGAAGCCGATACCGACGAAGCGGCCGCCGAAGAAGCAGCCGCTGCTTTGGCTGCGGTAGAAACCGATATTGGCCGTACCACCGACCCGGTGCGCATGTATATGCGCGAAATGGGTACGGTCGAATTGCTGACCCGCGAAGGCGAGATCGAAATCGCTAAACGCATCGAGGAAGGCATTCGTGAAGTCATGGGCGCTATTGCCCATTTCCCAGGCACTGTCGACAGCATTCTTTCCGAATACACCCGCGTCACCACCGAGGGCGGCCGTCTGGCCGAAGTCCTCAGCGGCTACATCGACCCGGATGACGGCATTGCCGCGCCGGCCGAAGTGCCCGTCCCGGTTATCAAAGACGGCGCAGCTGCCGCCGAGCCTGAAACCGAAGACGAAGAAGCCGACGGTGACAGCGAAGACGAAGAAGAAGGTGATGGCGGCCCGGATCCAGAAGTTGCACGCGTGCGCTTCGGCGCCGTAGCCGACCAACTGGAAAAAGCTAAAAAGGTGCTGAAAAAGCACGGCCGCGACAGCAAGCAAGGCATGGCCGAACTCGCTGAACTGGCCAGCCTATTCATGCCGATCAAGCTGGTTCCGAAGCAATTCGATGCGCTGGTTACTCGTGTTCGTGACGCCCTTGAGCGTCTCCGTGCACAAGAGCGCGCCATCATGCAGCTGTGTGTGCGTGATGCCCGTATGCCGCGTGCCGACTTCCTGCGTCAGTTCCCGAGCCACGAAATCGACGAAAGCTGGGCTGAGCAGCTGTCCAAAGGCAAAAGCAAATACGCTGAAGCCATTGGCCGCCTGCAAGCCGACATCCTGCGCTGCCAGCAAAAACTGGTTGCCCTGGAAGCTGAAACCGGTTTGAAACTGGCTGAAATCAAAGACATCAACCGTCGCATGTCGATCGGTGAGGCGAAAGCCCGCCGCGCGAAGAAAGAGATGGTTGAAGCGAACTTGCGCTTGGTGATTTCGATCGCCAAGAAGTACACCAACCGAGGTCTGCAATTCCTCGATTTGATCCAGGAAGGCAACATCGGCTTGATGAAAGCGGTGGACAAGTTCGAATACCGTCGCGGCTACAAGTTCTCGACTTATGCAACCTGGTGGATCCGTCAGGCGATCACTCGCTCGATCGCCGACCAGGCCCGCACCATCCGTATTCCGGTGCACATGATCGAGACGATCAACAAGCTAAACCGCATCTCGCGTCAGATGCTTCAGGAAATGGGCCGCGAGCCTACTCCGGAAGAACTGGGCGAGCGCATGGAAATGCCTGAGGACAAAATCCGCAAGGTATTGAAGATCGCGAAAGAGCCGATCTCCATGGAAACACCGATTGGCGATGATGAAGACTCCCATCTGGGTGACTTCATCGAAGACTCCACCATGCAGTCGCCCATTGATGTTGCCACGGTAGAAAGCCTCAAAGAAGCGACCCGCGAAGTACTGGCCGGCCTCACTGCTCGTGAAGCCAAAGTACTGCGCATGCGCTTCGGCATCGACATGAATACCGACCACACCCTCGAAGAGGTTGGTAAACAATTCGATGTAACCCGCGAGCGGATTCGGCAGATCGAAGCGAAGGCGCTGCGCAAGCTGCGCCATCCAACGCGTAGCGAGCACCTGCGCTCCTTCCTCGACGAGTAATTCGTTACCCAACGAAAGCCCGTTACTGAAGCGCAAACAAAACCCCCGGCCTAGTCCGGGGGTTTTGCTTTTTGGATGCTGGCAACCCGCCACACAGCTACACTCGGCACATCAATCCCCACGCTGTTCTGAGGCCGGGTCATGCCGCGACTGCTTGCCACTCTTCTGCTGTGCTTGGCCTATTGGTGTGCACCCGCCCAGGCATTCACCCTGACCTCAGAGGAGCAGGCCTGGCTTGAGGCCCACCCAACCTTGCGCATGGGCGTCGACGCCACCTGGCCACCCTTCGAATACCGCGACGAACAAGGCCGTTATCAAGGATTGGCCGCCGACTACATTGCCCTGATCGAAAAACGCCTAAACGTAAAAATGGAGACGTACGAGCCCAGCACCTGGAGCGAAGTACTCGACCAGGCCCGGGCTGGCTCTATCAATCTCTTACCCGGCGCCATGTCCACACCCGAGCGCCAGGGCTATCTAAGTTTCACCCGCCCCTATCTCGATTTCCCCATCGTGATCCTCGCCCGCAACGGCGGCGCCCAACCTCACGAACTCAAAGACCTGTACGGGCTGAAAATCGCGGTCGTCGAAAACTACGCGCCCCACGAAATTCTGCGAAGCCGCCACCCGGATCTGAACTTGCTGCCCGTCGCTAACGTCGCCGCGGCGCTGCAAGCCGTGGGCACCGGCCAAGCTGACGCGCTGGTGGGCGACCTCGCCTCCAGTGTTTGGGGCTTGCGCCAGCTCAAACTCGAAGGCATCGCCATCACCGGCGAAACGCCCTACCGCTACCAACTGTCGATGGCCGCGCCGAAAGACCAGGCGATTTTGGTCAACATCCTCGACAAATTGTTCGCCGACATGAGCAGCAGCGAAATCGAAGCCATGCAGGAACACTGGCTCGGCGGCGTGCTGGACCAACGCAGCGTGTGGCGAAAAACCCTGGTGGTTGCCGTACCGGGCCTACTCGCTCTGCTGCTCGTTCTGATTATCGTGGTCGCTGTAAACCGGCGCCTGAGCAGTGAAATCAACCGACGCGCTGCTCTCGAATTGGCGCTTCGTAACAGCGAACAGCACTACCGCAGCCTTGTGGAATGCTTGTCGGCAGTCACCTGGGAAGCCAGCCGTGAAGACTTCTGCTATTCCTACGTCTCGCCCCATGCCGAAAAACTGTTTGGCTACCCGCTGAGCGACTGGCAGACCCCAGGCTTCTGGGCAAATGCGCTGCATCCGCAAGACCGCGAACGCACCCTCGCCTACCGCCGTCAGGAGACAGACGCCGGCCGCGACCACACCGTTGACTACCGCGTGTACGCCGCCGATGGCCGCCTGGTCTGGATTCACGACATCGTTACCTTGATCGAACACCGTGGCGCTACCGTGCTGCGAGGCGTGATGGTTGAAGTCACCGAAACCAAACAGATCGAGCAAGCCCTGCGCCTGTCCGAACAGAAATTTGCCTCCGTGTTTCAGCAATGCCCAGACGTGCTGATCATCGCCCGCCGCGACGACGGTCGCTTGCTGGAGGTGAACCCTTCCTTCGAGCTGCACACCGGTATTCCCGCCGCCGAGGCCATCGGCAAGAACGGCACAGAACTCAACTTGTGGGGCACTGCCGACGCGGGGCCAAGCGTCTTGCAAAGGCTGCAGCACGACAGCCTGCGCAACCTCGAAATGCTTTTCCGCCGCCAAAACGGCGAGTTCTTTACCGGTCTTATTTCCGCGCAACAATTCCAACTTGCCGACACGCCAGCGCTCGTCATCGTGGTGCGCGACATCAGCCAAGTGAAGAAAACTCAGGAAGAGCTGCAATCCTCCGAAGAGAAATTCGCCAAAGCCTTTCACGCTTCACCCGACGGCTTACTGCTAACGCGCATGCGCGACGGCCTGATTCTGGAGGTGAACGAAGGTTTCTCCAGCCTGACCGGTTACACCAGCAGCGACGCCACCAACCAGTCCACGCTCGGCCTGGGCCTGTGGCATAACCCGCTCGACCGCAGCACCGTAATGCAACAGCTGCAGGAAATCGGCACCGTGCGCGATTACACAGCGGCTATTCGAGGCAAGAACGATGAGCTTCGCTTGTGTGAAATTTCGATGCAGAGCATGCAAATCAAAGGCGAACACTGCGTACTGACCATCGCCCGCGACGTCACCGAACGCACCCGCACCCAGGAGAAACTCCAGCTCGCCGCCACGGTGTTTGAGAGCACGGCTGAAGGCGTGCTGATCACCAACACCCAACAGCGCATAACCGCCGTCAACCGCGCCTTCACCGAAATCACCGGCTACAGCGAAGCCGAAGCGCTCGGGCGCTCCCCGCAACTGCTCGCCTCGGGCCAACATGACAGCGCCTTTTACGCCGCCATGTGGCACCAGCTGGATGCTGCCGGTCACTGGCAAGGCGAGATTTGCAACAAACGCAAAAGCGGCGAGCTGTATCCGCAATGGCTGACCATCAGCGCCGTGCGCAACGATGACGAACGGATCACCCATTTCGTCGCCGTGTTTGCCGACATCACCTCACTCAAACACGCCCAAGACAAGCTCGACCACCAAGCCCACCACGACTCCCTCACCGGCCTGCCCAACCGCCTGCTATTCGAAAACCGCCTTCAAGCCATGCTTGCCGACGCACAAACCACGCCGTGCCTGGGCGCCGTGTTATTTCTCGACCTCGACCGTTTCAAACACATCAACGACAGCCTAGGCCACCCCGTCGGCGACCTGCTGCTGCAAGACACCGCGCAGCGCCTGCGCAACCAACTGCGCGACATCGACACCGTGGCACGGCTGGGCGGCGATGAATTCATCATCCTGCTTCCTGGCCTGCATGAACCGGCGGATGCCGAGCGCGTAGCGGCGAAATTACTCACCTGCCTGAGCGCACCGTTCCAAGCGGATGGTCACGAATTCTTTATCACCGCCAGCATCGGCGCGAGCCTGTTCCCCCAAGACGGCAGCGACGTCGCCACCCTAATCAAAAACGCCGACGCCGCCATGTACCGCTCCAAAGCCAAAGGCCGCAACCGCGCCGAGCTCTACACCAGCGACCTAACCCAGCAAGCCACCGCCCGCATCGCCCTGGAAAACGAACTGCGCCGCGCCATCGAACGCAACGAACTGAGCCTGCACTACCAACCCAAACAATCGCTCGCCGACCGCCAGATCGTCGGCGCAGAAGCGCTGCTGCGCTGGCACAGCGCGGTCTTCGGCAACGTCTCGCCGGAACGCTTCATCTCACTCGCCGAAGACAACGGCCTGATCCTGCCCATCGGCGACTGGGTGCTCGCCCAGGCCTGCCAGCAAATGGGCGAATGGCAGCGCCACCACCTGCCGTTCGGCCCGATGTCCGTCAACCTCGCCGGCGCCCAACTGCGCCAACCGCGCCTGGTGCAGCGCATCGCCGACCTGCTCGCCGAACACCAATTGCAGCCCCACATGCTGCAGCTGGAAATCACCGAAAACTTCATCATGAATCAGACCGACGAGGCGCTGACCATCCTCCACGACCTCAAACGGTTGGGCGTCTTGATCGCCATCGACGACTTCGGCACCGGCTATTCGTCCCTCAGCTACCTGAAACGCCTGCCGTTGGACACGTTGAAAATCGACCAATCCTTCGTCCGCGGCCTGCCCGACGACCCCCACGACGCCGCCATCACCCGCGCCATCATCGCCCTGGGCCGCAGCATGCAACTCACCCTGGTCGCCGAAGGTGTGGAGACGCCCGCACAAGAGCGTTTCCTCATCGAAGAAGGCTGCGAACAGATCCAAGGCTTCCTCCTCAGCCGCCCGGTAACCCCTGACAAGTTCGCAAGTACTTTCCTAAGCCCGCGCCACGCAATTGGCACACAGCAAACCGCACCGGTATAATCCGCCGCACTTCTGAGGGCCTATAGCTCAGTTGGTTAGAGCAGAGGACTCATAATCCTTTGGTCCACGGTTCAAGTCCGTGTGGGCCCACCAAATAAAAAGCCGCGCTTAATGCGCGGCTTTTTCGTTTCTGCGGATCTCTGCGGCCCTCGTCCCTTCCGGCTTCCTTGTCACCCCACAAAGCCCACATTCCTCTCCGCCCATGTCGCCAAAAAGCTTTTCAACAGCGCCGACTGCGGCCGGTTGAACAGGTCCGCCGGCGCTCCTTGTTCTTCGATCATTCCATTTGCCAAAAACACTACCTTGTCGGCTACCTGCGCGGCAAAGCCCATTTCGTGGGTGACGATGACCATGGTCATGCCATCGGCGGCGAGGGTGCGCATGACTTTTAGCACTTCGCCGACCAGTTCCGGGTCGAGCGCTGAGGTGGGTTCGTCGAAGAGCATGATTTTCGGCTCGCGGCCAAGCGCCCGGGCGATGGCGACGCGTTGTTGCTGGCCGCCTGAAAGGGTGTTGGGGTAGGCGTCGATTTTGTGGGCCATGCCGACTTTGTCCAGGACTTCGAGAGCTTTGGCCTTGGCGGTTGCGGCGTCCATGCGGCTGACTAGGCGCAGGGGTGCCATGACGTTTTCGAGCACGGTTTTGTGCGGCCACAGGTTGAATTGCTGGAACACCATGACGACGTTGGCGAGGTCTTTTTGCACGACCCATTCGGGAAGCCGGGTGAGGTTGCCGGCAGGGTCGGAGCCGTAGCCGATCAGCCGGCCCTGCACTTGCACCTCGCCGCCGTCGTAGGTTTCAAGAAAGTCGATGCAGCGCAGCAGGGTGCTTTTGCCCGAGCCTGAGCCGCCGATGATGCACATCACTTCGCCTTTGTGCACATCCAGACTGATGCCTTTGAGAACGGCATTGGTGCCGAAGCTTTTCTTCACGTCCACCAGTTTGATGACCGGTTTGCCTAGTTCACGCATGCAATATCCTCAGGTTCCAGGCAGGTAGCGCCGAGTGCGCCGTTCCAGCAGCCGCGCGGTGCGCGCCAGTGCGAAGGTGATCAGCCAGTAGGTAAGGCCTAGAAACAGGTAGGGTTCGATGAAGGAAAAGGTCTCGGTGGACATGCGGCTGGCGGCGCTCATCATTTCCGGCACGGTGATGATTGAGAGAATGGCCGACTCCTTCACTAGCAAGATGGTCTGGTTGACGATCGACGGCAGGATCAGGCCGAGCATGTGGGGCAGTTTTACGTGGGTTAGTACTTGCCAGCGGGAAAAGCCCAGGTCGCGGGCGGCCTCGATTTGCCCTGGCGGTACGCTCAAGAAACCGCCGCGAAAGATTTCTGCGAAGTACGCGGCGCTGTAGAGCCCCAGACCGCCGATGCCAACTTGCAGTGCGCTGAGTTCGATGCCAATAAACGGCCCGCCGTAGAACACCAGGTAGATCTGCACCAGAAGCGGCGTGCCACGAAACAAGGTGACGTAAAGCTGGTAGACCAGGCGCGTCAGCCAGTTATTCAGTTGCCCGAGCAGGCACAACAGCAAGCCCCACAGAAGCCCGATCAGCAGCGCGCCGGCGCTGGCCAGCAGCGTAAAAAGCAGGCCTTGCAGCAGCAGCGGGCCGTAGCTCACGTAAAGGTGCAGGTTCATAGGCCGTCCATTAGCGCGTGCTCAGCCGCTTTTCCAGGTACTTGCCGCCGTGGCTGACGCTCAAGGTCAGCAGCAAATACAGCAAGCCTGCGGCGGTGAAGAACTCCAGCGGCCTATAGGTGGTAGAGGAATAGGTGTGGGCGATGCGCATCAATTCGGTGACGGCGATGGTGGAGATCAGCGACGAGTTTTTGATGATGTCGATGGTTTCGTTTACCAGCGCCGGAATCGTTGCACGCACCACTTGCGGCAGTTGCACATGCAGGAGGATCTGCCAGCGGTCGAGGCCGATGTCCCAGGCGGCCTCGGTCTGCCCACGCGGCAGGGTTTCAAAGCCGCCGCGCAAGATCTCGGCCTGGGAAGCGCCGCTGTTGAGTGCCAGAGCAAGAATGGCGGCGGGTAACGCCGGCAGGTTTATCCCGATCAGCGGCAACATGAAGAAGATCACGGCCAGTTGCACCAGCAGGGGCGTGCCGCGCAAGGCGCTGATGTAGAAGCTTGCGACGGCGCGCGCGACCGGGTGGCCTGACACGCGCGCGACCCCGGCCAGCACACCGATGCCGAACCCGAGCACGATGGCCAGCGCGGAAATCCAGCCCGTCATCCATAGGCCATGCAGTAGCTCGCCCCGGTAGCCGAGCACGACACTCAGGTCGAACATGCGCGCGCCTCAGCGCCACCTTGGCGTCGCTGCCAGGCCACGGCGGTCACGCACAGCAACTCGAACAGCATCGTGGCGCCCACCAACGCGGTGTTGCCGCTGGGGTCGAAGGGCGGTGAAACCTCCACCACGTCGCCACCCACAATGTCGAGGTCAGCTAGCGAGCGCATCATTTGTTGCGCCTCGAAGGTGGTGAAGCCACCAATTTCCGGGGTGCCCGTGCCGGGTGCGTACACGGGGTCGAGGCCGTCGACATCGAATGTGACGTACACCGGACTGTCGCCCACCACGCGGTGAATTTCGGCTATTACCGCTGGCAGCCCCAGTTGATAGAACTCTTCGATGCTGACCACACGCATGCCGCTGTCGTAGCTGAACTTCCAGATATCGCGGTCGGTGATGCTGCCGCGAATACCGATCTGGATGGTTTTCAGCGGGTCGATCAGGCCTTCCTCGGCCGCCACTTTAAAGGGCGAGCCGTGGTGGAAACGCGAGCCCAGGTAGAAGTCTCCGGTGTCGCAGTGGGCGTCGAAGTGCACCAGCGCCAACGGGCCGTTTTTCGCCAGGGCTCTTAGCACCGGCAGGGTTACGGAGTGATCACCACCCACTGACAGCGGCACGATGCCGGCGGCGCACAGCGGTTCGTAGAAAGCCTGGATCGCGTCATGCGCCGCGGTTAATTCAAAAGGGCTTTCCGGTACGGCATCGCCGACGTCGGCGACACGGCAAAGCTCGAATGGGGCAACGCCGGTGGCCTGGTTGATGATGCGCATGAGGCTCGACTGGTTGCGCACTTCACGCGGTCCGTGGCGCGCGCCGGGACGATTGGTAACGCCGCCGTCGAAGGGAATGCCTACCAAGGCGATGTCTACGTCCGCCAACTGTGGGCTGAACGGTGTGCGCATGAAGGTCGCGATGCCGGTGTAGCGCGGCTGGGTTTTCGGATCGGCGCTCATGGCCTGGCTCCAACAGGAAGGTAAACCGGGCGGCCAGCGCAGCAGCCCGGACAGAGGCGGATGCGCTGCGTTAATTCAGCGGCTCGGGCAGCACGCCCTCAGGCACATCCATGGTGAAGCCGAACCACTTCATCTGCAGCTCGGCGAGCTTGCCGCTCTTCTGCAGCTTGAGGATTCCGGCGTTGAAGAAGGCCACCAACGATGCTGACTCCGCCTCTTTGCGTGCCGCCCAGGCGTAGTAGCTCTTGTCGCCGAAAGGCGGCTGCACAATGGCGAACATGTCCGGGCGCGATTTCACCACCGAAGACAGGTTGGGCAGGGCCTGCGGCACGATGTCGACACGGCGTGAAGCCAGGGCGGCGTAGGCCTCGTTGTAGTCGGTGAATTCCTTTATGTCGGCGACTTTCTGTCCCTTGGGTGCCAGCACTTCTTTCTCGAATTTGCGTACCGCCGCGCCCTGCGCAGAGCCGGCTTGCACGCCGATGATCTTGCCTGCCATGTCGGCCGGGCTGTTGATGCTGTCGTCCGCCTTGCGTTTGAGAATGGCGACCGAAGCGTCGGAAATGGGGTTGGTGAATGCGTACGCATCGAGGCGTTGGCGGGTGATCATCAACGAGGTCACAACAATGTCGTACCGCTTGGCGTTCAAGCCGGCGAGGATGCTCTGAAATGGCAAGTCCAGTTGCTTGAGCTTCACGCCGGGCAAGTCTTTGAGAATTTCGTCGAGCATGTCTTTGCCGTAGCCGACGATTTTGCCGTCTTCAAGCATTTCAAACGGCGCGTAGCGCGCTTCGGTGGCGACCACGATTTCGCCGCGGCTCTTGATCTCGTCAAGGAGGTCAGCCTGGGCATGGGCGGCGGCGAGTAACAGGCCCGCCATGCACAGCAGTTTTTTCAGGGGAGAAACAGTCCTGGGGGTCATACGCACATGCTCCGGCGGTGGACGGCTTGGTTGGAAGACTGGAGTCATCTTCGAGCAGCGGCTCGGGGTGCAACAAACTGTATCTCCTAATAACCATGCATAAGGTGGGCTAATGCCCCATGTTGGCGCAGCGCCTCTTCAGTACGCAGGAGGCGGGCGGCCGGCCCGCTCGGTCCGGCCGGTGCTCAAAGGCTTGGCACGTTGCGTGCTCAGCTTAAGTCTCGCCAGAGCGCACCATCACCCGCGCGCTATTTCGCCTCAGGAGCTTGTGTGTCCATTCGCCTTCCGCCACTTGAAGCGCTGCGCTATTTCGAGGCCGCTGCCAGGCACCTGAGCTTCACGCTGGCTGCCGATGAGTTGTGCGTTTCACAAAGCGCCGTGAGCCAGAAAGTCATTCAGTTGGAAGATCGCCTGGGCTACAAACTGTTTGAGCGGCGCACCCGCCAACTGCTGCTCACCGAGCCCGGCACCCAGTTGTATCCGGCGGTGCATTCGGCGCTGGGGATGCTCAGCGAAACCCTGGGAGATATCGACACCCGTAGCCAGCAAAGCAAGCTCACGGTGTATTGCATGCCGTCCTTTGCTAACCGCTGGCTGATGCCGCGTCTGCACGACTTCCATAGCAAGCATCCGCACATTGCGCTGCATCTGATCGCGGAGTTTGCCGAGCCAAACTTCCACAACGAAATCGTCGATATCGGCATTTGCCACGGCAAGGCAGAGCAACCGGCAACGGAACAGCATCTGCTGTTTCGCGACTATATCTACCCGGTAATCAGCCCGGCGCTGCTGCAGCAAGTAGACCTGCGGGAACCCGGCGACCTGCGCCGCACCGTGCTGCTGCACGATTCCCTGCCCCACGCCAAGCTCGCCACATCCTGGCAAAGCTGGTTAACGGAACGGGGTGTGCGCCATGTGGATTGCAGCGGTGGCTACCGTTTCAACCAGGCGGATTTAATAGTGGGGGCGGCGCTCAACGGCAGAGGCGTGGCCCTTGGGCGTCACGTTCTGGTGGCCGGAGACGTGGCGCGCGGGCGGCTGATCCCGTTGTTCAACGACGTGGTCGAGGATGACGGCGTCTATGCCGTATTTCTAAAAAAACTGGCCAACCGCCCGCAGATTCAAGCGTTCTGCACCTGGCTGCAGGAACAGGCGCTGGAGTTCCTGCACCAGCAAAGCGTCGAGCGCATTACCGGCCCCGCCCAGGCGTTGGCGGAAGGTGCTGAGCGCCTATAGTGCTTGCTCCGTGCGGCATCCCAAGTTCACAAACCTGTGCCTTTGCGCCCAACGACCAACGGCCCCTCCAGCCCCCTCCTCCCCTGCCGATAACCCCTGTTCAACACTGCCCGCCCGCCGCACCTGGAGTTGAACTAAGCGACGCGCGGATCAGTCGACTTTGTAGGATGGAAAAATCCGGAGGTCTGTATGGATATTTCAAGCGTTGCCGCAGCCGCTTCCAGTGCGCAGATGGCCAAGACCGCTTCTGATGTGTCGATCAAGATTCTGAATAAGACGTTGGATATTCAGTCGGAAAGCGCGATGGCGCTGATCGAGGCGATTCCTGAGTTGTCGGCGCTGCCAAGCAATCCGCCGAATCTCGGTAACTCTATTGATGTAATGGTCTGACGGCAGAATTGGCTTAGTGTGTGGGGCATTGCCTACACTGGGCTTATAACAAGACACCCGTAATGACTGATCTGCCCTCATCGGCAGCATGGAGCGAAGATGACTCAGGACAATGCAAAACCAAGCTGGCATCAGCAAGTGGCCGACGATCTAGTCGATCCGGTGATGAAGGACCTGGCCTGGCACGGTCGAACCACTGACTGGTTTTTGCAGGATCTGGTGCGGCTGACTAACGAAACTGATCTGCAAGTGGGCGTCACCTTGTCGACGCCAGCGGGCATGATTTCGGGAATCTTGATCAGCGTTGAGCAGTATTTCCAGCTGTTCGGTGAGTCATTTTCCAGCTCCTGGCCAGCGGCTGATGCCGATCGGTTGCGCGCGCACTATGCCGAGTTGGGCAAGTCGCGGTTACCGAAGTCCGATGGCGAAACGCCGCCGCCCGTGCAGTATCTGCATTTGAAAGACGCCAAGTTGAGTACCCCGTCCGGGCAAATGCCGGCGAGCGAGGGCTTGCTGTGGCGCGGCACCATTGCGTCGATTTCCGGTTTCTCATTGGGGCTGTTGGCGGACGACGCCGGCGACATCCAGCCCACGCTGTAACAGTTGCCCAGAAACGCAAAAGCCCCGCTCGCTGCGGGGCTTTTTTGTGCCGAAACGGTTTTAGCGCTTGGCGATGATGTACACGGCGTGAACGATGCCCGGAATGTAGCCGCACAACGTCAGCAGGATGTTCAGCCAGAACGCGCCGCCAAAACCGACCTGCAGGAAGACGCCCAGCGGCGGCAGCAGAATGGCAATCAGGATGCGGATCAGGTCCATGATTCAGGTTCCTTTTAAAGTGGAAAAACGTACCCCATAACCGACCTGCCGCGCTCGCGTCTGGTTCAACCTAAGTCTTTTCTTAACTTTTGTGCGTATGTTTCGCCGCGTACAGGCAAAGCATTTCCATGGCGATGGTCGCGCCTGCGAGCGCGGTTATTTCCGCGTGGTCGTAGGGCGGCGCCACTTCCACGACGTCCATGCCCACCAGATTGATGCCGCGCAAACCGCGCAGGATTTCCAGCGTCTGATGGCTGGTCAAGCCGCCACACACCGGCGTGCCGGTACCGGGGGCGAAGGCCGGGTCGAGGCAGTCGATGTCGAAAGTCAGGTACACCGGATGGTCGCCGACGCGCGCGCGGATTTGTTCGGCGATCTGCTCGGGCGTGTGGCGATGTACGTGCGGGGCGTCGAGTACCTGAAAGCCCATCACGTCGTCGTTGGTGGTGCGCAGGCCAATCTGCACGGAGCGCGCCGGGTCGACCAAGCCTTCGCGGGCGGCGTGGAAAAACATGGTGCCATGGTCGATGCGTTGCACGTCGTCGTCAGGCCATGTGTCGCTGTGGGCGTCGAAGTGGATCAGCGATAACGCGCCGTGCTTTTTGGCGTGCGCTTTGAGCAGTGGGTAGCTGATGAAGTGGTCACCACCCAAGGTCAGCATGGCGCAGCCGGCGGCGAGAATTTCATCGGCGTGGGCTTCGATGGCGCCAGGGGTTAGCTGCGGCTGGCCATGGTCGAAATCGCAGTCGCCGTAGTCGATCACGGCCAGCTCGTCGAACGGGTCGAATTCCCAGGGGAAATGCCGGGCCCAGGCCATTTGCGTGGAAGCGGCGCGAATGGCGCGCGGGCCGAAACGCGTGCCGGGGCGATTGGTGGTGGCGGTGTCGAACGGTACGCCGCTGACGACAACATCCACACCGCGCAGGTCGCGGCTGTAGCGGCGGCGCATAAAGCTGGTGATGCCGCCGTAGGTCGATTCCGCCGCCGTGCCGTACAGGCTCTCGCGGGTAAGCGCCTGGTCGTTGCGTAAGGCTTGGTCCATTGCGGTGCTCCTTAGTAGTGGGTGCGAAAGGCGGTCCACAGGCGTGTGCGTTCACGCTGCGCGGCCAGCGGTTGCAGGCGTTCGCTGAACAGCCGCGCGCGAATATCGGCGGGCGGGTAAATGTCGGGGTCGGCGGCAACGGCGGGGTCAACCAGGGCGGTCGCCGCGCGGTTGGCGTTGGCGAAATACACGGTGTTGGTCACTTCGGCGATGGCTTCGGGCCGCAGCATGTAGTTGATGAACGCCAGCGCTGCCTTGGGATGGGGCGCATCCACCGGAATCGCCATGGTGTCGAACCACACCAGCGTGCCCTCGCGCGGAATGCGGTACACCACTTCAAAGGGCTGCTTGGCTTCCACGGCCCGGGCGGCGGCGGTGGCGGCATCGCCGCTATAGCTCAGGGCCAAGCAGATTTCGCCTTTGGCCAGGTCGTCAATCTGCCGGCCGGACGCCACGTAGCGCACGTTGGGCTGCAGCCCGGCGAGCAGTTGCTGAACCGCTTTCAAATCGGCCGGTTCGGTGCTGTAAGGGTCGTGGCCGAGGTAGTTGAGGGCGATGCTGATCACTTCTTGCGGCGAGTCGAGCACCGCGATGCCGCAGTCTTTGAGCTTGCTGGCGTACTCGGGTTTGAACAGCACATCCAGGGTGTTGAGCGGCACGTCGCTGCCCAGCCGTTTAGTCACCGCTTCTTTATTAAGGCCCAAGCCAACCGTGCCCCAGGTGAACGGCACGCCGTAGCGGTTGCCGGGATCGGAGGTCGCGAGTTTGGCCAGTAGCTCAGCGTCCAGGTTCGGGTACAGCGGCAAGCTGGCGGCGTCGATGGGCTGCAGCGCTTTGGCCTTCACGGCGCGGGCCAGGCCGCTTGAGGCGGGAAACACCAGGTCGTAGCCGCTGCCGCCGGTGAGCAGTTTGCTGTCCAGGGCTTCGGGGCTATCGAACACGTCGTACTTGATCTGAATGCCGGTCTCGGCCTGAAAGCCTTTCAGCGCTTCGGGCCCGATGTAGTCGGACCAGTTGTAGATGTTCAGCGCCTTGTCTTCGGCATGCAGATGCAGCGGCAACGTGGCGGCAAGCATTAAGGCGCAGGTGGAAATTCGCATGGTTCAAGCTCCTCCGGCAGATAACGGTGACCGCGCCTCTCGCAGGGGCGCTTCGCGTTCAGCGGCGCCAGGAGGCTCTGGATGGCAGGGATACTGCGCCGGCCTTTGCGTTGAATAAATGCAAAGTGATATACGCTGACATCGCCGTCTATCAATGTTTGGATTCCCCATGCTCAGCCAAGTACGTGATCTCGATTTACAACTGCTGCGGCTGTTTATGACCGTGGTGGAAAGCGGCGGCTTCAGTGCGGCGCAGGGCGAGTTGGGCATCGGCCAATCGACCATCAGCACGCAGATGGCCAAGCTGGAAACGCGCCTGGGCTTTCGCTTGTGCGAACGCGGCAAAGCCGGCTTTCGCCTGACGCCCAAGGGCGAGGAAGTGGTGCTGGCGGCGCGCAAGCTGTTCGCGGCCATCGAGGTGTTCAAGGTCGAAGCGCAGGGCATGGCGGACAAGCTATTGGGCGAGCTGCGCATCGGCATTTCCGAGGCGCTGGACCCGAACACTCTCGACCGCCTCGGCAGCGCCATTCGCTTGTTTCGCCAGCGTAACCAGGCGGTGCATATCGAATTGCTCAGCGCCACGCCGGCTGAATTGGAGCGTCGTCTGCTGCACGATCAGTTGCACCTGGCGGTGGGTTATTTCTCCGGGGCGCAGCCAGCCATTGAGCACCGTCCGTTATTCAGCGAAGACCAGGCGCTGTATTGCGGGCGCGGTCATCCGTTGTTCGAGCGCAAGAAGCTGCGGCTGGAAGACTTGCATGACCAGGACGGCGTGCACCATCCCTACCGTTTTTTGCAGCTGGACGAACCCTGGCAATCCTCTGTCAGCAGCGCGCGCAGCGAGCAGGTTGAGGGCTCGCTGGCGTTCGTGTTGTCGGGCGCGCACTTGGGTTATCTGCCCACTCATGTCGCCGCGCCGTGGATCGCGAGTGGCCAGCTGCGGGCGGTGCTGCCGCACAGCCTGGGCTTTGCCGTGCAGTTCCATGTGGGCAGTCACCGCGGCCGGCAGCCCAGCGAAGCGCAGAACGCTTTTGTCGCCGACTTATTTAGCGTGTTCGGGGTCAACTGACCGGTCTGTCACAGGCGTTTATGCGACAGCTGGCTATAGTTGCAAGCTGTTCATCCGTTCGCCTCAACCAAGGAGTCACCATGAGCAAAGTTCACCGCGTCGCCGTGCTGGTCGGCAGCCTGCGTAAAGCCTCGATCAACCGCAAACTGGCCCTGGCATTGGCGGACCTGGCGCCCGCCTCGTTGAAGCTTGAAATCGTCGAGATTGGCGACCTGCCGTTGTACAACGAAGACATCGACGTCACGCCGGCACCGCCCGCCTACACCGCTTTTCGTGACCAGGTAAAAGCCGCCGATGCGCTGCTGTTTATTACCCCGGAATACAACCGCTCGGTACCAGCGCCGCTGAAAAACGCCATCGACGTCGGCTCGCGCCCGTATGGCCAAAGCGCGTTCAGCGGCAAGGCCGGTGCGGTGGTTAGCGCGTCCCCCGGTGCGGTCGGTGGCTTTGGTGCTAACCATCATTTGCGCCAGTCCATGGTCTTCCTCGACGTGCACATGCTCCAGCAACCGGAAGCTTATCTGGGCGGCGCCGGCAGCTTTTTTAGCGAAGACGGCACCTTGAGCGATGGCATCAAACCGTTCCTGCAAAAGTTCATCGACACCTACGCCCAGTGGGTTGCGCTGCACAGCAAGGGCTGATGCGCCACGCGGCGGCCTGTTCGCAACGAGCCGGCCGCCACGCCTTCCACGAATATTTCATGTGCCGTTGACCTTCTTTTCACCCTCGCCTTTGCATCCTGCGCTCGGAAACATGCCGTAACGACTGTCCAATGGGGGCTCGTCCGGCGTGCGCACTCGTACTCCAACGCCTCTCAGGATGCACGCCGATGAATAAACTTCCGCAGATCACCCTGGCCTTCTGGGTCATGAAAATTTGTGCAACGACGCTGGGCGAAACCGCCGGCGACTTGCTGTCGATGACCCTCAACGTCGGCTACGCCATCAGCTCAATGATTTTGATCACCGCGTTTCTGGTGACGCTAATCGGTCAGCTCAAAGCCAAAACCTACCACCCCATGCTGTATTGGCTGGTCATTCTCTCCACCAGCACGGCGGGCACCACGATGTCCGATTTCATGGACCGCACCCTCGGCCTCGGTTACGCCACCGGTTCAGCGCTGCTCGTTACCTTGCTGGTCGTGACCTTGGCCATCTGGCGCTGGAGCGAAGGCTCGCTGTCGGTAGACCGGGTGAATACCACCAAAGGTGAGCTGTTCTACTGGGTTGCCATTCTGTTCTCCAACACGCTGGGCACGGCGCTTGGTGATTTCCTGGCGGACGATTCGGGGCTGGGCTTTGCCGGTGGTGCGCTGTTGATCGGCGGGGCGATTGGCCTGGTGGTGCTCGCGCATTACTACACGCGCCTCTCGTCGGTGCTGCTGTTTTGGTTGGCGTTTGTGCTGACTCGCCCGTTCGGCGCGACGTTGGGTGACGTGCTGACCAAGCCCCACGAAAAAGGGGGGTTGGACTTCGGCACTATCGGTTCGTCGGCCGTGCTAGCGGCCATTCTGGTGGCGCTGGTGATTACCGCGACCGTGGTCAGAAACCGTCGAGCGCAGCAAAACACACTGGAAATGGCGTAGCCGTCAGACGTTTCAAAAAGCACCGGCCTTGCGCCGGTGTTTTTCATTACGCTCAACAAAGCGCAGCGAAAACAGAAAGGCAGAAAAAAGAAAACCCCGCCGAGGCGGGGCTTTGCAGACTGTGTCCTGACATCCGTAGTCATCCACCATCCTGGTGGAAATCCAGCGTATCCGTGTTGGTTCCTTGGCGCTTCCGTGCACAACGTCCATGTGCAACAGAATAACGAGGCGTTATTACCTGCGGTAGCGGCGATAAGCAGCACGCTTTGTAAGCTTTGGCTTACAAAGGTTTAAACCATGCCTTAGGTCTGCTTTATTTTGTGAACGGGCTCTTGTTAGACTCGCTTTGTCCTACAAAACAACAAACACATCATCGCGGCGTCGACCACTCGGTTTCTCCTTCCCATGCAGTTCCTGGGGTTCAAGTCTCATGCGCGCAGTAGCAGTTGCCCTGGCTGGTTTCACGGTTTGCGTGTGTTCGGGGGCTAATGCCGGCGGACAAAACCAGCTGGCTGACCCCAAGATCGCCGTTGACCAATTCTTCTGGAAGCAGCTCTACCCTAAAGGCAGCACCACGCTCTATTGCGCCAAGCCCTTCGTGGGCGAACGCGGCCAGGTGGCCGCGAGCCTGGTGTACACGGCCAAGCAAATAAAGTCGGCCTTGCGCTGCGTCACCGATAGCCAGTGCGCCGAAGCCAACCCGCAATATCCCTATATGTTGAGCGACCTGCACAACATGTACCCCGCCCTGACCCTGGTCGAACTGGCACGCCGCAACGCGCAATTCGGCGAACTGGGCGATGACGTGTCGAGCAAATTCAGCGATATCGGCTGCCAATTGAAAGCCAGCTTCCAACTGATCGAGCCGCCGGATTCGGCCAAAGGCAACGTCGCGCGGGCGATCTTTTACATGCGCAGCGAGTACGGCTTGCCGGTGGTGGGCCAACTGCAAATGTACAAGCGCTGGAGCCAGCTCGATCCGCCGGACGCCGAGGAAAAAGCGCGCAACGATCAGATTGAAGCGCTGCAAGGCACGCGCAATCGGTTTATCGACGCGCCGGCGGCGGCGGAACAGCTGACTCAGGAGTAATCCGACCCTGTGGCGCAGTTGGGCGGCATTTCGATCTGCCGCGATGCTTGTGGACCTGCCAAGCCCCATCGAGGCTAAAGCCTCTCCTACAAAAGCGATCTGGCTACGACAAAAAAGCCCCGCATCGGCGGGGCTTTTTGTTAACGCAAAACGACCATCAGAACTGCGCAGCATCCAGCAGATACAGCGACTCGCTACCGGCTTTCACCGACGCTGTCAGCGAGTGAATACGCGGCAGCAGACGGGCGAAGTAGAAGCGTGCGGTGCCCAGTTTGCTGGCGTAGAACTCGTCCTGGGTTTCTTTGCCCAGCGACGCGCGTGCCATCAACGCCCACATGTAGGCGTAAGCGGTGTACCCAAACACGTGCAGGTATTCCACCGACGCCGCGCCGATTTCGTTCGGGTTCGACTTGGCGCTGTCGAGCAGCCAGGCGGTGAGGTCGTCGAGGTTGGCGATGGCCGCTTTCAGCGGTTCAACAAACTCGGCCAACTCGCCGTTGGCGCTGCCGATGAAGGCTTTCACTTCGTCGGCGAAGTGCTTGTAGAAGGTGCCGCCGCTGCCGACGATTTTGCGGCCCACCAGGTCGAGCGCCTGGATGCCGTTGGTGCCTTCGTAGATTTGCGTGATGCGCACGTCGCGCACCAGCTGCTCTTGGCCCCACTCACGAATGAAGCCGTGGCCGCCGAAAATCTGCTGACCGTGCACGGTGGTTTCCAAACCGAGGTCAGTCAGGAACGCTTTGGCGATTGGCGTCAGCAGTGCCACCAACTCTTCGGCGCGTTTGCGCGTGGTCGGGTCTTCGCTGAACTTGGCGGTGTCGAGTTGCATGGCCACGTAAGTGGAGAACGCGCGGCCACCTTCGTTGCTGGCCTTCATGGTCAGCAGCATGCGGCGCACGTCGGGGTGCACGATGATCGGGTCGGCCACTTTGTCTTTGGCAACCGGGCCGGTCGGCGCGCGGCTTTGCAGGCGGTCGCGGGCGTATTCGATGGCGCTCTGGTACGAACGCTCACCCGCGGCCAGGCCTTGGATACCCACGCCCAAACGCTCGTAGTTCATCATGGTGAACATGGCCGCCAGGCCTTTGTTCGGGCCGTCGATGATGTAGCCGGTGGCGCCGTCGAAGTTCATCACGCAGGTGGCGGAACCTTGAATGCCCATCTTGTGTTCGATGGAACCGCACGACAGGGTGTTGCGCTCGCCCAGGCTGCCGTCGGCATTGACCATGAACTTGGGCACCAGGAACAGCGAGATACCTTTGGAGCCCGCTGGCGCGTCCGGCAGTTTTGCCAGCACCAGGTGGATGATGTTTTCGGTGAGGTCGTGCTCGCCGCCGGTGATGAAAATCTTCGTGCCGGTGACTTTGAACGAGCCGTCAGCCTGCGGCTCGGCCTTGGTGCGGATGATGCCCAGGTCGGTGCCCGAGTGCGGCTCGGTCAAGCACATGGAGCCGGCCCAAACGCCGGAATACATGTTCGGCAGGTAGGTTTCTTTCAGCTCGGCGCTGGCGTGGGCGTTGATCGACAGGCAGGCGCCGGCAGTCAGCATCGGGTACAGGCCGAACGATAGGTTGGCGGCGTTGAGCATTTCCTCAACTTGCGCGCCGAGCACTTTGGGCATGCCCATGCCGCCGTAAGCCGGGTCACCGCCTACGCCAACCCAACCGCCTTCGCCGTAAATTTTGTAGGCCTCGGGGAAGCCAGCCGGGGTGGTGACCACGGTGTTGTTCCAGCTGCAGCCTTCTTCATCGCCGCTACGGTTGAGCGGGGCGATGGTTTTTGCAGTGACTTTGCCGGCTTCTTCGAGGATCGCCTCGGCCGTGTCTGCATCGACGACTTCCGCCAGCGCAGGCAGTTGTTGCCAGAGTTTGGAGACCTCAAACACTTCATTGAGGACGAAACGCATATCGCGCAGGGGAGCTTTGTAGTCGGCCATGGTAGTGATCCTCGAACGATCCAACGATGCGGCCTAAAGGCCGGTATGACGCAGGCCTCGGAGTTTACCCGAACAACTTTTCAGACACATAGGGTCATGGTGGGACCGATGGGTCACACCCCAATCAGGCCATACACACGTACTGAATCCCCTCTCCCGCTTGCGGGAGAGGGTTAGGGAGAGGGGCTTCTCAATCGAAGATTTCGTCTCGCCCAGCCCTCTCCCCCAGCCCCTCTCCCGCAAGCGGGAGAGGGGAGTCCGATTGATGTCTGCCACAAAAAAGCCCGCCATAAAGGCGGGCTCCGTTCAGCCTAGGCGCTTAGCCGGCAAACTGCTCGGCGCTCAGTTGCATCAGGCTTTCGCTGCCCGCTTCTACGCCAGCGCGGTGCACCAGGGTCCGTGGCAGCAGGCGTTTGAAGTAGAAGTCAGCCGTCGCCAGCTTGGCTTTGTAGAACTCGGCATCACCGCTGCCGGCGTCTATTTTCTCTTGCGCCACAACGGCCATGCGCAACCAGAAGTAGGCCAACACGACGTAGCCGGAATACATCAGGTAATCGGTCGCGGCGGCGCCGACTTCGTCCGGGTTTTTCATGGCGGCCATGCCGACTTTAGTGGTCAGCTCGCCCCACTCTTTATTCAGCGTGGCGAGTTGGTTGAACGCACCCTGCAATTGCGGATGGCTGGCGTTGGCTTCGCAGAACTTGTGCACCAGCTTGGTAAAGCCACGCAGCAGTTTGCCTTGGCTGCCGAGCACTTTACGGCCGAGCAGGTCGAGGGCCTGAATGCCGTTGGTGCCTTCGTACAGCAGGGCAATGCGGCAGTCGCGCACCAGCTGCTCCATGCCCCATTCGCGAATAAAGCCGTGGCCGCCAAACACCTGCATCCCGTGGTTGGTCACTTCCAAACCGGTTTCGGTCATGAAGGCTTTGCAAATCGGCGTGAGGAAGGCCAGCAGGTCTTCGGCTTGCTGACGTTGTTCTTCTGTCTCGGCGTGCAACTGGTCAAGCAGTTGAGCGCAGAAGTAGGCGAGCGCGCGGTTGCCTTCGTTGAAGGCCTTCATGGTCAGCAACATGCGGCGCACGTCGGGGTGCACGATGATCGGGTCGGCGGATTTCTCCGGGGCCTTGGCGCCGGTGAGCGAGCGCATTTGCAGACGCTCGGTGGCGTACTTCAGCGCGCCCTGGTAGCTGGTCTCACCCAGGCAAAGGCCCTGCATGCCGGTGCCCAAACGCGCATGGTTCATCATGGTGAACATGCAGTTCAGACCCTTGTTCATCTCACCGATGAGGTAGCCCTTGGCGTTATCGAAGTTGATAACGCAGGTGGCCGAACCTTTGATGCCCATTTTGTGTTCGATGGAGCCGCAGGAAACCGCGTTGCGCTCGCCGGCTTTGCCATCGGCGGCTGGCAGGAATTTCGGCACGATAAACAGCGAAATGCCTTTGGTGCCCGCCGGTGCGTCCGGCAGCTTGGCCAGCACCAGGTGCACGATGTTCTCGCTGAGGTCGTGCTCGCCCGAGGAGATGAATATTTTGCTGCCGGTCAGCGAGTAGCTGCCGTCGGCTTGTGGCACGGCGCGGGTTTTGATCAGGCCCAGGTCGGTGCCGCAGTGCGCTTCGGTCAGGCACATGGTGCCGGTCCAGTTGGCCTCGGTCATCTGCGTGAGGTAGGTCTGTTTCTGCTCTTCGGTGCCGTGGGCGTGAATGGCCGCCATGGCGCCTTGGGTCAGGCCGGGGTACATGCCCCAGGCGTAGTTGCTGGAGCCGATCATTTCGCTGAACAGCAAACCCAGCGAGTGCGGCAGGCCTTGGCCGCCGTAGGTTGGGTCGGCCGACAGGCTCATCCAGCCGCCTTCAGCGAATTGCTGGAAGGCTTCTTTAAAGCCGGTGGGCGTGGTGACGACGCCGTTGTCGAATGTGCATTCTTCTTCGTCGCCGGAGCGGTTCAGCGGCGCGATGACCTGCTCGCAGAACTTTGCCCCTTCTTCAAGAATGGCGTTGACCATGTCCGGCGAGGCGTCGGTGGCGCCCATGGCCGCGTAGCCAGCGTGGAAGTCGAACACTTCGTCGACCAGAAAGCGCATATCGCGCAGGGGAGCCTTGTATTCGGGCATGGACGTTCTCCTAGGCAGGGACGCGAGCGCGTCATCGAGACCGACACGCTACTGCCGGCCCGTTGCCCGGGACAATGACGTTGCGCGCGCTGAATGCGCGCCTATAAGCAGGCGCGTCTATGCAGTAGGGCTTGCCACGCGCACCGCGCCGCGACGGTTTTGGCCGTGCTGGATCACGCAGTTGCGCCCCGCCGCCTTGGCCGCGTACAGCGCACGGTCGGCGGCTTTGATTACTTCTTCAGGCGTGCGCTGCTCACTTTCTTTTTCGGCCACGCCAATGCTTACCGTCACCGACACACTGGTGGCTGCCGCCGCGCCGCGCCGCTGTTTGCCTTTGCTGTCGTTTTGCGGGCGGTTGCCTTTGTCGCGCAGCTGAATCACATAGCGCTCAACGGCCTGGCGCACTTCTTCCAGGTGCGGTTTGCATTCGTCCAGCGTCTTGCCGGAAAACACCAGGGTGAATTCCTCGCCGCCGTAGCGATACGCCTTGCCGCCGCCACCGATTTTTCGCAACTGGCTGGCGACCACGCGCAGCACTTGGTCGCCGACATCGTGGCCGTGGGTGTCATTGAATTTCTTGAAGTGATCGACGTCGGCCATGGCAATCACGTAGTTGCGGCCCAAACGCGGCAAGCGTTCGTTGAGCGCGCGACGCCCCGGCAAGCCGGTGAGCTCGTCGCGAAAGGCCATTTGGTAAGCCTCGTGTGCCACCGCCACGGCCAGAATCAACATGACTTCGCTGCTCATCACGTTCAGGCCGTGGGGCAGCAGGAAGGTTTTCGGCAGCATCCAGCACAATCCCACCAGGCCGACGATTTGCGCGGCGTGCAGCGGGCGCGGCTTGTAGATGTACTGAACGATCAATCCGATAAACGCCAGCACGAACAACGGATACGCCAGCTGCACCAGGCTCATCCACTCGGCGTGCAGTGATGGCCAGCGGATCTGCGCCAACCATTCGAGCATGCCCTGCGGGTAGCGCTGCGCCAGGCCAAGCACCACGGCACCGATAGCCAGCAGCACGGCGGAACGCGCCACCAGATCGCGGACCAAGTGGGTGCGTTCCAGCCAGGCCGCATAAATACCGTAGAGCAGCGGCAGCAACAGGCTGCACAGGTGGAAGACCAGCGCCGTTTCAGGCCGCGCCTTGCCGGTGGTGCGGAAAAAGTCGGCTTGGGTGTCGAGCAGAAAGTAGGCGCCGTAGACCACTACCAGCAAAAACAGCTCACGTTGGCGGGAATAGATCAGACAGAACGCGCCGCCGAGAATCAGCAGCAGCGTGGGCAAGACGTTGAACAGTGACGTGAAGAACTCGTTCAGCACCGGCAAGCTGGCAGCCGTCATCCCTGCCACCAACAGCAGCAATGAAGGAAGGAAATGGCTGAGGCGAACGGCTTTAAGGCGATGCACGACACTGTTCCACGGGCCGTCAGAAAGTGGCGGCGAACCGGTGGCATTTTGCCTATTTCCATCGCGTTCGGCACCGGTTCCTGTCGCAATTTCCTCTAATTAAGAGCGAAACATCTGTCTGTAGGAGCGGCTTCAGCCGCGATGTTTTTGTTCTGTTCGAAAATGCATCGCGACTGATCGGTATAGCCAAAACCCGTCCATAAAAAAACCGCCCGCCCTTTCGGGCGAGCGGTTCTTTTCAACCGATGGTGCGAACTACGACTTAGTAGCCCAGCGCGAAGTCTTCTTCGGCCATGTCCATCAGGTTGTTGGCGCCGGACAGCATGGCTTCAACGTGCGCGCGAGTGCGCGGCAGAATGCGCTGGAAGTAGAAGCGCGCGGTTTGCAGCTTGGCTTTGTAGAACGCTTCTTCGGCGGTACCGGCAGCCAGCTTCTCAGCGGCTACACGGGCCATGTCGGCCCAGAAGTACGCCAGGCAGACATAGCCGGAGTACATCAGGTAGTCGACCGAAGCAGCACCCACTTCTTCACGATCTTTCATCGCGGCCATACCGACCTTCATGGTCAGCTCGCCCCACTCTTTGTTCAGCTTGGCCAGCGGAGCGGTGAACTCGGCGACAGCCTCGTTACCTTCGTTGGTCTGAACAAACTTGTGCACGATCTTGGTGAAGCCTTTGAGCGCTTCGCCTTGGGTTTGCAGCACTTTACGGCCCAGCAGGTCGAGCGCCTGGATACCGGTGGTGCCTTCGTACAGCATGGAAATGCGGCTGTCGCGAACGTTCTGCTCCATGCCCCACTCAGCGATAAAGCCGTGGCCGCCGTAGATTTGCACGCCGTGGTTAGCGGCTTCGAAACCGACTTCAGTCATGAAGGCTTTAGCGATTGGCGTCAGGAAGGCCAACAGCGAATCGGCTTTCTTCTTGGCTTCTTCGTCTTGGCTGTATTTGACGATGTCCACTTGCTGAGCGGTGAAGTAGACCATTGCGCGGTTGCCTTCGGCGAACGCTTTCATGGTCAGCAGCATGCGGCGAACGTCCGGGTGCACGATGATCGGGTCAGCGGCTTTGTCCGGCGCTTTCGGGCCAGTCAGCGAGCGCATTTGCAGACGTTCACGGGCGTATTTCAAACCACCCTGGAAGCCGACTTCAGCGTGAGCCAGACCTTGCAGTGCGGTACCCAGGCGAGCGGTGTTCATAAAGGTGAACATGCAGTTCAGGCCTTTGTTCGCTGGGCCGATCAGGTAACCGGTGGCGCCGTCGAAGTTCATCACGCAGGTGGCGTTACCGTGGATGCCCATTTTGTGCTCGAGCGAGCCACAGGAAACGGCGTTACGGGTGCCGACGCTGCCGTCTTCGTTCACGTTGAACTTGGGAACGATGAACAGCGAAATGCCTTTGGTGCCTTGCGGCGCGTCGGGCAGGCGGGCCAGAACGATATGGACGATGTTGTCGGCCATGTCGTGTTCGCCAGCAGAAATGAAGATTTTGGTGCCGGAAACTTTGTACGAGCCGTCCGCTTGCGGTTCAGCTTTGGTACGCAGCATGCCCAGGTCGGTGCCGCAGTGCGGCTCGGTCAGGCACATGGTGCCGGTCCACTCGCCGGAAACCAGCTTGGTCAGGTAGGTGTGCTGCTGCTCAGGCGTGCCGTGCTCGGAGATGGTGTTCATCGCACCGTGCGACAGGCCTGGGTACATGCCCCACGACCAGTTCGAGCTGCCGACCATTTCGCTCAGTACCAGACCCAGAGACTCTGGCAGGCCTTGGCCGCCGTGCTCTACGTCATGGGACAGGCTTGGCCAGCCGCCTTCTACGTATTGTTTGTAGGCTTCTTTAAAGCCAGTCGGGGTTTTAACGCCGGACTCGCTCCAGGTGCAGCCTTCCAGATCGCCAACGCGGTTCAGTGGCGACAGCACTTGCTCACAAAACTTGGCGCCTTCCTCGAGAATGGCATCAACCATGTCCGGGGTAGCATCTGCGCAAGCCGGCAGGCTTTGATAGTGCGCTTCGTAGCCGAGCAACTCGTCGCGTACGAAACGAATATCACGCAAGGGGGCCTTGTAATCAGGCATAGCGGTAACCTCTACGATGGGTCCTAGATGGGTGACCGGCTTGGCGGTCTCGTGCGAGATCTCTCTCGATTGCCCGGCGGCTAGGATTCAGCCCAGCAATCAAACAGGCGTTTGAAACATACGTTTACGCTGATACCTTGTCAAGCATCGCCCTACAGCCTTCTAGGCAAACGCCTCTATCTGCGGCGCGGCTTCTGTGGACGAAGCAATACTCTGATACACCTGAAGCGATGCCGCCGCGTCGGCCGGCTTGGCCGCATCGTCAGCCGTACTGTCTTTGTCGTCTTCGGCGTTCTTTTCTTCAGCCCGTTCCACGTTCTCATTGCGACGTTGCTGCGCCAGCTCCGCGCGTGCCGCCGAGGCCAGCCCCTGGGCTTGCGCCGCTACGCGGAGGTCTTGGGCGGAGGGATCTGCCGGCGCCAAGGCCGCGCGCATCACCACTTCCATTTTGCTGATAGTGGCTGCGGGGTCGTTGGCCACTGCGCTCACGTCAATGCCCACTTCGCCGCCAACTGCATACGCCTTGCCGTCCGGCCCGCGCTGCAGGGTGTAACTGGGCGAGCCAGCATACGCGCCACCTACTGAGGCATGGGCAGCCTCGTGGGCGCGAACGTCGGAGTCTCGGCTCGACAATTCGGAAATCTTCTGGCGATCCAGTTGTGCTTGCTGGGCATTTGCTGCGTCGCCCTTAGCGGCGCCGCCGTCCTGTACCGCGTCACCGGGCTTTTCATCAGCCGCCGCCAAGCGCTTGCCATCGGCGGACAACGTCACCGTGGTGGAGGGAGAAGACGCAGAGGTTGTGTCAGAGGGGAGCGCCGAAGGCGTGTCGTCGGCAAGCGAAGACGGGCTCGGCGTGGGCGAAGCCTGCGGTAACAGCGGATAACGCGCAGCACTGCCGATTTGCATGGGCTTTTCTCAGCGCCCCGAATGAAACGAGCCCGCGAAGGGCCAACCGCCGACAGAGTCAGGCGGTCAAGGAATCAGGCACGAATGTCGATCAAGGTGCCGAGCACCTCGTCGCTGGTTTCAATCACTTTCGCGCCGGCCTGGGCTTCGGTTTTACCGACGCTCAGTTGCACCAAGTTGTCAGCCGTGTCGGCTGCATCGGAGTTGCGCGTGACGGAATTGCTCGCGATTTCGGACGCCGCCTGATCAATCCGGCGCTGGCCAGATTGCACGGTGCTTAACCCGGAGCTGAAAGCACTACCCGAGATTTCCATCGCAGACCTCGACAAAGAGAAAATTCTGACGCCAATTTAAGCAGATCGCGCTTAATAAACGTACAACCAAAAGGCTATGGGAGCGCCGCTGTTTATAGCGCCAAATGCGCCAGGTGCAGATGAACTGCCACGCTTTCGGCGGCGGCGTCAGCCAAACGCGGCACGCGACCCAGGCACGGCGCGGCCAGCAGCTGGGTCAAAGTGGCCAGGTTTTCATCGAGCCGCGAGGTTTCCGGGTCGACGATGTTCGCCACCCAGCCGGCCAATTTCAGGCCGTCCCGCTCAATCGCCTCGGCGCTCAACACGGCGTGATTGATGCAGCCCAAGCGCACGCCCACCACCAGAATCACCGGCAAGCCCAGCGCTATCGGTAGGTCGGATAAAAAGCCGCCATCGCCCAGCGGCACGCGCCAGCCGCCCGCGCCTTCCACCACGGTGAAATCCGCGCCTTGGTCGAGCACATGACGCACCGGCCCCAGCAGACCTGCCGCCGTCAGCTCGATACCCGCTTCACGCGCCGCCAAGTGCGGGGCGATGGCCGGCGCGAAGGCCAGCGGGTTGACCTCGTTGTAGTTGAGCGGCAACGAGCACTGGCCGAGCAGCGCAAGCGCATCGCTATTGCGCAGTCCGTCGGCGGTGTTCTCGCTACCGGACGCCACCGGCTTGCACGCCGCCGTGCTCAAGCCCTGGCGGCGAGCGGCGCACAGCAGCCCGGCGGCGATCGTGGTTTTGCCGACCTCGGTGTCGGTGCCAGCGATAAAAAATGCAGCGCTCATCTCAACCTTCCTTTTCCAACACGGCGTACACAACCTGATAAGTCGCCGGCAAGCCCTGCGCTTGGCGGAACTGCTCGTAGGCTTCGATCAGCGCCAGAATTCGCGCCCGCCCGGTCAACCCGCCGGGCCGGCCAGGGTTGAGGTTGTGGGCGCCGAGGGCTTTGAGTTCATGGGTCAGGCTGCGCACGTCGGCGTAGTGCAATACGTGGGGCGATACATCCAGGCTGCGTACGCGCAAGCCGCTGTCGGCACAGAGCTGTTGGTAGTCGCTGAACTGGCGAAACCGGTTGACGTGCACATGACCGTCCACCGCCTGCCAGCTGTCGCGCAATTCCTGCAGCGTGCCAACGCACAGGCTGCTGAAGGCCAGCACACCGCCTGGGCGCAGCACGCGTTTGGCTTCGCTGAGTACCGCCGCGAAGTCGCCACACCATTGCACCGCCAGACTGGAAAACAGCAGGTCGCGGCTGGCGGCGCGCAGCGGCAAGTGCTCGGCATCGCCGGCAATAAAATGCTGCGCGCCGCCCAGTGGCCGCGCGTGTTGCAGCATGCCCTCGGCGATATCCAGCGCCATGCCGGTCCCGGCACCAAACCGCTCGCCCAGTGCACGGGTGAAATAGCCGGTGCCGCAGCCAATATCCAGCCAATCAGCCGGGGCCATTGCTGCCGGCAACTGTTCCAGCAGGTGATTGCCGACGGCGCGTTGCAGCTCGGCAACGCTGTCGTAGCTAGCGGCTGCGCGGGAGAACGAGGCGGCAACCTGGCGTTTGTCGGGCAAGGCGCTCGCTGACCGATCAACCATCATGGCGCCGCCAAAAACGGCATATTTCCTCGGCCACCGGACCGGCCTGCTCCATTTGGAACGCGTGGCAGCCGCCCATGAAACGGATCTCCGGATGACTAGCGCTGGCGGCCGCTTCTGGCACCAACGCGTCGCTGTCGCCAAACATGTGCAACTGCGGGCCCTTGAACGTCGTCATTGCCTCGCGAATATCCAGTGCCGCGAGTACGTGCAAGCCGTTGATCAAGCTGTTAACGGCGGGGGAAGGAGCAGATCTGACGATCAATTTCGCATAGTGGTCCGCTTCGTCTCCGCCTTTGGTGCAGAGCAGCGCAAAGCGCCGCAGCGTGCCGGCAGGATTCTTCTCGCAGCGCTGCATGAAATCGGCAAAGTCTTCGGGCGGCATACCGTGGGGCCAGTCTTCGCTGGCGACGAAACGGCTGTTACTCGCCATGGTAATCAGTCCCGCACAGCGATGTTGGCGACGGGCTGCCAGCTCGGTGGCGAGCATCCCCCCCAGTGACCAGCCACCCAACCAGCAACCGTCCGGCAACCGTGCATCGAGTTCGTCCAGCCAGTGCCCCGGCACGCTCGAATCAATTTCCGGCAACGGCTCGAGCTGAACCTGCAGGTCATTTTCCTCGCACTCCAAGGCGATTTGCAGGATGCCCAATGGCTCGATTCCCAAGCCCCACCCCGGCAACAGCACCAATGAATTACTCATTAGGGTTCCCCAACAACGGCCAGCACTCGGCCAGCCCATTCAACAATTGCTGCACCTGCGCTTCGCTGTGGGCGGCCGACAAGGTCACCCGCAGCCGCGCGCTGCCAGCGGGCACGGTCGGCGGGCGAATGGCGGTGACCATCAAACCGCGTTCACGCAGCAGCTCAGACAGACGCACCGCACGCCCGGCATCGCCAATCACGATCGGCTGAATCGGCGTAAAGCTGTCCATTAACTCCAGGCCCAAGGCTTGCGCGCCACGGCGGAACTGGCTGATCAGGTTGTTCAAATGCTCGCGGCGCCAATGCTCGCTGCGCAGCAATTTCAGGCTTTGCAGGGTGGCGCAGGCCAGCGCGGGCGGCTGGCTGGTGGTGTAGATGTACGGACGGGCGAATTGCACCAGGGTTTCGATCAGCTCTTCGCTGCCAGCGACGAAAGCGCCCGCCGTGCCGAAGGCCTTGCCCAGAGTGCCGACCAGCACGGGCACGTCTTCCAGGCTCATGCCAAAATGCTCGACAATGCCGCCGCCATTGGCGCCCAGCGGACCGAAGCCGTGGGCGTCATCGACCATCAGCCAGGCGCCAGCGGTTTTGCAGGTGGCGGCCAAGGCCGGCAGGTCGGCGATGTCGCCGTCCATGCTGAACACGCCGTCGGTGACCACCAAGGTATTGCCGACGGGCTCTTTTTTCTCCGCGCGGGCGATGCGCACGCACAGGCTGTCGGCGTCGTTGTGCAAATAACGGGAAAAGCGCGCGCCGCTGAGCAGGCCAGCGTCGAGCAAGGAAGCGTGGTTGAGGCGGTCTTCCAGCACCGTATCGCCCTGCCCGACCAACGCGGTAACAGCGCCGAGGTTGGCCATGTACCCGGTGGAAAACAGCAGCGCGCGCGGCCGCCCGGTGAGGTCGGCGAGCGCTTCTTCAAGCTCGTGGTGCGGCGTGCTGTGGCCGATCACCAAATGCGACGCACCGCCGCCCACACCCCAGCGCTCGGCGCCGGCTTTCCAGGCAGCGATGACGTCGGGGTGGTTGGCCAGGCCCAGGTAGTCGTTATTGCAGAAGGCCAACAAACGCTTGCCGTCGACGACCACGTCCGGCCCCTGCGGGGTTTCCAGCAGTGGACGGTGGCGATAGAGGTTGTCGGCGCGGCGGGCAGCCAGGCGGGCGGAGAGGTCGAAACTCATAGGACGTTTGCCTTACGCGATCCTGTAGGAGCGAGCTGGCTCGCGAAGCTTGTGATCTTGGAAACGCTTCGCGAGCCAGCTCGCTCCTACGGGGTACGGCGGGATTCAGATGATCAGGCCGAGGCAGCGTCGTAGAACAGCTCGCTGCTCTTCTGCTCGATCAGCGCCTGCTCGATGGCGGCCTGATGCACTTCGTCCGCGTGCTCTTCGCGCTCTTCAGGTTTGATGCCCAAGCGGCTGAACAGCAGCATGTCTTTGTCGGCTTGCGGGTTGGCGGTGGTCAGCAGTTTCTCGCCGTAGAAAATCGAGTTGGCGCCGGCGAAGAAGGCCAGTGCCTGCATCTGCTCGTTCATCGCCTCACGGCCAGCGGATAAGCGCACATGGGATTTGGGCATAAGAATGCGCGCCACCGCCAGCATGCGAATGAAATCGAACGGGTCGACATCGTCGGCGTTGGCCAGCGGCGTGCCCTGCACCTTCACCAGCATGTTGATCGGCACCGACTCCGGGTGCTCCGGCAGGTTGGCCAGTTGAATCAGCAGGCCGGCGCGGTCGTCCAGCGACTCGCCCATGCCGAGAATCCCGCCGGAGCAGATTTTCATGCCGGCATCACGCACGTAGGCCAGGGTTTCCAGGCGTTCGCTGTAGGTGCGGGTGGTGATGATGCTGCCGTAGAACTCGGGCGAGGTGTCGAGGTTGTGGTTGTAGTAATCCAGGCCCGCTTCGGCCAAGGCGCTGGTCTGCTCTTTGTCGAGCTTGCCCAAGGTCATGCAGGTTTCCAGGCCCAAGGCTTTCACGCCTTTAACCATTTGCAGCACGTAGGGCATGTCTTTGGCAGACGGGTGTTTCCACGCAGCGCCCATGCAGAAACGGGTAGAACCGATGGCCTTGGCTTCTGCCGCCGCCTCCAGAACCTTCTGAACTTCCATCAGCTTTTGCTTATCCAGGCCGGTGTTGTAGTGGCCGGATTGCGGGCAGTACTTACAGTCTTCAGGGCAGGCGCCGGTTTTGATCGACAGCAAGGTCGACACCTGCACGCGGTTAGCGTCGAAGTGCGCGCGGTGGACGGTCTGGGCTTGGAACAGCAGGTCGTTGAAGGGCTGTTGAAAAAGTGCCTTAACCTCAGCGAGGGACCAGTCGTGACGCAGGGTAGGAGAAGTGGTGGCGCTCATCAGCAGTCCTTCTTGTAGTCATGCGCAGGCGGGTGAATCAGACAATGCCCACAAGCGCGGTATGGATGTTCGGCATAGTTAAGGAAGCAAAATGCGCTGTCAACCTGCCAGCTGGAAAGTGGTTTACAAGTGGTTAAATAATGACCAGATTTGTTTTCTGTGCGACGGGCCGCCTGGCGATCAGCGCTCACTGTGCAATGCGTGCGAAGCGGACCTTGCGTGGCTCGACAGCTGCTGCATCCGGTGCGCTTTGCCCCTGCCCATGCTCTCGCCACATCAGGGTTTAATCTGCGGCGATTGCCAGAAAAAGCCGCCGCAGTTCGATCAGGTGGTCTCACCCTGGCGCTACAGCTTTCCCATCGACACGCTGGTTACGCAGTTCAAGCACCACGGCAAGTGGCCTGTGGGACGCCTGCTGGGTCAGCTTTTGTCACACCACCTGCGAAATGCCTTCGCCGCCGGCTTACCGCGCCCGGATTTGTTGCTGCCGGTGCCGCTGGGCAAACAGCGGTTGCGACAGCGCGGTTTCAACCAGGCCGGCATGCTCGCCCACTGGCTTGAGCCGCGCCTAAACGTGCCGGTGAACGCGCGCTTGCTCCGCCGCATACGTGAGACGGACGCCCAGCAGGCGCTCGACGCCACCGCTCGGCAACGCAACTTACGCAACGCGTTCGTGCTCGACGATGCCGCGCAAGTCGCCGGCAAACACCTGGCCCTGATAGATGACGTGCTAACCACCGGCGCCACCGCCAACAGCCTGGCGGGTTTGCTGAAGAAAGCCGGGGCGCAGCGGGTGGATGTGTATTGCCTGGCGCGTACGCCGAAACCCGGCGAAACAGCCTGAGCCCAACGCTTGGCGCGCCGCTGAGCGTACACTGGCGCCCCACGCCGCCAGGATCGTCCCATGAGCCACCCGTTTGCTGACCTCACCCCCGACCTGGTTCTGGATGCCGTAGAAAGCATCGGGTTTCTCAGCGATGCGCGCGTCATGGCGCTCAACAGCTACGAAAACCGCGTTTACCAGGTGGGAATCGACGAAGGCCAGCCACTGATTGCCAAGTTCTACCGCCCGGCGCGATGGACGGACGCGGCGATTCTCGAAGAACACGCCTTCACCGCTGAGTTGGCTGATTGCGAGGTGCCCGTCGTCGCACCGCTGGTGCACAACGATCAAACGCTGTTCGAGCACAAAGGTTTTCGCTTCACCTTGTTCCCCCGCCGTGGCGGCCGGGCGCCTGAACCGGGCAATCTCGATCAGCTGTATCGCCTGGGCCAACTGCTCGGCCGCCTTCATGCCGTCGGCGCCAGCAAGCCTTTCGCACACCGCGACGAGCTGAGCGTGCAGAACTTTGGCCACCAGTCGCTGGCCACCTTGCTGGACGGCGGTTTTATTCCCAAGAGCTTGCTGCCGGCTTACGAGTCGGTCGCGCGCGACGCGCTCAAACGGGTGGAAGACCTTTACGTCGCCACGCCCTATACCGCTATCCGCATGCATGGCGATTGCCACCCCGGCAACATGATGTGCCGCGACGAGGTGTTTCATATCGTCGACCTCGACGACTGCCGCATGGGTCCGGCGGTGCAGGATTTGTGGATGATGCTGGCCGGCGACCGCCACGAGCGCCTCGGCCAGTTGGCCGAATTGGTGGACGGCTATCAGGAATTCCATGACTTCAACCCGCGCCAACTGCCACTGATTGAAGCCCTGCGCACCCTGCGTTTGATGCACTACAGCGCCTGGCTCGCACGGCGCTGGGATGACCCGGCGTTTCCCATGAGCTTTCCCTGGTTTGGCACCGAGCGTTATTGGGGCGAGCAGATTCTGGTGTTGCGCGAGCAGCTCTCGGCGCTTCAGGAAGAGCCGCTGCGGCTGTTCTGATTAGCGCGGCTCACGAACCAGCCGCAGGCCGACGTAAGTGGGCGGCGTGCCCACCGAGCACGCCCCGCTGATCGGGTCGCGAATAAAGTCCGACAGCGCACTCGGATGGCGCCCCGCCGCGATATGAATGCCGCAAAAATCCTGCCCACCCGCGCCAGCGGAAAAACACGTGTTGGTCCATTCCCACATGTTCGTGGCAATGCTCACCAAACCGCTGGGGCTTGAGGCCTGCTCACTGAAACGCTGCACCTTCAACGATGGCGCGCTGCGCTGGGCGTCCCGCTCGTACTCCTCGAGCCAGCGGCGTGCCGGGTTGCGCGGGTCGTCTTTGATAGGGGGGTCATCGACATACAAGTGCCCGACCGCCTGCAGCCACTCGCCGTATCGCGGCAGCCGGTAAGTCTCGCCCGTCACCGCCGATAGCCAGCTTGCGTAAGCGGTCGCATCCACCCAACTGATACCAACCACCGGCTGATCGGCACGTTTGCGCCCAGGTTTATCCAGCGCCGCGCAGCGTTTAGCCCGCACGCACGCGGTGTATTCAGCACGGCTCACTTGGCGATGCATGATGCTGAACGCCGCCACGCTCTCAACCACCGGAGCCGAGGCGGCCGGCAACTGATAGCGCGCTACGCCAGCCGGCACCTGTACCCAACTATCTTCGCGCTCCGGCGCCGGCCCGCCGACGCCCAAGGCCATTAGCAGGCCCAACACCACTGTTTCCGAGTGTTCCATAGCGCCTCCTATTACTGAGCCTTGGCGATCGGGCCGGGCGCTTTCACCTGCTCCATCAGGTCGCTATTCCACTCGCCCTCCACCTTCACATGGCCGGCAGCACCCAGTTCCATGGCTTCGATCAGGTTGTGGTTCACGTAGGCGTAGATGCCGGGTTGCTTGAAGGTGTAGAGCGCAGCGCCAGCTGAGCCGCCGCGAATAAACCAGGTTTCCTGGTCTTTCTGCGGCGGGTTGGCGAACTTGCCGTTTTCCCACACCCAATCGCCGTGGCCGCCAATCAGGTGCGGGCGCGTGTCGCGGTTGGCTTGGGAATGGATAAACAGCACGGTTTCGCCGACCTTGGCGGTCATGGCGTTTTCGCCAGTCAGGGCGCCGACGCGGCCGTTGAACACCACATGGCTGGGCGTCAGGGTGCGCATCACCGCGCGGGTGTCGGCGTAACTGGCGATGGCGTTGGGATATTCCTTGTACTTGCCGTCTGGTCCTTTGGGGATGTACAGGTCGAACTCGCCAATGGTGTACGCGCGGTCGTAGTGCAAGGCCTGGCCCGCTGGATCTTTCAGCCCCTCACGCGGAAGCACCATCAACGTGCCGCTCATGCCCGACACCACATGCCACGGCACCATGCCCTCGGGCGCGCAGTGATAAACAAAGGTGCCGCTGCGGTCGGCTTTGAAGCGCAGCACGGTTTCCTGGCCTGGCGAAACGAAGGTCAACTTGGCGCCACCCAGGGCTCCGGTGGCGGCGTGAAAATCGATGTTGTGCGCCAGGCTGTTGGTCGCCGGATTTACCAGCGTCAGTTCAACGTAATCGCCCTCGTGCACCACCATGGTTGGGCCCGGCATCGAGCCGTTGAAGGTCATCGCCTGTAACGTGGTGCCCTGGTTGTCGACGACCATTTTTTTCTCTTCGATGGTCATTCGGAACTGCACCACCTTCGGCGCGCCGGTGTCGACTTGCTGGTGGGCGTGAACCTGCGGTGGCGCCACCAGGTCAACCTTGACCCGTTGCAAGTTGTCGGCCCCGCCTGCCATTACCGTGCCTGCCAAGCCAAGCGCGACGGCCATTACCAGCGGTTTGATGTGGTTCATTCCAAGCTCCATCAGCGATTGAGTTTGCCGGCCATTGCAGGCCAACAACCCGTCGCTGTTGTTGTCTTGGAGCAATGCCCAACCACTGCTTCGCAGAATCGAGCGATTTCGCACAGCCGCAGTCGCCAGGTCGGACAGATGCCAGCGGGCTGACTAGAATGAGCCCCTGCGTTTTTCACCAAGGACTTCCATGACCAGCGCCAACCCGCGCCGCGGGTATCTACTCGGCATTTGCGCCTACACCATCTGGGGCCTGTTCCCGCTCTACTTCAAAGCCATCGCGCAGGTGCCTGCGCTGGAAATCATCGTGCACCGCGTGCTCTGGTCGGCGTTGTTTGGCGTGCTGTTACTGCTGGTGTGGAAGCATCCGGGCTGGTTCGGCGAGCTGCGCAAAAATCCGCGTCGATTCGGGGTGCTGGTTCTTAGCGGCGCGCTGATCGCAGCCAATTGGCTGACCTATGTGTGGGCCGTAAACAACGGCCACATGCTCGACGCCAGCCTCGGCTACTACATCAACCCGCTGATCAACGTGCTGCTTGGCATGGTGCTGCTGGGCGAGCGCTTGCGGCGTCTGCAATGGCTGGCGGTGGCGCTGGCAAGTATTGGTGTGGCGCAGCAGCTGTGGCTGGCCGGGCATGTGCCGTGGATTTCGCTGATGCTGGCGTTGTCGTTCGCCTTCTATGGACTGATCCGCAAACAGGCGCCTGTGGCTGCGCTGCCGGGACTGGTGGTGGAAACCTGGCTGTTGGTGCCGTTCGCCATTGGCTGGCTATTGCTCAGCCCGGACGCGCTGAGCCGGCAACCGGACTTCTGGGCCAGTACCCAGTGGCTATGGCTGGCGGCGGCCGGCCCGGTAACGCTGGTGCCGCTGCTGTGCTTCAACGCAGCGGCGCGGCACTTGCCCTATGCGGCGCTGGGCTTTCTGCAGTACGTGGCGCCGACGCTGGTATTGCTGCAAGCCACCCTGCTGTTCGGTGAGCACCTGAGCCCAAGCACGCTGACCGCCTTCGCGTTTATCTGGGCGGCGCTGGCTATCTACAGCGTCGACGCCTGGCGCAGTTTGCAGCGCAGCAAACTGCCCGTCGCCTGACGGGCATCGCGCAGCCGAGGTTATTCCTCGCTGCGCAGCACCAACTCAACCATCAAGTCATCGGCCAGTGTTTCCAGCCGCGCTTGCAGCACGTCGAGCGTCAAGCTCAGCGGAACCGCCAGCACCGCCTCGGCATGAAACAGCGGCTCGTTGCTCATGGGCGCCGGCACTACATCGGTCTCCAGGCTCTCGACGTTCACTTCCAGCTCGCTAAGCACGCGAGTGATATCGCGCACGATGCCGGGTCGGTCGTTGCCCACCAGATCAAGCAGAATCGGCTTCCAGGTGCACGCGGGCTCAATGCCGCTTTCGGCCAGCAGCACGCGAATGCCCTGGTCATTCAGTGCCTGCAACGCGGTGACAAGGTCGTGGTGGCCTTCGGCGGGAACGCCCACTTTCAGAATGCCGGCGAATTGCCCGGCCATGCGCGACATGCGGCTCTCCAGCCAGTTGCCGCCGTGGGTGGAAATGCAACTGGCGATCTTTTCGACCAGCCCGGGTTGGTCTTCGGCAATTACGGTCAGGACCAAATGCTTCACGGTTAACTCCTTGCTGTGAACAACGCGGCGTCCACCAAATTGTTTAAGCCAGCTTGCTGGCGAAGGGGCGAACGCGATTCGAAATCGGTGATTGCAGGGTTCGCCAGCAAGCTGGCTCCTACAAAAAGCGGTGTCAGGCCAGGCTCAGCCAGTAGGTCAGGTACACCTCGTCTTTCACATAACCCAGGCTTTCGTACAACGCCTGGCCAGCCAGATTGGTTTTCGCGGTTTCCAACTGCAAGCCGCAGGCGCCAGTTGCTTCGGCGTGGGCGCGGGCAGCGTTCATCAGTAACTCGCCTACGCCTTGGCGGCGAGCGCTCGGGCTCACATATAAGTCGCTCAGCAACAATGCCGGCGCCAGCGCGAGTGAGGAATGAAAGGGGTAAAGCTGCACGAAACCCTGCGCTGCGCCCGCGTCGTCACGCGCCAGTAATACGGTGGAATCACCCTTGTGCAGACGAGCGGCAAGAAAGCCTCGAATCTCGTCCAGCGGACGCGGCACCTGATAGAAGTCTAGATAACCGGCGAACAACGAGGCGAGGTCGTCAAGGTCGCGGGTTTGGACGGCGTGAACGGGCATACATGGCGCTCCTAAAGGGCTTGCGCGAGTATAGGCAAAAGCCTACGAGCGCTGTCGAGCAAGGCGAAAAAGGTAGTAACACTACAAAATCGTGTACGAAACGAAGATTTTTGTGGAACAAAAGCGCACTTTTTTGAGAACATCCGCGCCCCCGTTGTGACTGCCGAGGCCATAGCTGGTCGCAGTTCGACGCATGCCCGCTGATTTTCCACCGATCATGATGTAGTATGCCGCGCCTCGGACTACAAGACGGCCAACGCCGGGTCCGTACAGGGCTATCCGCAGTGAGCTATTGAGTACAGCTAAGAGCTGAGCAGAGAGGCAAGTAATGACTGAGCGCGTTCAAGTCGGTGGCCTGCAGGTCGCCAAAGTCCTGTTCGACTTCGTAAACAAC
>Ga0157370_10000615_pt1 | contig 44268 bp, 46 predicted proteins | sample C35metaG_FD_113463 | JGI IMG/M metagenome (GOLD analysis project Ga0157370, IMG submission 113463) | Corn rhizosphere microbial communities from Kellogg Biological Station, Michigan, USA - C3-5 metaG | ecosystem: Host-associated > Plants > Roots > Rhizosphere > Soil | place: USA: Michigan...
CAAAGTAAATGTTCCTGCACACTTCGCCCGAATTCAGCAAAACCTCATTTTTCTTAACCGTTTTATGCTCAAGCTTAGACAGTATATGTTCTGCCTCGGCAATGGTAAGGCTTATGTGCATAGAAAAGTTAGAAAATATGAGTTCGTGCATTTTCAGGGTTTTTAATAAAGATAAAAGTATTCTTTTAAAGGAGTTTAAAAAAAGCTTACAATGCGCGTAATTTTGAATTCGTCATTAAACTCAAAATAGTCAAAGCCCCCTTTGTCGCCATCCGGCAAATGCACCTGCCAGTTGTAGCGCCCCGAATTATGATGGTGCTCCGGTTGGGTATTAATACTAAATTTTCTTGACGGAACTCTTCTAAGCGATTCTACAGCTAATGCTGCAATACCTTCTACGCCTTCTACAAGCTCAAATTCCGGATCGGTATATTTGGCATCGGTTGCCCAGCATTCGGCGAAAGCCACTTTAAACTCTTCCAGATTGTTGTTGTTCCACGATGTTACATACTTCGTGATCATTTCTTCGACTGACTGTATCATATTCTTTGATTTATAATTATAAGACAAAGGAACAGTAGTCGCTAAAGAATAATATTAAAGTAGTTTAATAAATCACGAAAAGAACAACTTTCATTTTGGATAACTCTTTCCTGATTTTGGAAACATTCCGCCTACCATGATTCCGCAACTTTGTCCTGTAATAATTAAGTAAACATTTTTAAAATCATTTAAAATGGATAATAACGTTTCAGGAAAAGTAATCATCATCACAGGAGCAAGTAGCGGTATAGGTTTGGCTGCTGCAAAACTATTAGCATCACAAGGTGCAATTGTAAGCCTTGCTGCAAGGCGGACAGATAAACTGGAGGAACTGGTAAACGAAATAGTGAGTTCGGGAGGAAAAGCAAAAGCCTTTACAACCGATGTAACAAAACGCGAAGATCTAGAAGCATTGGTAAATAATACTGTGTTAACCTTTGGCAAAGTTGATGTCATCTTTAATAATGCAGGTATAATGCCTTTATCTATGATAGAGAGCCTTTATTACGAAGAATGGGAGCAAATGATAGACATCAACATAAAAGGTGTATTATACGGTATTGGTGCAGTATTACCCTATTTTAAAGCGCAAAAAAGCGGACATATTATCAATACATCTTCGGTGGTAGCCTATTTTGTTCCACCTACATCAGCAGTATATTCGGCAACTAAATATGCAGTACGTGCCCTTAGCGACGGGGTTAGGCAGGAACTTACTCCATACAATATCCGTTGTACCAATATTGCTCCCGGACTTACTCAAAGCGAACTTACCAATTCTATAAGCGATGCAGGTTTACAAACCGCACTGCAAAAGATGATGGATATTGCTATTCCCGCAGAAGCAATTGCACGCGCGGTTTCTTATGCTGTAAGTCAGCCTGAAACGGTAGATGTTAACGAGATCATTATCAGGCCAACGGCACAATCATAATTAAAATAATATTGTAATGAAAACAGAAAGCAAAGAAATATCTGCAATAGAGGTAACCTCATTTAAACTGAACAGTCATACTATAGACGATTTTATAACCATTAACAAACCTATTGATGTATGGCTAAAGCAGCAGCCGGGCTTTAGGTCACGCCATATTGCACAACAAAGGGATGGACGCATTCAGGATATATTATTATGGGATAGTGTACAGGAAGGATCAGATTCTATGCACAGGCTAATGGATGAATTTAGCGATTCACCAATACACGATATGATAGATCAAAGTACTGTTTTGTGGAATATATGGCCTGTGTGGCATGAGATTGTTTAAATTTGCACTACATAATTATGAAGAACAAAGAAACTCACATGCATGTTTTTAATTCGTTGACACAGTTGCATGATGCAATTGGGCAGCCAAAGCCACAGCACCCGTTGATAAGTATTGTAAATTATGGCGATGTAGATGTTGATACAACCGAGTTGGGAAAGGGTATGATGCTAAACTTCTATAAAATATCCTTTAAAAGTAATTTTAAGGGAAAGATAAAATATGGTCAGGGTTTTTATGATTTTGAGGAAGGAGGGATGTCTTTTATTGCTCCGGGGCAAATTATACGGGCTGTAGACGGGGAAACAGATTTTGAAGGCATGTCGCTTCACATCCACCCTGATTTTATACGTCCGTATGCATTAAATACGATTATAAAGCAGTATGGCTTTTTCTCCTATACGGCAGCCGAAGCACTTTATTTATCTGAAAAAGAAAAAGAAACGATACTTGGCGTTCTTAAAAGTATTAAAGAAGAACTTAATGAACGTATAGATACCTTTAGTCAGGATGTTATTATAAGCCAGATAGAGTTGCTGCTCAATTACTGTAACCGGTTTTATAATCGGCAGTTCCTTACCCGTAAAGCTGTAAATAACGATCTGCTGAGTAAAATGGAATTAGTACTGGATGCTTACTTTAATGATAATGCGGCAATGGATAAAGGATTACCTACCGTGCAATTCCTTGCAAATGAACTCAATGTATCGGCAAATTATCTTAGTGATATGCTTCGCAATCTAACGGGATTGAATGCCCAGCAGCACATTCATCAAAAACTGATTGATAAAGCTAAAGAATATTTAGGTTCAGGCAATTTGTCTATAGCTGAGGTTGCTTACCGCTTAGGCTTTGAGCGTCCTCAGTCGTTCAGCAAAATGTTCAAACAAAAAACAAACCAGACACCGTTAGGGTTTAAGCAAGGTTTTAATTAAGGGTCAGACTAAAGACGGAGCTGTACCAAACAGTTTTTTGAACGCTACCGAGAAATGAGAGTAATCTTTAAAGCCAACATCTACATATACATCGGTTGAGCGCATTTTTTTTTCTTTTAAAAGATAGTGAGCTTCTTCAAGTCGCTTTTGTAATAACCATTTGTTAGGTGTTGTTTTAAAAATGGCCTGAAAATCGCGCTTAAAAGTAGAGAGGCTTCTACCGGTTAGATAAGCAAACTGGTTTAGGTCGCCATTGTATTGGTAGTGCTCGTTCATATAGGCCTCAAGATCTATTTTTCCGGGCTCGCTAAAATCAAACAATATGTTTTTAAGTTCAGGATTAACCTGCATAAAAATGAGTATAGCCTCCTTAATTTTAATCCTTACCAGGTCGCCGCTTATCTCATTGCCGTTTTCAAGATAGGGCAGCAGTGTCTCAATATAATTATGGAATAATTTGTTTTGGTTAAGAACAAACACATTGTCATGTATGGGCTGAACCGTTTTGCTTATTTGATAATTGTGGCTCATTTCCAACAAAGTATCCCTGTCAATACAAATGGATATCGATTTGTATTCACCGTCTGGAGCTGGCATTTTTACAAATTTGCTAAGCCTGTTTCGCGCAGCAAATCTAAAATCGCCTGCTTTATAATGGTAGGATTTGCCTCCAAAGTAAACTTCGGAAGTTCCCGATATGATATAATCAAACACATGTTGTTTTATAAATATCTCTCCTTCGGTCGTTCGTTTAGAAGTAACCGAATAAATAATCTGCGGTATATTAGGATTGGTAGTCTTAGACATAATGATTAAACTGTAAACAACAGGACTAATGTACAAAATACATTGGCCCTGTTTCTGATAATTCTTAAACATACGGTTATTGTCCTAAAAATATGGCAGCCATTTCTTTTCGCGATGCTTCAGCACCAATTTCCAAACGGCGGTCGGCCATACTTTTTGAATCGGTACCCGCAGTGTAATGTATTTGGTCTTTACCGTCGGTTACGGCTTCATAAACTACTCCAGCAATCTCTTCAGCAGTAGAACCATTAGTTGTAGGGTCCATCATAGTTGCTAGTGTGCTCATATATTTATCCATTGCCTCTTTATAATCATCAGTTGAGGTCAGGGTTATATTAGAACCGAATTCTGTTCTTATAAATCCGGGCGCAACTGTTTTAACACCAATTCCAAAAGGAGCCAGCTCATAACTTAGGCCTTCGCTCCAGCCGTGTAATCCAAATTTTACGGCATGGTATAAACTGTCAAAAGGAAAAGTAACTAACCCTGCTATCGAAGTTATATTAACAAAAAGTCCACTTTTCCTTTCCCTGAAATGAGGTATGAAAGCTTGGGTAACACGCACAGCTCCCAACAAATTAGTATTTACCTGTTTTAATAATTGTTCTTCTGTTACACTTTCTAATGGACCTATTGCGCCATAGGCAGCATTATTCAATACAACATCTATTGGACCTAATGCAATAGCACTGGCAGTTGTAGATTTAATCTGTTCAACATTAGTAATATCAAGAGGCAGTACAGTCACTCTTTCAAGACTTTCAAATTCTGCCTTATCGATATTACGCATAGTAGCGATAACATTCCATCCTTTGCTGTGAAATAAATGAACTGCTGCTTTGCCCAGTCCGCTGGATGTTCCTGTAATAAAAATTGTTTTCATAATTATAGTTATTTATACAGGCAAAGTTCAGTTATACAGTTTTGATGAACATTGTTATGGCGTTCATATTACATTGGTGTGAAGTTCATGTTATACTGTTTTTTTGTTAAGTGAATTGACAATAATTCAGATTTTTATACCTTTGCATTTATTCACCAACACAAGACTACGTGTAAATAGTAATTTCTTTTAGGAAAAATAAAGTCAGCGCCTGTAATAGGTACGCTATAATCTATCCATTTTTTAAAGAAAGAAATTATGATTATTCTTCAAGGTGTAACCCATGTACATCCTAATAAAGATGTATTGTTTTCAGATATAAATCTTACGGTTAATAAACACGATAAAATTGCCCTTATAGGTAATAATGGAGCAGGAAAATCTACGCTCTTAAAAATAATTGCAGGAAACTTAGATGTTTCCAACGGACTTATAAAAACAAGTTCCGAACCCTACTATGTGCCTCAGCATTTCGGACAGTTTAATGATTTAACTATTGCTGCCGCACTTAAAATAGAGGATAAGCTAAATGCATTAAAAGAGATATTGGAAGGCAATGTGACCGATATAAATATGACATTGCTGGATGACGACTGGGCAATTGAAGAACGTTGCAAAGAAGCACTTATCTATTGGGGTCTTGAAGGTTTAGACCTGACTCAAAAAATGGATAACCTTAGCGGCGGACAAAAAACAAAAGTCTTTCTGGCAGGAATTGATATTCACAACCCTGAAATTGTAGTGCTGGATGAGCCAAGTAACCATTTAGATTTAGAGGGCAGGCAACTGTTGTATAATTATATTTCAACGACAAGGCATACGCTTATAGTAGTAAGCCACGACAGAACACTGCTGAATCTCCTCAGTACAATGTGCGAACTCAGCAGGCGTGTTATAACTACTTATGGCGGTAACTATGATTTTTATGCAAATCAAAAAGCCATAGATGAAGAGGCTTTGAATCATGATGTAAAAAGCAGGGAGAAAGCTATGCGCAAAGCGAAAGAAGTAGAGCGCGAATCTATGGAACGCCAGAATAAGCTTGATGCCCGCGGGAAAAAGAAACAGGAAAAAGCGGGATTGCCTACTATTTCTATGAATACGCTAAAGAACAATGCCGAGAAAAGCACATCGCGTATAAAAGGCGTTCATACCGAAAAGATAAATGCTATTTCTCAGGAATTGCAACAGTTGCGAAGTGAAATTGCCGACATTACCAAGATGAAGCTAGATCTCGATAGTTCATCACTTCACAAAGGAAAAATACTGGTTACAGCTAAAGAAGTAAACTTTGGTTACCACGAGAACCTGATTTGGCAGTTGCCATTGAATTTTCAAATAATAAGTGGTGAGCGTATTTCCATTAAAGGGGCTAACGGTTCAGGAAAAACAACACTTATTAAGATGATATTGGGCCAACTTTTGCCGCAGGAGGGGAGCATAGAAAGAGGCGATTGCAAGTCTATTTATATTGATCAGGATTATTCTGTCATAAAAGATAACCTGAGCGTTTACGAGCAGGCTCAGGAATTCAATTCGGGAGTATTAGAAGAACATGATATCAAGATGAGGTTAAACCGTTTTTTGTTTACTCATGAATATTGGGATAAACCATGTAGTAAACTAAGCGGAGGCGAAAAGATGAGGCTCATATTATGTTCCTTGACCATAGCAAATCAGGCACCGGACATGATGATACTGGATGAACCGACCAATAACCTGGATATTCAGAATATTGAAATTCTTACTGCTGCTATTAATGGATACAAAGGAACATTGTTGGTTATATCTCACGATGATTATTTCCTTAAACAGATAAATATAGAGAGGGAGATTGTGCTTCCATAATATAAAATTGATAATTCAAATAATAAAACTCCCGCATTATTTTCGGGAGTTTTTATTTAAAACATTGGATCTTTCCGAATATCTTTAGCCGGGTAATTCATTAAGCATTTCTACCATTATTTTTAATCCGTCAGGAGAGAACATCCAATCCATCATATCGGCTGTAATTTTTCCTTCGTCTACAAATCGCGCAAACATCTGTTTTTCATAATGTGCTATCGCCGACTGTAAATTCGTGAATTTTCCGTTGGTTAAACTTTCGGTTAAGTCTAAGGCGTCAAGCATTGCTGTATTTACACCTTCACCATTTGGAGGTAATAAATGTGCAGCATCACCAAGCAATGTTATGTTGGGTTGTGTCTCCCAATGTTGGTCTAATGGCATACTATATAATGGTCTTGGTGTAAAATCTATGTTTTCATAATCAAACAATTCCAGCCAGATGGTGTCCCAACCGTCAAATTCATTTTTAAACCACTCTAAAACCTGTTTATTATCTTTAAGGTCAATACCACTTTCTTTAGCCCAATTTACATCTGTTTTCCAGCAGATATAAAAGTCCAGGCTGCCATCTCCTTTGGCACTCGCAAAAATCATTTTAGAATCTCCCATTGCAGAAATTTTTCCGCCTTTTAATAAGGCACTGATTTTTGGGGTATTTTTTTCCAGATCAGGAATATTGCCTACCAAATAGGTAGCGCCAGTATAAACAGCTTTGATAGGAGTAACTATTGAGCGGATTTTAGAATTAGCACCGTCGGCTCCAATTACAATATCTGCAACTGCCGTATTGCCATTTTTAAATATGATTTTCCAGGAGTTGCTAATTTTTTCAAGTGAAATAATATGACTGTCCCACACAACTGTGTCGGGCTGCAAAGAATCCAGTAAAATATCCCTAAGCGGTCCGCGATCAATTTCAGGCCTAAACCATTCATCACCAAAATCTCTGGTTGATTCTTTTTCATGGTCATCGTGAAAAATAACTCCGTTTTTGTCGAGGATACGATAGCGGTCATTGTCAGGCCTGTAATTTGCTTTAAACGCTTCCAAAAGACCTGCTTCTTCGAGTGCTTTTAATCCTGATTCAAAATGCAGATCGAGTGTTGCGCCTTGCACTCTTCCATCCCTATTTTCGTCTCTTTCGTACACTTTCACATCAACACCTTTAAGCTGAAGTAACCGTGCTAATGTTAGTCCACCGGGCCCACCGCCTATAACCGCAACTGTTTTATTTTGTAACAACATATCTGTATTTTTAGTATTACAAAATTATTATTACATTTAGAGGTAAAATAACTGTAAATAATAATAAAAAAGTCGTAAATGAAAACAATATCAGTTACTGAAAAGCACAGAACGGGTATAATGCTTGAATTTTCCCGTGCTATTGGAGCTACCATAGAAGGGCGCTTTTTCCGCATTCCTGAAAGTAAAGGAGAAGGTTATATTACAGGTTTTTCGTGGGCTGATAATGAATTACGGATGATGGTACGTAACTATTCTCTTAAAGAAGAAGTTGTGCTTGAACGTACAAATGAACTGAATGAAGGAGAAGAAGATGTTATTTTTATGCTGAGTGGTATTTTTCCATCGCTGTCACCATCAAAAAAACAACAATTGCCTGAGCAAGCTAATGTGTTTATATGTATGCAGGCTGTCTATACAACAGTCAACATGCCTTCAAACACTTTTTTACGGAATATAGGTATTGCAGTTTCGCGAAAATACCTGCATCAGATCTTTGGCAATATAGCTCACCCTGTGGTAACGAGCATTCTGGAAGCAAAAGAGAATTTTGCTTTTGAAACCGGTATTTCTCCCGAGATGATCAAAACCGCAAGTGAGATACTGAATATTACTGTACCTGAAAGTATAGAAAGCCAATACTGTAAGCTAAAGTGTGAAGAATTGTTATGTCATATTTTTTCATTACTTATACAACGCGAAGTGACGCCTACAAGTAGTATGCATATTAATGATATTAAAGCTATATATGCGATTAAATTACATTTGCAATCGCATTTTGAAGAACCTCCAAATATTGCTAAATTAGCGATAGAGGCACGAATGAGTGAACCAAAACTGCGTAAGCTCTTTAAGCAGACCTTTGGCAAAGGTGTTTTCGAATATTATCAGTCTGCACGAATGCAGGAAGCAGCACGGCTATTAAAGGATGAACGATTGTCGGTTTCTGAAGCAGGTTATCAGATCGGCTTTACTAATCTGAGCCATTTTTCAAGAGTTTTTGAACAGCATATTGGCATGAAGCCAAAGAAATATTCGCTGAGTTAAGGATTGGTAATGATGAGATTGAAAAATAAGAATAGGGAAATTTTTGCGTTATAGAACAAATGAAAAAGCAGGAGTATGCCATAGTAGATATTGAGACCACAGGTGGAAATGCCAGTGGTAGCCGTATTACAGAAATCGCAATCATTATCCATGACGGTACAAGTATTGTTGAACGTTGGGAAACACTTGTAAATCCGCAAAAAGAAATACCCGTTCCTATTTTTGCATTGACAGGTATTAACGATGAGATGGTATGTAACGCACCTATCTTTGATGATATTGCAGAAAAAGTTTTGGAGATGCTTTCAGATCGGATCTTTGTGGCTCATAATGTCAACTTTGATTATTCCTTTGTTCGTCATCAACTGGAAGAAGCAGGATTTAAATGGGCTGCGAGAAAACTTTGTACTGTAAGGGCGTCGAGAAAGATAAAACCCGGACTTAGTTCATATAGCCTGGGAAATCTTTGTAATTCATTGAATATCCCTGTCGAGAACAGGCATCGTGCAGGAGGTGATGCCGATGCAACTGTTATATTGTTTTCAAGATTACTGGAGTGGGATAGTGAAAAAGAAATCGAAAAAATGATTAAAAAAACGGCACAGGATCAGCAGTTGCCTCCGAATCTTCCACCTTCAGATTTTGATCAGTTGCCAGAAAAGCCAGGCGTATATTATTTTTATGATCAGGCAAAAAAGGTAATATATGTAGGCAAGGCAGTAAATTTAAAAAAACGTGTGACATCTCATTTTAGTGGAAACAAAATCACGCGGCAAAGGCAGCATTTCCTAAGAGATATTTACGGCATCTCTTTTGAAGTTTGTGCTACCGAATTGATGGCACTCTTATTAGAATGTACCGAGATTAAAAAGTTGTGGCCGGTACACAACAAGGCACTCAAACGTTTTGAAGCAAAATATGGTTTATATGAATATGAAGCCCGTAGCGGTTACAAATATCTGGCTGCAGGCAGGTTAAGTAAATTTCAGTCATCGATACAGGTGTTTAATAACCTTAATGATGCAATAACCTTACTTCGTAAACTCGCAGAACAATTTGAAATTGATTACAGATTTTGTAAATATTGCGTTTCAGGAGAAAGAGAAGTTATCCAACAATATGATCTTACAAATTTACCTGACATTGAAATTCATAATACACAAATTGAAAATGCTATAGATTTTGTTTTGCAGAACAAGCCAAGCTTCGCAATCATTGATAAAGGCCGGTCAGCAGAAGAGCATAGTTGCATTTTGGTAGAAAACGGACACTTTTACGGCATGGGGTATATATCATCAGATATCGCAATCAATACAATCTCAGAAATTAAGAATTATGTCACTCCATACAGAAGCAATGATTACATCATGCAGCTTATTTATTCGTATGGGACAAAATATCAGGGTAAAGTTTTCAGGTATAATGAAGTTATAATCGAAAAATAAAAAACCGCAACAATAAAACCAAGCGGTATTAATTTCTGTTGCGGTTCAATTTTTTAGGAGTTCATATTATAAATTCATACCTCCATCAATAACAAAATCTGATCCTGTGATATACGAAGCATTTTCATTACTTAGATAAACAACCATTTTTGCAACATCTTCCGGGGTACCAATTTTTTTAAGTGGAATTACATCAGCAAGATTTTGCCATATTCCCTGAGCCGCTTCACCATATGATTTATCGAGTACATTTGTTTTAGTAGGTCCTGGACTTACAGTGTTGACTCTTATTTTACGATTTGCTAATTCGGCAGCGGCAGTTTTGGCAATAGAATTTATAGCTGCCTTGCTAGCCTGGTATATTGAACTTTGGGGATGATTTGTACTAGCAACGTTAGAAGATAGAAATACCACAGATGCACCTTCATTTAATACGGTATAAATTTACTTAATGTAAAGTAGGCCCCTTTAAAGTTTATATCCATTACACTATCAAAATTAAGCTCTGTTGCTTCTTCAATAAGTGCTGCTGATCCTGTGATTCCTGCATTTATAAACAAGATGTCTATTTTACCAAACTTGCTGCTTACATCGTCATACAATTTATTGATATCGTGCAATTTTGACTGGTCTGCTACAAATGGAATTGCTCCAATTTCTTCAGAAGCTTTTTCTATAGCATCTTTATTTCTGCCTGTAATAATTACTGCTGCACCCAGATTTAAAAATTCTTTTGCTGTTGCATACCCTATTCCGCTGCTGCCTCCTGTTATTAAGGCAATTTTATTTTCAAATGTTTTCATGATATTAATTTTAAGCAAAATTATATCAATAAAATATTGGTTTTAAGAGGGGATACCGGAGTATACCAAAAATTGTCATCTTAATCACTCTCACCCTTAATCTTTTTCAGCACTAAACATAAACCAGAATTACGACAGTTTTAATTTATTCTAAATTCGAATAGATATCCGGGGTTTCATTAACAGTTAATTAATCCTACTTTTGAGCTTAAGCCTCAATTCAACCTATAAATATGCTTCAGTTAAAAGATAAAAGATTAATAAGATTTGGACAGCATGTTAAGACCCTTCGTGAAAAGTTGGATCTAAGTGCTGCTGATGTGGCAGCACGGAGCTATCTGTCAAAAAAGGATTTGTTACTAATAGAACAAGGCGATAAAAATTTTGCGTTTACAACATTTTTAGAGCTTTGTAAAGGCTTAGGTGTTAAGCCTGAAGAACTACTGGCTATTGAAATTGAGATTTAAGCTATATATCCCGCATTAAGCATTCGGTTACTTTAACTTAGCCCCTGCTACTATCATTTCCTCCAATACTTTCAAATCGATATCGGAGAGTTTGTTTATATAAAGGCAACCCATACCTGCTTTGTACTTACCCAATTTTTCAAGTGCCTCGGCATGCGCATCAACAGTAACACCAAAATATAACGACAAGTTAGTTTTGCGTGGTGCAAAGCCTATTCTCATCCAGTCGGCTTCACGACCGGTTACTAGGCTTTTATGTCTTTTTATACCGAAACCAACAAAGGAATTGCTCCATAATATAGGTTCTTCCTTGCTGGCTTTTTTCATCATCTCTAATAGTACAAAGCTATCTTTACGTTTTTGTTCGGGAGTAATGCCATTAAGAAAATCTTCTACGTTTACTGTAGTTGGTTTCGTCTTGTTGTCAGCCAGTTTAGTTTTCTTTTCTGCCATTTCAATTATCGTAATAATGTTTCAACATCTAATGCTTTACGAATATAAAGTGAAGCATTTGTATAAGCAAATTTAGAAGTGTAAAAAAAATTCCAAGTTTATAACGGGTAGTGTGATATAATAAAATTGACATCATCCTCAGCTGAAAGATTATAGAAATGCTGTGAATCTTATTTTGTTGTGCCTCTGTAGGTGTGTGTACTTTTATAGTGATACAAGTTTTTATTTTTAAATATTTACGTAAGTACTATATATTTAATTAAGTACTAATTAAATTACATATTGTAAGTTTTAAGAGTTAATTTTTTGTTAAATGAATAATTTAAGCGAAATATTTATAAGAAAATTCTACTTTTGAAACTGTCCCATTACGTGCACATAATGTGGATTCAACCAATTTAATTTTAATTATTATGACAACAAACAATCAAAAGAAACAGACAATTGAAGGCCTGTTAGCAAAGAGAAAAGAAGAACTAGCGAACGTTTATGGTGGTAAAATCGGCTGCGTCCCAGGATGCTCTGGAGAACCTATCGGCTGCGGCCCTGATGCCTGCATTGGTCCATGTCCTAAGGCATGCCTTAGCCAGTGTATGTCTATGCCTAGCTGTAAAGGTTTAGACTCAGGAATTAAAAAACCGTAGACTAAAAATTAATTTATAGGTTTCTCTTTCCGGAAAGGGAAACCTATTTACTTTAAAGATTATGAAAAATTGTACATTAGAGCAAGCCCTCGACTATAGCAATGAAGATGTGATATCACGATTTATGACTCTTTTTGAAGTTGATGAGCAAGAGGCTGAAATTCTTTTTGAAGAAACTAAGAAATGGCTTTGGCTGTGCTATAGATCGGCTGTAGCGGAAAAAAGATTTGTAGTGGTTATTGATGATTCTCTACTGATAATAGACGAAATGTGGCATAATTTCGTACTTTTTACCAAGGATTACCAACACTATTGTATGGACAAGTTTGGGTTCTATATTCATCACCAACCGACTACAAAAGCCGAAAAAGAAAATTGGAAGGCTAATTTCCAGGAAAGCGTGGATGATTATTTTACCAATATTGAAGAACAATACTCAATTATATACGACCTTTTAGGTGAAACAACATTACTAAGATGGTACGAAGATTTTCCAAAAAAATATTCCAAAAAGCAGATAAAGGAGCTTATGCGATAAATTGCAAACTGGTATACTTACTTGTATTACTACTCTCAATGCATTCGTATTGCCAGTCCGGTTACACTATTGTACTCAACAAAACATTAGAGGATTATCCGCAAAAGAAAGAAGTATTGAAGCATCTTGGTCTGGTTAATGTTTATGATCTTACTTATACTTCCGTTGATAATCTAAAAATCAAAGGTTTCATAATTACTCCCAGGGATAGTACACGCAAATATCCTGTAGTTATTTATAACAGAGGGGGCAACGGTAGTTATGGTATGGTTAGTGAGCCTTTTCTTTTCAGGTTTTTAGCGAATCTTTCTTCCAAGGGATTTATCATAATAGGATCACAACTAAGGGGGTCAGAAGGTAGTGGCGGTGAAGATGAATTTGGTGGCAGGGAAATTAACGATGTTGTGTCCCTTTTTAAAATTGTTGATAACCTTCAACTTGCTGACACTACCAGAATTGCTCAAATTGGATGGAGTCGTGGGGGGATCACCAATTTTCAGCTTTTGAAGCGCTCCGGTCGTATCAAGACTACAGTAAACATTGCAGGCCCTTCCAACTTGTTAAATACCAAAAGGGATATAATGTTTACTGTTTACAGAAACAGGATACCTAATTATGCGTTGGATTCCATTACATTTACAAACAAGATTTCGCCTATATTTCAGCTTGACTCAATAAAGAACCCTAAAGGTAGTATCCTTTATATCCACGGGGATAATGACCAAGCTGTGGAGCTTGACAACAGCAAAGAGTTATATGCAGAAACAAAAAAAAGAAAAATCAAGTCTGAACTGGTTATTTTTCCAGGAGGAGACCATAGTCTCCGTGAACAGTTCAATAAATTAATAGATACTATTGTATCCTGGTTTAAAACAGAGTTATAGGTTTAATGAAAAAATTTCCCTTCTATCGTCAGCTTGAAGCAAGAGATTGCGGCCCGACATGTTTAAAGATTGTTGCTAAACATTATGGAAAGACTTTAAATATTCAAAGCCTAAGAAATTTTAGTGAGACTAACCGACTTGGGAGCAGCCTTCAGAATCTCGCCAAGGCAGCTGAGAGTTTAGGTTTCAGGTCTTTAGGCGTAAGATTAGAATTGGATAAGCTTAAAGAAATTCAATTGCCATGTATTTTGCATTGGAATAATAACCATTATGTGGTTTTGTACAAAATTGAACAGAAAAAGGCTGGTAACAGAAAGGTCTACTTTATTGCTGATCCCGCAAGCGGACTATTAAAGTATGATGAGGAAAATTTTATAAAAAGTTGGGGTGCTGGCAATTCTGCGACTAATTCAGAAGGAATTGTACTCATCCTTGAAGCTACCCCGAAATTCTATGTGGCTGCCGAGCAGCATAATAAAGAATTAGATTTTACTTTCTTACTAAAATATGTAAAGCCATACCGTAAATTTATTGTTCAGCTTATTATCGGCCTGACAGCGGCGAGTGTATTGCAGCTAATCGCACCTTTTCTGACACAAAGTATTGTAGATGTAGGTGTGCAGAATCAAAATATGCATTTCATTTATTTAATTCTAATTGCTCAGTTGTTCCTCTTTATTGGGCGCACATCTCTGGAATTTATCAGAAGCTGGATGCTGCTTAATTTATCTACGAGGATTAACATCTCAATGATTTCTGACTTTTTTATTAAATTAATGAATATGCCTATAGGCTATTTTGATGTAAGGATCACTGGCGATGTCTTACAAAAAATAAATGATTATAACAGGGTGCAGCGTGTGCTCACAAATTCATCGTTAACTGTCTTTTTCTCCGTATTGAATTTACTGATAAGCGGCACGGTACTCCTTATATTCAATTATCAAATATTCCTGATTTATTTATTTGGCAGTGTACTTTTTTTTATGTGGATATTTTTGTTCCTAAAGAGAAGAAAGAAATTAGATAATGAGCGGTTTGCTGAACAGAAAAAGGAAAAGGATAAGATTATTGAATTAACCAATGGTATGCAGGATATCAAACTCCATAATGCTGAACAACAAAAACGCTGGGGATGGGAATATATACAAGCGTCCCTTTTTAAGGTATCTATGAAAGGCCTTGCTTTGGAACAGACACAAAATATAGGGTCTAATTTTATTAATGAGCTCAAAAATATCATCATTACATTTTTCTCTGCCAAATTAGTAATCGAGGGGCAACTGACCTTTGGTATGATGGTTGCGATCAGTGGACTTGTAGGAAGCCTTAATGCTCCGATATTACAATTAATTGGTTTTATCAGAGAAATCCAGGATGCCAAAATATCACTTTTACGTCTCTCGGAAATTTACACTAAGAAAGACGAGTCCGCCAGCGATGAAGGAGCTATCGAAACAATACCTGCAAACTGCAGCATCCGGTTTAAAGATATCTCTTTCCGATATCAAGGTAGCAACTTTGATGTAATAAAAGACCTGAATCTTGAGATACCTCACCAAAAAATAACTGCTATCGTGGGAAGTAGTGGCAGTGGGAAAACAACATTGATGAAATTGATGATGAAGTTTTACAACCCAACATCAGGTACTATTGAGGTCGGCAAAACCTCCCTCAATTATATTTCGCAGAAGGCATGGAGAAATCACATAGGAGCTGTGCTCCAGGAAGGATTTATCTTTAATGATACAGTTGCAAATAATATAGCATTAGGTGTTGAAACTTTCGATATGGAACGTTTGTATTATGCTGCTAACGTTGCGAATATCGACAATTTCGTGGAAACATTACCTCAATCGTATAATACCATGCTGGGCGCAGAAGGTGTGGGTATGAGTACAGGTCAAAAGCAACGTGTATTCATTGCCAGGGCAGTATATAAAAATCCTGAAATTTTGTTTTTTGATGAAGCGACATCGGCGTTAGATGCAAATAATGAAAAGGAAATAATGGAAAAGCTGAATATCTTTTTTAAACAGAAAACGGTTGTGGTTATAGCACACAGGTTGAGTACAGTTATGAATGCCGACCAGATCGTAGTATTGGAAAAGGGAAAAATTGTAGAGCAGGGCTCACATACAGAGCTGATAATGCTAAAGGGATATTATTATAATTTAGTTAAAAATCAACTGCAACTTGCATCGTAATGAATTCAAAAATTGAAAACTTTAATCTTCGTAGTGAAGAAGTACAGGATATTTTAACGGCAATGCCCCGTTGGTATATAAAATGGGGTAATTTGATCATTACTCTTATTTTATCACTGATCCTGGTTTTTTCATTTGTTATACGATATCCTGAAATTATAACATCGGAAGTAGTCATAACCACCAGCAATCCGCCAGAAAAACTAATAGCAAAGAGCTCAGGAAAGTTCCAGAAAATTTTTGTAAAAAATAATGCATTTGTAAAAAAAGGTACTGTTGTCGCCGTATTGGAAAATTCCGCAAACTATGAAGATGTATTCAAGCTAAAGCAAATGTTGGAAGGTATTAATTTAAAAAAACCAAATATTCAATTCGCAAGCAGTAATACGTTTTATGATGACCTGGGCGAACTCGAAGGTTCTTATTCGTTATTCGAAAAAGACTATATAGCCTATAGCTTGTACCTGACACTCAAGCCGCATAAAGTAGATACTGGTGCGCAAAAGTATGAAAATGAAGAGTTACATCAGAGACTAGAACTTTTAAATCAACAGAAAATAATTAGCGCAAGTGAACTTGATTTAAAAAAAAGGGATTTAGCGCGCTATCACAAACTATTTGATAAGGGCGTGATATCCGCTCAGGAATGGGACATTAAAAATATGGAGTATTTACAGTTAGAAAGAAGTTTAAAAAGTATAATTTCATCAATCTCTCAAGTTAAGTCTTCTCTTAACGACCTTGATAAAAATATACATACTACTTACATAAAGGAAACTACTGATAATATAACTTTACTTAAAAATACAGTACAGTCTTATAACCAACTGACAAGGGTGCTGAATGATTGGGAATTAAAATATGTATTTCGCTCGTCTATAAGTGGTCAGGTTTCATACCTCAATTTTTGGAATGAAAATCAAACCGTGATTACTGGTGATAACGTTTTTAACATTGTTCCCGACGGTAGCTCCCGGTATATCGGAAAAGCAAAAGCAACGGCCGTCAAATCAGGAAAGATCAAGATCGGGCAGCAGGTAAATATAAAGTTACGAAATTATCCGGACCAGGAGTATGGAGTTCTTAAAGGTAGAGTTGCAAATATCTCTAAAACTCCTGATAAAGACGGCTATATTCTGCTGGACATTTCACTGCCTGAAAAATTAATTACCTCTTATGGCAGAAGCATCCAATTTCATCAGGAAATGGTTGGAACTGCTGACATTATTACGGAAGACTTAATGCTGATCGAACGATTTTTTTACAAGTTCACAGAACTTTTTAAGAGAAGCTAATAGGGTTGGGCATGATGGATATTTATAAATTGTTTTATGTTTTTTTAAAGAAAAGACCTGATGATGTAATAACAATGGTTGCATAACTTATAAATTCCACTCTAAAATTTGCTAATTTATATCATTGCTCTACTTGACGGGGGTTGCAATAGGGGTTACTTTTGTGTTGAAAAAGGGCAGGGGTTATTACGGGGGGCTTTTTGGCAATAAATGGTATGGTTATATTGTCACTTTCTTAGGTGACTTTAAAAAAACGTAAGCCTAAAACTGTTTTCTAACATAATTCAACTTTTTAAATTAATAAATGTAGAATTATAGCGTCTTAAAATCAAGTCGTTAAGTAGGTTAACTAGTTGGATATCAAATAAAAATTTCCTGTGGCGCTTTTTTCCAAAAAATTAGTGATGCCACAGAAGTACCTCTTAATTACAAGCACTTTTGAAAATTTTGTAACATGGCTAAAACTAAAAAAAGCCTGCAATCACTTGATTTTGCAGGCTTTTATAAGCTTTTGAAATAAGGTCGCTGTTACGATAACAGCTAAAAGTGACCACGATGGGATTCGAACCCATACGCCTTTCAGCACCACCCCCTCAAGATGGCAAGTCTACCAATTTCTCCACGTGGCCAAATAGACTATAAACGAAAAAAGTTAAGCATATGCTTAACTTTTTGTGACCCGGCTGGGATTCGAACCCAGGACCCCATCATTAAAAGTGATGTGCTCTACCAGCTGAGCTACCGAGTCTTGCTTTCAGGAAATAAAATCAGGTCTTAATAGTGACCCGGCTGGGATTCGAACCCAGGACCCCATCATTAAAAGTGATGTGCTCTACCAGCTGAGCTACCGAGTCTGTTATTTCATTCCCTGAATGCGGGTGCAAATATACGCATCTATTATTCATTATTCAAAGCGTTTTGGGCATAAATTTGACTTTTTTTTAATTATTTTTTTTAACGCCTTTATTTTTAGGGGCTTATTTAAAAAGAAAATTTAAAGTCAATTTAATGTTATCAATCAAATTGCAATTATTTTGCTTCGGTAAGCACCATCTGACAAAAAAAGTGAGTAAAATTGCAGTATGAAAAAAGTAATACTGTGCGGATATATGGCTTCGGGCAAAACTACAACAGCTCGTTTACTGGCAAAAAAGTTACAATTGCCTTATAAAGATCTCGATGAGGTTATAGAAAACCATACAGGTAAAACTATTTCGCAGCTATTTAAAGAGGATGGTGAGATAAAATTCAGGAAGTTGGAACATGAGGTGCTATATGATATAGTAAATGGCACAGAGGGCTTTGTTTTGGGGCTTGGCGGTGGAACTCCATCTTATGCTAATAACCATGAAGTGCTAAAGAGGGAAGATATATTATCTGTGTATCTTAAAACAGGAATAAGCGAAATTGTAAACCGCTTACGCCTGCAAAAAGGAACGCGCCCATTGATAGACGTGTTAAAAGATGAGGAACTGGACGAGTTTGTTGGCCAGCATCTATTTGAAAGAAGTTATTATTATCATCATGCAAAACATGTAATAACTACCGACGGTAAACTGCCGGAAGAAATAACAGATGAAATAATAGCTCTTCTTTAGTCTTCTAAGAAGGCGTACTGTTCTTTTTCGCCTAAAACGACCTGAACGCTTTCCCGAAGCGAAGTAGAAAGGGAAAGGCCTTTAAAATCAGCTTTAACAGGATACTGCTTGTGATTTCTGTCTACAAGTACAGCAGTCTTGAATTTTTTAAGCGGAACATCAAGAAAATGTTTTACGCCATATATAAGTGTAGTGCCGCTGTTAAGTACATCATCTACAAGTACAAGGCTTTTGTTTGCATATTCTTCTGCTTTAAGCGAAGTCTCAACGGGTTCGAGTGGCTGGCTCTTATTTATTTTCACTTCACACAGGGTAACCTTAATGTCTGATATCTTTTCTATCTCTGTTGCCAGTTTTTGTGCAAACAGATAACCATTAAGGGCAATGCCGGCCAATACGATTTCGGTATCATCCGGAAAAGTTTCGTAAATCTGATAAGCAATCCGTTTTGTTTTATGATCTATTTCCTGTTGTGTAAGGATAATGTTTTTCATTGTAGGCTATTATTTGTTCAAAGATAAAAAAAGAGTTCTTGCAGCAAATACTATTCCGCGTCATTTTCATCGTCTATGTCCAGTCCATAATCGTCAAGATCACGGCGGTCTTTTTTAGTAGGCCTTCCTGTGCCCGTGGCACGATAGTGTGCTTTAGAAAGTTTAAGCAACTCCAGGTGCTCAAAAGCTTCTGCAGGTGTTTCGTCTTTACGGTACATGTCTACCAATTTGGGACCTACACGATTTGCGGGAACATCAAGTATTGTAAGTTTATAGTTAATCTGGTCACGGCGCACAGTAATCTTATCTGTAGCATAAACTTCCCGCGATGCCTTGGCCTGTTGCCCGTTTACAGTAACGTGGCCTTTTTGTATAGCCTGTGTTGCAATGCTGCGGGTTTTGTAATAGCGCACGCACCATAAATATTTATCAATTCTCATACTAATTCTTAAAAATCGTTGTTATTAGCAAGAACTTATTCCGGCTTATTAATTGTGGCAAAAGGGCATTTTGCAGGCAATTGAAAAAAGGCAGGATGAGTTCAGTACAAAAATAAATGAAAATTGTATCTTGCGCCCACTAAAAAAGATTAAAATGAATAGAATTTTAAAGGCCTTTAGCCTTATCGCACTAATAACATTTTTTGCGTCATGTAAAAAAGATGATGATGCCAATGTTGCACCACCAAGAGATTACGGTGTTCAGTATGCATCAGATAAGGATAGTATAGAGACTTTTCTTAAAACTCACTCTATAGATCTTAACACTATGACTATGGATGCGACTTTTCCTCTAATAAATAAAGATAATACCGACCCATCTATATGGACACAGACGGAATATCCTCTTAAAAATATAAAAGTAACACGTAACGATGTAGAGTATACTGTGTATTATCTTTCTTTTCGAGAAGGTGTTAAAGACAGTCCTACGTTAGGTGATAATATTAATTTTACATACAGAGGAACTATATTTGACGGTACCCAGTTTGATTTTAGGCAATATTCGAGTACAGAAATACCTGTTTACGGATTGATACCTGGATGGTGGGATATTATGCCACTGTTTAAATCTGGAATTTATGTAGAAGGAAATGAAGGTGAGCCTGCTGCCTTTACCGATTTTGGAGCAGGAGCAATGTTCTTACCATCAGGGCTGGCATATTTTAATGCATCTCCGGGCGGTTTAGTGCCAACATACGCGTGTATGGCATTTACTTTCCAGTTGCTTGATGTTACTTATACAGACCTTGACAGCGATGGTATCCTTAATAAAAATGAAGTAGCTAAACCTGGTGACAGTGTTGAGTATAATGATACAGACGGTGATGAAACACCTAACTATCTTGATTCTGATGATGATGGCGACGGACGTCTTACTAAAGATGAATTAAGAATAAAAGGACAAACAAATGTTTTTTATAAATATGAAGATATATTCGATGCATCAGGTGTTATGAAACCAGAACCAGATCCAACGAAAACAACATATACGTGTTCAGTCGGTGCAACAGTGCCATCATACCTTGATGCGTCCTGTAAAGGAGGACTATAAACTGAGCCGATGATAATAAATTAAAAATCCCAATCTGTAAAGATTGGGATTTTTTTTATGATGGTTGATTTGTAACGTTGTATACCGGGCAATTGTCAAATGAGTTGTCTTCGGCTTTGCAGAAATCTGATAGTGCAACAATGAGAATAAGCATTGTTATGCAACTTTTTAGCATATTTTTCATACAGTAAGAGGTTTAGTAAGTTTCTTTATTGTTTTTGGTTACGTAAATAAATAAAAAAAAGATGTAAGAATAAAACTAAAATTCACTGAAACGATATTATGTTAAAATTATCCGATAAGATGCATTTTTTAGATGATTATTAGTAAGAGTAGAAAGTAGGAGTCATTAAAAGAATATAAATTTATTTAAGTTTAGTGCCTACATAAACAAAAAAATCCCACGCTCTCGCATGGGATTCCTTTATGTATAAAAAGAAAATTATTTTCTTTTGATCACTTTTTCAGCAGCTTCAACAATTGCCTGGTTATTCAGTTTGTACTTGTCCATAAGTTGGGCAGGAGTTCCTGATTCACCAAAGCTATCGTTTACCGCATCAAATTCCTGTGGTGCAGGGTGGTTAAGCGAAAGTACACGTGCAACGCTCTCTCCAAGTCCGCCAAGCATGTTGTGTTCTTCTGCAGTAACAATACATCCCGTTTTACCAATAGATTTAAGTATAGCTTCTTCATCAAGCGGTTTGATAGTATGTATGTTGATAACCTCTGCAGAGATACCTTTAGCTTCAAGAGCTTCAGCAGCAATAAGCGCTTCCCATACAAGGTGACCTGTAGCTACAATAGTAACATCAGTACCTTCGTTAAGAAGAACAGCTTTACCAATTACGAAATCTTCTCCTGTTTCAGAAGTAAAGTTCGCAACTGACGGACGACCGAAACGTAGGTACACAGGTCCGTGGTGTTCAGCGATAGCAATAGTAGCAGCTTTAGTCTGGTTATAATCGCATGTATTGATTACAGTCATGCCCGGAAGCATTTTCATCAAACCTATATCTTCAAGTATCTGGTGAGTTGCACCATCTTCACCCAGTGTTAAACCGGCGTGAGAAGCACAAATCTTTACATTTTTGTCTGAATAAGCAACTGACTGACGGATTTGGTCATACACCCTTCCTGTAGAGAAATTGGCAAAAGTACCTGTAAAAGGAATTTTTCCACCAATAGTCATACCTGCAGCCATACCTATCATATTAGCTTCAGCAATACCTACCTGAAAGAAACGCTCAGGGTGGTTAGCTTTAAAGTCGTCCATTTTAAGCGATCCTATAAGATCAGCGCAAAGTGCAACAACATTTTCGTTAGTTTTACCAAGTTCAGTTAATCCCGCACCAAAACCAGAACGGGTATCTTTATTGCCTGTATTTGTATATTTTTTCATTTATGAATAGTATTGAGATTTGAGATGTGAGTATTGAGATTACACGTTGCCATGTCTTATATCTAACATCTATGATCTAAAATCTTTTATTAATAATCACCTAACGTCATTGCATTCTGGTCAAACGCTTTTTGAAGCTGCTCGTCGTTTGGCGCTTTACCGTGCCATGCGTGCGTGTGCATCATAAAGTCTACGCCGTTACCCATTTCAGTATGAAGCAATACGCAAACCGGTTTACCCTGGCCTGTTTTTTCTTTAGCCTGAGCCATACCTGCAAGAATAGCTTCTATATTGTTACCTTGTGGTATTTCAACAACATCCCATCCAAAAGCAGTAAACTTAGCATTAATGCTTCCCATGTTAAGTACTTCGTCAGTCGGGCCGTCAATCTGTTTACCGTTAACGTCTACTGTAGCAATGTAATTATCTACTTTATAAGCAGATGCATACATCATAGCTTCCCAGTTTTGTCCTTCCTGAAGTTCACCATCACCGTGAAGACTATATACAAGGTGTTTGTCACCGTTAAGCTTTTTAGCCTGTGCAGCGCCAATAGCTACGCTCATTCCCTGTCCAAGAGATCCTGAAGCCATACGTATTCCAGGAAGCCCTTCATGTGTTGTAGGGTGTCCCTGAAGCCTTGAATTGATAAGGCGGAAAGTTGCAAGCTCAGCTACCGGAAAGTAACCGCTGCGTGCAAGTACGCTGTAAAATACAGGAGAGATGTGTCCGTTAGAAAGGAAGAATAAATCTTCGCCAATACCGTCCATGTCAAAACCTTCTTTACGGTCCATAATAACCTGGTAAAGGGCTACTAAAAATTCTGTACAGCCAAGCGATCCTCCAGGGTGTCCTGAGTTTACCGCATGAACCATACGAAGGATATCCCTTCTTACCTGAGTCGTTAAGTCATTTAGTTGTTGTGTGTTAGGCTTCATTTTTTCGATTAAAGTTAAACTGGTGCAAAGATAATCAGATATTTGGATTTTGAATTATGGCTTTTTGAGATTTTGAGAATGTTATCAATGGCATGTTCATAAATAAAAATATTCCCGTAAAAGCATGATTTTTAAGGGAATATCTCAATAATTTATAAAAAGGGATGAAGCGCTATTATTCTTTTTTTGTGAATGTTACGCCACTGCCACCCTGTAGTATAAGAAAATTTTTAGCTTCCGGGTTAAACGTTATAGTTATTCCGGCAGGATTAAATTTAAATATGTTTTTCTCGGAAGATTCCAATGGAAATACTCCCTGCCCCGTTGCCTGAGCTGTTAGTATGTTGTTCTTTTTAGCGATAATGAAGGAAAGAGGCATCTGGTCTGTAGTGTAAGTGCCGGTATATTTATTAAGTTCTTCATCTGTATAAGTAATCGTTTTAAGGTCTGGTATTTCAAAAGGTTCTTTAAAAATCCAGCTTAAACCCGCTATGGCAATACTATTATTTGTGTAGTTATTTCCATTACAGATTAAAGCAAAAGAAACTTTATCTTCAGGGAAGTAGCAAAGCATTGAGCTAAAACCATCTATACCGCCTGTATGTCCGTAGCCTGTTTTTTCATTAAAAGGAAACGAAAACATACCCATGCCATAATTATCAGTTATGGTTTTCATATTTTCAAGGTTTTCCGTGCTGATAAGTTTTCCCGCAAAAAGGGCTTCAATAAAACGTGAAAGGTCGTTTGGTGTACTAACTATAGCACCGGCGCCCATTGGAACCGACATTTCTGTTTCAGTAGATTTTTCCCATTTACCGGAATATTCATAAGAATAGGCTTCATTATTGGCAGGATTAATTTTGCCACCGTAAAACGTATTTTTAAGTGCAAGTGGTTTGGTTATCTTTTCTTCAATGAGGGTTTTAAAAGGTTTTTTATAAACTTTTTGAAGGATAAAGCTCAACAATACAAAATTAGAGTTGCTGTATTCCCCTTTTGTACCCGGTTCAAATTCAGAAGGCGATTTAGCTATGATAGCTGAAAGTTCTGCTTCTGTTTTAGGCTCTGTCATCCATGTTGTGTAATCTTGGTCATCGGTAAAGCTGTGAATACCACTGTGGTGGTTAAGCATGTTTGCAATGGTGATTTTAGATGCATTAGGAACATCAGCATAGTAAGACGAAAGATTATCGGTAAGCTTTAATTTATTTTCTTCGATGGCTTTAAATATCAAAACGGTTGTAAAGGTTTTAGATATAGAGCCGATTCTAAATTTAGTGTTTTCATTATTTTTTGTGCCCTTTTCAGCATCGGCAAAGCCAAGAGATTTTGAGTAAACTGTCTTGCCATCCTGAGATATCGAAACACTACCCATAAACTTGTTGTTTGCTTCCAGTGCTGCAAAGTATTGGTCGAGTTTGGTTTTGTCAGGAGCTTGAGCAAAGGCAGTAAGTGCTGTGATGAAAAAGGCAAGCGCAAGGGTAAATTTGTTTTTCATGATTTGATTGATGATTTGGTTTTGGATATAGGTCGCCAAAGCCGATTGTTATGTTACAGAAAATACCTGAAATAATTATATAACTTTTTTGAGTTTGTCCTTTTCCACGTCAATGGAATCTCCATAATAGATGATTTTACCTTTTTTATCGAGGTACATTGTAAGGAAATCATTCTTTTTGAGGTTAAGTAGCTGGCATACCCGGGCAGCAAAAGTTTCCCTTCTTATCGTGATGTCTTCATTCACTGCAGGGTCTGCAATGTAAATTTTATGTTTAAACCCTGTTTTTTCTATAAGTGTACTTACGAGTGTTTCTTTGTTAGTTATGCCAATGAAATAAAAATCAAGTTCGGCAGAATATTCATTTTCCAACTCATTATAATGTGTTACAATTTTTTCTGCAGCAGCACAATTCGGAATCCAGAATTGTATAACCGTAGCTCTTGAGGTATTGTTTTTAATATTTTCAACCAATTGCTCAGGAGTAAGGTATACAATAGATGTTTGTGTATAGCCATAAAGGGAAAGCATAGAGAGCAAAAGCAGGAAACAATATTTCATTTGGTTAATGATTTGGTTAGCGTAAATCTAAGAAAAATAAAATTCAAAAGGCAAAAAGCAAATTAAGTCTATCACTTAATAACAAATAACCAAATAAACCATAAATGGTTTATCTTTGCACGCTGTAAAAGAGAGCCATGAAATTTGACCTTATAACTAAAGACCCGCAGAGTAAAGCAAGAGCGGGCAGTATAACTACCGATCACGGAGTTATTGAAACGCCAATTTTTATGCCGGTGGGTACTGTAGGTACTGTTAAGGGCGTGCACCAGCGCGAACTTAAAAACGATATTAACCCGGATATTATACTTGGTAATACATATCATTTATACCTTCGCCCGCAAACCGAAATACTTGAAAAAGCAGGTGGATTACATAAATTCATGAACTGGGACCGCCCAATTCTTACCGATAGCGGCGGGTATCAGGTATACTCACTTTCAGCCAACCGTAAGATTAAAGAAGAAGGTGTGAAGTTTAAATCACACATTGACGGTTCTTACCACTTCTTTTCACCGGAAAGCGTAATGGAAATTCAGCGCACCATTGGTGCCGATATCATTATGGCTTTTGACGAATGTACACCTTATCCATGCGATTACCGTTATGCAAAACGCTCAATGCACATGACGCATCGCTGGCTGGATAGATGTATTACACATCTTGAAAAACTGCCTTATAAATATGGCTATAGCCAGGCATTCTTTCCAATCGTTCAGGGAAGTACATATACTGACCTAAGAGCACAATCTGCCGAATATATCGCCAATGCAGGCGCTGTGGGTAATGCTATCGGCGGACTGTCTGTAGGCGAGCCTGCGGAAGAAATGTATGCAATGACCGATGTAGTATGCAGCATCCTTCCGGAAGATAAGCCACGTTACCTTATGGGTGTAGGTACGCCGATCAATATTCTTGAAAATATCGCCCTTGGTGTAGATATGTTCGACTGTGTTATGCCTACGCGTAATGCCCGCAACGGTATGCTTTTTACGGCTAACGGTACCATTAATATAAAGAACAGAAAGTGGGCTGACGATTTTTCGCCAATAGATGAAATGGGAATCACTTTTGTTGATACCGAATATACCAAAGCTTATTTAAGGCATCTTTTCTCTGCTGACGAATATCTTGGTAAACAAATTGCAACAATACATAACCTTGGGTTCTATATGTGGTTGGTTCGTGAAGCAAGAAAACATATCTTAGCAGGAGATTTCCGCGAGTGGAAGGAAATGATGGTAAAAAATATGGATCAAAGGCTTTAATTAAAGAAAATATCTTGTGAAAATAATAGACTGGTACATTCTTAAACGCTACCTGGCAACATTTTTTGTGATGCTTATTATGTTTATACCTATCGGTATAATAATAGACGTGTCTGAAAAGATAAACAAGATACTTGCTAAAAAAGTCCCTTTTGTACAAGTAGCAATTTATTATGGCGATTTTACTATTTATTTTGCGAACATACTATTCCCTATATTCCTGTTTCTTTCAGTAATATGGTTTACATCTAAGCTGGCTAACAATACAGAGATCATTGCAATATTAGGATCGGGTATCTCCTATACACGATTTTTGAGGCCTTATCTTATAGGTGCATCTATTATATGTATACTATCCCTTGGTATGGGATTCTTTTTTGTACCAAAGGCAAGTAAAGGATTTAATGATTTTAGGTATAAGTACCTCAAAAATAATTCTGAAACACGCCAAAGTCAGGATGTGTATAAGCAGATTAGCGATAACGAATACATCTATGTAAGCAGCTTTAATTATATAGATAAGCAGGGATATAATTTTACGCTTGAAAATTTTAAGGATAATAAGCTTGTTTACAAGGTAAATGCAACTACCATCCGCTGGAATCCAAAAGACAGTACTTATACTTTGGTGAATTTTACCAAAAGAACAGTAGGTGCTATGGGTGACAAACTGGAATCAGCTCCGGAAAAGAAATTCAAATTCAATTTTGAGCCTGATGATCTTACGCCTACAATTTATGTAGCAGAGACCATGACGCTTAGCCAGCTTAATACATTTATAGATAAAGAAAGAAAACGCGGTTCAGGCAACATTAATGCCTACCTTGTTATATTGTATAAAAAATATAGTATTCCAATTTCGGCATTTATACTTACCATCATCGCGGTAGCAGTATCGTCTATGAAACGCAGGGGAGGTATGGGTATTAACCTTGCTATGGGTATTGGCCTTGCGTTTGTATATATTTTCTTCGATAAGATATTTGGTACCCTTGCCGAAAAATCGAGCATGTCTCCGCTTATTGCGGTATGGTTCCCTAACATAGCATTTGGTATACTTGCTGTTTATCTGCTACGCAATGCAAGGCGATAATTTAAAGAGTTACCTGCATCTCCATTTCATAGTATTTGTCTGGGGATTCACCGCTGTGCTTGGCGCGCTCATAACACTTGACGCATTGCCATTAGTATGGTTCAGGATGTCTATTGCGGTGGCAATAATCCTTATCTATGCGGCAGTTACTAAAACAAGGCTTAAAATTCCTGTAAAGACTTTAATAGGTTTTCTGTTTGCCGGGCTCGTTATAGCCCTGCACTGGTTTACCTTTTTTCAGGCTATAAAGGTGTCTAATATATCGGTAACACTTGCCTGTATGTCTACAGGAGCTTTTTTTACCTCGCTTCTTGAACCTATATTTTTTGGACGAAAAGTAATATTCTACGAAGTATTACTGGGATTGTTTACTGTAGCAGGCCTCTATATCATATTTCATTTTCAGGGTGATTTCCTTAATGGAATATTATTAGCACTTTCTTCGGCATTTTTATCGGCTACGTTTTCCATTATTAATGGTAAGTATGCTAAAGAGTACAATCCTGTAATCATTTCGTTTTACGAGTTGCTGGGGGGAGTATTCTTCTTTTCTGCCTACTTATTATTCTCTGGTAGCTTTACAGCCGCTTTTTTTACGGTGTCAGCAAATGACTGGTTGTGGCTTTTTATACTTGGGTCATTTTGTACAGCTTATGCATTTATTGCATCGGTTCAGGTAATGAAGTTTTTAAGTCCGTATACTGTTATGCTAACCATAAATATGGAGCCTATTTATGGGATAATTCTCGCTGTATTGGTGTTTAACGACAAAGAAAAGATGAGCAGTACATTTTACCTTGGTGCTGCAATAATTCTTACTACAGTGATTATTAATGGTATACTTAAAAATAGGACTAAAAAAGTAAACTAAATGTGCAAAGGCTGTTTTTCATCCCGCTTAAAATTTTATCTTTGCATTTCGCAATAAATTAAAGATCTGCCATACTATGGAATATTTAGATTTTGAACTTCCTATTAAGGAACTTGAAGACCAACTGGATAAGTGTACGATTATAGGCCAGGAGTCTGACGTTGATGTATCTAATACATGCAAACAGATTGAAACAAAACTGGAAGAAACCAAAAAGAAAATATACAAAAACCTTACTGCATGGCAGAGGGTTCAGTTGTCAAGACATCCAAGCCGTCCATACACAATGGATCACGTGCGTGCACTGACAGGAGATACATTCCTTGAATTGTTTGGAGACCGCGGCTTTAAAGATGATAAAGCAATGATAGGCGGTTTAGGTAAAATTGGCGGTCAGTCGTTCATGATTATCGGACAGCAAAAAGGTTTTAATACAAAAACAAGACAGTACCGTAACTTTGGTATGGCTAACCCTGAAGGGTACCGTAAGGCACTTCGCCTTATGAAAATGGCCGAAAAATTTGGTGTGCCTGTAATCACTTTAGTAGATACTCCGGGAGCATATCCGGGACTTGAAGCAGAAGAAAGAGGTCAGGGAGAAGCTATCGCAAGAAATATTTTTGAGATGGTACGCCTTAAAACACCTATTATTACCGTTATAGTAGGAGAAGGAGCATCAGGTGGAGCATTAGGTATAGGTGTAGGAGACAAAGTATATATGATGGAAAACACATGGTACTCTGTAATTTCACCTGAATCGTGTTCATCAATCCTTTGGAGAAGCTGGGAGTTCAAAGAACAGGCAGCCGAAGCGCTCAAGCTTACTTCATTTGATATGAAAAAGAATGGTCTTATAGACGATATTATTCCGGAACCGCTTGGTGGTGCTCACTATGACAGGGAGACAGCCTTTAAAGCAGTTGAAGAATACATTCTTAAAGGATACAACGAACTAAAAGACTTATCAACACAGGAGCTTATAGCTCAAAGGATGGATAAGTACAGTAAAATGGGCGAGTTTAAGGAATAATAAGCCATAAAAGCATAATTAGTCCGAAGCCCCGTGGCTTCGGATTTTTTTTGAGTTATTAACAAAAAAAGTTGTCTTATCAACACGTTATGAACAGATTGTGCTTAACAATTCCTTAATGCACAAGCATCTATTTTAATTACATTCGTACCATGGAAAACCTAAGGAACATAAACCCCGTAAAAGTTGATAAGACTACCATTATCAACTTAGAGAAAGGCAAGCTGCCACCACAGGCGCTCGACCTTGAAGAGGCGGTTCTGGGTGCTATGATGATTGACAAAAAGGGTGTAGATGATGTAATTGATATACTACAGCCCGATGCCTTTTATAAAGACGGGCATAAGCTAATTTACGAAGCTATCGTTGAGCTTTTCAACGACACACAGCCAATTGACTTATTAACAGTATCGGCACAGTTAAAAAAGACCGGAAAACTGGAACTTGCAGGTGGCGATTTCTACCTTATTCAGCTTACACAGAAGATATCATCTTCTGCACATATTGAGTTTCACTCGAGGATTATCCTTCAAAAATTCATTCAGCGAAGCCTTATCAGGATTTCTAGTGAAATTATTGAAGATGCTTATGATGAAACCACCGATGTATTTGATCTCCTTGATAAAGCCGAAACGAAACTCTATGAAGTAACGCAGGGTAACATCAAGCGAAGTTCAGAAACAGCACAAAGTTTGGTTATCCAGGCTAAAAAACGTATTGAAGAGATAGCAGGACAGGAGGGAATGAGCGGTGTTGCTACCGGATTCCACGCTCTGGATAAGCTTACTTCAGGATGGCAGCCAAGTGACCTTATCATTATTGCGGCACGTCCGGGTATGGGTAAAACTGCTTTTGTACTTTCTATGGCACGTAATATCGCTATAGATTCCGGACACGGAGTTGCGCTGTTTTCACTTGAGATGTCTTCAGTACAGCTTATCACCCGTTTGATTTCGAGTGAAACCGGATTATCGTCTGAAACATTACGTACCGGTAAATTAAAAGACCATGAATGGCAGCAATTGAGTATTAAAGTAAAAGACCTTGAAAAAGCACCTTTATTTATAGACGATACTCCTTCACTTTCTATCTTTGACCTTAGGGCAAAAGCAAGAAGGCTTGTATCTCAGTATGGAATAAGAATGATAATTATTGACTACCTCCAGCTGATGACTGCTGGCGGAAGCGGTAAAGGAGGCGGAAACCGTGAGCAGGAGATTTCTACTATTTCCAGAACACTTAAGGCTCTTGCAAAAGAATTAAATGTTCCGGTTATTGCACTTTCTCAGTTATCACGTGCAGTTGAAACGCGTGGATCTAGTAAAAGGCCGTTACTATCGGATTTGAGGGAGTCGGGTGCGATCGAGCAGGATGCGGATATCGTATCGTTCATTTACCGACCTGAATACTATAAGATTGATGAGTGGGATGATGAAGAGCGTTCTCCTACACAGGGTCAGGCCGAATTTATAGTTGCAAAACACCGTAATGGTGGGTTGGATAACATAAGGCTAAAGTTTATTGGAAACCTTGGTAAGTTTGACAACCTTGACGATTTTGGCTCTCCGTTTGATGAATTGCCATCAAGTATGAACAGCAACAGCGATTTCATTAAAAACCTGCCGTCTGCAAATGATGCTTTTGGTAGTAACATGAACAGTGTGGGACCTAATGATGATGACGTTCCGTTCTAAATTAAGAAGATAACCAACCTAACCGCAACCCTATATATGGAAAAAAATAATATTGAAGACTTTGTTTTAACCGAAGCTATACGACAAATGGATGTTAACGGTGCCGAGCACATCACTGTAATTGATTAAGGCGGCATTATCCATCAACTAAACATTAAACTATAAATGCACCGTGGGAAGCGGTGCATTTTTTATTTGTAAATGAGCTATAAAAAAACCGCCCTTATTACGGGGCGGTTTTTCAATTATTTTTTAGACTCTTCAACAGATACTTTTCTGAAATCTTTTAAAAGTTTGCTTAGTTCTAAAGCCGATTTACGAGCTCTTGTTCCTGCAGCTTTGTTACTTTTTTCAATGTGTAGGTCAGCTTCTGATTTAAATTTTTCAATCTCTGCGTTGATTTGTGCAAATAGATCTTTCATGATATATGATTGTTATAAATTAAGGTGCAAAAATAGCCTTTTTACTGTATCTACAAGGGCTTTTGTATTTATTCTGATGTTATTTTCTTGCTAAATTTTCAGTTAGGCGCCAGTTTTCGTTTTCACACTATAATACGCTTCAATTTCTCTCGTTACTTTAGTATCTTTGGATAAATCTTACATGCAATGGCATTCAAAAAAATATACATTGTCCTGCTGCTTATCATAGGCTTTTCAGCAAAAGCATCTATGGTATTATTGCCTATGGACGAAACCACACAACAAAATCACCTTAAAGCTTATGGTATTACCTATTGGGCTTTAGATAAAGGATATAAGGCAAACTGGCTTCTTAATTATAGAGGAGGATCTTTTCTGCTTCCTGATTCAGACCAGATTCGACGTGAATGCCAAATTCGTGGAGTTACATTTGAAGTGCTGAGTGATGGTGAAGCAAATGTAATACTGGACGAAATTAGCAGTCCGTCATTGAATATGGAAAATGTTGTGCTTGAAAAAGCGCCTAAAATTGCCGTGTATACTCCGCCGGGAAAACAACCTTGGGATGATGCCGTAACTATGGTGCTTACCTATGCCGAAATACCTTTTACAGCAATCTATGATGAAGAAGTGCTTAATGATGCCTTGTTACTATATGACTGGCTTCATCTTCACCATGAAGATTTTTCGGGTCAGTATGGTAAATTCTTTGGAGCCTACCGCAATGCACCGTGGTATATTGAACAAAAAAAGGATGCCGAAGCACTGGCAGCAAAGCTTGGTTATGCAAAAGTATCTGAGGAAAAACTGGCTGTAGCGATTAAAATAAGAAACTTTGTAGTAGGAGGAGGATTCATGTTCGCCATGTGTTCTGCAACAGATAGTTTTGATATTGCCCTGTCAGCAGAAGGTGTTGATATTTGTGAGCCAATGTTTGACGGAGATGCAAGCGAACCGAATTATCAGTCTAAGATAGATTACAACAATTCGTTTGCGTTTAAAGATTTTATATTGGAACGTAACCCTGTTGTTTATGAATTTTCAGATATTGATACTACAAACGGACGCGCCATTCCTATGGATCTTGACTATTTTACCCTAATGGATTATTCTGCTAAATGGGATCCTATACCATCTATGTTGTGCCAAAATCATACACAATTGGTAAAAGGTTTCATGGGGCAGACTACTGCTTTTAAAGCGGATAAGGTAAAATCAAGCGTATTGGTAATGGGCGAGCAAAAGCAAACTGGCGAAGCACGATACATTCATGGTACAAAAGGTAAAGGAATGTTCACTTTTTATGGTGGCCACGATCCTGAAGATTATCAGCATAGAGTAGGGGATGCACCTACAGTATTAGACCTGCATCCTAATTCGCCGGGTTACCGACTTATACTTAATAATGTATTGTTTCCTGCTGCAAGAAAGAAAAAGCTGAAAACATAATTTGTAAGTTTTTTTGTATATTTGTCACCAAATTTATAAACCAATTATTTTTATACAAAAGATTTCATTATTTTTATTTATTGCAATTACTTTAGGATTATTTATCGCTTGTAGTGCGGAGGAAAATGTTGTTAAAATGAACTCTTCAAAAGATTCATCTATTAATCTAACGTCTCTGTCTGTAGGTAAATTATCATTAATAGATATACCAGGTATAGAGATTGCATTTGTACCAGATTTTCAAAAAGATTTTAGTTTTAAGGAATACTATGTGTTTCAATATGAGAAAAGCAGTACAACTTTTTTGATGTTGCGGCAGTAAATACTACCTCTTTATTAGTGCTAATTCTACTACAATCAAAATTATTGCAAATTCTCAAATTGTTGTTTTTACAACCGATCCTAACTACATTAAGGCTAATGGAGAAATTATTTTTTATGGATATGGTTTATCTCATAAAACATCAAATAGATATTTATTGGTAGATAAAGGTCTACCTGTTTCAGATTTATCAGAAGTTATTCAATATAATAATAAAACTTATAGCACATCTTCTATAGACTGTTTCAGTGGTGGGGTAAGATCTACAGAGTGTAGCATAGAGGCTGGAACTATTGGAGGTGGCGGCGCTTGTTCTGTTAAATGTAAAAATGGTTACTATGCTTGCTGTGACGATCAACTAAATAAATGTAAATGTATTAAGGAAGCAACTGCTCCAAGCTCTCCTCCACTAGGTAGTAAACCTGCAAAAATTGTATCGCATCATTCTTAATTATATGTATTCGTTGTTATATGATGTTAATCAAAATAAAAACAAAAATCCCTCGCTTAGCGAGGGATTTTTGTTTTTATTCTCCTATAATATCTTCATTTTCTTTGTCGAGATATTCCTGAACCACATCTATAGCATTGGCAACTACATCACTCAGTGCTGTTATATAGCTGCCTTCCTGTGCATTGTTCATGGCATGCTTTAGTGCTTCAATTTCTTTAGGTATTATTTCATAACTCACATTTCTGCCGGTTCTATTAATACCTTCCAGAATTAAACCATTAATGTTTTCGTCGGTTCGGCCACGAAGGTGTTTTTCCTGGCGTATAATGATATGATCAAACATACGTCCTGCAATTTCGGCGCATTCCCTTATATCTTCATCGCGCCTGTCGCCAACGCCGGCAATAATTCCTATTTTCTGTGTAGCGTCTACGTTATTTAGGAATTCTTCTACGGCACGGTAACCGGCAGGGTTGTGCGCAAAATCAATTAAAACTTTGAATTTTCTGAACTCAAATATATTCATACGTCCCGGTGTTTGTGCTGCACCCGGAATAAATGTTTGTAATGACAGGCTTATATCTTCGGTTTTAAAGCCCCAAAGGTAGGAGGCAAGTGTTGCGGCAAGCACATTGGCAATCATAAATCGTGCTTTGCCGCCCATTGTTAGTGGTACATGAGATGCTTTTTCAATTCTGATTTTCCATTCACCCTTTTTTATAGTAATGTACCCATCTTCATAGACAGCTGTTATTTTGCCTTCTTTTGCCAGTTGTTTTACAAAAGCACTGTTTTCGTCCATACTAAAGTAAGCAATATTACATTCAAGCTCTTTAGCTATTGCAATACATTCAGGATCATCGGCATTTAAAACTGCCCATCCGTCTTTTTTTACACTACGAACTACAACACGTTTTACTTTTGACAGATCATCGAGCGTGTGGATGTCATTCAATCCTAAATGGTCTTCCTGAATATTTGTAATAATACCAATGTCACAGCGGCTAAACCCTAAGCCTGATCGTAATATGCCACCACGGGCTGTTTCAAGTACGGCAAACTCTACTGTAGGGTCTTTAAGAATATATTCGGCACTAACCGGTCCGGTAGTGTCACCTTTTTCGAGCATATGGTTTTGAACATAGATACCGTCTGATGTAGTAAATCCAACTTTAAAACCATTATTTTTTACAATATGGGCTAAAAGTCGGGTAGTAGTCGTTTTTCCATTGGTACCGGTTACGGCAAAAATAGGAATACGGCTTGGTTTCCCCGGAGGATATAGCATGTCTAAAACAGGTGAGGCTACATTTCTTGGCAGCCCTTCCGATGGGGCAAGGTGCATTCTAAATCCGGGAGCGGCATTTACTTCCAGAATTACGCCTCCATTTTCTTTTAGAGGCTGCGTAAGATTTTCCGCCATTATATCAATACCGCAAATATCAAGTCCTATAACACGGGCTATCCTTTCAGAAAGGAATATGTTTTCGGGGTGCATCATGTCAGTTACATCTACTGATGTTCCACCTGTACTCAGGTTGGCGGTAGATTTTAGATAAACGATCTCATCCTGCTGCGGAATTGTTTCCAGCGAATAGTTCATTTTAGCTAATAGATCGGTAGTATCACGGTCAACTGTAATTTCGGTCAATACATTTTCGTGTCCATAACCCCTTCTTGGGTCAAGGTTTTCAATGTCTATAAGTTCCTGAATTGTGTTTTTTGCATTTCCTTTTACGTGCGCAGGAACCCTTTGGGCTGCTGCCACTACTTTATTGTCAATTACCAGTATACGAAAATCGAACCCGGTAATAAATTTTTCAACTATAACCCTGCGTCCGTAATTTTGTGCAAATAAGAGTCCGGCCTTCGCATCTTCAATATTGGTTACATTAATAGATGCCCCTTTTCCATGATTACCATCAAGCGGTTTAAGCACTATTGGATATCCAATTTTTGCGATAACTTCTTCCAGTTCGGTTTCATCCGTACAGATACCGCCACCGGCAACAGGTATCGATGCCGCCTGAAGCATGCGTTTTGTCGCCTCTTTGTTGCAGGCAATATCTACCGCAATGTGACTTGTTTTATTAGTGATGGTTGCCTGAAAGCGCATCTGGTTAATTCCATAACCTAATTGTACGAGCGAATTACTGCCTAAGCGTATCCACGGAATGTCGCGCGCAACAGCCTCTTCTACAATGCTTCCGGTACTTGGACCCAGCCTGTCGCGTTCCCTTATTTGTCGCATGGATTGTAAATCTGTGTCAAGGTCGTATTCAGCTCCACTAATTAGTGCTTCGGCAATACGAACAGAAGCTTCTGCAGCATAAAGGCCTGCATTTTCTTCAAGGTAACTAAATACAACATTATAAGTTCCCGGAGTTTTAGTTTCGCGGGTACGCCCAAAACCTGTATCCATTCCGGCAAGCGTTTGTATTTCTAAAGCAATATGTTCTATTACATGGCCCATCCAGGTACCTCTTTCTATACGTTCAAAAAAGCCATTACGATGTCCTTCAGAACAGCGGTGCTCTATGAGAGACGGCAAAAGTGCTTCGATGCGTTCGCGAAAACCATCAATTTTATTAGTAGGAAACTGTTCCATTTCTTCGAGGTCCAAACGCATCTGAATTAGCTTTTTTCGTTTTACGCTCCAGATGTTTGGTCCGCGAAGGGCCTGAATTTTAAGTATCTTCATAGGGCAGATAAAGGGGTGTGGGTTAAATGTGTATTTAGAATCTGATGTTTTTAATGAATTATCATTCTTCAGTGCTAAGAGATTATTCATCGATAGTAATTTAATTAAAAAAAAGATTAAAAACAGCTTTATTATGTTTTTTTAAACAAATCTTTTGGCGCATTATTTGTTAAGTAAATAAGAGTTTTATTTTTTTAAACTATTTTTGCAGCATGGAAAATGTACAGGGAAAATTAATCATCATAGGTGGTGCTGTTGACAAAGGCAGCTTTACAGAAGTTTCTTATGATGTTAATGTAGCTAACAATCTTAATTTTTTTGAGAGTGGTATTTTAAGGCGCATTATTAAAGAGTCCAAACACAAGGAAGATTCGAGAATAGAAGTTATAACTACGGCATCGGTAATACCGCGTGAAGTAGGTCCGCAGTATGTAAAAGCATTTGAATACCTGAGTGCAAAAAATGTAGGTATTCTTCATATAGAACGCCGTGAACAGACAAATGATCCTGAAATCCTTAAAAGGATACAGGAGGCAGATGTTGTAATGTTTACAGGAGGCGACCAGTTAAGGCTGACATCAATACTCGGAGGAACAAAATTTCACGATATTATCCTGGATAAATATAAAAACGAAGAGTTTATTTATGCGGGAACGTCTGCCGGAGCGGCAGCTGCATCTAATAATATGATCTATCAGGGCAGTAGCCAGGAAGCTCTGCTAAAAGGGGAGGTTAAAATTACCAGCGGACTTAGCCTTATACAAAATGTAATAATTGATACCCACTTTGTTCAGCGTGGGCGCATCGGAAGATTGTTTCAGGCAGTAGTAGGTAATCCACGTATTTTAGGCATTGGACTCGGTGAAGATACCGGATTGCTTATAACTGATAACAGTAAAATGGAAGCCATAGGATCCGGTCTTGTAATTTTGGTAGATGGCCGTGAGATCAAGGATACCAATCTTACCCAAATAGAACTTGGCAGGCCAATATCAATTAATAATATGATTGTGCATGTAATGAGTATGTATGATACCTACGATTTAGATACACATACGTTAGAAATTCACAATTCACAGTATTCATCGGCACTAGCCATCCCTGTAGAGGCAGATGATGATACACAACCGGACAGTGCAGATATCGAATAACAGTATATAATATGGCGGGCAGCGAAAAGCTGCCCGTTTTTTTATACTTAAACCAAGACAATTATTATGAAACTTATCATCCACGGTGGCTTTTTTAGTGAATCAACTACAGATGCGCAAACAAAGACTGACAAACAACATGCTTTGAAAGCTATCATTACAAAAGCTTACAGTTATTTGGAAAATCATTCTGCACTTGAAACTGCCGCTTATGCCGTTTCATTGCTGGAAGACGATGTACTTTTTAATGCCGGTACGGGGTCGCAGATTCAAAGTGATGGAAAAATAAGAATGAGTGCTGCATTGATGGATGGCGTTACTCAGAAAATGAGTGGGGTAATCAATATTGAAGAGGTAAAGAATCCTATTAAAGTAGCGGTTCAGCTGATGCAATTTGATGACAGGATACTTGGTGGAGAAGGGGCAACGCAGTTTGCGCGTGATCATGGATTTGAATCATTTTCTACAGAAATACTACAAAGGCGTAAAGAATATGAGGCTAAATTAGCAGCTAAAGGGTTAGGTACAGTAGGCTGTGTAGCTTTAGATAAAAAGAGACATCTTGCTGTGGCGACATCAACCGGGGGTAAAGGTTTTGAAATGGTAGGCAGGATATCAGATTCGGCGACTGTAGCAGGAAATTATACCAATGAGTTTTGCGGAGTAAGCTGCACCGGAGTAGGAGAGGATATTGTAAGTAATGCAACAGCAACAAAAATTGTAACTCGTGTTACGGATGGCATGCCTATAAAAGAAGCCTTCGCCAAAACATTTGCCGAATTAAAACCTTATGATGGTTTTGCCGGTGCAATTGGCATCGATAGAGAAGGTAATATATTTCATCAGGATTCGCATCCGTCAATGGTTTTTGCGAGTTGTGACGGTAAAACAGTGAAAGTTTTTGGATAAGAGAATTAATCCTATAAACGAAAAGCGATCCAATGGGGCCGCTTTTCGTTTTATTTATCTTCTTTTTCTGCAATACAAAAGGTACTCACACCAAATGGAAAACTGAAAGTTTTCAATAGCCGGTTTTCAAAACAGATGAGCCAATACAATATTTTATTAATAAAGGGATTCCCAATGTTTATGTCGTTTTCAGCGGATTTGTTCTTTAATTTTGCTGTTAGCCTTCTGAATATGTACACAGGAATAAAGAGGGAAAAATTCCAATAGCCGGATTTCACTATTTTAAGATTCTGAGCGGCAATTTTTGCAGTTAATTCTTTTTTAATGTAACGCCTGTAATGCATATTTACTTCGTCATGATAACTCCATAAAGACATGAATGCGGGAACAAAGACATACATTTTTCCTCCGCTAACTAACAGATCTTTCCAGTTAATTAAGGCCTGTGTTTCTTTTTCAAGATGCTCTAAATTGTCAGATGCGATAATAATATCGAACTTTTCTGTAAGGGTAATGTTTTGTGCATCCATTACATAAGCATGTTCAATACCATTCTTTTTACAATTAGCAATTGCATTGCTGCTAATATCTATACCATATAAGTTATCAATATTAAATCCAATACTTTCAAGATCCTTTAGCAGTATACCTGAAGAACAACCTATGTCCAGTATTTTACTGTCCTTAGGTGCATTTTTTAATGATTGGATTATGTATTGCCTTCTTGATTTGAACCACCAGTGGTCGGTTTCAACATCATGATATTTTTTTTCAAATTCACTCTTCATTTAAGCTTCTTTAGTCTAATTTTATTCATAAAAGTTTTTCTTAATTGACTACTGCAAACATAATATTTTATTACAATCTTTTAATGATAAATCCAATTAGGAATTAAGTAATTTCTTTCTTTTGCTTTTTGGTATTCACAGCATTTTAATTTGATGAAAATAAAACCCCGCACATTGCTGTGCGGGGTTCTTTATTAAATAAGTAAGATAAATATATTGTTTATAAACGTTTTATTTAACTTGGTTTACGATAGCCGTAAATGCTTCTGGGTGGTTAGCAGCTAGATCTGCAAGAACCTTACGGTTCAATTCGATACCATTAGCTTTAACTTTACCCATTAGTTGAGAATAGCTCATTCCGTGAAGGCGTGCACCAGCGTTGATACGCATGATCCATAAAGCACGGAAATTTCTCTTCTTTTGTTTTCTGTCACGGTAAGCATAAACCATTGCTTTTTCTACCGCGTTTTTCGCTACTGTCCAAACGTTTTTACGTCTTCCAAAGAAACCTTTGGCTTGCTTCATTACTCTTTTTCTACGAGCTCTTGATGCTACTGAATTTACTGATCTTGGCATAATTTTTCTTTTTTTGTAGCAGGCGTTCCGTTATAATAACAGACACTTAAATGAGCCATGCTCCAGGGTTATTTAATTTGTTTTAACCGGCAGCGACTTATTAGATAAGTCTTAATTGCTGCTTAACGCTTCTCTCATCTGTTGGGTGAACCAGCGCAGAGTGAGTAAGTGCTAATTTACGCTTCTTAGATTTTTTAGTCAGGATGTGACTCTTAAAAGCGTGCTTTCTTTTGATCTTTCCTGAGCCTGTAACTTTAAATCGTTTTTTGGCAGAGGATTTGGTTTTCATTTTAGGCATTTTCTTCCTGTATTTTAATTTATCTTACTTACTTATTTTTTTAATAGTTCAAAGTCTCAAGTCGAAAGTCATAAAGCAAAATCCTCACAGACTTTTATACTTTATGACTTTCGACTTTATAACTGAGTATTACTTTTTCTTTTTAGGAGCGATGAACATAATCATCCTTTTTCCTTCAAGAACTGGCATAGCTTCTACTTTTCCCCATTCTTCAAGATCAGTGGCAAGCTTTAATAAAAGTATTTGCCCTTGTTCTTTATAAATGATAGAACGACCTTTAAAGAATACGAAAGCTTTTAGTTTAGAACCTTCTTTAAGGAACTTCTCTGCATTCTTTCTTTTAAATTCATAATCGTGCTCATCGGTTTGAGGTCCAAAGCGTATTTCTTTAACAACAATTTGCGTAGACTTTGCTTTAAGCATTTTGTCACGTTTCTTTTGTTCGTAAAGAAACTTCTTATAGTCCATGATCTTACAAACCGGTGGTTCTGCGTTAGGAGAAATTTCTACAAGATCTACTTCCTGCTCTTCTGCCATTTGCAGTGCTACCGATGTTTTGTAAAGCCCTGGCTCTACATTGTCCCCAACAAGCCTTACTTCAGGGACACGGATTGCAGCATTTGTTCTATGTGCATCTTTTTTTTCTACTCGAGGCTGGTAGCCTCTGTTGTTTCTTATTGCTATGGCTTTTAAAATTTAAGTTAAACTTGGAACGTTTTTAGTGTTTTATCGATTTCTTCCTGTACTAAGGAAGCAAATTCTTCAATTGTCATGCTTTGGTTAGACTTCCCTGCGTCGCCGTGGCGACGTACAGAAATCGTTCCGTTTTTCTCTTCTTCCTCACCAACGATAAGCATATACGGCATTTTTTGAACTTCTGCCTCGCGTATTTTTTTGCCTATTGTTTCGTTTCGGTTATCTATGAGGGCGCGAATTTCGTGATTTTCCAGCAATTCTAAAACTTTTTTAGCATAATTTTCATATTTCTCACTAAGAGACAGTATGATAGCCTGTTCAGGCATTAGCCAAAGCGGGAAATTTCCGGCTGTATTTTCAAGTAAAATCGCAATAAAACGCTCCATAGAACCAAATGGTGCACGGTGAATCATTACCGGACGGTGAAGTTCGTTGTCTGAACCCTTGTAAGTCAGGTCAAAACGTTCAGGAAGGTTGTAGTCAACCTGAATAGTTCCTAACTGCCACTGGCGGCCAAGAGCATCTTTTACCATGAAGTCAAGCTTAGGACCATAAAAGGCTGCCTCGCCATATTCTACCACGGTGTTAAGGCCTTTATCACGAGCTGCATTGATAATAGCATTTTCAGCTTTCTCCCAGTTCTCGTCGCTACCTATATATTTTTCTCTGTTCTCCTTGTCACGAAGTGATATTTGTGCGCTGAAGTTTTCAAAGCCAAGTGAGCTGAATACATAAAGTACCAGGTCAATTACTTTTTTGAACTCTTCATCAAGTTGGTCAGGCGTACAGAAAATGTGCGCATCATCCTGAGTAAATCCGCGAACGCGTGTCAGTCCGTGAAGCTCACCACTTTGCTCATAACGGTATACCGTACCAAATTCAGCATAACGCTTAGGCAGGTCTTTATACGACCACGGTTTTGTGTTGTAAATTTCGCAGTGGTGCGGGCAGTTCATCGGCTTTAGTAAAAACTCCTCACCTTCATGCGGAGTGTGTATTGGCTGAAAGCTGTCTGCACCATATTTAGCATAGTGGCCTGAAGTTACATATAATTCTTTTTGCCCAATGTGCGGTGTAACTACCTGCTCATATCCGGCTTTCTTTTGTGCTTTTTTAAGGAATTGCTCTAAACGATCGCGAAGTGCAGCACCTTTAGGTAACCATAATGGTAAACCCTGACCTACTTTGCTTGAAAAAGCAAATAACTCAAGTTCTTTACCAAGCTTACGGTGGTCACGCCTTTTAGCTTCTTCAAGAAGCTCAAGGTACTCGGTAAGATCTTTCTGTTTTGGGAAAGAGATACCATATACACGTGTAAGCTGCTTGTTTTTCTCGTCACCTCTCCAGTAGGCACCGGCAACGCTCATAATTTTAAACGCCTTGATGATACCGGTGTTCGGAATGTGTCCGCCACGGCAAAGGTCAGTAAACGTTGCGTGGTCGCAAAACGTAATCGTACCGTCTTCAAGGTTTTCTATAAGTTCCGTTTTATATGGGTTATTTTCATTTTTGTAGAAAGCCAGTGCTTCAGCCTTAGTAGCGCTGCGCATTGTGAATTCGTACTTCTCCCTTGCAATTTCAAGAACCTTGTCTTCAATAGCTTTAAAGTCTTTATCGGTAATTGTGTTATCACCAAAGTCTACATCATAGTAAAAACCATTGTCTATAGCGGGGCCTATGGTAAGCTTAATGCCAGGATATAACTCCTGAAGGGCTTGCGCCATAACGTGAGAAGTAGAGTGCCAGAAAGCTTTCTTACCCTCTTTGTCATTCCAGGTGTATAATATTAACGCGCCGTCCGTCGTCAGTGGGGTTTTGGTTTCAACAGTTGTACCATTAAAGGATGCAGAAATCACGTTTCTTGCTAAACCTTCACTAATGCTCATGGCAACGTCCAGAGGGCTAACCCCTGCGTCAAACTTTTTAACCGAACCGTCCGGCAGTGTAATATTTATCATTTAGGAAAAATTTATAAAGCGCAAAGATAAGCTAATAGCGCATTACTTACAATACATATACAGTGCAGTTGCAATTTGTTTTTAATTAATTTACTGTATATTATAAAGAAATAGGTAAGGAATGGGTTTTAAAGAATATTTTTGACTTGATTTTGCAGTCCTATAATCTATAAGTGAATGATTTTAAAAAGGCTTAATTATTATATTTGTCTCTTATATAAGTACTAAATGAAAATCAAAAAATACATTCTGCAGACTATATCATTAATAGGTATCATATTTTATGTGCAACCGGGTTATTCGCAGGATAAAGAATATCTCGATTATATTATAACTAAAAATAACGATACTATTTATGGTACGTTTAAGAATAGTTTGATTGGTTCTTATCTTCAGTTGTTTAATAATAGTGGAACTACCGATGCTGAAAAATATGTCAAGCACAGTCTTAAAGATGTGAAGGGTTATCGTTATAATGATTTCTTTTCATCAGCAGAGGCAAAAGATGATGGGGTGTATGTTGATTTAGGCCAAAAAGAAGATTTTTCAAAAGATTATGTGGTGACAGCGGCAGGTGATACAATTCATACAAGGGTATATGAACAAACATTGGGTGCTCCTTATTATAGTAGGGATGGAAATAAACAAAAGATAAAAGGTCCCGATTTTGTAGCTTACAGAAAAAGTAACCTTATATATGAGTTCAGGGAAAAGGCTAAAGTGTATAATTATGATAAGAAGCAGGCTTTTTTATTGTTGATGTTGAAAAGTGGCAATATTGCTTTGTATGGATACCGCGGTAATATAGGGGTGTGTTATTATTTAGAAAAAGATGGCGTGAGTAACCTTATATATAATGAGAATTACCGGGAGCAGTGTAAATTGCTGCTTGGAGATAATATAAAGCTTATGGATCTTATTAATAATAATGTGTATAGTTATGAAAACCTGTATTTGGCGGTTAAATACTATATCCATCATTCTGATAAGGAATAAAGGTGCTGTAATATAATGTATGGACAGCATTTCGTGTATCTTGAGGTGATTATCACCGAGTATAATAGTATATCAAAAAAAACTTTTCTTTTCAAACATCGTCTACCCAGGTAGTTAGAAATAAAGGTTAAAAAAACATTAAAAAATGTGTTTAAAAAGTTTGCGTAGGTGTAAAGAAGTGCTACTTTTGCACCCGCATTGAAGCCGACGTTCTTACTTATCCTGTTACTGGTAA
>Ga0157370_10000617_pt1 | contig 44217 bp, 48 predicted proteins | sample C35metaG_FD_113463 | JGI IMG/M metagenome (GOLD analysis project Ga0157370, IMG submission 113463) | Corn rhizosphere microbial communities from Kellogg Biological Station, Michigan, USA - C3-5 metaG | ecosystem: Host-associated > Plants > Roots > Rhizosphere > Soil | place: USA: Michigan...
GCCTCAAGTCGGAACTCGGGGCTAAAATTGCGTCTGTTACGTCCGATCATAATGTCACCTGTTTTGACTATGAAGTGATGATATCACCTCTATTCAGGTGGCCAGATTTAGTATTCCACTTCAATGTTAGCTTCAGTACGCCTGTATCGATTACTCGGCCAGAACCATTTGCAGCATTACGCTCAAAAGTACCTGACTTATCAAGACGCCACCCCTTTGATCCCGATACAAAGTCATTAGACTGAATGTACCCGCCGATCATTGCGTTTGTTATCCAACCCTCGCCAATAAATGCCTGGCTGATTAGCACCTGACCGTCTTTGATAACGAAGGGTGAATAAACGTTTTTACCGCTGCCATTAATGACGACAAACTGATTGGCATTGACCGCGAAGCGTGTATCAACTGAACTGCCATTGATGGTGACCGCAACAGATAAACCGGCATCATACTGCGTGCCGCCGTACTGTACTCCCGCCTTGAGCGTATAGATTGCAGAGCCGCCATTTGCGTCCGCATAGGCCGTCAGTTTTTCCTCGATAGCAGCCTGCTGCTCCGCGAATTTTGCCGTAACAGTTGTGTTTAGCTCGGCAACCGAACTCTGTGCATCAGCGGCAACCTTTTTGGCCTGAATTACACCTGCTTTATTGTCTCCAAAGTTGGCCCACTGCTGCTCAACATCGTCATAATTCGCGAGAATGCTCTCAGCCAGGGCGTTAGGATCGGTAATGAGCGGTGTGAGTAACGCCTTGCCGTCATCAGACTGAAGGTATTCTTCAACCACGCTGCCTATAAGATCATCGGCGTTGACGTTTGACATACCCGCCTTAAAGTCTGTCCAGTCACCGGTATTCCCGATTTTGTCCACCAGCCGGGCGCGATACCAGCGACGAACGCCAGCAGGCATAGGGCCGTGCTGATAGCTGACACCCGGATAAGGAACGTAAGCAAGGAACTGTGGATTAAGGCCGTCTGCCGTCGTGGCAACCTGAATTTCGGTGTAAGCCGTATCGCCAGAGCCGTCAGGAAAACCATATGTGACATCGATAGCCCACACCACATTATCTGTTGCCATCAGGTTAACTGGCGTGCCAGGCTTACCGACTTTACCCGTCAGCGCTGTTGAATCTGCGTACCCCCAGGGTGATGACACCTCAGCAGCATTGACGGCTCTCACCCTGACATCGTAAACGCCCGTATAGATGCCGCGAATGCTGAAGCCCTGAGCGCTGGTCTGACTGACGTTAACCCAGTCGCCTTTATCCTTACGCCACTGAGCTACATAACTGATCGCACCTTCAACCCTGTCCCATGTCGCCTGCATTGATGCCACAGACAAGCCTTGCTCAACGTAGCTGACTTCTTCCAGCTTAATGTTGGCCGGAGCCTTCAGAACGTTGATGGGGGTTACAGTAATGGGCGCAGGCTCAATGCGTACACCGTCATCAATGTAGCGGTACTTGTTCGGGTCATGCTGGACGCCCGCCACAGTAAACGTGCCATCGTCATTGCCTGAAATTGACGTAACGCGGAAGTACTGAATAGCCAGCTTGTCACTGTCAATCGCCCATACCGCACCTGCAACAGGGTCCATCTTGAATGAGGTGGCTACCGTTACCGTTTTTTTGTCCGCACTGACGGCGGATATAGTGCGTGTCTGAGCCGTTCCATCTGGCAGATTCACCACAAGCCTGTCGCCAGCGGCATAATCGATGGCGCGGTCTAAGGTGAAGTTGCGGCCATTGACAGCGCTCAAGCGCCCACCATTCTGCCTTCCGCTTCGGAATGGATCAGCTACGCCGATTATTTCAGCCGGTACCGGAATATAACCATCCAGGCCAACGCCGAATGATACGGTACCGTCTTTGGCATTCGACAGAATAGCCCAGCGTCCACGGCGGTGAGCCTCGCTTTGCGAAGTACAACCAATCGCCGTCAGGCTCATTTCGCGCACACCATAGCGCTGAACCAGATCGGAATCGTAAACGCCTTCAACCGTATCCGAGTAGTGATTGATTGGGTCTGACCAGCTAACCTGACAGGACGAATACCGGTTCTTATAGCTGCCACCTGCATACGTAAACAGCCCGTCAATCACGTTTGATGCGTGATAAACAAAATCCACATCGACGTTGCCGTTTGAATCGACCTGCGGCACGTCTGCATTGACGAAAATCTGGTTGTTTCCCCAGAAGGTAATGCCACGAAATATTGCCGCTATGTCCTTCAAAACGGTGTAGGCATCCTGCTGACTCTGGATGAAGACGTTACAGGTAAATCGCGGCTCAGTACCGCCAGCACCATTTGGCACAGGCTGATCGCAGTATTGCGCGATGCTGTACAGCTCCCACTTGTCAATCATGGAAGCGTCAACACGCGTTCCCATGCCATAAATTTTGTCCAGAACCAGATCGTAAAAGACCCATGCCGGATTGTTGGTGTAGGCGTACTTAAAATCACCTGACCATGTGCCGTTATAGCTACGGCTGACCGGGTCATAGGTTGTTGGGACGCGCACCAGTTTGCCTTTTGGCTTACAGGTGATTTTTGGGGCCTGCCCGTTGAACTGGCTTGAGTCAACTTCGATATAAAGCAGGGCGGTATTAGGGCAGCGCAGCTTACTGTCAATGACTTCAGCAAAAGAGAAAACGCGAAAAGCATTAAGCAGCTTTGATGAAGTTGAATCAGGGGTAATGCGACGAACCCGTATTGACCAGCCGCTGCTGGCCCGAGGCAAATCAATGCGGTGATCGCGCTGATACTCGGATGTCGTTTTACCGCTGAAACGTCCATCAACCACCTGAACCCAGCCGCCGCCGTCAGTAGACAGGTCAATGGCGTACTGTGTAACGGTGCCAACCATGTCGCCGTTGTCTTTATACTGATACTGAACGGGCAGACTCAGTTTGATTCGTATAGCGTCCAGAGACAGGTTGTTATACTGGCGCGTCCATGGCAGTGACTGCGTAACGGTAACACCAACAGACAGCTCGTTATCAACCTCTGGCATGCCAGAAATGTAGGTCTGGTCCTGTGTGCCTTTGCGCCAGTCCCAGATAACGCCAGTGAAATTGTAGCTGCCGTCGTTATTCGCGAGTTGCGTATCATTAAGGAAAATTTGCTGTGCGGTTAAATCACCCTGAATTTCACCTTCAGAGATTGCCAGCAGCATTTTGAGTTTCGCGACTGAAAGCAGATCATCAGCCTGCTCTACCGGAGTGTGCGCACTGCCCCCGCCACCACCTTTGTTACCCTGGATAGTCACACCTTCGAGAAGCCGCATATTTCACCCATAAAAAAAACCACCCGAAGGTGGCCTGTGGTAATCAAAAAATTTATTGCTGATCGCTGGTAAAGCTGCCTGCGCTGATTATCGCCCCGCCAATTTCACGCTCGCCGTAGAGAACGGGAACCGGATAGCCCATCGCAACGGTGTTAACAGGCGCACCGAATGCATAGTTGGGCTTGTTGTCCGTGCTGGATGAAGCGCCAACATTAAATTTGGGCTGCGGCGTCAGCATCTGAACCACGCCGCCAAGCAGCATGCTTATGCCTAATCCAGTAAGTGCTGTTGTCGTTGCTGCCGCTGCGGCGGCACTGATTCCAGCGAACGCGGCAAATGAAGCACCCGCTGTAAAAAATGCGGCCACAATAGCAACAGCACCAATGATGATTTGCAACGTGCCGCCGCGCTTTGAACCTTCAATGATGGGCTCCATTTCAAACTCAGCAGACGCAGAACACATATCAAACTCCTGAAGAGAGATGTTGTCTTTGCCACTGAAGAATGCAAAACGAACGCCATTTAGGTGCGCGTTAGATACGTACTTTTTGAAGCCCGGCACCTGTGAACACATAGCGCGGATAAGCTCGCGCAGGTCTGCAACGTGGAATCGGTGAACCCGCCCAAACTTTTTTGCCATGATCCCTTTTAAACGCATCGTTTTAAGCATCAGCCAGCTCCTTACGCCTGACAACCCGCACCGTTCGGTTACGCCAGTAGTCGCCGTAAGGAACGCGTGTCGAAAGATTGCCCGAGTTATGATGAAGAATGAGGTTGTCGCCGAGATAAATAGCGGCATGGTTTGTTATAGCCATTGTTACGGCGCTCGTTGTGAATCGTCACATTGCGCTTAACCTGTGCTTCACGGTCTGGCTTAGGCACGGAACGCTCAACGGCCTGATGCTCATCAAGCGAGTAAATAAGTTTTTCAGAACCGACCACGTCAGCGAATGCCCATGACGTGAGCCCGGCATTGTGAATGCGTAACGCTAAATCTGAGTGCTCATACATGCCGCGCTGATAAATGGGGTCAAAGCCACCCACCTTTTCAATCACGCTGCGATGGTAGTAAAGCATCACACCGCGCTGGCCCGTGTATGCGACGTGCTTATCGTCACGGTACAACACGGCTATGTCGTTGAGCTTTTGCCCTGTGGCGAAGTCCTGAAACTGATAGGCCAAATGCGGTTCGGGTGAATCTATATAAGGCTGTTCCCATCCACCAACTACAGGCCATGCGTCATCATCCCAAAGGAAAAGATGTTCACAGCCTGCATCAACCAGCGTCTGTAAGCTGGCGTTCTTTGATGCCACAATTCCGCGTGACACGTCACGGCGAATAGCTTTAACTCCAGCCGGAACAGTTACCGGAACGGTTGACCCGTCATCAATCACAACCACCAGCGCACCAGCAGGAAGGAACTTAAGCTGATGCTCGAGGGCGCGGGATAAAACGTCATGTCGGTTGTGTGTGCTGATGGCAATACCAATATTTGATGCCCGTTCAGTCACTGGCGCATAGGCAATTCCATCAATCACGACGTCCATTCAGAGTTTCCTGCTGATCAGATAGATATAAACCTCGGCAATGGTGATACCACCAGCCGATGATTCATTGTGTTTATGCTGAAAATTGAACTCAATGAATGCAGTTATTAGCATAAAATAAAAACCGCCCGAAGGCGGTTCTGTTATTTACTATTTTCGGAAGCGCCCATTATGTAACCATCAACTTCTTCAATTTTTAGTCGAAGAAGAGCACCATTTATTGAGGAAAAGCCTCCATTTCCTGTTTGCATTGCAACTTCCTCAAGGTGAATGAAATTAAGTGGTATCTCATTGTTTTCATCACCTGCATTTTCAGGTTGAGGGGTATAGACTTCGCAAACATCAGCAAAATACTCTTTCACCAATGACCCATAAGAATTTTGGGAAAATGATGAGAATTTATCTTGCATCAATGTGTAATATTTTTTACCAGAGATAAGCGTACCGGTTATTAATGTGCCGCTTACTAACAGCGTTAAATCAACACCAGCTTCACTGCGGTTTACAAGATTAGCTAAGAAAAGCAGATCGTTATCACGCAATTTTCTAGCTTCAACGCTTTGCAATTCCTTCAATTCCGACATTATGACTTCCTCTTTTTTTTGTGGAAGCCATACAATAGCTATAAGAACATTCTTAGTGAAGAGGAATTAATCATTCCAGTTTCGCAGCGCTTCACAGCGTGGCTAACCGTTATCCCTTGTCGGAGGATTCTTTAGCAAATTGCATCTGCTGGGCCAATCCGCGAAATTGACCCACATAAAAGACTTAGGAGAGCTTTCTCTGGAAATTGACAGGCATCTATCAGATTCATGCTTTCCCAAAGATTGATTTTCGGCAACCAACACTTCGCTCTGCTTTTTTTTGCTCATTGGTGTTTACCCTGGCGAGATAATCATCATCAGGCACACTGGCAAATGCGCCTTGTGGTGATCACTTCATCAAGTGTGCTGCGTATTCGATGAGGTAGAGCTTTGGAGCTAACCAGATTTTCAACCAGGTAAGGTCCAGAACTCGGTCTGCTATGCAAAGAGACCAGGCAGCGACTACGAAACCAAAAACCATTGCGCCGGGATGCAGTTCGCCTTTACTATCCCAAATAAGCGTTTGGCGATATTTAGGTTTGCCCTCATCCCACGAGTAACTTTCGCCTCTGGCTATTGTGCCTATCTGTTTGCGAGATAACTGAGAGCGCAAAAACCATACAAGCAAAGGAATTGTCAGCGCGACCGCGACAGTGGAGATCAGGCTGAAAGTGAAGTTCCAGACCAGTAACTGATGAATTACATCCGGTATTTGCGCCTGACTGAATGACACTGCGGCATCAATGCCGTTACTGGCCTTCTGAAGTAAATCGGCGAGAATCTTATTGGCCTGTTCGTTCATTGCTTATTTCCTGATTCAATTTTTCGAATTGCCGCACGGTCGATATTGCACTGGGCAACTATGCCGTATAGCTCTGCATTGAGGCTTACGCTGTCACCGAACAGCATTGGATCGTGCGGCGCTGGCGCTTCAATTTGGCTTGTAAGTTCTGCCGGAAGGTTTAGCCGTGGCTGGCTGATTGTCCGGTACTCCACTTGCGGCTTTTGCTGCACTCCGCAACCTGTCAGCAGCATCAGCGGGAACAGGAGCAACAGCGCACTTATCCGCTGCAAGATATTGCTTGATTTCATTCTGTAGTTTCCGGTTCTGCTGGGCTGTTACGGCGCGTTGTTCAGTGACCTGTCCCATTACTTCATTCTGGTGCTTAACGGCTGTCACAAGCTCGTTAACGCTGGTAGCAAGGCCGTCATTCTTGGAACGCAGGTCGTTAATCTGCTCGTCTTTGCTGTTTGCCAGCTTCTCAAGGCGCTGATTGGTTGCCTCTAGCTGAGAGCTACGGGCATTCAGCATCCATAGTGCCAGGCAAATAAGGCCAATAACGATGACAGGTGAAAAAGTTTTGACGAGATTTAATGGGTTCATGAGATGAATACCTCTCGCTCTGCGGCGCGGCGTTTAACAAGGCCAGCTAATTTCTTGCCACCTGCGTTAACCCATATGCCAAACTCATCTGCTGCGCCAGCGAAGTCACCTGCGTTAAGCTTTTTAAGCAAAGTGGATTTAACGAAGTTGCCGGACCCCAGGTTGAACACAAATGAAGCCAGCGCATCGAACTGGTTTTGTGTCAGCTTCACCTTTACGTTCGTATTAATGGTCAACTCTGCCACCAGCAAATCTTCACGCAGATATCTGTCAGCCTGTTCGCCAGTAATCACATCACCCATCTTCACGCCGTGGGTATGCCCATAGCCGATAGTGGGAATGCCTACGCTGTCGCGATACGCCTCAAGCTTCAGGCCTTCGAAACGCTTAATCAGGTCCATGCCCTTATTGCTGGTTTGCATCAGTATCCCCTGTTTTTCTGGCTATCCACCCGCGCAACTTGTCGCTGATGTAGTCATTACCCACATACCCGATGTAGACCGCGAAAACCTGTGCGGCGGCGTCAGGGATGTTCCAGTTAAATAAAGCGCCCATTACCTGAAGCGTCGGGCCAGCGAAGAACGCCAGCGCACTACAGGAAACAGCGTCGAGAACCCGCTTACTCCAAGGGCTTTTTGCATAGGCACTGCGTAATAGTGAAAACATGCCTGCTACCCCGGCATATCCCCATTCTGTTTTGTGGGCATACAGCCACAGCAGCACTGTGGCCCAAAAGCCCGGGTCTTTTTCTGGAGGCATGCGCTTAGTTCCCGCCACCTGGATGATGGCGGCTTGTCGTTGAGGAATAGATTGCGCATCGCCACGGCGTCAAAGGGTAAGTGGTTGCTGATTGGCGAGCGCAAAAACGAAAAAAGGCCGCACTATGGCGACCTCTTGGATTTTGATCGGGCACAAAAAAAGCTCACATATGTGAGCTTAAATGTTTCCGAACTGTTTATTTTATCTAACCAATCCGATATGTTGGTATTGGATTTTCCCTGTGTTCGCTACTTAGCATCTCCAACTTCAGATATCTTCGCAGGATGGTGAAGTTGGAGGCTTTTTTTTCTAAAAAGAGCCTTGATTCTTAACTTAAGGGCCTTCAAGAAATCATTTAGTAAAACTAATGCTTAGCCCCAATCATGACAACTAACCTTAAGTACAATTTTAACTATACTAAAGGATAGAAAATTTAGAGTAAGCCATTCCTTTTCAATAAGATAAAAACGTATTCTTTCGTAAATCCATTCATCATAAATCCCTGACGCATTCCGCGATAGTTTCTTTGCCCGTCGGCAACAGGGTTAATTTTGCTGTGAATATCACAATATGAAAGGCGCTACAGGTTTGCAGTCCTGGACAGAACGGATAAACCGTCTGCGCTCAGTGCCTTTGGTATTGTGTGGAAATGAAAAAACCCCGCCAGTTGGCGAGGTTTCTAATTTAAGAAGCTATGCGTTGTTACCACTCTTAACAGATTACACAGAGAAATTCGTAACGAAAAGCAGATTAAGCGGTTTTTTGAAAAATAGTTTTCTGAGTCGCTTCATCCATCTCAAGCCGGGCATCTGTCATCAGTATGCAGGCATCAATAAACGTCTCAGCGATCATCAGCTTTTGGCGCACTTTACCCTCTGAGCATTTAAGCCAGCGGGCAATTGTTGATTTGGAAACGTCATAACGGTAGTGCGCCATAATTAAATCCAGTTCATCCAGGCGACCAACCTTTTTAAGCATCCCAACAGCGGTATCAATAATCATGCCGTCATTGTCGCAGCACGAAGGACGGCTATTGGTGCTCTTTGGCAACAGTGTAATAAACATGGGGCTAGTTGGATTCCAGCCCACCTGAGTACCTTCACATGCAGCCCAGCCACCCCAACGCTCTAAAACCAGTTGAATGTCACGCATATTAAATCCCCTCCACACACTTTATTTTTTATCTGTCCCAATGACGCCAACTGCAATAGCGTGATCAAGAAACCGGAATAACAGTTCGATCTGACTGCCGTAATTCGACTCAAAAAGTTTTGGGTCGCGGTGTAACTCGTCGTGATGCGCCCTGCAAAGCGGAATCACGAATAAATCATGTGCCTTTGTTCCCATACCTCCCTGACCGTGTCCGATGATGTGATGCGGGTCATCTGCCGGATTAGCGCAGCATGCGCATTTCTGCGCCTTAACCCACTGTGTGTATTTTTGGCTCTCCCAGCGCTTACGCTTAGGACGTCTCATGAAAGACTCTGGGGATTCAGGGTCAGCGACGAGAGTGATTATCTTTTTGACCTGCTCAGCCGCCTGCTGAATGACCTGCTTAGGCTGTCGTTCCGGCGCGATATGCGATTCTTTAAGCTCACCTGAGATAATCCTAACTGGCATACGGAGAACGCGCCGTGCCGGCGCTTCAGGTATCAGGTCGATAAGGTCATTCAGTGAGGCCCACCAGCAAAGCTCTGGCAGGGTAAGCTGATGCTCGCCATGCAAACCAAGCTGGCTGCAAACCATCCTGATTATCCACAGCGCTGTATTCCCCTTGGCGATCTTGTCCAGCTTGCCGGGTGTGCCATGCTCCCTGAACTGATTATCGTGGCTATCCAGGTCGCGATTGCGCTTGTCTGGCGGGTACAGCAACACTGTAACTTCAACGTTCACTGTAATGGGCTGAGGGCGGCGCTTGAGCTGCGTAAGAATGGCTGCGATTGCGTTGGATCGAAAAGAGCGCCCGGAGGCGCTAATTTTCATACCCGTATTCGTAGCCCGCCAGTAACCGTTAACGCTAGGTGGAAATGGCAGGGTTAATTTCATCAGGATTTACCCCGCAATTTTTTTACCTGCTCTAAGCGCTCTGCCAAAAAACCTAACTCTCTGGTCTTTGTGGCTATCTCGGTGTTTAAATCATTCAGCTTAAATTGCTGCGTCCTGACACGGCCCCTGCAATTCACCTCTTCGCGCTTCAGTTTTTCAAGCCCTTCGCGATGATTTGTAATTTCCGCTCTGAGGCTTTTTAACTCCCATTCCACACGCGTTTCACCTTTGGCGCGGGCAAGAATCCAGTCGAATGAATCCTCATCCACCAGCACGTTTACATGATCGCAATGACGCGCAACCCCTTCCGGCCTGTCTACCTCAACCAGATTACGCATTTCACGTATATCGCTATTGCTGTCAAAGCGTTTTGTAAAAGCCAGAACATTGTCGCTATCGTCAGGATGTTGGAGATCATCACTCATGCCACCCTCCCGGCTATCAGTTGCACACTGCTGTCACACTGGTTACCCCAGCAATCCCAACCCTCGGCGGCGGTTCGCGCGAATAATTCAATGCGTGACACGTCACCGTAAAGCTGCTCAAGGCGGTTTCTGACCTCCCACGGCTTAGCGCTGTGCTCGCCCAGGCATGAATACACAACCTGCTTGACTGATGCGCTGGCACGTTCAAGCCCTGCTCCGCGAGTGGCAATCAGCACGTCTTCGGTGTTGCTGCGGGTATGGTTGCCGCCGTTCATGCGCGTCTCAGCGTTGAGCATGTCCAACAAGTCACTAAAGTCATGGATGGACTGATCCACCAGCGCCCGATTAAAACGTTGCTCGGCGAGTTGATTTAGCTTCACCCAGGTAAAGCCCTTCATCGTCCGAACGCGGAAGCCCCACGCCTCAGCAAGCTCTCTGGCTTCCTGGTTATGGGTGCCGGTGTACCACATAGCCAGAACCGCGTTTTCTTCCGAAAGCGCCCACACGGGCAGGCGCTTAAGATCGGTCATTGACATGGTGCTGTAGTGATTCTTTGCTGCACCGTTGCTGATTTTGTTGCCGTATTCCCACGGTGGATCGGCGTAAATGAGTTGGTAGGGCATTATTCGCCCTCCCGGATATGCTCACGCGCTTCGCCGTCTTTTGGCTCAGGCCACTTGCGGGCTTTGTTGACGCTCAACTTAAGCTCCATTGCAGCGTTAAGCTCTTCATCGGTGATGCCGGCACGGCGCTGTGCGTCCCAAAGTAAAAACTGGAGGTCTGCCCACTCTGAGAGATCATCAACAGCCTCAGCGGCTTCCAGCGCTTCTTTGGACAGGTGCTTCAAAGGTCCAACGGGACCAACAGCCCCGAAAGTCTCTTCTGACCAGGCGGCATGTTCTTTGCGCAATTTTTCACGCAATTGTGCCGGGTTAGCTATGGCCGCTGAGCGGGTCAGTTTCTTTTTGCCGCTGGCTTTGGCCTTCTCCAGTTGGGTTTTCGCTACAGTTCCGGCCTTGACACCATGCTCACGAACCATCGCAACTGCTGTGGTCGCACCAACCTCGCCGTTTTTAACCATGCCGATCAGCTCATCACCCGCGGTTAACAGGGTAAGATGGTGATCAACGTCAGCCACTGACCGCTTAACTTTTTTCGCGATTTCAGCAGGCTCCCACCCCTGATTGCGCAGGCGCTGATACGCTGCAGAACGTTCCAACGGCTCAAGCGCACGACCCTGACTGCTTGTTACCATGAAGGCGATGCGGTCTGCTTCACTGCCAACGAAGTCTTTGCACTCAAGGCGCAGCTCGTGACCAGCTTCCTGAGCCAGCTTCGCGCCGAAGTAACGGTGATGTCCGTCGATAACCTTGATGCCATGCTCAGTAACCTGAACGGCAAGCGGCGGGACATGCTCACCAGCGATAAACGCATCACGGAATTCTTCAACGTGGGTCTGGTCAATCTCGCGAACGTTGTAACCAGGCTCGACGTAAAGCTCATCCACGCTCAGCAAGTAGGTTTTGCGGGTAGTGATGTTGGTGCCTTTTTCGTCTTTGCCTTTATAAACCTGAGATAAGTTAGTCATACTGTGTGTAACTCCATAACCAGAGAGATAATCAGTAACAGGATGATCACCAGCACTTCCGGCAATGACCTGTAGAAATATTCGTGTTCTTCAAAGTGGCGTTTAAGGGCTGGTTTCACTGGTTCACCTCCAGCTGCCAGTAATCGTTTAACCTGCCGTTGTTGATGCCGCTGTAATTACCGCAACGTACTCTGGCTTTTGACTCGCATTTATCGCGATTCAACTTGGCTCGGTAACGGTTGTTTTCGAACACCGCAAGTAGCATGGCGCGTAACCAGTTATGACTTGCTCTCAGCCATAACCCCTTAGCCTCCAGCTCAGTCGCTGATTTAACCGCTTCAAGGTACTCATCGCTTTCAGATGGCCGCTCAGAAGGATTCAGCGTGTACGTGTAATTCTTGTTACGGCTCAGAATGTTTCGCTCGTAAAGTGCAGTGACTGAATACCTCACGGCTGCATTGGTAATCCCCGTCCTCATGCAAATTTTCGTGATTGTCATAGGCCCATGATTGCGGAGGCATTCAAGAATAATTTCAACGTTGTCCATGAATCCCCCTTAAGCGCCACGGAAGCCATGTGGAACATGTTTATCGACCGGTGGGATGGCTGCGATATCACGCTGACTGTCGCGTTTTCTCGCGTTCCATTCTGAGCGTGGCGGCCTGCCATGCTTATCCCATTTCTTGGCCGACTGAAGGTAGCCAGGCAGATTGCCGGGGATGAAAAGCGTTTTAGGACGCATATACTGGTAATCCGTAGTGCCTTCCCAGTGCACGTGCTTGTAATCAATCACCAGGAGTAATTCTTCGGTGGTAAAGCCCTCGGAAATCCTCGCCCTGATATGACCCATCGACGACTGAGCCTCGGTGTGCTTTGCGCCACTGACCTTGTTGAGGTGCCATAAAACCTCACGAGAGCGCTGAAGAACTAACCTTGCATCGTCTGGTTGCGGCGCAACCTGACAAGAACTCTCTGTTGTAATCTCTGTAGTATTCTCTGTTGTATTCTCTGTAAGATTGGGACAATTTGACCCGATGGATGGGGACAAATTGACCTTATCCATAGGGACAGATTGTCCTTTTCGATCAGGACAAGTTGTCTCTCTCGATAGGGACAAATTGTCCCTATCGGAAAGCAAAGGGCTTGCGTAGTTAATTGCGTAATAATTTGTCTGGTCGTGCTGCTTTTTTTTGAGCCGATCAACATAAATCAGACCCATATTCTTCAATGAAGAAACCGTTCTTTGTATTGTCTTCCCAGTCCACCATGGGAACTGCTCATTCCAAGCATCAATACTGTTATAAACCCAACGTTTCCCGTCATATTCGACGCCAGATGTGGTGTCTTCAAGCCAGTAGCAAATCTGTTGAAGCACAATGGCTTCATTGAGGCCAATGCGGCTGGCAAGCTCAGGGCTCACCACAAGCGGCTTGACCTTAAGCAGTAAACTCATGGTGATACCTTCCTGAACTTCTGACTGAACAACACACGCGGCAGCATGCAATCATGGGGATAATCAGGGCGGCGGAAGATCACACGGTGATTAACCGTATCAACGCCGACAGTAGTGACTGAAACTCCACGCGGATCGGTGTAGCGCTCAACCCATGACTTAATGATTTCAGTTTCCATGATTCACCCCTGCATCTGCGGGACGACGATAAAACTCTGCCCAGGCTGACTCGACTACCAGACGCGGCACGCACTGGTAGTTGTGGGCCTTATCCGCTGAGGATATGATTTGCTCATAGACAGGAACGCCAGCCTGATAACGGCAGCGGAATTGCCCTGACAACGGTTTATGATTTACAATACTCATGCGATGAGTCTCCACACACGTTGATTTACTCGCACCGAACGCCCTAGGCTGCAACCCGGGGCGTTCACCTTTTCTGGCCCCTGATAAATCTTCAATCACTTCAAATGTCCTGCGCTTCGAACTGCATTCCGGCAACATCAGCTTTCCTCCCGCTTGATACGAACATGTCCACGGCGTGATCTGCTGTGCCTGCGCTAAAGAGCGCAAGGAGGCCAAAAAATCCGTGAACCTGATGATTGAGTTTTTTACGGAATAACGCTGACAGCGTTTTGCGCTCGTGATGGTCGATGACGCCATCTGCCATAGCTTCAAGCTGGGCAGTCGCCAGTTCACCTTCAGCGGCTTTGGCCTTCATCTGCGTATCGAACAAATCAACCTTGTCCATTTCGCCAGCGGCCTTAATGTCCACCAGCAGCATTCCATGACGAACTGCCATGAACTCCGCTACGCAATGGGTACCAGTCAGTACTTCCATTTTCATCAGCTCATCCAGGGTGAAAAAGCGACTGCCGCACTTCTTGTAGAGATGGTTGTGGAACTGATCGATACTCATGCCTAAATCAGCAGCCATGCCTAAGCGGCCGTGCTTATGTGCCTTACACATCTGGCGTACTGCCTGGTTAATCGTGTCTACCATTTTGTTTTTCCTTGGGTAGTTATGTTTTTTTGGGTTTGGTTTTAAGCTGACTTTCGGCCAGGTAAGCCATCTTTGGCATTTGGGTAAATATCTGGTCGAAGTTGATGAGGTGTCACAGCCCACCCGCCCCATTCGCATAATGGAATCACGCGCTCAGGCGGGACTCGGTTTTTAGATACCCAGTTGGCAACTGATTGAACAGAGCTGAAACCAAATCGCCTGGAAACTTCAGACATTGACCCCACTGACTTAACAGCTTTCTCGCTGATGTTTTTGAAGCTTTGACGCATGACTCATTCCTCAATGATGGGTTGAATTTGATACTACTTAAAGTAGTGATAATATGCAACTTAAAATAGAAATGACAACTATGCTTTGTGCGCTTAATCTTCCACTCATGGTGGAAGAAGCTAAATACAAAGACTTTGCCGTCAGGCTTAACAAGTCGCTCCAGACCTTGTCGCTCGGAGTCAAAGAACTATCAGAATTCAGTGGCGTCTCTTATGAGATGGCGCGTCGTTACACTCTGGGCACAGCTAAGCCGAGGGATGAAAAAATGCTTAAGATTGCCGAGAAGTTGTCAGTCTCGCCTGCCTATCTCGATTACGGAGTGATTGATGGCTTTGATAAGCCAGAGAAAGGCACGGTCAGGATCAAGCAGTTTGATGTTCACGCTTCTGCTGGACACGGCTACATCAATCAACCTTTTCCGACAGTGATAAGCTCAATAGAAATTCCCGATGAGCGTGTCTATGAGCTTTTTGGTCGTAAAACATTAGATGGCATTGAGCTTATCAACGTTGATGGCGATAGCATGATGCCTACCCTTAGCCCAAGAGATTTACTCTTCATTGACAGGAGCGTTGATCACTTTAACGGTGATGGGGTTTATGTTTTTAACTTTGAAGATTCGACATTTGTTAAGCGACTTCAAAAAGTTAAAGGCAGAAGGCTTGCGGTTCTATCAGACAATGAAAACTATCCCCCGTTTTTCATTGAAGAAAATGAAATGTCTGAGCTTTTCATTTTCGGAAAGCTTATCAGGTGCTTACCTTTGAAAATGCTTGATTTCGGCTAGCATTCAATACAAGCAGACCGGCGAAAGCCGGTTTTTTTTCGCCCTAAATTCATGCACATAATGAAATGCGCTTTAAAACACCCTCATTTTCTACTTTTTGTTGTTGCATTTATCTACTTAAAGTAGCTATATTCTACACATCGGTTCCGCGTAGTTAGCTGAAAAGATGACGTGATGTTGTTGCTGTGAATCCAGGAAAGAGAGTTTGTTGTACTTGGCGGTTACTCCGGGGCTTTCATCCCATAAGGAGAGCGAAGGTAATGTTCACCCGGTTTAACCGCACTTTTTTGCACAACGATGAGAGCATTTGGCGGGTGCTTCAGGCCGCGCCACAGAGGCGCTGAGTGTTCTCTTCGTTGTGACATGTCACAACAACCTTCAAGTGTGGAGGCGCGGCTCTGGGTTGTTGCAGTAACCCAGCAGCCAATTAACTAAATCCCAAAAGTTTTATTGCCATCTACGGCAAGGGATTAGTGCAACCAAAAATCGTGTGTGGAGTATTCATGGAAAAGTCAGACGACCCTATCACCGTTGGCCGTATCACCCTGCCCTATAGCCATCTGCTCAATGGCTGGCTGATGCCTGACGGTACCGTTATTAAAAATCCTATCAGGGCGCAGAACGAAGCTGAGCGCCTTAACTGCAACATCGTTTTTCACTGAGGGCCACCAGCATGTTATCGAATAAATCAAACAGAGAGCTTGTTGAAGCCGGTCATCAGTTCGCCAAAGCGCTTGATGCTGATATGCCACTTACTGAAATCGCAAAGCTTGTCTCTGCCCTTTCTACTCGTCTGGATTGCGCCATCGTCCGTGGGGATGAATTGCAGCAGAATCTGGATGCGCTGGCGGTTGAGAATGCGGCGCTGAAATCAGGCGTAACATACTTTGCATGCGGGTCTGAATATGGATTTGACTTATTCAAAGACAAGAAATCCGCTATTGATACCTGCCTAGAGGAAATTGAACTTCACCGTGAAGGATATTTTGATGGGGACGGTTGGGGTGATGAAGTAAGAAAAACCGCCTGGGGGATAGTAGTTCAGTCCGCTCAGGGCCGTGGCGCTCAGGGACTACACACATCTGATATTCAGCATACCTATCAAACCTGTGATTACCGGCTGGAAGATGAAGTGAAAACCCCAGCCACCGACGCTTACCTGAACTCGGTGCGGGCGGATGCGGTTGAGGGTTTCACATCCGATGTCGTTCTTAAAATGCGCGAATCTGGCGCTGGCGCTTATGACTATGCTGATATTGTCGAGGTTCAAGGTCAAGAGTTGGTGTTAAGCCTCCGCTCCGGCACCCATGACACTGCGGATAAGGCGCGTGCCAAATGAAAAATTTAACGTACCCACAAAGAACGATGCTAAGAGCACTTGTGAGCGGAAAAGGTTTTATTCCTCACTCATGCACCAACCCTACATTGAGTGCCTTAGAGCGTAGAGGGTTAGCGGATTATGACTATAAGGCGATGAGGTGGTACCCAACCGATCTGGGTAAATCTACGGTTGAAGAAAACCATGCGGATAAGGCTGGTTGATATGCGACTGAATAAGGTTCAACGCGCTCAGTTGCGTATGAAACTCGGTGGTTATTGTGCTTACTGCGGTTGTGAATTAACCGATAAATGGCACGCAGACCATGTAAAGCCCGTTCTCAGACATATGGATGGCAGTGGAATGATTTACCCTGAGCTGGACACAGAAGAAAATCTTGTCCCGACCTGCCACCCATGCAACCTGCACAAGCACTGTCTTGAGCTTGAAGACTACCGTCGAATCATAGATGACGGTCGTCGCGAATTTTTGCGCTCAGGCAAGGGAAAAGCACTCGTCAGAATGGGCCTCGTTGAAATGAAAGATGACCCCATTGTTTTTTGGTTTGAGAAGTATCAGGAGGCCAACCATGCGTGAGCGCCCAATCCTCTTAAACGCCGAAATGGTTCGTGCAGTTCTGGACGGCAGGAAGACACAGACGCGCCGCGTGTTGACGCCGCGCCAACTGAAGATGATCGATGCCGCAGCAAGTACCGGTGAATGCTACCCGCTTGAGTCCGGCCACCAGCATGAAAACAGCCAAAGTTACTACCGCGAATGGTGCCCGTTCGGTGCAGTAGGTGATCGCCTGTGGGTGCGTGAGACGTGGACAGACGTGAACCTTGAAGGTATCCCAGCTGTAGCATACCGCGCTGATAACGATGTTTATTCGCCTATGGACGATAAATCGTTTTTGGATGAAGACGGCTCATTCAATTACGACGACCTGCGCGTTTCTAAATATCACTTTACTGCATGGTATGGAGACGTCATTAGCGGCACCGAAGGTAACTGGCGTCCATCCATCCACATGCCGCGCTGGGCTTCCCGAATAACGCTGGAGATTACCGGCGTTCGTGTGGAGCGTCTGCAGGATATAACCAACAAAGACGCTATGGCTGAAGGTATTGGTCATCTCTATGCATACGACGAATCTCAGCCAACACCGAAAGACGCCACAAGACGTTTCGCTGAACTCTGGCAATCCATCTACGGCGAGGAAAGCTGGCAGGCTAACCCGTGGGTGTGGGTCATTGAATTTAAGCGCGTGGAGGTAAAGGGATGATCCACTATCACGGCGGGCCAATCACACCAGACTTGGCAGCTTTGAAAGCATGGCGCGGACGTCACGCTTTTATCTCTTTCGCGCACAGCGGACAAATTAACCTGGCGTCTGAGGTCTGTCAGTCGTTTGCTTTAGATAACGGTGCATTCACTGCATGGAAAGCAGCTGGCAAAAACAAAATCGACTGGAGAGATTATTACGAGTTCGTAGCAGTGTGGAAAAATCACCCTGGCTTCGATTTCGCAATTATTCCAGACGTGATTGATGGTGGCGAGGCTGAGAATGAGGCGCTGCTGGATGAGTGGCCGCATGGTGATTTCTACGGCGTTCCGGTCTGGCACATGAACGAGAGCGATGATCGCTTTATCCGACTCTGCAATGAGTATCCGCGCGTTGCGATAGGTAGTTGCGGTGAGTATGACGTTAAGCATCCTAATCTGGCCGTGTCTCGCATGAAGGATTTAATCAGGCATGTAACAGACGCAAAGGGCCAGCCAGTTGCGAAGCTTCATGGCCTGCGCATGCTGAATCCTCTGATCTTCACCAAGTTACCTCTGGCTAGCGCTGACAGCACCAACGTAGCGCGGAACATTGGCATTGATAAAGCCTGGTCTGGCGCTTACTCACCAGCATCCAAAGAGACACGCGCATCAGTTTTGGTCGAGCGAATTGAGTCTCATAACTCGCCGGGTTCACTTATTTACTGTGAAAAACGTGATCGCATGTCTTTCCAGTTACCTCTGGAGGTTTAATCATGACAACTAATTCCTCCAATCCAGTTGATGGTGATGTGCAGGCGCTGATTGCAGATTGCCAGGCTGAAATAGCCGAAATAGAAAAAATGTTAGCGCTATGGGGTGCAGTTCCTTACCTGAAAAGCCAGCTTAAACGCCAGCAAGTAGCACTCGCAGCGCTGACGGCAGAGCCTGTTGGTTGGCGTGACTACCAAAGCGATAGCGGGGTAAGGTGGAAGCAGGGAGAGATTTTCTATGGTTTAACGCCTCACCGCGCACCACTGTACACCACCCCGCCCGCTCAGCTTTTGCGCACGGTGCAGTTGCCGCCTTTTATTCATTCCTGGGAAGGCGATGACGTAATAAGTGGAAGAAATAAAGGAATTATGGATTGCGCTGAAGCATTGCGCCAGCAGGGTTTCGAGGTGAAAAATGATTAAGTTGCCAGACGCAAAAGAGACAAAGTTTGTTTATCACGGCGGAAATGGGGCTTTTGATTGCGGTTACGAATCTGGATGGAACGCTGCAATCGCCGAAGTCCAGCGCCTTAACGCCACCGCACATCCGGTAAGCGATGGGTGGGTTAAGTGCAGTGAGCGGATGCCGCTAGAAAAATCAGGAAAGATGGATGAAATTGTGGTGCTGGTAACTGACGGAAATTCAGTAGGCATGGCCGCTTGCTATTCTGGAGACCTGCCAAAGCCATGGGTTTCATTTACATCTTATGGCGATGTTCACGGCACAGATATCACTCACTGGATGCCACTGCCAGCAGTGCCGGGAGGTCAGGATGATTAGGCAAAGAACCACAGTCAAACATCTTATCGCTCAATTAAAGAAGATGCCGCAGGATGCGGTTATCGTTTGGCAAGACCACGACCAATACGAATATGAGTTTAATGCGCTCGTAAATTTCGTGACCGAAGGAAGCGATCGACTTTGTGATGAAGTCGGAGCGCCGCACGGTAAAGTTGTAGCATTACAGGGGTGACTAATGCCTAAATCCCCCGCCGAACGCAAAGCAGAGCAGCGAGCCAGACAGGCCGCTGCAGGTGTCAGAAAGCTGGAGATTGTTCTCGATGAGCAGGAACTGGCGATGCTGGAGAAGAACTGTGCCGACCGCCGTCCAGGGCGTGAGCCCTACGAAATGGCAGAGTATATCGCTCTGCTTATTCGCCAGGACGATGCGCGGGTCCGTAGACGGTTCAAATCGATGAGTAAGCGCCAGTGCGGTAAATGTGGTGATTGCCTGCCTGTGCAGGATTGCCCACTGAAAGAAGAGTCAGCCTGTTGGGTTCGCCTAGGATGGCATGAAACGAAGTTAATAATGTGACAATGTCACTTAAAGAAACCTGTTGCAGCGGGAATGTGGAGACAATAAATGGCTAATATCGAAATGATAACTGAACAAGAAGCGATGAAGAAGATTGGCGTAAGCTCAAGGACAACGATGAGAACTTACGCCATCAAATGCGACTTTCCTAAACCGGTGAGAAACCGCCCTAAAAAATACCTACTCTCTGAAGTAGAAAGCTGGATTCTTAATGGAGGTGTTAACCAGCGATGATCCTTATCTGCTCGAATATTTTTTCAGCGTAAAGCTCATAGGCAGATCGCTGCTCTTCTATCCAGTCGTGCTTGTTGTATACAGCGAGCACGCCACCTAAATCATGACCGAGCATCTTTTCTATGACATGAGGAGCAACTCCCTCTTCAGCCAGTCTCGTTGCCATCGTTCTTCTAAAATCATGTGCAGTAAAGTCCCCGAAACATACCTGATTACGCAGCAGCCGAACATACCGGGTTGATGAGCCAATACATAAAGGAGTATTTCTTTCGTAGGCTCCTCGGAAAAGAAGAGTGTCTCCGTTCTCAAGGCATTCTTTAATGATTGGCTCGACCTGTTTAAAAATTGGCCTTCTTATAATCTTATCAGTCTTGCTTCGGTCCGATGGCAAAACCCAAGTTTTCTCATCAAAATCAAACTCATGCTTTTGGGATTCTCGTAATTCGCTGTTGCGTGCCCCGTAGAGGATAAGGGCTTTAATGAGCCTTTTTGATGAAGATGTTGCGGTGCTTTTGTCATTTTCTAGCCATATCTTGGCTAATTGCTTATAAGTAAGAACTGTATCGCCAACTTTGGGATTTTTCCCAAACTCTTTAGGGTTCAACTTCAGAATGGAGGAATCTTCTATGTAGTGCCTTCTCTCACACCAGGAGATAGCCCCTCTCAAATGAACGAGGAGCTTACGCGCTTTTAAGGGATTGGCTTGTTCTTGTTCGGTAAAAAAATCAACCCAAGTACTGACGGGGATTTGCTCAACAGGTATGCCCTCAAAAACACCTTCCATTTCGTTAAGGACTATCCTTTCATATGCCTCAGCAGTGCTCTTCCTCAGCGAGGATAAAACATAATTGTCGTACCAATATTTGATGCACTCATGAACCGTAGGCCTGGACATTCTTAACTTGTCCTGGTATTTGGGATCGAACCCCTGAGAAACTACCTGTTTGTATTCCCCAACTTTTATTCTCGCATCTCTCAGGCTTAATCCAGGATACCTGCCAAGACCTAAGCGATGCTGCTTTCCTTTGAATCGATAACGAAACTGGAAATTGATAATACCTTTAGGAGTAACGCGTATCCCTAAGCCATCAGCATCTGTAATTTCTGAAGGACCATCATATGGCTTACCATGTATGCCTCTAAGCTTTGTGTCACTGATCGCCATTGTGTACTCACCCTCATCACCCTAAGACTCAAACTGTACTTATAAGGCATTGTACAAAGGTGAACATTGATGTCCAGAACTGATTACTGTTGATATCCACAGTACATTAAAAAATAATAAACTCATTTATATACAATAAGATATGAACATAAATGAACTAAGATGACATCAATTGTTATTGACTGAACGCTGGAATCACAACCGACAAAATTATGCACAGGACCTGCAGTTGTCCGTGCGCGGCTTTGGTTCCCGTTCGACTTACGGGGTCCGTGGCCTGCGCATTTATGTCGATGGCATTCCGGCCACCATGCCGGATGGTCAGGGACAAACGTCCAATATTGATATCGGTTCGGTCGATCGGGTGGAGGTGCTGCGTGGGCCGTTTTCTGCGCTGTATGGCAATGCCTCCGGCGGCGTCATTAACGTTACCACTCAGACCGGTCAGCAGCCCCCCACGGTTGAAGCAGGCAGTTGGTTTGGCAGCTACGGTAGCTGGCGCAACAGCGTGAAAGCCAGCGGCGCCACCGGCGACGGCACCAAAGCCGGCGATGTTAATTACACGCTTTCCGCCTCGCGCTTTACCACTCACGGTTATCGCGACCACAGCGCCGCGCAAAAAAATCTGGGTAACGCAAAGCTGGGCGTACGCATTGATGACGTCAGCACCCTGACCTTACTGTTTAACAGCGTACATATCGACGCGCAGGACCCGGGTGGGTTAACGCCTGACCAGTGGCGCGCGAATCCCCGTCAGGTTGTCAGTAATGTCTCACTTTACAACACCCGCAAAACCGTCGATCAAACCCAGGGCGGCCTGCACTATCAGCGTCGGATGAGCGAAAACGACGACCTGAGCGTGATGATATATGCCGGGATGCGTGAAACGACGCAGTTCCAGTCCATTCCTGCCAACGTGCAGCAAAGCCCATCGCATCCCGGCGGCGTGATCGCGTTGACCCGCCACTATCAGGGCATTGATACCCGCTGGACACACCGTGATGATCTGTTTTCGGTTCCGGTCACGCTGACTGCCGGGCTGGATTACGAAACCATGAGCGAACAGCGCAAAGGTTTTGAGAATTTCACTACGGCCAACGGCGTGACGCAGTTCGGTGAGCAGGGAAATATGCGGCGCAACGAACGTAACCTGATGTGGAATCTTGATCCCTATTTGCAGACCACCTGGCAGCTCAGTCAAAAATGGTCGCTGGATGCAGGCGTCCGTTTCAGTACGGTCAGTTTTGACTCCAACGACTTTTACATCACGCCAGGCAACGGCGATGACAGTGGCGATGCCCGTTATCACAAATGGCTGCCCGCCGCCGCGCTGAAGTATGCGTTTGACGACAGCTGGAATGCCTATTTATCTGCCGGCCGTGGATTTGAAACCCCGACGATTAATGAGCTGTCCTATCGTTCAGACGATCAGTCCGGCCTGAATCTGGGGCTGAAACCCGCGACCAGCGACACGGTTGAGTTAGGCAGCAAAAAACGTCTGGGCAATGGCCTGCTCAGCGCTGCCGTTTTCCAGACCGATACTCAGGATGAAATTGTTGTCGACAGCAGCAGCGGCGGACGCACCACTTACAAAAATGCCGGAGAAACCCGTCGGCGTGGCCTCGAACTGGCGTTCGATCAGCAGGTTAACTACGACTGGCGACTGAAAATGGCCTATACGCTGCTGGATGCGCGCTACCGCAGTAATGCCTGCGGCAACGCCAGCTGCGACGGCAACCGTATTCCGGGCATTGCGCGCAATATGCTGTATACCGGGCTGGCTTATGCACCTGAAGAAGGCTTTTATGCCGGAGCGGAATGGCGTTATATGAGCAACATCGCAGCGGATGACAGCAATGCTGTCCGTGCGCCTTCCTATGCCATCACCTCGGTCAACAGCGGCTATAAGTGGCTTGTCGATGCCTGGACGCTGGATTTGTTTGGTCGGGTGGATAACCTGTTTGACCGCAACTACGTTGGCTCGGTGATCGTCAATGAAAGCAACGGTCGCTACTTTGAACCCGCTCCGGGGCGCAACTACAGCGTGGGCCTGACGGTCAGTTACGCTTTCCAGTAGTGAACATGGCCGCCGCGTGAGCACAACGCGGCGGCGCAGCGTGGCGACCTCTCAGGTTATTCTCGTCGCGCCTGGCACAATCCCCTGACGCATTACCCTCTTTCGCCGTCAACGTCGGCCTCCAGAATACCTATTTGCGAAAGCGCTCGAATTTTTGTTCAAAACTCGCTCAAACAAAGTCCACGCCCCTAAAATTCATGTAGTAACGACATCATAAGGAGCACGCACGTTGAGCAGCAAAATCTGTTTCAGTCGTGCCTTTAATCAGGATGTTACCAAGGCGAAAAAAAGGGCGGAGGAAGGTCCAGTGTACATCACCGATCACGATAAACCCGCTCATGTCCTGTTAACGGTTGAGGCATATCCGAGGTTAACGGGCGGTAAAAAAATCTGGCCATGACGCTGGCAATGCCTGAAACGGCAGATACTGATTTCGAACCTGAACGGCCTGTCATCACCGGCCGAGATGCCGGCTTCTGATGCGTTATCCGCTGGATAACCCGATCCTTTCTGAGTTGCGTAAGGCAGGCACGCCGCGTGTTGATCCCCATGTCCTGGCATGGGCTAATGCTATTGACCTTGACAGCACGTTCATTTCAGCCCTGACGCGGCTGGAACAGAGACAGGTATTTTGCGTCTTGAAGGGCGGGATGGGTAGCAGGCATAACGTTTGCACCACGAGTATCAGACGCAGGAGCTTGAGGCGGATCGCCAGAGAAGGTTGCCGATGGTCCGTTCGCAGGCCGGTGCGCCATGCTGCACCTGCCCGACTGACGTTCCGCAACCGATGCGCTGATTGCGGCAACGGCGCTACAGCACGATGTCATTCAGGTCACGCGTAACCTGAACGATTTCCAGGGACTGGGCGTGATGCTGCTCAATCCCAGGCCTGCCTGACAGGGTTTACAGCGCGTTCAGTTTGGCAATCACATCATTATAGCTGCCCGTTTCACCCAGGCGGGGAAAGACGCGCTTGATGCTGTTTTCGTGCGTATCACTATTGAGATCGGTCATCGCATCCACTGCAAGCGTGACGTTGTAACCTGATGCGTACGCCTCACGCGCCGTCGATTCCACGCCAATACTGGTTGCAATGCCGCAAATGACCACCTGGGTAATGCCACGCTTTTGCAGTTCATCATGCAGCGCGGTGTCATGAAACGCGCCCCAGGTTTTTTTGGTGATGGTCAGATCGTTATGCTGCGGTGTCATGGCGGGCACCAGGGTCGCCCAGTTTGCAGGCAGCTCGCCTTCGTGACGCGGCTGTTCATTGCGACCAGGCGCACCGCCTGCCACGTTGACGAGCACGACGGGCAGATCCTTTTCACGGAAGGCGCTGGCAAGCCGCGCGCAGCGTTCAATCACCGGCTGTGGCTCGTGCACAACTGGCAGCGCAACAATCCCCTCTTGCAGATCGATGACGATCAGAGCGGTTTTCGCATCAAGTGTGGTTATAGCCATAGTCATTCCTCACAAATCGGTAACAGATAAAGCGTCAGTATGGCGCAGACGGCGGGCGTTGATACAGCCTGCAAAGCGCGCCATACAAGGGAAACGAAGTATACAAATGCCGGTCGGGCCTGAACAGACGCGGCTGGTTTCAATTTGTAAGCTCAGGTTCGACCCAGATAGTGGATCAGGCTGTGAAACCGCAGGCGGCGGTCAAGGGGATTACGATAGCTGTGAGCGACGTCGGCCCGGAACTGAAAGGCTTCGCCCTGTTTAAGCCGTCGCCAGGTCTCTTCCACGCCTAACAACAGTTCCCCTTCCAGTACCACCACCTGCTCAATCACCCCTTTCTCATGGGCAGTGGAGTCGCTTTGCGCACCCGCTGCCAGCTCAACCGCCAGTAAATCAAAACGCAACCGGGCGTCGTAAGGCAGCAGCGGCGTAACCGCCATCTGCGCATTCTGCTGCCGGTAACAGGTCACCTCGCCTGCGGAATGTGTCCCGGAATGAACAAAAAATGAGAACGGAACGTTGAAGCCGGTCGCTATTTTCCACAAGGTCGCGACCGTGGGGCTGGACTCGCCGCGTTCAATCTGGCCCAGCATCGCCTTACTGACGCCCGTTTTTTCTGCGGTTAAGCTCAGGCTCCAGCCATTGGCCTGGCGCAATTGTTTTAGCCCATCGCCAAGATATTGATGCAAATTTTCCATGTTATCTCCTGCTTTACCGCTCTAGTGTAACACTTGTGCGTTATAACGCCCTGTGCGAGGATGTGCGCTATAACGCACAAGAGGGTTACATCATGTCAGCACGCCGCGCACCCTTTCCCGTTACCCTGCCCATGGCCGTTTCCGGCCTGGTGGCGGTATTAGTCGGCTACAGCAGTACCGGTGCGATTATCTATCAGGTTGCCCTGTCCGCGGGCGCCTCATCCGCGCAAATTGCCGGCTGGCTTTCCGTCATTGGCCTGGCGATGGGCATTGCTTCAGCGGGGCTCTCTCTGGCGTACCGGATGCCGATCTTAGCCGCCTGGTCCACGCCGGGCGCGGCATTACTCGCCACCAGCCTTCAGGGCGCATCGATACACGAAGCCGTCGGCGTGTTTGTTTTTGCCAATGCCCTGATTGTGTTGTGCGGGGTGACGGGCCTGTTTGCCCGACTAATGAACTATATCCCTGCCTCGCTGGCCGCCGCCATGCTGGCTGGAATTTTGCTGCGCTTTGGCCTGCAGATGTTTAGCGATTTAGCGGTAAATTTTACCCTGGCGGGCGCAATGTGCTGTGTTTGGTTACTGGCACGCCGGTGGTTGGCTCGCTACGCCATTCTGATCGCGCTGCTGGCAGGCCTGGCTGTCGCATACGGGCAAAACAGCCTTCATTTTCCCGCGCATGCGGCGAGTTTTAGCCTTCCCGGCCCTGTCTGGCCGACCTTTTCATGGCCTGTGCTTATCGGTGTGGGTCTTCCCTATTTTCTGGTGACCATGGCGTCACAAAATGCACCTGGCATCGCCACATTGCACGCCCATGGCTACCGCCCCCCGGTCTCCGCGTTGATGAGCTGGACAGGACTGCTGGCCCTGGTCTTGTCACCGTTTGGCGGGTTTTCGGTCTGTGTGGCGGCGATTACGGCGGCCATTTGCATGGGAGAAGATGTGGATGTCGATCCCCGTCGCCGTTGGATAGCTGCCGCGCTGGCCGGTTTTTTTTATCTGCTGGCTGGCTTTTCCGGCGCGTTAATTGCCGTGTTGTTCAGCGCACTGCCTGCGGTAATGGTGCAGGTGCTGGCGGGGCTGGCACTGCTTGCCACGCTCGGCGGCAGTCTGCAACGGGCGCTTGAGCAGCCCGAGGAGCGGGACAGCGCCCTGATAGCCTTTTTGATCACCGCATCCGGGGTAACACTCTGCGGCATCGGCGCGGCGTTCTGGGGCCTGGTCGGCGGTGTGGTTGCACATCTGTTATTAAAGCGTAAAACAGCGTAACATCATCTGAGCATTGGTTATTTTCCCGCCAGCGGGTCAAAAAACCACGCATTTATCCCCTTTTTCAGCGGTTTGATTTGCCATTGTCCCACGTAAAATCACCGTAATCGACGATAACACGCGATCTTCTGCCTCAGACAACGACCGATAAGGGCTTAACAGGTGGCAAAAACTTTTCTGCGCAGCGGCAATCTGGATGCGGTTCTGGCTTTGGGCGAGAACGGCCAGCCTGTATATGCGTCCGCCCTGCAAATCCGTGAAACCCTGCGTTTGCGCCGTCAGAGCGCGCTGGCAAATTGCCTGGCGATTCCACAAACGAACGAACGTGGCGACCGGCTTGACTGGTACTCGCCCTTCCCGGGCAAGGTTAAGTCCTGGATGGGCGCCAGCGATTATGAACGCCGCCAGGCTTTACAACATCTCACAGCCTGTCAGCAGGATCTGCAAGCCATCAGCGCCAGCGCAAGCGGTGCGGCCAATCCGGCAATGCGCCTGTTCGGCGCGCTGTTAGGCAAAAGCTTGCAGTTTCCCAATCAGCAATATGTTTATCTGGTCAACGGCAAACCCGTCATTACCTTTTGGGGATTTGTTGACGCGCAGGAGCGGAATCGCGACGATGCGCTGGCCTGCCTGCGAGACAGTCTTGAAGAGTCGCTGCCAACCGTGCTGGTTGAACCGCCGCCCGAACCGGTGACGATCCCTGCCGCCTCCGAACCCGAACCTGTTATCGCACCGGAGCCGGAGATCGTGACGCCGCCGGTCCAGGAAAGCGCGGTTCAGGCCCCAGAACCTACGCCCACGGCGACAGCGCGTCGTCGGCCTTTCCGCCTGTGGTATTTACTTCCAACCCTGGCGGTTGCCGCCGCGGCAGCGACCGCTGTGATCTTGCATCTGCCTCAGTCAGAACCGGTGACGGTCACGCAACCGGTCGCGCAAAACACCCCGGTTACCGCCACTAAGCCACCGGCGGTCGTCGCGTCTGCTGAAAAACTGTCTGCCACGCTGCCGCAGAAACCGGCGGCGGTGGTCGCAAATGCATCAACTGCGGCTGCACCGACTTCCGCTGCGCCCGCGCCCTCATCAACCCTTTCAAATGTGGTGGTGCCTGCTGTGCCCGCCAAACCCGACGATCTGGTGGTGACGCCGGATGCCGTGCGCGATGGACAGGTACAGGTCATTGATGGCCGCTGGCGTGTGGATATTGAACAGATCAAAACCCCGACCGGTAAACCGCCGGTGATGCGTTTCCAGTTCAATAAAGGGAAAGGCATCGTGCAGATCAGTCAGGGCAATACCACCTGTAAGGCCGACGTAACGGCCGCGATGACCAGCGCAGGAAACCTGGTGATTGAGAGCCGCTTTACTGCCCGGTGCGCGGACAAATCCCGTTACCGTATGCCATTGTTAGTGTGTCATTCCAGCATTGGCGCGGCCGTCTGTGAAGCGCAGTACAGTGCGGATCGTGTGTATCCCATTACGATTAAGCGTGAGAGTAAGTAACTATGTTGGCTCCCCTGATCGATGATAAGCAGAAAATTTCTCTGATTGAGAACAGCGGCGTGCAGTTCCTGGATTTTGGTCTGCAGCTTTCCGCGCCCCAGGCACGACGCCAGTTTGTGCGCCAGACGGCAAACGGCCCATTGCTGCGACTGAACGTGGACGGCAACAGCGGCAAATTTTTACTTTACCCACAGGACGGTGGCGCGCCTGAAGTGGTTCGTCCTGAAACCGACATCGCCCTGTCAGACTCGCTGACGCTGCTGGAAGCCTGCTGGTTGCCCCTGCCGATGCTGCGTTGCGCATCGGGCCGCCGCTTTATTGGCGGCCCTGAAAACTGGGCGCGCATGCGTCTGGTGGCCCTGGATAAACCCGACAGTACCGGCAATACGCACCGCGTCACGCTGGCTTTCGATACCCGCTGCGTCGCTGATGAAGACGGCGGCGAGCAACTCGGACTCACGCCTTCCGATGCGCAGAACGGCGTGACCTTTGCGCTGGCCTGGCATAACTACGAGCTGGGCGAATTCCTTGACCATACCTGGGTTGATGGCTGGTTGCGTGAGTCCTTCACCGACCGCGTAGCCGATCGCCGGGAGCAGGCAATCAGCCAGGCACTGCGCGAGTTTGAATATCAGGCGCATTACCTTAACCTGCTGGAATTACTGGGCGAGCAGCTTAACCTGACCGAGATCCACATTCAGGCCGCCACGCTGCAAACCCCGGCGGTCAACGTCGATATTATTCTCGACGTAGGGAATTCCCACACCTGCGGCATTCTGGTGGAAGACCATCCGGAAGAGAGCAACGGCCTGAAGCAGACCTATGAACTGCAAATGCGCGACCTGTCTCAGCCGCATCGGGTGTATAACGAACTGTTCGACAGCCGGCTGGAATTTGCCGAAGCGCGTTTTGGTAAAGCCAATTTTTCACTGGAAAGCGGCCGCGAGCAGGCTTTTATGTGGCCCTCGTTAACCCGCGTCGGGCGTGAAGCCAGTCGCCTGGCCCTGCAACGCGCCGGTCTGGAAGGCAGTACCGGCCTGTCCAGTCCACGCCGTTACCTGTGGGATGAGGCACGCTATCAGCCGGGCTGGCGCTTTAATCAGCAGAGCCCGCAGGGGGAACCTCAGGCCTGCGCCGCGCCGTTTACCTCGTTAATGAATGATGAAGGTCAGCCGCTGTACGCCCTGCCCGTGGATGAACGCTTACCGGTGTTCTCCGCCCACTACAGCCGCAGTTCGCTGATGACCTTTATGTTGTGTGAGTTGCTGGCTCAGGCGCTAATGCAAATGAACAGTGCGGCACAGCGCCAACGTATGCCGCAAAGCCATGCCCCGCGTCAGCTGCGCCACGTTATTTTGACCCTGCCGTCCGCCATGCCAAAACCTGAACGGGAGATCTTCCGCCGCCGCATGCAGGAAGCCATCGCGCTGGTGTGGAAAGCCGAGGGCTGGCACCCGGCCGATGAGGATTTTACCGAGCAGAGCCAGGCCCAGAGCAGCAAGCCCGTACCGGATGTGCAGATGGAGTGGGACGAAGCCACCTGTGGCCAGATGGTGTGGCTGTTTAATGAAACACAGGTGAACTTTGCCGGACGGGCAGAAGATTTCTTTAGCAGCATGGCACGTCCCGACCGCCCGCGTGAGGTGGATGAACTGCCGGGCAAGAGCCTGCGTATTGCCTCTATTGATATAGGCGGCGGCACCACCGATTTAGCGATTACCCAGTATCGTCTTGACGACGGCCAGGGTAATAACGTCAAGATCACCCCGCGCCTGCTGTTCCGTGAAGGCTTCAAAGTCGCCGGTGACGATATTCTGCTGGACGTGATCCAGCTGTGGATTTTACCCGCTCTGCAACAGAGCCTGCAAAAAGCCGGGCTGACCCTGGCGGAGCCGCTGATCAACAAGCTGTTTGGTCACGACAGCCGCATGGACGGACAGGCCACGTTACGCCAGCAGGCGACGCTGCAGCTGTTTATCCCGCTGGCTCAGGCGGTGCTGGAGCGCTACGAAAACTGGGATCCGCTGGAAAGCCACGCCGAGATCAATGCGCTGTTCGGTGAACTGGTCGATCAGCGCCCTGCCGATGCGGTGCTGGCGTTTGTTAACGGTGAAATTCAGCGTGAACTCGGCGGCAACAGCCGTTTTGATCTGCTTGAGGTGCCGCTGGTGGTCAGCATGGCTCAGTTGCACGGTGAGTTTATGCAACATCGCATGGCAATCATTCCGGCGCTGCGCTCTATGTGTGAAGTGGTGTCACTCTACCAGTGTGACGTCCTGTTGCTGACCGGACGTCCTTCGCGCTTCCCCGGCATTCAGGCGCTGGTACGTCATCTGCAGCCGCTACCGGGCAGCCGTATTTTATCGCTTGAGGGCTATCACACCAGCGACTGGTATCCGTTTAATAAACATGGTCGCATTGATAACCCCAAATCGACCGCCGCGGTCGGCGCAATGCTGTGCCTGCTGGCGCTGGATTTGCGCCTGAGCAGCTTTTGGTTCCGTGCAGGCGACTTTGAGCCTTATTCAACCATTCGTTATCTCGGTATGCTGGACGAAAATCAGGCGCTGACGGACGAAAACCTGTGCTACAGCGAAATCGACCTCGACGATCAGCAGTTTTCGCTGGATCGCAAAACCAGCTTTCGTATTCGCGGCAACGTGTGCCTGGGATTCCGCCAGTTAGATAATGAGCGCTGGCCTGCCTCGCCACTCTACAGCCTGACGCTCAATGATGCAGCGCTGGCGCGTAAGGTTGCGGGGGAAAGTGTCCTGCGCGTCAAGCTCGCCGTGAAGGCCGGTCCGGGTGCGCCCGGCCCTGAAAATCTGGTGTTAAGCGAGGCTAAACTGGATGATGGCACGCGTGTTCCGCTTGAACATCTGAGCCTCAAACTCAATACTCTCTCCGCCACGGGCAATGCCAATGCGCAATACTGGATTGACAGCGGGAGTGTGTGTAAACGATGAGATCGGTAAAACCCCGCCAGCCGCAGACGCTGGCAAAACGCCTGAGTTTATTGCAGGACGCCCTGAACGGCAGCCTGGCCTGGATTGAGAATACCCGCGAGCAGTCGCCCCGTCTGGCTCTGGAAGCCGAAACCCTGACCCTGCAGCTACGGCAGGCTCGTGTACAGGCCCAGGCCCTGGCGCAGCAGGTTGCGCGCCCGGTGACGCTGGCGCTGTTTGGCCAGTCCCAGGCGGGTAAAGCCTGGCTGTTGACGGAAATGGTGGCCGATGCACAGGGCCAGTTGATCACCGCGTTAAGTGATAAACCGGTGAATTATTTTCAGAATGTGAATCCCGGCAATCTCGACTTCGCCACCGCAACGCGTTTTACCCACCAGCGGGAACCCCTCTCTTCAGAGTGGCCCGTTGAGCTGACGCTGCTAAGCGAGGCCGACGTGCTGCGCCTGGCCATCTCCTGTGGTGGAGGTGTCACCCAGCCCGACACCGCAAAAATTGACAGCGTGTTGCAACGCCTGCAACGCCATCGCTTAACCACGCCACTGCCGGGCCTGGAGAGCGACGCGCTGGTCACGCTCTGGTCCTGGTGCCGTCGTCATCACCTGTATGACGCACAGCTTGATCGCCACTTCTGGCCACAGGCTGTTGAACTGGCACCCTGGCTGAGCGTTGACGACCGCGTGCAGCTGTTTTCACTGCTGTGGCCAGCCGAGCCCGCCCTGAATGAGCTGGTGCGGAGTTTACTGCATCTGCGCCATCAGCTTCGTAACAGCACACGGGTACTGGCTCCGCTTAGCCTGCTGACGGATAACGCCCTGTTGCCCGCGGAGCAGCTGATTGTTCCCGCCAGCGAGCAGGATCAGTCGCTGCCGATCGAGGTTTGCCCGTTAAACGGTAACCGTCTGGGTAAACCGCAGAACGTGGCGTTGGGATTACTTGCCCTGCTCACGCTTGAGGTCACTATTCCCCTTAGCTCCACCCCGCGCACCGCGCTCTATGATGACGCAGACATGCTGGAGCTGCCCGCACCGGGTACGCCCAGCGATCCGGCCCTGCGTGAAGAGCGCCAGCGCCTGCAGCAGCAGGATGCATTACGCGCACGCCTGCTGGAGCACAAACGTACACTGATACCGGGCATTTATGCCGCCCGCCAGAGTATCGATTTGCTGTTAATCTGCACCGCCGCCAGCCAGCGTCAGGATGTTGACGTCGCCAGTCAGGCGTTACGGGAATGGCAGCGTCACCAGCCGGTCAATGAGGCGGGCGAGAAACCCCGTCTGATTTGGGCTATTACCCCTTACGATGCGCGGCATCAGCAGATCAACGTCGACGAGGCAGTGCAGCGTCAGGTGGGGCAGCCGGGTCAGCAATGGGGTTCCATGCTGGCACTGGATCGCGCAGGCGTGGACCGGATGTCTGACTGGCTACAGGAAGAAATGCAGCCTGAAGCCCGTCGCGATATGCTGATCGCTCAACTGGCACAAATTCAGCACACCGTTGTCGAGCGTCGCCTTCAGCCCTGGACGGAAGCGGGTGCATCGCCCGACCAGGCGGCACGCAAGCAAAGCATCGCCGATACACTGCTGAAGTGTTTACAACACCGCACCGGTTTACATGGCGAACTGCTTGAGCGCTTACAGCCCTCCCGCGAGGCCCTGCGTCAGCTCTGGCTTAACCAGTCCACCTCATCCGTTCCGGCGGCGACGTCCAGCATTCAGGCCCCGGAAAATCAGTTTGGTATTGGCTTTGAATTTGATTTGTTCAGCGATAACGAAGTTGAACAGCCCGCCCCGAAGCAGACCAGCTTCGGTCAGGGCTCGGCACAGTTCCCGCGTCAGGTGTTTAGCCTGTGGCTTAACCACCTGCGTCAGCTGCCGGAAAATCAGAGCCTGCTGGCTTTACTGAATATTGATAAAGCCACGATGGAGTGGTTGATCGAAGAGTTGATCACGGCCAGCTTTCGTACCGGTATTCTGCAGTCCCTGCAGCAGGCGCTGCATGAACCCGATGCGCAGAGCATGACGCATGAATCACGTGCTGACCGTCAGGTCACGCGCGCGATGACGGTGCTGGGGGATTTTGTGGCCTGGCTGGGCTTCCTGCAGCGTCCGGAATCGGAACGTCCTGGCAGCCGGGTCAATCGCGGGCAGCCTGTTTTCTCGCGCCCGCCGGCACCCAGCGTTAATTTCAGCGCAGGACAGCGCCTGACGAAACTTTCCGCCGCGCCAGCAAACCATACGGCCTATTATATTTACGACTGGCTGGTGGGGCTAAACACCGTGATTATCGAAAACAATGGCTATACCGGTGGGGGCGACCTGCCGGTTGCAGCGCGAGAGTCACTTACAGCCCTGCTTAAGCCACTGCGCCACTAACCGTAAATCAGGCGCAGCTCGCCCGCCAGCGACTGCGCCGCCTCTTCCAGCAACGCCACCACGGGGGCCAGTTCCTCATTGCGCCGTTCTGCATGCAGCAGATGAATCGTGGCGGGCAACGCCATTCCTCCGGTCAGCCAGTCCCATAGCGCATCCAGATTATTGCCAAATCCGGCAGGACAATCGCTCTGCGCCGCAAACGCATGATAGAAAGCCTCGCGATCGATGAGCTGGCGCAGATCAAAGCTTAAGGTCAGCATGGTTACTGAACCGGCTTAAAGGTGCGATAGTGGTCGGTCGAGAGGAAAACCAGACCATCAGAGGAGTAGACCAGCCTGTCAGCCTCACGGTGACCACAGCGGTAGTTCACATCCGCCTCGAACCACTGGCGATCGGCGCGTTCAGGCAATTTTCGTTCCCGGTTGGAAAAGCGATCGCCGCCGATGGCCCGCCCCGGCAATACCTCACACAAGTCCCCTTTCGCTGGATTCCAGCCAAGGCGACGCGCCTGCTTTTTGGTAATGTAGTAATCGGGCAGTTGCTGATGCTGCAGCACCCAACGGGCGACCGTTCGCACATCCGTTAAGGCAGCGATATCCGAGGCCGACGTTTTGGCTGGTGCAGACGTCAGATAAGGTCTTAACCCCACCCAACAGAGAACAAGGATCAGAACCAGTCCAACCCACAGTTTTTTTGACATGATGGCATCCCTTTAAACAGGATGCAGATGATAACAGCTTTAGCGGGCGATAAAAAAGCGCGGGCCAGATTGCCTGGCCCTGGCGGTAAACTGCTTTTACTGCATGGCTGACTGCGAAGGCACAGTGTGACGGCGCCATGCACCCGGGGCAACACCGTACTGACGCTTAAAGCTGCGGTTAAAAGACTGTTGCGAGTCAAATCCCAGCGATATCGCTACATTCAGGATAGGCTCGTTGGTGCTGGTCAAACGGTCGGCCGATTTTTTCAGCTTCTTCATGCGAATGTATTCACCCAGTGGATAGCCGGTGTGCTCTTTAAACATCCGTTGCAGGTGCCATTTTGAATAGCCAGCGCGCTCAGAAACGGTATCGAGATCGAGACGTGCTTCGATATTGTTATCGATCCAGCTAATCAGGTCGTGAATAAAAGCGTTACTCATCATGTTTATTCTCCCGTCGCGGCGCGAACAGTATTAGTATCAGTTGCAGTTACACTTAAAGCGTGGCTGACAATGCCATTTAATGCAAGTTTAATTAATACATTAAATGCCGCACTTTTTATGGGGCTTATTTTTGGCTGCTGTCAGGCACCGATCGCGGCGTTGAAAACCGCACATAAAGTGTATCAGTAATTCTTGCAGTTCTTAGTCGCACAAGCCTACACTCCTCGCGATAAATTGCAACCATAGAAGTTGCAAATATTGGCCTTCGGGCCTTATTTCACTGTCATCGCGGGATCACAAAAATGATTACTCACTGGGTTCGTCAGGGATCTTCCCTGCTGGGAATGGGGCTGCTGGTTAGTCTGCTAAGCGGTTGTGACACGGGCCAGGCTAAAAATGCCCCGCCGCCGCCGCCCGACGTCAGCGTTGCGGATGTGTTGGTGAAGCCTGTCAGTCAATGGGACAGCTTCAACGGGCGCGTTGAAGCTGTAGAAAGCGTGCAGCTCCGGCCTCGCGTTTCGGGTTATATCGACAGCGTTAATTATCATGAAGGCGACGAGGTCAGGAAAGGTCAGGTCCTGTTTACCATCGACGATCGCAGCTACCGTGCCGCACTGGAACAGGCAAAAGCGACGCTGGCCCGCGCGCGCAGTCAGGCCAGCCTGACACGCAGCGAATCGGCACGCACCGAGAAGCTGGTGGGTACACAGGCGGTGTCACGCGAGATGTGGGAACAGCGACGTTCAACAGCCAGTCAGGCTCAGGCTGATGTCCTGGCCGCCGAATCCTCTGTCGACATGGCTCAACTCAATCTGGATTTCACCCGCGTCACCGCGCCGATCGACGGACGGGCCAGCCGGGCCATGATTACTGCCGGTAATCTTGTCACCGCTGGCGATAGCGCCAGCGTACTGACCACATTGGTTTCGCAGGACAAGATGTTTGTCTATTTCGACGTCGATGAGACCACCTTCCTGCACTATCAGGCTATGGCACGTCAGGGACAACAGCGGCATGCCCTGCCCGTTGAAATCGGCCTGGCCGGCGAACAAGGTTATCCACATCGCGGCAACGTCGATTTTCTTGATAACCAACTTAATGCCAGCACCGGTACGATCCGCATGCGCGCCCTTCTGGACAACCGCCAGCGCACCTATACGCCCGGCCTGTTTGCCCGCGTTCGCCTTCCCGGTAGCGCGCAGTTTAATGCCGTGTTAATCGACGACAAAGCCGTGCTGACCGATCAGGACCGCAAGTATGTCTATGTGGTCGATGCACAGGGTAAAGCCCAACGTCGTGATGTTCATCCCGGCGCGATGGCGGACGGATTACGCATCGTTACCACCGGTTTACAGGCGGGCGATCGGGTTATCGTTGCCGGCCTGCAAAAAGTGTTTATGCCTGGTATGCCGGTAACGGCAAAAACCGTCGATATGGCCGCGACTGCCGCGCGATAACCTGAGGTTGTTATGGATTTTTCCCGCTTTTTTATTGATCGGCCGATCTTTGCCGCCGTGCTGTCCGTCTTGATTTTTATGACCGGGCTGATCGCCATCCCGCTGCTGCCCATCAGTGAGTATCCGGACGTGGTGCCGCCCAGCGTGCAGGTGCGTGCCGAATATCCCGGCGCTAACCCGAAAGCCATCGCCGACTCCGTGGCAACGCCGCTGGAAGAGGCGATTAACGGCGTTGAAAACATGATGTACATGAAGTCCGTGGCCGGTTCTGACGGTGTGCTGGTGACCACCGTGACCTTCCGCCCGGGTACCGATCCGGATCAGGCGCAGGTTCAGGTGCAAAACCGCGTAGCCCAGGCCGAGGCGCGGTTGCCGGAGGACGTGCGACGTCTCGGGATCACGACGCAAAAAATGTCGCCGACCCTGACCTTAGTAGTGCATCTGTTTTCCCCTAATAACACCTACGATTCGCTCTATCTGCGTAACTACGCCACGTTGAAAGTCAAAGATGATCTGGCCCGTCTGCCGGGCGTGGGGCAAATCCAGATTTTTGGCGCGGGTGAATACGCGATGCGCGTCTGGCTCGATCCCAACAAAGTGGCGGCGCGCGGCTTAACCGCCTCGGACGTTGTGAAAGCGATGCAGGAGCAGAACGTACAGGTTTCTGCGGGGCAACTTGGGGCGGAACCGTTAAAAAAACAGAGCGATTTTCTGCTGTCCATTAATATGCAGGGACGGCTGGAAAACGAGCAGCAGTTTGGTGATATCATTCTGAAAACGTCAGAGGACGGCTCACTGGTCCGGCTGCGTGACGTGGCGCGCATTGAAATGGGTTCAGGCAGCTATGCCCTGCGTTCGCAACTCAATAACAAAGACGCCGTCGGTATTGGTATTTTCCAGGCACCGGGCGCCAATGCTATCGATCTGTCAAACGCGGTGCGTGCCAAAATGGATGAACTGGCCACCCGTTTCCCCAACGATGTGAAGTGGGCTGCGCCTTACGATCCCACCGTGTTTGTTCGCGACTCCATTAAGGCTGTGGTGCAAACCCTGCTGGAAGCGGTGTTTTTAGTGGTGCTGGTGGTGATTCTGTTCCTGCAAACCTGGCGCGCTTCCATTATTCCCCTGCTGGCGGTTCCGGTATCCGTGGTCGGCACCTTTAGCGTCCTGTATCTGCTTGGGTTCTCGCTCAACACGCTAAGCCTGTTCGGACTGGTGCTGGCCATCGGTATCGTGGTGGACGATGCCATCGTGGTGGTGGAAAACGTTGAACGCAATATTGAGATGGGACTGTCACCCAAAGCCGCTGCCCATCAGGCGATGCGTGAGGTATCCGGCCCGATCATTGCCATCGCCCTCGTGCTGTGTGCGGTGTTCGTGCCCATGGCGTTTCTGTCGGGCGTGACCGGTCAGTTTTACAAACAGTTCGCCACCACGATTGCGATTTCAACCGTGATCTCCGCCATCAACTCACTGACCCTGTCTCCCGCACTGGCCGCGATGTTACTGAAGGATCATCAGGCCCCCAAAGATATGCCGACGCGCCTGATCGACAGGCTGTTTGGCTGGATTTTCCGCCCGTTTAACCGCTTCTTTCAGCGTAGCGCGCACGGCTATGAATCGATGGTGGGGAAAACCCTGCGTCGTCGCGGCGCGGTGTTTGGTGTTTACCTGGTGTTACTGGCTGGCGCGGGCTGGATGTTTCATGCGGTGCCGGGCGGGTTTATTCCCACTCAGGACAAGCTTTACCTGATCGGCGGCGTCAAAATGCCGGAAGGCTCGTCGCTGGCGCGCACCGATGAAGTGATTCGTCAGATGAGCGAAATCGGCCTGCAAACGGAAGGCGTGGCCTATGCGGTGGCCTTCCCCGGCCTGAACGCGTTGCAGTTTACTAATACGCCGAACAGCGGCACGGTCTTTTTTGGCCTGAAGCCGTTCAGCGAACGTAAACAAACGGCGGCGCAGATAAACGCGGAGATCAATGCGAAAATTTCCCGCATTCAACAGGGATTTGGCTTTTCAATTATGCCACCGCCTATCCTGGGGCTAGGCCAGGGTTCGGGCTATTCCCTTTACGTTCAGGATCGGGCCGGACTGGGCTATGGCGCACTGCAGACCGCGATTAACACCCTCTCGGGCGCGGTTATGCAGACGCCGGGCATGCACTTCCCGATCTCCTCTTATCAGGCCAACGTGCCACAGCTGGAGGTGCAGGTTGACCGCGATAAGGCGAAAGCACAGGGCGTAGCGTTAACCGATCTGTTCAGTACGCTACAAACTTATCTGGGTTCATCCTACGTTAATGACTTTAACCGTTTTGGACGCACCTGGCGCGTCATGGCGCAGGCCGACGGGGAATTCCGCGACAGCGTTGAGGACATCGCGAACCTGCGTACCCGTAACGACCGCGGTGAGATGGTGCCGATTGGCAGCATGGTGCATATCACCACGGCCTACGGCCCCGATCCGGTGATTCGTTATAACGGCTATCCGGCGGCTGACTTGATCGGCGATGCCGATCCACGCGTGCTCTCATCGGCCCAGGCGATGCGTCAACTTGAAACGATGTCGGGTCAGCTGCTGCCGAACGGCATGAATATCGAATGGACCGATCTCAGCTATCAGCAGGCGACGCAGGGTAATACGGCCCTGATTGTTTTCCCTGTCGCTGTCCTGTTGGCGTTTTTAGTGCTGGCTGCACTGTATGAGAGCTGGACGCTGCCGCTTGCGGTGATCCTGATTGTGCCGGTGACCATGCTGTCTGCCCTTGTGGGCGTCTGGTTAACCGGTGGGGATAACAACGTATTCGTGCAGGTTGGACTGGTCGTGCTGATGGGGCTGGCCTGTAAGAACGCCATTCTGATTGTGGAGTTCGCCCGCGAACTGGAGATTCAGGGCAAAGGCATTACAGAAGCGGCGCTGGAAGCCTGCCGTCTGCGCCTGCGTCCTATCGTAATGACCTCTATCGCCTTTATTGCCGGCACGATCCCCCTGATTCTGGGTGAAGGTGCGGGTGCTGAAGTGCGTGGCGTTACCGGCGTTACCGTGTTCTCCGGTATGTTAGGCGTTACGCTGTTTGGCCTGTTCCTGACGCCGGTGTTCTACGTGACGCTGCGCAAGCTGGTGACGCGTAAAGCCGCTCAGCAGCGCTTACAGAACGCACCATAACGGAGTCGACAGCAGGCGATGAAAAACCGCCTGCTGTCATCCCTCCGACTTCATGCTTTCCCACCTGCTTAGCGCACCGCTTTTGCTTTTAAAAATAAAACCCCGTTAATGGACGAGGCAGAATTTCGCCGTCGCATGCATGACATAGTTATGGCTGATAATGTGACGGACGCGCTATCCCGCATGATTGATAGTCTGTCGCCCGCTCTTGTGACCTCCAAAAGCAAAAAGCAAAAGGAAATGTTCAGAATGCCGTTTCGTTTTCAGCGCAATATGATGATTCTGTGCCTGCTTGTGATTTCACTTCCTTCAATTAGCTTGCCCCTTTCGCAATACCAGCAATTTGATGGACTGATAAGAGCGCCCCTTACTCTTGAGGTGACGCTGAGCAATGGCCAGTTCGCTGAGCTTGATGCCTTTGTAACCCGACCCAGCGGAACCGGTGCCGCACCGCTGGTCTTGATAACTAACGGGACTGAAGGCTCCCGGGCCTTTGATCGCGGCATCATGAATCCAAACCGTATGTCAGGCACGGCTCTGGCGTTTGCACGCCACGGCTATGCTGCAGTGGTGGTGTTACGCGAAGGCTATGGCCACTCAAGCGGAAACGCAGAATATGCGGGCGGTTCATGTGAGCAGCCGCGCCATCAGCTGGCCGGGCAGCGAGATCGGATGGATCTGCTGGCCGCGCTGGCTGTACTGCAAAGACAGCCCTGGGCATCGCGGGAAAACGCGATTCTGGCTGGCATGTCTTCCGGCGGCTTTGCCGTTCTGGCAACCAGCGCGGCGAATCCGCCTGGCGTTAGCGCAGTCATTAATTTTGACGGCGGCCGGGGCGCGAATAAAGATAAATCGCTTTGTGATGGACCGGGTCTGCTTACCGCATTCGAACGCTACGGTGCAACGGCACGTCTCCCCTCGCTCTGGCTCTACTCTGCCAACGATCAGGATTTCTCGCCTGACATGGGAAGAACGTTTTATGACGCCTATCGACGTCAGGGCGGCAGCGCTGAATTTCGTGAAATGCCCCCCTTTGGTAAGAATGGGCATGTTTTCATGGATAGTGCGCCTGAAGCATTTTGGTGGCAGACGGTTTCCGCGTTTCTACAGGCTCATCATCTGCCTTACCAAGAGGTTGTCTCTCTTCCCGACACCACCTTGCCCGTGCCTGCGGCGTTAAATAAAGCCGGGGCGGAGGCGTTTAAACATTACACCTCGTCCCGTCTGTATGAAAAAGCCTTCGCGATCGGTCCGGAAGGCGCATGGGGAAGCGCCTATTGGGCCAGAACCGGCGACGATGCGGCCAGCATCGCCCTTGAATATTGCAATACCTTTAACCGTGGTGATAAAGGCAGTTGCAGGCTGTATGCCATCGGTGATGCGGTTGTTTTACGCTAAGCCTGCACGCTAAAAAAAATGATGGGCCGGGCAGAAAGGACAGTGCCCTGTAAAAGGGGGATAATCATGGTGACGGGCAAAATGTGACGCGCGGCAAAGCGCTGTTTCCTTGAGGGACAATCAACACATAAAAAAAGCCGCATCAGCGGCTTTTTTTGCACTCGCTTTCAGGCTCTGCCACATCAGGTTCCGGTACGGCGGTACAGTTGCTGGTATCGTGGGTTTTCAGCTCATTTAAGGCATCGGCCACCGTGCGTTTGGCCAGGACCGCGAGTGAGGCCTGCTCGGCTTCTTCTGCGATAGATTTAAAATACCAGCACAGGTTGGCGCTGACCAGGCAACGCGGCGCGACGTCCGGGCGCGCAGCCCAGAGTTTTTTATCATCAGTGACGGAAACATAAATATCACGCAGGGTGATGTCTGCCGCCGGTCGGCCAAGATGAATGGAGCCGGTGCGTCCCAGCGTAGACACAATAATGCCGTCACGCGTTAATGGCACCATCAACTTGCGGATAAAACTCGGGTTTGCTTCAAGCCCGTAAGCGAGAATCGCGCTGGTAGAGCGTTTTCCCATTTGCTCCGCCATCGCCACGCTCAGAACCATTTGCAAAGCTGTCGGGAAGCGATAATCAAGCATCTTTGTATCCTGAATTGCGGTGCGTTTTTGTTGTTGTATTGCCGCATGAGTGAACAATGAATCAGCTGTAAATATAACAAAGGCGGTGGGTTTTTAGAAGCAAGAGGCCCGCGACAAGGCACATATTCACCACACTGAAGCCGTCAACAGCACAAGGTGCTTACCGCCATTCTGCTTGCCGATTCGCTTAAGGCGCTGCGTTGACCGGTGCGGGAAGCCGTTTTTTTAACGCCACCACCATCAGCAGGTTCAGCACGGCGAGCGTGCAAAGCAGCCATAAGGTGGCGTCTGCGCCCAGGGTGGCAAACACATAGCCAAACACCAGCGGCGTTATTGCCTGGCCCATTAGCGCCGGACGCGCCATTCTGCCTGCGAGCACGGCATAGGCTTCCGGTTTGACCATCACCAATGGCAACGTGCCCCGCACAATCGCACGCAGGCCGTTGCCTGCACCGTAAAGGATCATGCTGAACAACGCCGTTTGAGGAAACAGCGCCAGCAGCACCAGGCCCAACGCGACGAATCCAACAGAAAAAAACGTGGTCCAGATGGGATGACTCCCTTTGAAAACCATATCGATAATCCGCGAAGCCACCTGGCACGGCCCCAGTATGGCGCTGATCGCCAGCGCCGAGGCCAGGCTGTAACCGCTCGCTTCCAGCAGGGTAATAAGCTGCACGGAGATGGCCGTCATGATGACCGATGCCAGGGTGAAAATGGCACACAGCAGGCGAAACAGTACCACAGGCAAATCGGCCTCAGCGGCAGGCGGGCTTTGACGTTTAACCGCTACGGGCAGACTGCTCTGCGGCAGTGCAAAGAGATAAACGGGCAGAACGCAAACCAGTAACAGTCCGGCGATGGCAAAACAGGCGCCGCGCCAGTCAAGCCAGTGGATCAGCAGTGCCGTTCCCGGCCAGACCAGGCTGGTGCAGAAACCGGAAATAAGCGTTATGCCGGTTATCGCGCTGCGCGCATGTCCGCCATAGCGAGTGCCCAGGGTGGCAAAGAGCGCATCGTACAGCCCCATCGCCATGCCCACGCCAATGATGACCCAGGCCAATAAAAACACAGGTAAATGATGGCTGAACCCCATGAGGATCAACCCTGCCGCCATCACAAAGCCATTTAACGCCAGCATCAAACGCCCGCCGGTCCGGGCAATCATGTGCCCACAGCGCGGAGCCAGTAGCCCGGAAACCAGAATGCCTAACGAGAGCCCACCATAAACCCACTGTTGCGACCAACCGGTCTCCGCCACGATGGGCGCGGCCATCACCGCCATCAGATAAAAGGATCCGCCCCAGGAGAGGATCTGAACCAGCCCCATAAGGACAATGCTGAATGAACCGGGCTTTTTGATTACGTCCATGTCGGGAATCCGTTAGCGAGCGAAGCGTTTTTATAACATGTTAATGCAATAGAAAAAACGGGGGCCACTTTTTCCTGCCTGCGCCGAATGGCGGCACGGTTTTAATAACACGACTAATAGTATGTTGTAACTATATTCGCTATTGCAGCGCCTTGCGACTTCTGCCACATTGAGCATGTTGTAACTATGGAGAACAGAATGGCGCGCTACGATTTAGTGACTGATATGCAGCAATGCGTAAAAGATCTTGAGCAGGCGTTAGGTGCCTTGCGGCAGCAGATTGAGTCGCTACCGCTATTGATTGCCCGGGTCTTTCGTTTACCGCCCGTCGAAAAAGGTCATGAGCATGATCCTGTGACGCAACTTGCCGTTGAGCAGCTGCTTGGCATTCAGGCGCGAGACATGGCCATGAATCACTACTGCCGGCTGTTTATGCAACATCAGTCGGAAAAGCTCAGTACTAAAGCCGCCGTGCGCTTGCCAGGTGCGCTTTGTCTTGCGTGCAGCGAACAGGAAGAAACGGAGCTCACTGAGCGCATCGCGGGAATCAATCACCTTAAAGCCCGACTGGAGCACCTGATTACGGTGGAGTCCGGCCTGCCCTCTGAAGCCCGCTTTGAGTTTGTCCATCAGCATTTACGAGGGCTAATCACCCTGAATGCCTACCGGACCATCACCGCGATCCCGGCACCGGAAAGTGTACGTTTTGGCTGGGCCAATAAGCAGGTGATTAAAAACGTGAAACGGGAAGAGATCGTTGCCCAACTGGAAAGAAGCCTGAAAGCGGGCCGCGCCCAGGCGCCCTGGACACGAGAACAGTGGGCAGAAAAGGTTCAACAGGAGCTGGCAGATGTCCGCGCCCTGCCCGCCTCAGCACGTCTTAAGATTAAACGCCCGGTGAAAGTGCAGCCTATTGCGCGCATCTGGCGCGCAGAAGAGAAAAAGCAAACCCAGCTGGCCTGCCCGTCACCGATTCTGGTGCTGTGCCGCGACCGCAGCCAGGTGCCGCAGTTGGGTGAGCTGCTGAATTATGATGCCGACAATATTACGCATCGCTATAAGCCAGCCGCCGAACCGCTGTCTTTGCTGATCCCCCGGCTGCACTTATGGGTTGATTGTCTGGTGTGATATCAGGGCCGTGAAGGCCCTGACGTGCCTGATTCACTGCTTCATGCTGCCAACCATCTCTTCCGGGCGAACCCAGGCATCAAACTCGTCTTCAGTCAGATAACCCAGTTTCAGCGCCGAGGCTTTAAGCGTTAAGCCTTGCTTGTGAGCCTGCTTGGCAATTTCCGCCGCTTTGTCATAACCGATGTGGGTATTTAACGCGGTAACCAGCATGAGCGATTCGTTGAGTAACTGTTCAATTCGCTCACGCACCGGCTCGATACCGGTCGCGCAGTGGTGGTTAAAGCTGTCCATGCCGTCGGCCAGTAAACGAACCGATTGCAGGAAGTTATGAATAATCATCGGACGATA